>Ga0315284_10014028_pt1 | contig 11417 bp, 8 predicted proteins | sample YL17G09_16_MG_FD_203696 | JGI IMG/M metagenome (GOLD analysis project Ga0315284, IMG submission 203696) | Sediment microbial communities from Yellowstone Lake, YNP, Wyoming, USA - YL17G09_16 | ecosystem: Environmental > Aquatic > Freshwater > Lake > Sediment | place: USA: Wyoming | collected... | reverse complement strand
CCGCCATGGCCGCCGCCTCTTCCCTGGTCACCTTGAAAGCCACCGAGAGCGATTCGGCCCGTTCGGCGGGAGGCAGAATGACGCCGGCCGAGATGATGTATTGGAACGCCTCGTCCACCGAGAGGGGAAGGTCCACGATCTCTTCGCGCGGCACGCTGACGACGAAGCCCGTGATGGGCGTCGGCGTCGTGGCAATGAACACGGACAGGAGTTCGCGGCCGGCGGCCTGGGACATGGCGCGAATGGCGCGGCCGGTCACAAAACCAAGCGACCAGAGGCCCGGGCGGGGATACTGGATGGCCACGACACGGCGGAACTCGACCGCCCGCTCCGAAAAAAAGAATTCCGAGACCTGCTTGGCGCCGGGATAAATCTTCCGGAGAATCGGCAATCGAAAAATCCACGACTCGATGAGGCGGAACAGGTAGCCGCCGATGAACGTCCCAAGGAAATAGGCCATGGCCACCAGGCCGATAATCGCCACCACCACGCCCAGCCAACCGAGCAAGTGATCGGCGTACCATTGCGACGACGCCTCGTGGGACCAGCCCAGCGCGTACGCCAGGCCGTAGATGATGGCCTGGTTGACGTACTGCCCGAAGTAGTTGTGGACGAATGAAATGCCGAGCACCAGGACGACAACCGTCAACAACGCCGGCAAAAGCGCGGCCACACCACGCCAGAACGACCGCCGGATGCCTCGGATCAAACCCATGGCTGCTCCCAAGCGTCCCCTGTTGGCGCGGCACTGTACCACAGGCGGCCGCGGATAGCAACCTCGCAGCGGCCGCGGCGACACATCCAATTTGCTTGGCAGGTCGGCGGAAGCGGATTATAATCCGCGGTTATTGCATGGCCAGCGGTCGTTCGGCGCTGGTTCGGATCGATGGGAACTCGAGCGTGAGTCGCACGAAAGGGCTGCTGATCCTCGTCCGGGCGGCGGTGACGGCGGGCTGTGCCGCCGACCCTGCCCGCACGGTCGCGCGGCTGCGGACCGATAATCCGCGGGTTCAGGTGGCCACCAACCGGGAAAATCTGGCCGCCGCGATCCAAAACTTCCGCCAGACGAGCGAGCACCTCAAGGCCCTCTCGAAAGAGGTCCGCCGGTCGCCGTGGCGACGGTTCGCCAAGCCCGACAAGGAAGCGGAGAAGGCGCTCCTCGAAGAGTTTGATCGGATCCAGAAGAAATGACCAGGTCCCGGAAATCCGATGCGGTCTATGACGTGGTGATTGTCGGGGCGGGGCCGGCGGGGTCGGCGGCGGCGACGTTTCTGGCGCTCGTCGGCGCGCGGGTGGCGCTCGTGGATGGGGCGCGGTTTCCCCGGCCCAAACCGTGCGCCGGGTGGGTGAGCGCGAAAGCGGTCCGCGAGTTTCGGTTCGTGAAGGATGCCTGCCGCAAGGTCAAGGCGGCGGCTTTCAAACGGATGGTGTTTCATTCTCCGGACCTGAGCGCGACGGCGGAGTTTTCGAGCCGGTCGGTCGCCGGGTATCTCGTGCGGCGGGAAGCGTTCGACGCGGAACTCGTGCGGGCGGCCAGAGGGGCGGGAGCGGAGACGATTCTCGGCACGAAAGCGGTCGCCGTCGAACCCGGCGAACGGGAAGCGGCGGCCGTGCTGGCCGACGGGCGGCGGGTCGCGGGGCGGATTCTCATCGGGGCGGACGGCGCCCACAGCACGGTCGCCCGGACGGCGGGGTTGCGGGACCGGTGGGCAAACGAGCATCTCGTGGTGTGCCTCGAGAAGCGGGTGCCGCTGACCGCGCGGCAGCGAAAGGCGCGTTTCGGCGACGGGGCCATCCACGTGGCGCCGATGTTCGGGCAGGCCATGGGGTACGCGTGGGCGTTTCCGGGGGCGGACTACGTGAACGTGGGCGTGGGGGTGCGCGCCGGAGAGGCGCCGCACCTCGCGGCCCTCTATGGGGCGTGGGTGGCGGGGCTGCGAGAGAAGGGGCTCCTGCCGGCGGAGGCGGAGACGGAGCGGCCCGAGGGGGGAGCGGTTCCGGCGGGAGCGGCGCTGGAGTTTGAGAACCAGATCGGAAAACGCCTCCTCCTCATCGGCGATGCGGGAGGATTTGCCGCGGCGGCCAGCGGCGAGGGGATTTATCCGGCGATTCGAAGCGCAGCGCTGGCGGCGCGGTGCGTCCTTGCGGCCCTCCAGGCCGATCGGGGAAAGAAAAAAGGGAGCACCTGCCAGGATGAACTGCTGGCGTTTCGCCGCCTGTGGCGCGAGCAGTTGGCGGCGCACCTCCAGATGCCGAACGTGAACGTGGCGTTCCTCCTGCCGCTCGTTTACACGAACCGGAAGATCGCGGACCGGTTCGCGCGGGCGTTTCTCTTTGGGGAAAACCTGTAGGCGGCCAAAATCTGGAGCCACCTTCGGGATTCGGACCCGAAACCCCCGCTTTACGAAAGCGGTGCTCTACCGTTGAGCTAAGGTGGCTCGATATGTTGTTAGGTTGTGACAAGCGTTGGCCGGTGGCCGTAAGTCGCGTCAATTCTATCGCTTGCGCCCCCGCGCTGTCAAGCCCGCCCGACGCGCCGTCCTGACCGGTGATGGCGGCTGAAGGCGTCGCGGGGCAACGGCGCGCTGAAAGGGCGCTGCGCGCGTCCCGGTCTCCCTGGCCGCCTCCGACGCGGTCGGGGACGCCGTACGTGCCCGTCGCACGGGCCGCCTCGCGCTTCGGCATCTCCCCTTCTATCGACGGAAGGGCGTCTAAGGCTTTCGTCTGATCCAGGATTTCCATGTGGGCGTAGCGGCCGAGCGCCAGCACCGGCGTCGAATGGCGCGCGAGCGGCTGAGCCAGGCCATGGTCACGAAGGGCAACGTGCCGCTGAACATTCTGCTGGAAGGGACGACGGACCAGGTGCGCGCCGCGGTGCGGCGGGTTCGCCAAGAGACGGAAGGCTACCGGCACGTGGTGGGCCTCAGCGACGACCTGTTTAAGAACACCCCCCTGGCCAACGCGAGGGCCTTTGTCGACGAGGCGCGAAAATAGGGCCGCCCGCCGCCTTGTTCATCCGCGCGCCGTCGGCGGCGCTTAGCGCAGCCTGAGCACCGCCACGTCATAGCGGCCCAGTTCGAGCGCGGGGCCGGTGATCTTGCCGCTGAGAAGTTCGCGTTTGCCGCGCGGGACCGCCACCGTCTTGACCTCTTCGGTGTGGTTGATGAGAAAGAGCAGTTTTCTGCCCTCGCCCTGGCGTACGGAAACCTCCACGCCCTCCGGCGGCGCAAGGGCGGGCCTGACCTTCGCCCGCCCGAGCACATCGGCCATCAGGGTGTCGTAGAATCCGTCTTCCTTCAGGATGGTTCCGACGTAATAACCCAGGCCCTTGCCGAAGGCGTGGCGCGTTGCGGCGGCAAAATCCTTCATGTGCCAGGCGGTGTAGCCGGCCAGCGCCTCGGCCCCCTTGGGCGTGAGCCAATCGGCGTACCGGAAAGCCGTGAACTGGCCGTCAATGTCTTTCCGGCCGACCACGGCGTACGGCGCATCGGCCGGCACCTGCTCGTACTCTTCGATGGTGATGCCGAGCATCTTCGACAACAGGCCCGGCAGCGTGCGGTCATGGCAGAGACTGGTCTCCGTTTTGACGCCCGTGCGGCAATCGGTCACCAGGATGCCGCCCTTGGCCACGTAATCGTTCAGGTTCCGAGCCACGGCATCCGGCAGGACGTAAAGGTGCGGCGCCAGAACCACGCGGTACTTCGACAGATCGTCGGTCGTCTTAACGAAGTCGGCGCCAACGCCTGCGCGGAACAATGCATCGTAAAAGCGATGGATCGCCTGGATGTAGTTGTTTCGCAACTCGTACGACGGTTGAATCTGAAACGCCCAGAACGAATCGTAATCGAAAACGATAGCCACGTCGGCCTTGACCGTTGTGCCCTGGAGTTCCTTTTCCAGTTTGTGGAGTTCCGAGGCGTACCGGGCGGCCTCGCGATAGCGGCGCAGGGGCCTGCCGTCGTGGCCCAGGAGGCCGTGCCAGTATTGTTCGCGGCCGGCGGTGCAGGAGCGCCAGCGGAACCAGATCTGCGCATCGGACCCGTGGGCCATCTGCTGGTACGACACTTTGCGGATCTCGCCTGGGCGCGGGTTGCGGCCGAACGTGCTCCAGCCGCCCGGCCCCGCCGTCTGTTCCATGATCCAGAAGTTTTTCTTCTTCAGGCCGCGCATCAGGTCGGCCTGGGCCGAGGCGCCGATGGGGATCGTCGGCACGCCCCAGACCGGGTAGTTGTCCCAACTGACGTGGTCGAGGTCCTCCGCCAGGTCAAAATAGATCACGTCCATGGCGAAGCCCATGAAGTTGTGCGTCACGAATTGCTTCGGGCAGAGCCGCCGCAGGATCCGCACCTGGTCCCGCTGGAACCGGACGTTCAGCCAGGAATGGTAGCGGCGGTGGTCGAGGCACAGGCTGGGGTTGTGCGACTTGTCATCCACGGGCAACTGAATTTCGGCCCAGTCCTTGTAGAGGTGGCCCCAGAAGTGCGTCCCCAAGGCCTTGTTGAGGGCGTCGAGCGTCCGGTATTTTCGCTTGAGCCAATCCTGGAAGTCGGCGCGGCAGGAATCGCAAAAGCAGAAGGGGCCGCCGAACTCGTTGTCCGTCTGCCAGCCGATGACGTTGGGCGTATGGGCGAAATGTTCGGCCATCGCCCGCGTGATCCGCTCCGACAGGAGCCGGTACGTGCCCGACGTGAAACAGTTGTTCTTGCGGACGCCCCAGACGGTCCGCTGGCCGGTCTTCTCTTCGGCCAGCGTCTCAGGATATTTCCGGGCCACCCAGGCGGGCATGACGGCCGTCGGCGTCCCGAGGATCGCGCGGATGCCTCGCTTGACCAGAATGGAAAGGATCCGGTCGAGCCAACCGAACTCGAACGTCCCCTCCTCAGGCTCCAGGTTGACCCAGGCGAACTCCGCCATTCGCACGACGTTGAAGCCGGCCTTCTGCATCAGCGCCGCGTCGGTCTCCCAGCGCTCGACGGGCCAGTGTTCCGGGTAGTAGTCGACGCCGACATACATGCGGTGTCCCTTTCGTTCTGTCAGTCTGCTCGTGCGGTGGCCACGTTAGCCGGGGTCCACGCGCCCCTTTCGCGGCCGCGGGGTTATTGGGGCAGATTGTACCCGCCGGGGAGACCTCCGCAAGCAACATTGGTTGCGAACAAGCGCCGGCCGAAGCGAATCGTGTCGGCCCTGCGAAAGACGGTTGCGGTCCTGGCAAAACTCAGGGCTGAGTTGCAGGCCCAGCGGATGGAGGAACGGGCGAATCGGGAGCGGTCGGTCCCGGCGCGCCGGGAGCGGCTTGTGTGGGCGGGGGGACCACGCTATAATGAGTCGTTTGTCACCGCCGGCGCCGGGGCGGAGCGGCGCACGGGCGGGGTCAGAGGGCGCGGATGACGGAACGGATCGAGGAGGTGCGCCGGCGTGTCGGCGAAGCGCGCGGGAAGGGCCTGCGGATCGGACTCGTGCCGACGATGGGAGCGCTGCACGAAGGGCACGCGAGCCTCCTCGGGCGGGCGCGGGGCGAGACGGGCCTGGTGGTCGTCAGCCTATTCGTGAACCCGACGCAGTTCGGGCCCGGGGAGGATTTTCGGGAGTACCCGCGGCCTCTGGAAAAGGATTTGGAGGTTTGTCGGCGGGAAGGGGCGGACCTCGTGTTTACGCCGACGGCGGCGGAGATGTATCCGGCGGGATTTGCAACGACGGTGCGTGTGGCGGGGATGAGCGAGAAGATGTGCGGGGCGTTTCGCCCGGGGCACTTCGACGGCGTGTGCACGGTGGTGGCGAAATTGCTCGGGATCGTGCAGCCGGACGTGGCGTATTTTGGGGAGAAGGATGCGCAGCAGTTGGCGATCGTGCGTCGGATGGCGGCGGACCTGAACCTGCCGGTCGAGATTCGCTCCTGTCCGCTGGTGCGCGAGGCGGACGGGTTGGCTCTGAGCAGCCGGAACGCCTATTTGTCGCAGGCCGAACGGCGCCAGGCGCTGGAGATCAGCCGCGCGCTGGCCGAGGCGCGGCGGGCGATCCTGGCGGGGGAACGCGATGCCACCCGAATCGGCGACGGCGTGCGGCGGCGGCTGGCGGGGGCCGAAGGGATCGGCCTCGAATACGTGGCCGTCGTGGACCCGGACACGCTGGAGGACCTGGAGCAGATTGGCGAGAAGGCGCTGGTGGCGGCAGCGGCGCGGGTCGGCAAGACGCGGTTGATTGACAACGTGTTGCTGCGGGACCTGTAAAGAACGGAGGACAGGAGCGACGATGCGAATCAAGGTGCTGCGAGCGAAAATCCACCGGGCGCGGGTGACGGATGCGCATCTCGAGTACGAGGGGAGCATCACGATCGACGAGGCGCTGATCGAGGCGGCGGGCCTGGTGGAGGGAGAGGCGGTCCTCGTGTCGAACCTGAACAACGGTTCGCGACAGGAAACGTACGTGATGAAGGGGAAGCGCGGAAGCGGCGTCATTTGCCTGAATGGGGCGTCGGCGCGGCTGGCGCAGGTGGGCGACTCGATTATCATCATGGGGTTTGCGTACCTCGAGCCGGAGGAACTGGCGGGGCACAAGCCCCGCAAGATCGTCGTGAACGAAAAGAACCAGATTGTTCGCGGTCCGTAAGCGAGGACCCACGATTTATGCGACCCATCCTGTTGCGGATTCCCGTGCCGTGGACGGAACATGTCTTCACGCTCTACGGGTACGGGGCGATGCTGTGCCTGGGATTTCTGGCGGCCATCTGGGTGGCGGCGCGGCGCGCCAAGCATCTCGGCCAGTCGCCGGAGATCATTTACAACGCGGCGCTGTTTTCCTTTCTCGGCGGGCTCCTCGGCGGGCGGCTGTTTTACGTCATCCAATACCGCGACCATTTCCAGAGCCTGTGGGACATGGCGAAAGTCTGGGACGGCGGCCTGACGTTTTACGGCGGGTTCCTCGTGGCGACCGCGATGGTCATCGGGTACCTGGCGGCGGCGCGGCTGCCGGTGCTTTATTGGCTCGACGTGATTGCGCCGAGCGTGGCGCTCGGGCTGGCCTTCGGGCGAATGGGCTGTTTCTTGAACGGATGCTGCTTCGGCGACGTGTGCCGCAGCGGCTGGGGGATGGTCTGGCCGGTCGGTTCGATTCCGTGGCAACATTATGCGGAGGCGTTCCAAGCGGCGCTGCCGAGCCCCGCGGGAGGCGGAGATTCCGGCGCGGCGATTGGGGCGGTGGCGGCCACGTGGCGGATGCCGGCGATCCACCTGACGCAACTTTACTCGATCGTCAACGCGCTCTTGCTGTTCGTGGTCCTGCACCTGGGGTTCCGCTGGAAACGGCGGCACGGCCAGGTGATTTTTTCGTTCATCCTGCTATACGCCCTGAGCCGATTTCTCTTGGAGTATCTGAGGGCGGACGAGGCGGAGGCGTACCTCCTGGGCCTGCCGACGCTTTTTCGTGCGGTGGGGCTGGAGGATTGGGTGTGGCGGCTCCCCCGTCTGACGATCAGCCAGAATGCGGCGATCGTGATGGTGCTGGCCGCGGGCGCCGGCCTAGTGTGGCTGGGGCGGAGCACGCGGCGTGAACTGCAAGCGGACTTTGTGCCGCCGGCCATCGAACCAACCGGCCACCGAAAGGAAGGGATTTCATGAAAACTCGATTGGCTTTGCCTGCGGCTGCGGCCGCCCTCAGTCTTCTGGTCCTGGCCGGGGCGGCGCGGGGAGACGCCGTCACTCTGCAGTACAAACTGACGCCGGGCGAGTCGCAGATTTACAACCGTCAGATTACCACCACCATCGAGGTCCGCCTCGGCGAGAAGATCCAACGGACGGTGTCGGAAATTTCGATGAAGCACGAGGAGACGGTGGTGGACCAGCGCGCCGAACCGGCGTCGGTCCGGGTGGTGATTCTAGATTCGGGCGTCACCGAGCGGCTGGTGGCGCGCGACGAGGACGGGAAGAGCCGGCTGGAGGAGATTCCGGAGTCGAACCGGTCGCGGGCACTGGCTCCCTCGCTGGCGGTGCTGTGGCATGATGCGCGAGGGCGAACGCTCGAGCAGCCCGGCCAGTTCACCGATCCGATGGCGGCGATGGACGCCATTGGCGGCGAAATGCGAAGCCTGCCCGAAGGGCCCATTAAACCGGGCGACGTGTGGTCGCGCGAGATGAATTTCGGGGCGGCGAAAGCCACCATTTCGACGAAGTTCGTCAAGGAGCACACGGAGGGAGGCACGCCGTGCGCCATTCTCGAGTCGACGGCCACCATCGTTTTCGGCGGCGACTTTGCCCAGCGCGTACAGATTGAAAAGATGACCTCGACGATGGCCGTCGCGCTCGACAGCAGCGGGCGGCGGTCCCAGACCATCCTCACGACGCTCGTCGAAAAATCGGATCAGGCCGAGCGTCGCATCCATCGCGAATCCAAAGAGACGCTTGTCGAGACCCCCCGTCTGGACGCAGCGTCGCTCGAAAAGGCGAAGGCCGACGTCGCGCGGCTCGATGCGGCCATGGAAAAGGCGAAGGCGGGAGACCTGGAGGGCGGGGTGCAACTGCTGGAGGCCTACCTGAAGGAGAATCCGCAGGGTCCGTGGACGGGGGCCGTTCAGGTGCTTCGCGGCCGCATGATGCAGGAACGGCTTTTGACGCAACCGGTGGAGGCGCAGCGGCTGCGTGAGATCTTGCGGGATCTTCAGACCGGGCGGGACCGCACCGTGGCCCAAGGGAGCAGCGCCCAGATCGCCCAGGTGGACCAGGCGCTCGTTCAGGTCGCCAACGTCAACGAGAAAACGCTTCTGGAGGAGTCGATGAATCCTGATCCGCTGGTTCGGGATCTGGCGGCGTTCGGGCTGACGTTTGCCCAGAGCGAGGCGGCGGCCGGCCGCCTGACGACCCTGGCGCAAGACGCCAGCGGGCAGGTTCGCGGGACGGCGGCGCTGGGCCTGGCGCTTCGCAGCCGGGCCGTGGACCGAAAGGTGCTTCTGGGGCTCTTGAAGGACGCCGATGCGCGGACGCAGGGAGCGGCGGCGCTCCTGGCGGCCCAGACGGTGAAGAAGGACGACCCGGGGGCGACGGCGGTGGTGAACTGCCTCATCGAAAACCTGAAGTCAGCGGCCCCCTGGACCCGCATCAACACGGCGGCGGCGCTGGGGGCGGTATCGCCGCCGGGGTACGCGGCGGCGGCGGGCGCCCTGATTACCGCCTACAATGCCGAAACGGACACGCGGCTTCAGCCGGCGTATCTGGAAGCGCTCCGGGCGGTCACCGGCGTGGAGGCCAAGGACCTGGGGCCGTACGAGGCGTGGCTGAAGGAACATCCGGAGGCCCCGGCGCCGAAGGCGACGGAACCGCCCGCCCCCGCGCCGAAACCGGCGAAGGCGCCGCCGGCCAAGGCACCGGCGCCGAAGGGATAGCAGGACCGTAAAACGTCGCGCGGCGGAAATCCATCGTGAACTGACCTAGGCGGACTCGATTTCCTGACGTCGGTTGATGTGGGTCTCAGCGCGGGTGCGGAACTGGCCCCGCAGGCCGGGAACGACTTCCCGCAGACAGTCCTCGACGCGCTCGACGAAGATGAGTTGGACGGCGCGGCGGACCTCGTCGGGTATTTTTTCAAGGTCATCGGCGTTGCCTTGGGGCACAAAGATCCTCGTGATGCCCTCTCGATGGGCGGCGAGGATTTTTTCTTTGATGCCGCCGACGGGAAGGACCCTGCCCTGGAGCGTGACCTCGCCGGTGATGGCGACGTCGCGCCGGGCGGGGCATCCGGAAAGGGCCGAGGCCAGGGCGCAAACGACGGGCAGCCCGGCGCTCGGGCCGTCCTTGGGCGTGGCGCCTTCGGGAACGTGGACGTGAATATCCACGGTATGGCGCTGGGGGATGACGCCCGGCCGCGCGCAGCGTGAGCGGACCCACGACAGGGCGGTCTTGACGGATTCCTGCATGATGTCGCCGAGTTGGCCGGTGAGCGTCAGTTCGCCTTTTCCGGGCATGCAGGAGACCTCGATGGCCATGCTTCGTCCACCGAACTCGGTCCAGGCGAGGCTGGTGACGGTGCCGATGCCTTCCCTGGGTCCCGGAGGTTCACGGCGATAGGGGGCGGGGCCGAGGCAGGCGCGGACCCTTTCGAGGGGGATGGTGCGGCGGTCGGCGGGGGGCGACCCGGCGGAAGCCTTTTCGATGGCGACCTTTCGGAGGACGCCGGTCAGTTGTTTGCGGAGATTTCGGACCCCGGCCTCGCGGGTGTAGGATTCGACGATGTGGCGCAGGACATCGTCGGGGAAGACGGCCTCGTCGTCGGCCAGTCCGTGGGCCTGGCGCTGGCGCGGCAGAAGGTGGCGCTGGGCGATCTGGACCTTTTCTTCGAGGGTATAGCCCGCGAGTTCGATCACTTCGAGACGATCAAGAAGAACGGGAGGGATGGCGGAGGCGACGTTGGCGGTGCAGATAAAGAGGACCTCGGAGAGGTCGAACTCGGCCTCGAGGTAATGGTCGGAGAAGGCGTAATTTTCGTCAGGGTCAAGGACCTCGAGGAGAGCGGAGGCGGGGTCGCCACGGTTGTCCTGACCCATTTTGTCGATCTCATCGAGGAGGAAGAGGGGGTTTCGGACGCCGGCCTTTCGGATGGACTGGATGATCCGTCCGGGCATGGCGCCGACGTAGGTTCGGCGATGGCCGCGGATTTCGGCCTCGTCGCGGACGCCGCCGAGGCTTTTGCGAACGAAGCGTCGGCCGAGGGCGCGGGCGACGCTCTTGGCGAGGCTGGTCTTTCCGACGCCTGGCGGCCCGACGAAACAGAGGATCGGTTCGCGGAGGTGGTGGCTGAGTTTTTTGACGGCGAGGTACTCGAGGATGCGCTGCTTGGGCTCTTCGAGGCCGAAATGGTCCATGTCGAGGACCTGGCGGACGTGCCGGAGGTCGAGGTTGTCCTCGGTCCGCTTGTGCCAGGGCATGTGGATGAGCCAGTCGAGGTATTCGGTGATGACGACGGCCTGGGGGGTGAGGGGCAACATGCGGCTGAGTCGGTGCTGCTCGCAGAGGGCGATCTTCTGGACCTCTTCGGGCATGGCGGCAGCGAGGATTTTTTCGCGAAGTTCCGAGATATCGGTGGCGGCGGGATCGTCGTGTCCGAGTTCCTCCTCGATGGCCCGCAACTGTTCCTTGAGGAAGTATTCCTTCTGGCTCTTGCTGAGGCGGGTGCGGACGCGGTCGGTGATGCGTCGCTGGATTTGAAGGAGGGCAATCTCGTTTTCCAGGAGTTCGGCGAGCACCCGCAGGCGCTGCTCGGGGTCGATAATTTCGAGGAGCCGCTGTTTGTCGGAGAACGGGACGGCGGTGAACGCGGCGACGAGGTCGGCCAGGCGCCCGCCGTCCTCGGCGCGGGCGATCTGCTGGCCGATGCTTTCGGGGAGATTCGGCTGAAGTTGAAGGTAGGCGAAGAATCGGGCCTTGACGGTGCGG
>Ga0315284_10014027_pt1 | contig 11418 bp, 9 predicted proteins | sample YL17G09_16_MG_FD_203696 | JGI IMG/M metagenome (GOLD analysis project Ga0315284, IMG submission 203696) | Sediment microbial communities from Yellowstone Lake, YNP, Wyoming, USA - YL17G09_16 | ecosystem: Environmental > Aquatic > Freshwater > Lake > Sediment | place: USA: Wyoming | collected... | reverse complement strand
ATAAGTAATTGTATTAGATTGTGCTAATGCATTTGCTGAAGCACTATAAGTAATTGTATTAGCAGCATTCAAAGCTTGTGTATAAGCATTAGCTGATGCTGCATAAGTAATTGTATTAGATTGTGCTAATGCATTTGCTGAAGCACTATAAGTAATTGTATTAGATTGTGCTAATGCATTCGCTGATGCTGAATATGTTAATGTTACTAGTTGACTAGAAATATTTGCTGTTGCTGTTAATAATGTATAAGGAGTTAAATCAACAGTAGAACCGCCAGAAATAGTTACAGTTTTAGCGCCATTATCTGCGGTAATAATAATTCCACCAACCCCAATTAAATCTACATTTCCACCAGAATTGGTAACATGATTTATTGACGCAATTCCACCCGATGCCGCACCAGCTAATGTACTAATTTGCATTTGCAAATTCGCAGAAGCTGTATATGTTAACGATGATAATTGTCCAGTTAAAGATGCAACTTCAACATCCCCAATAAATCTATATTCTATTCCATTTTCATCTTTTCTATATATTGCACCATCATTTTTAGCATATATTCTTAACCATCCAGCATCAGCATTATCTGCTGAAATAGATTTAGATTTGATATGTATTGAACCTTTTTGAAATGCAGCCATTGAAAATCTCCTTTAAGGACCGCTCTTACGAGCCATTCAATTTATTTGTATTTATATATCTTTTTTCAGATCATTGGTCTTCTCTTGTATTTAAACTGGCGTAAATTAAATTACTTGCAGTTCCACTGCCAACTCTGCCAGCAATAGTCAAAGTATCTCCAGGCTGTAATATAATATCATCAGTAAATGCGAACGTAAGTTGACCGCCACCATTTGTAAGTTTTGCAGAATATATAATTTGATTATTATCTGCCACCGTGCAAGTAGTCGAAGTACTATCCCAATTAGTTCCATTAGTGCTAAAATCAACCATCATAGATCCATCTTTATCAGTTTTACATGATATTGCCATTGATTCGTAATTACTAACATCTTCTACTGTACCTGTAAATCCAGCGGCAGCATTTAGGGCAACATCAGTACTATTTACAACAGATATTCTACTTTTTTGCGAAATATAAGTCATTGAAAGTCTCCTTTAGAGTATGTACCATTTAATTTTTGTAGCATTATAGTGTAAATGTAATGAAGAATCTATCGGCAATATTGTCGAAGTATCTGCAACACCGTCAATTATTATATTAGTTCCATTACCATCAATTATTATGGCTGAAGTATACGTGTTAACAATCCAATGATGTTCATTAGTTGATGGAACTGATGGCAAATATACTGTACTATTATTATCAACATATACGACAGTATCAGTAAAGTCTATTGTATAAGAACTTGTCGATATTGTTGTTGATGGTAAAGTTGTCATTTGTTGATTTACGACAGAAGTACCAAAAATAGCTGTAGATGTAGATGGTAAGTGCCAAAATATTTTATATCCAGAAATATTAGGAACTTCACTTAATACAACTTGGAATGAATCATTTTTTATATTTGTTATACCTTGAACGAATAAATTAGATCCGCTAGTTGGTACTAATAATGAAATAGTTGGATTAGAATAATTAGGATCAACTATAGGATGTGAAATTGTATATACTATATTGGAAGTATCGCAATCTAAAATACCTTGCAGTAATCCAGAACCCGAAACGCCACCAGCCACAGTAGAATTAATAGTAAATGTATTCGCATTATCATTATATGTAAATGAAATATTTGTTCCAGCAACTAATAAATCATTTATTCTATCATCAACAGCTTCTGAAAAATCTGTGATAGTAGATGCAGTCTGAGTATGATTAACATTAGCTTTAGTATTTATTCCAGCTTGTAAATTAGCAGAAGCTGTATAAGTCAAGGTTGATAATTGACTTGAAATAGAAGCAGTGGTTATTAATGGAGTTAATAATAAATCTGCATTAGTTCTATCTGTAATTTCTGTTGTTATTTGACTTTGTAAATTAGCACTTATATTTGAAGTTGTTGTTAATAATGTATAAGGAGTTAAATCAACAGTAGAACCACCAGAGATTGTTATAATTTTAGTAGTATTATCCGATGATATAATTATTCCACCAACACCAATTAAATTGATATTTCCACTAAGACCGACGCCATTTATACTTGTTATCGCATTTGTAGAAGTTGATATATTAGTAATTTGTTGTTGTAAATTAGCACTTATACTAGCAGTTGTTGTTAATAATGTTAATTGCGAAGTAGACACGCCAGAATCTGTTAATCCACCACTTATATCATGACTAACTAAATTATTAGAGCCAGATAAACTAGCAAAAAATGCATGTCCAAGCCCATTTATAGAAGATACTATAGTGTCAGGATTTAAAATTTCAATAATGTTATCAGTTTCAAGAGTAGATCCGTGTTTAAAAGATACAGCACCTAATGTAGAATTTGTAACTATCTCTGGTTGTATTGAATTATTATATGCTTGTTGAAGTGTAGTGGTTGAAATACCATTAACTCCACCAACAGATTCTCCAAATATTGATGCAGGAGTAAATATTCCATGATCTATATTATTTAATGTCGTCGCACCGTTTCTCACGGCTAATATCCCAATTAAAACAGCAGAATCAAATAAAGTTTGTTCTTTTAGGAATACTTCTGTTTGTTGTGCTGCAAGTGCAGTAGCTAAATCTTTATATAAATGTTGACCATATTGGATAGTTACTAACCCATTAGAATGTAAATAAATTCTTTGATTTGTCGATTGAAATGTATTTCCTGGCAAAGCCGTTATAACTCCACCAAGATCATAATGAGATGGATCAATTAAAGCACTTATACTTACAGTACTACCACCAAGTTGGGTTCTGTAATAAAATGATGTTGGAATTGTTGCCGAAATACTAAATTGGTTAGGATTTTTTTGATTATTTATCCAATTTATTCCCATACCATACAAGTTGCCAGAAGTCATATTAAAATTTAGATTAGCACCATTAGGATAACATGTGATACTATCATTAATGAGTGGAATCGATGTAAACATATCCCGCAATGCTGATGCTGGGGATGTATCATAATCTACATTTTCATAAATGGAAAATATAGTATTTCTATTAGGATGAGTAACTTTAAATAAATATATATTATCGCGTCGTTCTTGTGGAGTTGGGTGTGTAACTTGTTGAATTAAGTTTTGTGACGAATTTATTAAAAAATATGTACAATCTGCTGTTGCTAAATTTGTAAGTGTTACATTTGTTTGTCCTGGAAATATTACATTTTGAATGGATGGACTAGTTGCAAATGTTCCAGTATTATTGACGATCCATCCACGACAACTAGGGACATCTATTTTATGAGTTGGATCGCTAACGCTTATTTTAGCACCACTAAAATCATAAGTACCAGTTGAAAGAGTATTTGCTACAACTATAGAACTTTCAATAGATGTGATAATACCATTTAAATTTTCATTTTCTATATCTACATAAATTTGACCACTTGTACTTCCAGCCTTAACTAAATAGCCAACTTTATTTGAACGAGAATCGTATTGTAACCCTAACGTTCCACCAACATATCCTCCAGGAATTGTATCAGAAAGATAAAGTATAGATCCAACTTCTAAAGAATTTGGAATTATTCCGGTATGAAGACCTTTATTTTTTATAAATCCATATGATGATGCCGATATATCATCAGTAGCTAATCCTACAACATAATTTGGTAATATAACATGGGCAGTTCCTGATATTGAACCAGAACCAACAAGTATATCAAATGTATTTGTAGTAACATTTTGTATTGGATAAGTTCCATTTATTACACTAGTTAAATTTGTTGACGAATTTATACGACAAATAATACCATTAGAATAACCATGATTGGAGAGAGTAAAAGTTGTAGTACCACCACTACAAATGAATGAAGTTCCAGGATATCCTCCTGCTATAGCTACGGAAACTTCAATACGATCATTATTATTATTATTATTATTAGCATGAATTTTACAAGCAGAGCCTTTGGGTATTATAGTTCCAGTATTATTGTAAACTCTAGTTACAAGATGTTGTCCAAGATTTAAATCAGTTTGTGTATCTACTTGTATTATTGGCGATTTATTAACATTATCATAATAAATTTTACCTTCCTTGAAAGCTCCAGAAATTGGAGATGTATTCAAGAAAATTTGATCTGTTGTAAGTGCATTAGCACCCAAATCTACAGATTTTGTTGCTCCAGTATAAGGAACAAATCCATTGTTACTGCTCAAAGAAATTGAAAAAGTATTAGTAGGACTTTCAACTACTTGAATATTATAACCACCTACAACATTAATAGAATTTATTTGATCTTGTAAATTTGCTGAAACTGATGATGTAATAGAATTTGCTTGTACTAAAGCATTTGCAGAAGCAGCATAAGTAATAGTTTTGGCTTGTGCTAATGCATTTGCTGATGCTGCATAAGTAATAGATGATAAACTTGCAGATACATTTGCAACTTCACTTCTTAATATTGCTTTAGAATCAATAGTTTCTAATGATTTTTGTACAGTAATATCTAACGATGATAATATATTATTGAAATTTAAAGTATTAGAAACTATATTTGTTGCTAAATCTCCAGAATTTTCTTCCATTTTGGCAACATAATCATCTCTATAATAATTATCAATTCTATCATTATCAGTTAATGAATACCAATACCAAACATAAAATTGTTGAGCATTTTGTGGAATAAAATCTAAATTAACAAATGAACTACCTGTTATAGAATCAACGTATATCCTATGTCTTGTAAATATAGATAATATTCCAGCGTCATAAATCGGTTTATTATTTAAATCTGTAATATCAGAATTTAAAGTATTTAAAACATTTGTATTATTCCATCCACCACTAACAAATTGAGCATTAGTAATTGTACCATTTAATTGGAATTGTTTTGAAGTTCCATTACCAGTAAACTGTTCTCTAAATACTACATATTCAGAAGATGCTACTTGATTTATTTGTTGTTGTAAATATGAATCTACAGCAGATAAATGTGCAGAAACAGCGTGTGTTTGAACATTTGTTGTATAATTATTTGTAATTAAAACGACTTGAGAACTAATAGATAGAACATCAGATTTTGTAATCTCAGATCCAACAACTTTTCCACTAATATCAACGGTTAACAATTCATTTTGATTTATTGAACCGTTAAGTCTAATGCCACTTGTAAAATTTTTAACACCACCTACAGTTTCATTTCCTGTTTTATGCACAAATAAAGAATCAGCTTCAGCTTTAGTATATGCACCAGTTATAATAGCGGAACCTCCACCTGTTGATGTACCGGAACCTCTTGATGATGGAATATAAACTGGCATTATTTATGTGTCCTATTAACTAAAGAATATTCTAATTATTGCGGCGTTTGCAGTATCCGAATAAACCCAATGTTTATTTAGCCAAAAATAAACAGGAAATGTATATTGTAAATCTTTTAAAGCTAAATCTGAAGCCCCACTTTGGCTAGTAGCCACATGAAAGTTTGAATTAACGTTAACTATATACCCGTCAACTGGAGTTCTATATCTTTTTTTATCTGCATTATAAGACGGGTTTACTAACGGTTGAACTTCTATACCGACATTAATAAGATTATCATAATCGGCTTTATCGCCTTCAGATAATAAATCATATATTAATGTTGGTGTTTCTGGTATTGTAATTTCATATATGCGGTCTTCGCCAGCTATTGTCTTTTCGTACATGTATACCTCGTTCAATTATTTATATATGTTAGAGGCTTTTTTCATATGTTTTATTAAATAAATTGATTACACATATTTATCATTTTTATTTTAATATAAAAATAATATTTATTTGTTATAATTGAAGTATGATAAAAATAAAAAAGCTATCACGCGATGAATTTTTTGGACACCCAGATATTCTAAAATTGATTAATAAAATAAATAAAAAAGCGATAAGTGAATTCTCATATATACATATAAAAGAAAAAAAGTTAATAAAACTTTTAAAAAACAATGAAGACTGGCTAGATTTCGTTGGAATTACATTAAGTTTAAAAAATAAAATATTATGTTTAAAATGGTCAAGATTTAACTAAAAGGAATAACAATGTCAGAAATACGACTTCCATTAGATTTATTATTAATATTGGATACAGATGATTTAGAAAACGCTTTAAATTGTAAATATGCTGTAGAATATGAACAAGAAATACAATTTTGTAAAAATGATGACGAATTACAAGAAATAATAGAAGATATGGATAGTCCAAAATATTATATAATAGACGATATAGAATTTGATAGAATACAAGCTATCATAGATTTATTAAACAAATCTGAAGAAGACATATTATTAAGTCGTATATTGGATAGAATTGTACGTTGATTACAAAATAAATGTATAAATAATATTATTATAATTAATTTATAAGAGGTATTTAAGATTATGTCATCTAAAGCAACATTTATTAAAACTAGAAACGATCAAATCCGTTGGGACAAAGCTTTAAATTTAGCTAGAAGACGTTGGAAAGAACGTGACACAAATACAACATTAGCACCCATTGAAAATATTTGGGCATATGCTAATTGGTTGTTTCAACATAATTTGGGAGATGCTAAGTCGTTAGTAGCTGAAAATAAAGGACTTATAAGTTCACAAGAAGATAATAATATTTATGAGGCTATTCGTTTCTGTACTTTTTCTGATAAAAATAAAGAAACATTAGACGAAGAAGAAAAATATAATATTGTTGAAGAAACTTTCAATGAATATAAAAAAATACATGAAAATAATACAGATAGAAAAACTATATTAGAATTTGTTAACACTTATGGCAGAGGTACTGGGAGTAGCAGTGCAATTGGTATGGGTACTATGAATGGTGCTAGTTATGATTTAGGTTCTAAAATTGGGGTTACTGGATTTGGTGGATATAGAGACGAATCACCTAAAGGTCCTTATATATACGGATTTAATTCTCCTGGATCTGATACTACTGGAATAAATAAAGATAATGCTATAGTTGTTATACCAGATAAAAAAGATGATTATAAACCTTCTAAAGAAATGGATAATCAAGGTAATTTAGTTACTGATGTTCAAAATTCACAACAATTAAATAAAGAAAAAAAAATAGATTTAGAACAACAACTTAAAGGTCCTCTTGGAGAGTTATTAACTTATATTGAACAAAATTCAGATGTGACTATTGATGAAGTTTTAGAAATGGATACTGAAGAACTTCAAAATTTAATAAAAAAATTAATTAAAAAAGATAATAGTAAAAATACTCAAGTAAAAATACAAGAATCTATAGAAATAGAAGACTCTGAAGAATTAAATGAATCTAATAGAAATAGCTCAATTTCAATAGCTAGAAATATATTGTCTTCAAAGCATAAACAAAAAAAAGCTAATCAAAAAGATGGAAAAAAGTATATTCTAAAACAAAATGACATAATTAAATTAATGAGTTCATATGGATATAAATTTGATAAAAAATATAAAAAATGGATTAAAAAACGTAGTCAAACTTATGATGCTAGACGTATTTTAAATGATAAATATCAAGATAGAAGTTCATTAGAAAAAGATGATTCTGGAAAATATAAGTTAGATCAAGATGATATTAGAAAAAAAATGCACGCACATAATTATTTTTACGATTTAACTAAAAAAAGATGGTTTCAAAAATTTGACTCCAAATCTTCTGTTGGATCTATAATACAACCAGAACCAATACAAACAGTAAGCAAACCATATGTTCCAAAACCTATGATCAAATCTGATGGAATATCTAAAATAGAACCTGTCATAAATGAACCTATTGAAAAACAAAAAAGTAAATCTGAAAATGAACCAGTAAATAAAGAACCAAATCAAATTGAACATAAACCTGAAAATCCTTTAAATAATTATACAATTAAACAAAAAATGAAAGAAATGCAAGCACGGTTCATTTTAAATATAATTAATAATGATAACGATATGACTAAATTTCATAAAAATGAAGAAACTGATGAATATACTCCAAAAATAAAATTAGAAGATATACTAAATAAAATGGATTTATTACAGTATGAATGGTATGATGATAAAAATTTATGGTTAGATAGTAAAAATACTTTACCTAATAAATTATTTGATATTCAAGAATCTAAAAAAACTTTAATAGCAAGAAGTTATTTAGCAGCTATAGGAAAATTAAATAATATAAAAGTTGGAGCTAATAACATTCCACTTAAATCTATTGAAGATATTGATAATTCAATGGAAAATCAAGATTTTTACTATATTGATCAATTAAATTTTTGGAAATATATTGGAGAAGATGAAGTAGAAACTGAAATAGATGAAGATATAACATATAGTGAAATAGATGAATCAGATTATGATGAAGATAAAGTATTAAATGAAGCTACTACAATGCATGATTATGAAATTGTTGGCGTTGGAGATATGCAAGCACGGTTTTTATTAAGAGCTATACAATTAAAAATTAATAAGAACACAGATTTACAAAATAAATTAAAATCATTAAACGATAAAAGCGTAAGTGATATAGTAGATAAATATATATCAGATATAACAAATGGTAGTGCTGATGATATGAAAACTGATCAAAATAAAATAGAAGAAGAATTAACAACATTAGGATTTGAATTTAATGAAGATCCTAATTTTCCAATGTGGACATATAATAATAAAATTCCTAATTTTATAACAAATATGGGGATTGATAAAAAGGAATATATAGCTAGAGGAATATTAGCAAGTCAAAATAAAAAAAATCATGATGCCATAAAATTTTATAGTACAACTGCACAACCATTAACGCCTTCAAACAAAATTATTTTACGAATGACTGATACATGGGATGAAAAATATGGTTGGAAAAATCAAAAATTAATAGATAAAGAAATTGTATCAAAAATAGGTAAAAAAGATTGGACATCTATGAACAAAGAGGAACGGGATGCATATAAAAAAATTAAATTAGACGAATTAATTTTACATGCTGATATATTACCACCTGATCAATTACAAAACGCACGTAATAAATTAATGAAAAATTATTATTTCGATGAAATTAAAAAACAATGGATTGAAAACGAATCTATAATAAAAACTGGATTATCGAAAATTAAAAATATGAGTACCAACCCACTTAAAACTATATATTCTGCTGTTAAAGGTATTGGTAAAGGTGTATTAGGACTTTCGAATAAAGACACTAAATTAGGTAAACTTTTACAAAATTTATCTATCGGATAACCAACCATAAATCCAGGCGTTAACTTGACCTGGATTTATGGTTCAAAAATTGTAAATATTAAATTGGAATATATGTTATTTTATATTGACTAATACCAGCTTCTTCAACTAACAATATTTTTCCTCTTTGTACCGTTGCTCCGGTATCACTCTTAACGCCACCAGTTAAATAACCAATTTTTAAAAGACATTGATCGGCATTACCTTTAAATACTTTTTCAGTTTTCTTTTGTTCATTCATATTTTGAATAAATTTTTTAGCATTTTTTATAGAAAATTCGCCACTCGCTCCATCTTGTCCTGGTCTATATCCAGTATCTTCTTCATTTAATGATTGACCATTTTTAATTTTTTGGGCACGATCTTGTTGCTCCTTAATTATTCGGTCTTGACGGGTTGAAGTGTTCCCATTTTGCATAGATTTCCATCCACTCATAACTTTTCTAGTTTCATTTGAACCACCAGAACCTGTTGGGACTATAATATTTTCATCCATAATATTTTCCTTAACTTATGCGTATTACTCTACTTTCATTAATAGAAGGTGGCAATACTAGTTGATTGTGTTGTCTTGCTTTTCTCAAAACATTTATTTCACTCTCTTCAATTTTACCAGAATATATTAATTCTTCCATCTCTTTTGTAAATGCAGGAATATAAATCAATATTTTATCAGGAGATATTTGAACTTCTGAAATAAAATGTGAATCGTGTTTATGTTCGTGTAATTTACATTCAGCTTCGGATAAATGACCAATTTTTAAACAATCAGAATGTTCTACAATTTGATCAACTTCCTCATCCAAATGCTCTGTAATAAAATATACATGTAAGGGATTTTTAGGAAATGAATTATGACTTTTTTCTAATACATATTTTTTTAAATTTGGATATTCATTCATTAAAGATACGGCTTCTCTAATATGTCTCTTTTTATCAGTATTTAAATATTCTATTAATTCTTTTATAAATGTTTCTATTAATGTTAATTTTAATGGACTTTTTACTAAAAAATTTCTAGGATGATTTATTATTGGACCACCATTTTTTACAGAATTAGTATTACCTTTCTTCATAGCTTCTATACGTTTTGCTTTAGCTCTTTCTTCTCTTTTACGCTTTGCATCTTTTTCTTTAAATAATAATTCTCTATTTTCGTCAGTTACCCCAAAACTCTTACTGTTTTTTCCTGATAACCCTTCATTGAATAATTCTGCTAATTTTTTAGTTATATCCATTTAAATTTCCTCTTTTATATATTTATATCATTTATTTCGATTTTTAATATATTAAATAATTTGTTATTTTTTGTTTATTTTTGATATAATAGATATAAATAATTATAAAGGAATAACATTATGTCAGTTATCATAAACGAAAAAGAATATTTAACTTCTAAAGAAGTTTGTCAATTATATTCAATGTCAAATCAATTATTACAATATTGGAGGAAAAAGGGATTAAAATATTATAATAAAAGTTTAAAAAAGAATTATTACTTGAAATCTGATATTGATGAATTCTTAATAGGAAAAATATGAGAAATAAACGCAGAAAAATAAATAACGAATTTATTGACAAATATTTATTAGATAATAATATTAAAATTAAAAGATGTAGCGAATTCGTTAATAGTCACACTAAAATGGAATGGGAATGTTTAGTTGATGGACATAAATGGATTACAGCTTCTGATGCTATTTTAAGATTACAAAATCCAAGAAGATGTCCAAAATGTAAAGGTGGAGTTAAATATACATATGATTATGTTAAAAATATTTTAAATACTCTTAATCTACAATTATTAGATAGTGTATATAAAAATAATACTTCTATTTTAAATTGTAAATGTAAAATTTGTAATCATATATTTGAAAAAACATTTCAAAATATAAAAAAATTTAAAATAAATACTAAATATAAATCACCTTGCCAAAATTGTAATAATAGAATAGAATATACAAATGAAAACGTTGATAAATTATTATTAAACGATAAAAGAAATATTATTAGATTATCAGATATATTTAGAGCTAAAGATAATGTAAAATGGGAATGTCAAAAATGCAATAATAAATGGATAGCTCCGCCACAAAGAGTT
>Ga0315284_10014026_pt1 | contig 11418 bp, 13 predicted proteins | sample YL17G09_16_MG_FD_203696 | JGI IMG/M metagenome (GOLD analysis project Ga0315284, IMG submission 203696) | Sediment microbial communities from Yellowstone Lake, YNP, Wyoming, USA - YL17G09_16 | ecosystem: Environmental > Aquatic > Freshwater > Lake > Sediment | place: USA: Wyoming | collected... | reverse complement strand
CCCTGAATCATGCGGTGAAAATCATCTTCGTACCTGACATGTTGAGGAGGAAGCCGGGCATGTCGCTTTCCATGATCGAGATCGCCTTCCTTCCGGAACAGTGCGTCGGTATGACATAGGCGGCAGCGAACTCCTTGAGGGCAGCGATGGTCGGAGCGATGACGGGTTCGAACATCGGCCCGGCAAGGTGGAACCCGCCCATGACCATATGCACTTGTTCCATGCCGGTCGTCTTGCGCGCATGGAGGAGCGTGTTGATCACGCCGGAATGGGCGCATCCGGTGAGCACGACGAGGCCTTTGTCCCTCAGGTGGAGGACCAGGGCGGAATCGTCCTCGATATTATCCTTTGTCTCCGCGCCATCCTCTTCATAGAAGGCGTACGGAATGCCCTGCTCGAACGGGGTAACCCTAGGGACCTCACCGAGAAAGGCCGCATGGCCTCCCAGCAGGGCAAGCGGTGCTCTCGTCTCCACGACATGGAACCAGCCTTCGACATCTTCCCTTGTAAAGCCGGGCATATACACCTTGAGTTCGCCGAACTTAAAATGCCTCCCCTTCCTGAATGCCGCGGGGTGGAGCACGAGATCGATCCTCCTGCCCAAGGTTTTGGCCACCTGCTCCATACCTCCGAAATGGTCCATATGGCCGTGCGATAGAACACTCACGGCAATCTCCTGCGGATCGATCTCCAAGGTCTCCATGTTATGCTTGACCCCCCAGGGAGAGAATCCGAAGTCGAAGAGCAGAGACTGCATGCCCTGTGCGGAATAGACCCGCACGAGAGCGGAGAAGCTGTGCTCCGCCACGATGGATCCGCCGATCTTCCCGTCCTTGAGGATGGCAGCCCTGTGTACAACCTCGCTCCCCATCATGTCGAGCATGTCGATGTAGTTGTCGAGGAGCGTCACGATCTCGATCCGGTCAACTGGCTTCAATGCTATTGCTTGCATAGATCCCCCTTTCTGCCCCATCATGTCACCCTAATCCCATCGCGAGAAATTAGTCAATCCTTCAAACTTCCGTTCGCTGATGCCTTTCATTATCCAAAACATCCACTCTTCATCCTTGCCAGGCAATGCATCTCGTGTTAGCTAGGGAACACGAAACACAGAGGAGGAGTTATGACAGAAGGCAAGCTCACTTTGGGGCAATACTTCAAGCTGGAGAGGGAAAAGAGAGGGATTGTACTCAAGGACATTGAAGAGAAGACCAAGATATCCGTCCAGATCCTGACCTTCCTGGAGAACGACCGGCTGGATCTCCTGCCCCCCCGAGCCTTTCTACGCGGCTTCCTCCAGGTCATCTCCAAGGAATTCGATATGGACAGCGAGGAGCTCATCCGGTACCTGGATGAGGCCCTCACCGAATATGACAAGACCAAAAACCTCGGCCAGATGAAGAAAGGCAGAGGCAAGGGGAGGCTTCTGCCGGTTGTGATCATCCTGATCGTCGTCCTGGCCATAGCCCTCTCCGTGGTCCTGGTCCTGTGCTCCAAGCGAACCCCTGAGACGCCAAGGCAGTCCCTCAAAGAGATGCACTACGCGTTGAGCGAGGCCGGGATCGTTCAAGATAGCATGATAGGCCTTGCGTAATGCCCATAGTTTGGAGAACAGCGCCGACCCGCATTGACCCCATCCATACCTCCTGCTTCTGACCATGCCCAGATGGAAGACCCAGGCCCTCATATTGAATACCACGGACTATCTTGAATCCGACAGGATCGTCTGTGCCCTGACGAAAGACCGAGGTCTCATCAATGCCATCGCCAAAGGAGCCCGCAGGAGTGTCAAGCGGTTCCCCGGAACGCTCGAGCCCTTCTGCGAGGTGATCCTCGAGGTCTTCTCAAAACCCGGCATGGACCTCCTCAGACTGGAGGAAGCGAAAGTCGTCAACGCCAATCTGGGCATACGCGAGGATATCCACCTCTTCGCCCATGCCTCCGTCCTCCTGGAGGTCGTCATCGGCCACCTGGGGCCGCTCGACCCCCATCCGGAGACCTACCAGATCCTCAGCCGGGCCTTGTCCGCCTTCTCGTCGAACAGGCGCTGGTTCCCCCTCTGGGCGGCAGGCATGATCAATATCCTCACGTCCCTCGGGTATGGGCTGGATGTCAGGGACGCCCTCTCCAAAGGGAAACCTCTGCCCATGGACAAACTCTCCCAGGAAGCACGCATGTTCATGGAAAGAGGGGCGACCATGGACATGGACGTTCTCATGCGGCTCACGCTCAGCGGCAGAGCGCAGACGGAAATCGAGGACTACCTGCTTGCCCTGTGCGAGAAGATCGCCGACCATCCCTTGAAGACCGCCGGCTTCCTCGCCCGTCTTTGATGATCACTACCCCCCCATCTCAACGCAGGTGGGATCATTAAAATCACAAACCCCCCTGAATCTTCAGGGGGGGCTAGATTTCCACCGCCGACTGAAGGCCGTTCTCCTCCTCGTCGTTCTTTGTGAGCGGCCTTCAGCTGCGGATCCTTGGCCCCCCTTAAGACCAAGGAGGGTCGGGGAGTTCAAAAAATATTCTCAGCCCTGGATTTGCCGACAAAAGGCGGTGATGATCTCGGTCGTCTCGCGGGGCCTTTCCATGGGGATCAGGTGTCCGGCGCCCTCGACCAGCCGGTAACTGCCCCGGGCGAAGAGGGTGAGAGCCTTCTTGAGATCGATGAACTGCCGGTTCTCGCTCTCTCCGCCCTCCACGATGAGTACGGGGCATTGCACTGCGGGAAGGATCGGCCAGGGATCGTAGTGCATCCCCCCCATGAAGAGGGCGGCCTCCCGTGACGGCGAACAGGCCAGTCGCAGGCCCCCGGTTTCCTCTGTCTTCAGGCCGAAGCGGATATAGAGATCGAGCATCTCCTCGTCCCAGTTCTTAAAGAGCTCTCTGGCTCTCAGATAGGCACGGGCCTCGTCGGCGTTGTCCCAATGATCCCGGCGTCGAATCGATTTCGAGGCGAGGGGGTGATCATCGACCCTGATCTGCGTGCGGTAGAAATCCTCCGGGAGGAAGATGGGTTCGATGAGGACTATACCTTTTGGCTTGAGGCCGAAAATCCCGGCGGCGATGGTGATGACCGTGCCTCCCATGGAGTGGCCCACCAGTACCGGGGCTTCCAGCGCAAGCCGGTCACAAAAGATTTTGAGGTCCTGGGCGAGGACCATCCAGTTCAGGCCGCCCTTTTCCGGATCGGCCCGCCGGTGGTCGCAGAAATAGGGGGCGATCACCCGGCAGGATCCTGATAGCGTACGGGCTATCGGGTGCCACAGCCAGGGCAGGAATCCTGTCGCATGGAGGAGCAGGACGGTCTCGCCATGGCCTTCATACTCCAGGTAGGACAGCTCCACATCGCCGATATTCTGAATCAGTGCCCGTGGGTGTTCGTCTAGGTTCATCTCTGCATACCTCCGCTTTGTTTTTGGGGCAAAGCATACCTTTACCGCTCCCCCTTAGCATGTCATATTTTCCCGTATCTGCGCCAGATATTTCAGGCTTTCATTGCATAGATTTTTTTATCCCTCAAGCTCATATCCCCCATCCCCCCTGCATCTTCAGGGGGGGGTCGGGGGGATTTCTTTTGCAACAGGGTATCACGCAGATCGATCCTACTTCCACTTCCTGATCTTTTTCATGACCGCTTCCGCCTGTTCCGCATTGGTGACATTGACGTGCATCCATACGCCGTTTGGTTTCAACTCACGCATGATGATATCAACCTCGTCAAGCTCCAGATCCTGGATTTGTATCCCCTTGCCCGCCGCCTGAATCTTTTTATACAGATCGATATAATCGCTCGCTCTGCCTCGCCCCGCGCCATAGACCCATTGGATCATGTTCATCTCCGCAATGGTCAAAAGGCTGTCCAGATGCCTTCGGCATCCGGGGCCATCGAGATGGTGAACAGTGGCCTCCATAGAGCGGTTTTCCTCCCGCAGGCCCTCGAGAAAGACATCGTTGAAGTCCGCGGGGGATATCATATAGGAAAAATCATTCGAGGACACATGCCACTTTTTCGTAGAGACGATGAACGGCCATCCCGTGCAGGGTTGGCTGGCCTTGGCCAGTTTTGCATAGTAATGGTCGTACAGTCGAAAGAAGTCTTTCGTCACCATTTTCAGGCCGGCCTTTACGGCGTCGCGCTCATCGATAAGATCCATGGCGAGGTTTGCCGGTCCCCGGAAACCGACCAGGCAGTCCCCTCCGGCATGTATATCCGGCCATCCCGTGTAAAATCTATTTCTGCCGATCTCCAGAAAGGCCTTGTAAAGATCCTCCACCTTGAGGAAATAGGGATGCTCCCAGTTGAATCTCAAGATATCGGCTTCATCCCAGCTTTTCAGGAAGGGGACGATAAACGAGGTTATCTCTTCAAAGATGAGCTTTCCGCCATAACAGGCGGCGAAAAAATCGGGTCCGAGATTCGGAGGCAACGTAGGCAGAGCGTCGCCCATCCAGGCGGTATTCATGGCCACCGCCAGGGCCAGTTGGGCCTGATATTCCACATCGAGCCACCATTCCTCATACGAGGCATGCTTCGATGCCGGGAAGGGGAAATCCGGATTCGATTGAAAGAACGAGAAATCAACGACAGGCCGATCCAGGATTTCGTTGTGCCAGAGAGCATCCTGTCGCTTGATGCGCATTTCCCAGTCGTCGATATACTCGATGGGCATCACATCCCTTATGTCGATCATGTCCGCCTCCCTCAGTAAGAATTCAATACAGCCGAAAAACGGTTCTGTTCATCACGCCGTGGTTCTGCCTAATCCGATCAGGCTTTTTCCCAGTTCCACTGCCGATGCGGCATTATCGGCATAGCCGTCCGCATTGATAGTTCGCGCGAAATCCTCGGTGATAGGGGCACCCCCGATGATTATCTTGGAATGGATGCTGTTACCCTTCAAACCCTCAACGACCAACTGCATGTATCCCATCGTGGTTGTAAGCAACGTGGAGATACCAATGATATCCGGATGATGCTCCTGGGCGGCCGCGATAAATTGCTCCACGGAAACATCCGTGCCGAGATCCAACAACCTGAAGCCTGCCCCTTTATACATAATGCCCACGAGGTTTTTCCCTATATCATGGAGATCCCCCTTTACCGTGCCGATCATGAATGTCCCCTTGGCTTCGATCCTGCCCTTGATCATCTCGGGTTCCAGGATCTCCAGGGCTTTATTCATCGCGCGAGCGGCAATAAGCATTTCGGGCACAAAGATCTCACCCTTTTTGAATTGATCCCCGATGATCTCCATGGCGCAAATCAAACCCTGCTCGAGGATCAAACCTGCGGGTATCCCTTCATGTATGGCCCTGTTGGTCAGTTCCATGGTATCAGCGAGTTCTCCTCTTTGGACGGATTCCGATAGAGCTTCCAATACGTTCATGGCACCACCTTTTGCCTGTGCTTTAAAAGGTTGACCATATTGCAGGACAGCAACATGGTGAGCTTCTCTGACTCAGCATTTGATTGCACAACCGGGTATCGCCCATTGACTCTGTCTCAGGGTTTCTCCAGGGGAGGCACGTACTTTTTCAAGACTTCGAGAAAGTTCTGCACTGCATCGGGAGCCTTGATCTCTTTCCCCGTGAAAATATCGTCGGCATTCTTTGCGCCCCCGTAGAACGACCTGGTGGCGGCATCATCAATCTGCAGTGCTGCACCTTCCACAGCCACACCTGCGAAGAGGCCACGCGTTCGGGAATAGGAGTAGATCTCTGCCTGCAGGGAGACATCCGTGTCGGCCTCGGCATGCCGGCCCACCGGGCCGGCGGCAACAGATGCATCCGCACCTAGGGTGAACTTGCCCTTGCGCATGGCATCGACGCTCTTGGTGCTCTTGAACACGAGGATGATATCGATGGATTGGGCGCCGATCTGATAGCCGATGCTGCCGCCGGTGAGGGTGATGAAGACCGGCATGCTCCAGGAGCCGTCATCGCGGAGGAGCGTCAGGATGCCCTTGCCATGCCTCCCGCCGACGAAAAATCCGGCCTTGAGCACTGCGGGTACGATGGCGATCCCGTGGGCATTGGACAAGAGGTAAGGAGGGATTGCCTGCTCGGGGATGGACATGATCTGTGACAGGACCTCGCTCGCTTGACCGATCTTGGAAACCGCGCTGCTCTCCGCCATGAGCGCAAGGGGAAAGAGCATCGCTACCAATAAAACGGCAATCAACTTGTGCATCACCCTCCCTCCTCTCCGGGTCTTCCGGATATGTGTGCCCTCGTCAAGGCCTTGTAAACGATGGAAAGCTCTTCTGGCAAGATAAAAATCGGCGCGCCCGGCGGACGTTGATCATCGGCCTGACCTGCGGATGATTGACCACCTCGGGGCCGGAGATTTTGCCGCCGTCGATGTACAGCTCAAAGTGCATGTCGAGCATGTCCTGGATGTACTCAGCACCTGTCTTCAAGTACATACCGTCACTCCCCCTTCTCACATGAATCATCCCTCGCAACCACCTGTGCGAGCGATTATCCCTACTTCTCCGCTAATTTCAACCGGTATGGTATTTCTCGTTTTCCAGGCATGCCGACTCGGCTGAGCCTCAGGCATGACTTTTACAAATTTCCGGGTTTGATACCGCAAACCACTTCGGAGGGGAAGGTCATCTGGCTGACAAACTCCCTGCTGGTTTCCACAAAGCCGGCCGATTCCAGATACGGCAGGAGATACACCCCCCGGCATCCCCCAAACAATGCCGGACTAGCGCGGTAAACAGCTTCCCAGATGGAATTGAACCAATGCTGCCCGATCGTCATGTTCACCATCACCAACCTGCCTCCAGGACGAAGAACGCGTTTGAACTCATCCAGCACGAGCGGGAAATCGTTTTCCGGCAGCAGGTCGAACATGTAGTTGTTGATCACCACATCGAAGGTATTGTCGGGATACGAAAGTGCGTAGGCATCACCCAGCTGGAGGCGGTAATTGGCGACCCCCAATCTGGCGGCCTTTTCCTGCGCCCGACGCAACATCGCCTCGGTGATGTCGATCCCTTCGTTGCGGCCTGCTGGGTTCAGCTTCAGGATCTCCGCAAAGGCTATCCCCGTGCCCACGGCAACTTCCAGGACCGATTCCCCGTCTCGGATTTTCGCCAGCTCCAGACATCGGGCGCGCGCCCGGGACTCTGCCAACCCAGCCCACAGATCATAACTTGATGCAAGCTTTCGATAAACATCCTGGACCTGGCCCTTGGGTATCCTGGCCTCCAATATCTTTTTCCTTTCAGAAACCACCGGTTTGTCCTCCTTTCAGCGTACCACCAGACAATACCACGCTATGCTCACTTCCTGCGAGGGATACGATAGGGTATCCCCCGTTACCCGGCAGGCAACAATCCCCCTATAGGTGTGCCTCTCTTCGGGGCAGGGGGAAAAACACCGGCAAGCCCATGGCTTTGTCCCAGGCGCACTGCGGAGAATATCTTTATCACTTTCTTCCCGGCTACCGGTCCTCCCTCTATCCAGGAATGAACGTGAAGTTTACTCATAGTTCCCTATGAAGGTGACATGCAGGAGTTGAACATCGGCTGGAATTTTCAGCCTTTTCCACCACCAGCCCGAGGTGCTGTCGCCAAAGCTGAATCCATCCAGGTCCTGGGAAAAAACGCTCTTGCCCAGGAAGTCATAGCCTCGCACCTCAATGCGAAACACCAGCAATGCAAATGAGATTTCGCCCTTCTTGGCCAGTCGCCACACGTTGAGTCGCAGGGAATCTGCATTATCTTCGGTTTTAAGGTACAGATGCGCCTGTGCATTGCCGCCGCCGAATGCCTTATCGTGCATATCGACGACAACCCCTTCGGACGCCATGCTGTTATCGCTGCCAAAGCCAAGCACATACTTTTCCAGAATGGGTTCCTGGGCTCGGGCATGCGAAAAGGGACACAGCCATACAAAGGCGAGGAACCACACTACCATGCGCAGCATGTGTCTGAGCTGCATATGCTTTCCCTCCGTTCCTTTATAGATACATTTTAATGCATGCGCATCAGAGCGCAAAGGCTCAGAAGCCAGAATCAGGTTTCCCCATACATCTCCTTCCAAGCCGGGCTCAGGCCGGCCAAATGGTTCTTGGCCGCGACGGGAGACATGAATTCGAGGGAGCCGTCCGGATGCTGGACACAAACCCCGCAGGAGGTGAGCATCTCATAGCGGCGCTTGCGGATCTCCTTGTCCGGGTTGCAGACGAGCTGGCAATGGCCGCAGGTGAGGTAGAGCTTCTCGCGCATGAGGACATGGTAATGGCCGCCCGCCATCTTCGGCCACAGGCCGTTGGCCTTGACTCCCCGGATGATGAGGGGGAGGAAATCGGCATCGTTCTCCGGGATAGAAAAACGGCCCGGCGACCACGTGGACCATTTTCCCGATGGATGCAGGCCCGTGAAACCTCCGCAGACAAACTCGCACCGCAGGTAGCTGCGGCGCCTGGCATAGGCGAAGGTGATGCCTCCCAGGGTCACCTCTGTTTTCTCCTCCGGGTCCATGAGCGCCGAGGCGCAGGAGGCTATGCAGAGCCGGCAGCCGTCGCAGTAGCTCTCTTCCGGAGGCAGGGGAGCAGTGGGCGTGAGTTCCGCTGTCGTGACCATAGCACCCAGGATCACGGCCGCCCCGTGGCTAGCGGTGATGATATTGCCGGACAAGCCCAAGCGACCCACGCCGGAACGGACCGCCAGGTAGCGGAGCGCGATGTCGGGGAGCATGGCCAAAGGCCCGCCCGGGACATCCGGCCGGTAGATCTCGTTGGCCGCCACCGGGACCGAAGCAAGCCCCTTCGTCTGTTCCAAGTATTTGGCCACATGCAAGGCCAGGCCGCTGGCCAGAGCATTGGTGCGGAGGTTGTCGCGTTCGTGCGCCAGACGGTCGCGCTTGGCGAGGAAGGGCTCGATATGGCTCGCCTCGAGCGGGACGGCGAAGACCAGGGCAGACTTCGCCCCGGGCAAAACGTAGTTTAAGTCCGCCGAAGGCGGCCCGTCCGCGAGGGTCTCCACGGTTGCGATCCCCGCGGCGCATGCGCCTTCGCCCAGCACGTAATCCATCAGCAACTGACTGAGTTTATCCATGTGCCTTCCTCCTTCATGCGGCTATCGATGATACATCCTCAAACAACCAATTCAGCAATACTCGATCCCTGCCCTTAGCCTGCATGTCTCCATGAACAAGGAAAAGGCATTGCATGAAATTATGGCCTTTCCCTTATGCATCGCGCTCTGCACGCGGCATCAAAACTATGCTTTGTATGCAGGCACGCGAGAACGAGCCAGTCTCTGAAAAATCTCCTGGGCCCGCTCGCGGTTCACCAAGCCGCAGACGCACGGCCGGGCGATGTCCTCCGCCGCCTCCTGGGGCGAAGTCTGTCCCCTTTGGATCTTCTCCACGAGATATCGGACGCGGTTTGTCGCAATCAGGCCGTGGCCGCACATGGTGATCAGACCCAGTTCCTCCTCGGAGGGCAGGTCATGAACCTTCCCGAAGAAACCGAGACTGTGCAGGTAGGTATGCTCCTTGAAACCCGTTTTCTGGCAGCAGTCATGGACATCGCTCACCAGGGCGGAAAGTGCAAGGGAGATGGGGTACCCCTTCTCCCTGTTGCGGGCCAGCCAGTCTCCCCTGAGGTCCTCGATCAGGGCCACGACCTTCCGGGGATCCGTGTACAGGGCGGTCACCACCGAAGACAGGTGACCCACCACCCGCATGAGCAGCCGGCTGGTCGCATCCGGCCAGTATTTGTGCATCCAGTGCACCGGTCCCTGTGCCGGACCGAGGTTGGGAACCTTGATCTCGGTGAAGTTCCGGGAGAGCCAGTTGTTGGGTCCGTGTTCCAGCATCTTCGTCGCCAGCTCGCTCATGGCGCCGCCGATGCCGCTGACATCCTTATACTGGCTGGGGATCATCGCCAGAACGATGAGCTCCTTTCCCGGATGGTTAGGATCGAGACCGCGTCGCTGTGTCGTATGGGACATGCTTACACCCCCTTGCCCGTGATGCCCTCGGCGAAGCCGATGTTCACCTTGGCCTGGGGAAGGCGGAAGGTGCCGGATCCGAACAACCGGTCGAGGGGTGAGCGCCCTTCCTCATCTGCACGCAGGGCCACGCTCAGATTGAACACCGTCTGCACTTCCTTTCCCAGTGCATGCACGACATCCATCACGTCCTTTGCAGCACCTTCGGGCGCGATGAACTCGACCACGCAGGAGAGGATTTTTTCATGGAGGATCTCCGGCTTGAACGCCCCCGTCTTCGGATCCGCAACCAGAACGGCGATCGGATTATCCTGGACCAGCTCATACCCGCGGGACTTGAATTTCTTGACCACCTTCTCCACGTCAGAAAACCGGGCGCCGAGGATCGGCCGACCCAGCTCCACGAGCACGCCGATCTCGCCTCGCCGGTAGCGGTTCTGCGTATCGTTGGTCTTGATCTCCTCGGTCCCCCGCCCCGCCACGCCGGTGGATTTGTGCTCGACGAGCGGATTGCTGAATTCCTCCCTCAGCACGCGCGGCCACTTGAGATCGCCGGGTTGGATCGCGTCCACAGGGCAGACCCCCGCACGCCAGCACACGCCGCATTCCACGCATTCGTCCGCATCGATCGAGGACTGGGTCTTCAAGGTGATCGCCCCCATGGGGCATAACGTTACGCACCGCCCGCAGCCGATGCACCGCGACTGATCGATGGATCGGTAGGGTTTAGCTGCGCCTGCACGCGGAGCGCTGCAGCCGTTCAGCGCCGTCAGGGTTCCGGCCGAGGAAAGCGCCAGACTTGCCTGCGTGGCCTTGCCCAAAAAAGCCCTTCTGGTCATTTTGTTCTCGGAAATGATCTTCACCTTCCCTCCTTTCTCATCACGGTCAGACCTAAATCTTTAACTCGTTTTCTGGTTGAGAAAAACCTTGAAATGGCCAGAACATGCATTGTTCATGGGGAAAATACAGGTATCGATTTTGGGAATAATTTCATAACGAACACCAAGCTCCCTGAGCCAGCATTGTATTCGAAAGAGAGGACCACACTCATATTCATCGATCATGCCCAACATTTTGATGCCCTTGTACGCGAAGCATTCATGCGCATTGAATTCCCAATGCACGACATTATTTTCGGGAAAGGTCCACACGACATTCATAAAATCAGGAATCAATACATCGGCCACATTTGCAAAGAAGTATTGCAGCTCCGCGAACGATTCAACCTGGGGCTTGGAAATGTTCAGGAGTTTCTTGAACCTTCTCACCTCGATCGGTGCTAAAGACTGAATTGCCAGCTTGTTTAATTGATTAGCCTTTTCAATGCCGAATTCGGAAAATGCATGGTAAAACCACATTCCATCGTGGGTCATCCAACATTTACCCAACAGTTCCGTGAGTGCTCTCTTGTCAAGCCGATCGATTAATCCCATGCCCGACAAGC
>Ga0315284_10014025_pt1 | contig 11418 bp, 9 predicted proteins | sample YL17G09_16_MG_FD_203696 | JGI IMG/M metagenome (GOLD analysis project Ga0315284, IMG submission 203696) | Sediment microbial communities from Yellowstone Lake, YNP, Wyoming, USA - YL17G09_16 | ecosystem: Environmental > Aquatic > Freshwater > Lake > Sediment | place: USA: Wyoming | collected... | reverse complement strand
TGGACTTAAAAGAAAGCATGACGGCTGCGGATTTTGGTTCAGGCTCGGGCGGCTGGGTAATTCCTCTGGCGAAAAAACTGGAAGAAGGAAAAATTTATGCCATAGATATATTGGAAGAGCCTCTTTCCGCCTTGCGGGCCAAAACCAAATTAGAAAAAATTATCAATGTTGAAACTGTTTTGGCCGACATAGAAAAAGGAGTGGATATTTTTGAGGGAAGCTGCGATTTAGTTTTAATGACCAATCTTTTATTCCAGGCAGATGATAAAAAGAAAGTTTTAGAAGAAGGGAAAAAATTATTAAAACCGGGCGGAAAAATTTTGGTTGTTGATTGGAAAAAAGACAGCACCTTAGGGCCGGCGGAAGGAAGAATATCGGCTGAAGAAGTAAAAGAGACAGCCCTTGATCTTAATTTAAGAATAGAAAAAGAATTTGAAGCCAGTACTTATCACTACGGTTTGATTTTTACTAAATAATGAGGTAATAATAGATTAAGATGAAACAAATTATATTGATTTTCATTTTTACGTGTCTGATTATGCCGGTTACGGTTGTAGCCGACGAAATTCAGATTCAAAATCCCCTTATCGCCACCAGTTTTGAAGCAATAATTGATAATATAATTGATTTTATTTTTAAAATAGCCGCTGTTTTGGCTCCGCTGATGGTGGTCATCGGCGGATTTTTATTTGTGACTGCCGGCGGAAATTCCCAGCAGATTACCCAGGCTAAAAACTTACTTATTTGGACAGCTGTAGGATTTTCGGTTGTTTTGCTTTCCAAGGGCATTCTTGCTATTATAAATCAAATATTGGGAGTTAGGGGAGGGTAAAATTTTAAAGGTCGTTAAGTTTTATTAATTAACGTAATGGTTAATAACATGAATATAAAAAAAATATTTTCAGCCTTAACTTTATTGACCCTGATTGGCGGAGGAATACTGGTTTCTGTTCCTTCTGTTCAAGCCGAAATTTCGGAGACAGTTCTTAATAGTTGTATAATAACCGAATCAGGAGCGGCACTGGGCACTTGTGTTCTCAATGCCGAATGTAAGTTTGATGAGAATTCAAAATGCGGCGTCTGCTGTCTTTTACAGACTCTTTACAGTGTTACCAACTGGATATTTGTTATTCTGGTAGGTGTTGCGAGCCTCTTTGTAATTCTTGGCGCAATGAATCTTTTGATGTCTGCGGGCAGTCCCGAAAAAGTTTCTTCGGGAAGACAGTATATAATGTTTGCCGCGATAGGTCTGGCAGTCGGTCTCTTAGCTAAAGCTGTTCCGGCTATTGTTAAATTAATAGTCAAGTAATTCAAATTTAGTCGTACTTGGTTTTTTAGCCGTTTTGGCGGCACCTGTTTTTGCCCAAGAACCGCCCTCGGAATGCTGCGCTATATGCTTTTTCTTGCGGTGCCGGTTCGATATCTGCACCTAATGACACAGTAGCCGTCGAGTGCAATGTAAGGAAGTGAAAGGAGATGAAGCTTATCCCCCACCAGTTCTGGTGGGGGATTGCTTTTTAAAGGGGATAAAGATAAAATTTGATATACAAGAAAACTGCCGCGGTGGCGAAATTGGAAAACGCGTCCAGCCCTTTTTATGCTCTCGTGGCGGAATTGGCATACGCGCATGGCTTAGGACCATGTCCCGGAAGGGTTGCAGGTTCAAATCCTGCCGAGAGCACAGCATCTCAAAGGGGCGGGATGGGGAAACCTTTGAGAGTTCAAGTCTCTCCCGCGGCACAAAAAACCCCGCCAGAACATGTTCTGGCGGGGTTGTATTTTTATGGTTTATCCTCTGACTACTATTTTTCTCTTCTTTTCTCTTAAAATTTTCGGTATTCTTATGGTCAAAATACCGTCTTTCATTGTGGCTTCGGCTCTGTTCGGGTCAACGTCGGCGGGTAAAATTATTTCCCTTGAAAAGGGCCCCCAAAAACATTCTTGGGAGAAATAATCCCCGTTTTCTTCAAATGGTCTTTGCCGGCTTCCCTTGATATTGACCACGTCTTTTTCCATAGATATATCCAAAATATCCGGCTTGACTCCGGCTATTGCCGATTGGATAACCAGATCATTTTCCGTTTGATAAACGTCAATTGCCAGCTGTCCTTCCGGCTCTCCGCTGAGACCGGGCCATTTTTCTTTGTTCTTCGCAGTCCCGTTTACGGTGAAAGAAAGTTTCTCTTCGGTTTCTTCTGGAGGAATTTGCGTTTCAATCGGAATCTTGGCGGAAGAGGATTTTTCTTTTCTTTCAACTTCTTCCTTGATTTCTTCGGTCTCCGTTTCAGGTTCTTTTTCCATTTTAAGCGTTTTAACTTCAAATTTCCTCGTCTGCATTACGGGAAATTTATTTTCTTTCAAGGTTTTTTTAACCCGAATTTTTTTTGCCGGTTTTGTTGTTTTTTCTTCTGCGGGTTCTTCCGTCGTTTCCTCGATTTTTCTTTCAATTCCTCCTTCTTCGATTCCCATTCCTTTTTTTAGTTTTTCAAAAAATGATGCCATATGTATATATTATTATATTTTACACACGCTTTTTAATTTTTTCAACCTTTTGAATCCGAGAACGGTAAAAATTGCCAAACTGATCAAAATAAGAATTGGAATAAAAAAAGCCAGATTCCCCTCAATTTCTATGATAGAAAAATTATAAAGGCCGTGCAAGAGAGTGGCTATCCCCAGTCCCGCGGTCAGCAGCTTTATCCTGTTTTTTGTTTCGAAAAAAGATAAAGCAAGAAAATATCCCAAAAGCCCCGAACACAGCGCATGCAAGAAAGTTGCCCCGAAAAACCGAAAAACGCTGATTGAAAAAGTTTTTTCCAATAGAAAAGTGGGACCCAAAGAGAACAAAATCAAAATATTTTCCGAAGCGGCAAAACCAAGAGCCGAGATTATCATATAGAGCATAATATCCAGGGGTTCGTCGAATTCCGAGCTGTTGAAAACCTTTCCTTTTACGACCAGATATTTTAAAAATTCCTCCACCAGAGCGACGGCAACGAAGATGTTCAGTATCGACAATAAAAACGGAGAAAAATTCGGGTGTTGCGCGAAAACGGCGGGTAAACTTTTAAATTCTTCCAAAATTCCGATTTCCAACAGTACGGCGGGAACGGCAGCCAGCATCCCGTAGAAGAATATTTTTAAAACCATACGTTTCGGTTCGGGATGAGAGTCTCTTTTCAAATAGAACATAAGCCAGATTACGCTGGGTAAAATGCCGAAAAATGTATAAAGGGAATAACTCATTTATCGAGTTTCCGCAGAGCGGAAACGAAAATGGAGAAGAGATTTATCTCTTCGACTACTCGGCCAGTTTTCTATTATTAGTAATTTTTTTCCCGGCCAATCGGGCAAAAGATTAGTGTAGATATTTTCAGTTATAAAAGGCATAAAGGGGTGAAGAAGCTGCAAACAAGTTGCAAAAACTTCAAGGATAAGCCACTGGGCTGAAGATTTCCTTGTTTTATCTTTGCTATTTAGGTCTTTTTTCTTTTCTTCAATAATTTTATCAGCAAAAGCATGCCAGAAATAATGATATAATTTTTCAGCTGCCCTGTAAAATTTGAAAGAATCCATTAGTTTTGTAATTTCTTCTGTAAACTTTTTAAAGTTATTCAATATTTTTTCGTCTTTTTTAGTAAGTTTTGGTTTTTTCTCAAAACTAAAGCCATCAAGATTCATTAAAACAAAACGGCTGACATTCCAAATTTTATTGGCGAAATTTCGATAGCCGCGAATTTTTTCTTCATAAATAATGGGGTCGTTTCCCGGAGTATTGCCAATTATTAATGCTATTCTTAAAGCATCGGCGCCATAAATATCTATTACTCCAAGAGGATTAATAGCGTTTCCCTTTGATTTCGACATTTTTTGGCGTTCTTTATCGCGGACCAAACCATGCAAATATACATATTTGAAAGGCGTTTTGCCGGTAATGTATAATCCCAGCATAATCATTCTGGCTACCCAGAAAAATAAAATATCCCAACCGGTTTCCATAACGTCAGTCGGATAAAAATTTTTAAAATCACTTTTTTTAGCGGTCATTAAAGTTGCGAAAGGCCATTGTCCGGAAGAAAACCACGTATCAAACACTTCTCCGTCAACGTTTGATTTATCGGGAATTTTTATTCCCCAGGCAATTTGACGGGAAATATTCCAATCCCTGAGGTTCTTCATCCAGTGGAAAAATATTTTTTCAAAACGCTTAGGAATAAATTTAATTTCCCCCTTTTTTACGGCCTTTACCGCCGAATCTCTCAATGAGGATTTTTTGGATTTTGGTTTTTCGGTCATTTTGATAAACCATTGATTATCCAATATCATCGGTTCAATAATTGAGCCGCATTTATAGCAGACGGCGACATTATGCTTATAATTCAAATCCGTTTTTGAGGGGTCAAGAAGCCCTTTTTGTATCATATCTTCCTCAATTTTTTTTCTAGCTTCTAAAGTTTTCAGTCCCTGATAGGGGCCAGCTTTTTCGGTAAGTCGTCCGAATTTATCAATAACTTGCAGGGGAGCGGGCATTTCCGATTTGTGCCTTTGCCATATTTCAAAATCAACCGGGTCGTGGGCGGGCGTTACCTTTACGGCTCCCGTGCCGAACTCGATATCAACCGCTTCATCGGCGATTACCTTTATTTTTCTAGGACCCAAAAGAGTTTCAATTTCGATTTCTTTGCCGATATATTGCAGGTAGCGTTTGTCTTTCGGATTGACGGCTACGGCCGTGTCTCCGAATTTAGTTTCCAGCCTTACTGTTCCCAGTTCCAAAGGTCCGTATTTAATATAATAAAAAGGGTCGTTTCTCTCTTCGTACCTGATTTCCAAATCAGAAAGAGATGTTTGATGTTTCGGGCACCAGTTTACGATTCTTTCCCCCTGATAAATTAAGCCGTCTTTTTTTAACATCTCAAAGGTTTTGTAAACTATTTCAATAATGTTTTTATCAAGAGTGAATTTTTCCCTTGACCAATCGCAAGAAGCTCCGAGTTTTTTTAACTGCCCTTCCATATTTTTTTTATTATTCAAAGTAAATTCCAGCATTTCCTGATAGAGTTGGTCTTTTGGGATTTGGGATTTAAGGCGTCCTTCTTTTTCTAATTTCTTATCAAAAACTACCTGGGTTTCAAAGCCGGCATGGTCGGCGCCGGGAAGCCAAAGAGTTTTATCTCCCTTCATCCGGTGGTATCTGATCATAATATCTTGCAAGGTAACAAAAACAGCGTGTCCTATGTGAAGGGGTCCATTAGCATTCGGCGGCGGCATAATAATCGTAAAAGTTTTTTTCCTTTTGCCGGGCAGATTGTCCGGATTAAAAAAACCGCTCTTTTCCCAGAGTTGATAAATTTTGTCTTCAACTTGTTTAGGGTCGTAGCTCATCTATTCTTAGATTAGCATTGGCAATTATTTTTTTCCAATTTTTAGTTTTTCTGATTAAATGGGAAAGGGCGGTTATCGCCGTCATTACCGCGTTGTCGGTGCAGTATTCGGTGCCCGGCACGAAGTATTTGGTGCGCGGTATCTCTTTTTCAATTTTCTGTTTTAATTGCCTTTTTAATTCTTCATTGGCGGTCACTCCTCCGCCTAAAATTATGGTTTTTGCTTTATAATCTTTTGCCGCTTTTATTGTTTTTTTGATTAAAACGTCAATTATCGATTGCTGCGATTCAAAACAAATTTCTTGAACCTTCTTTTTGGTTAATTTTTTTTCCGACTTCAGGTTTTTTACCAGATAAAGCACGGCCGTCTTTAATCCGGAAAAAGAAAAATCATAATCTTTTGTGCTTATCATCGGGCGGGGTAAATGTATCTTGTATTCAGTATTTTGTATATTGTATTTTGCGGCTTCGGAAGCGACAACGGGACCGCCGGGGTATCCAAGTCCAAGGACCCTCGCCACTTTATCAAAGCATTCTCCGGCGGCGTCATCCCTTGTTTCTCCTAAAATCCGGTATTTCCCGATTCCTTTCATTAAAATAAGTTGCGTATGTCCGCCCGAAACTACCAAGCAAATCGCCGGAAAGTTTTTTAATTTAAGCGAGGTTGAATCTCGATCAATAAGATTGACGAGAATGTGCGCTTCAATATGATTTACCGGGATAATCGGTAAATTCATTTTTTCTGCCAATTCTTTGGCAAAATTTATCCCCGCCCATAAACAGGGCTCCAGTCCCGGTCCCACAGTTACGGCTATTACGTCAATTTTGGGATTTTTCGCCACTCTTAGGGCCTTCCTTAAAACTATAGGCAAATTTTTTTGATGTTCCCTTTTAGCCAGAGAAGGAAAAACTCCCCCGTATTTTGCATGGATTTTTACTTGCGAGGAAACAATATTTGAAAGAATTTCAAAATTATCCCCATTTATTTTGGATTTTAATATCGTTATACAGGTATCGTCGCAGGATGTTTCAACGGCGAGAATAATCATAGGCCGAGCCCGCCCAAGGCGGGCGAAGGTGAAGATGAGAACTTCGTTCTCATCGCCTACCGAATCCCGCCCAAGGCGGGCGAAGGTGAAGATGAGAACTTCGTTCTCATCGCCTACCGAATCCCGCCCAAGGCGGGCGAAGGTGAAGATGAGAACTTCGTTCTCATCGCCTAAAATCATCTTAACTTTTATATTGCTTTTTTTCAATTTTTAAGATAAGATTAAAGCGAAATTCTGGGCCCTGTCGTCTAGTGGTTCGGACACCACGCTTTCAATGTGGTAACACGGGTTCGATTCCCGTCAGGGCCGCAACGTAATATTATGGAAAAAACTTATATTGAAATTGCCAAAGCAAACGATTTGGAGAGCTCGAGAGATCGGGCGCTTTTTAGATTTTTTGAGACCGTCCCGGCTCTTTTTTCCTGGGGGACGTTGGTTTTGGCATTTGTTTTATCTTGGCTGGCTCCCGTCGCGGCAGCCCTTTTTATTATTGTTTTTGATCTTCTTTGGCTATTGCGGATTTCCTTTTTATCTTTTCATCAGATGGCGAGTTTCAGTCAGATGAAAAAAAATCTCAAAACCGATTGGATTGAAAAACTCGAACAATTGCAATCCCGCGATTGGAAAGACATTTACCACTTGATCATTTTGCCGATGTACAAAGAAGGAACTGAAATCGTGGAACCTTCTCTTATATCGCTCGCGAGCGCGGATTATCCAAAAGATAAAATGATCGTAGTTTTGGCCGTTGAAGAAAGGGCGGGAGATATCGCCCTAAAAGTCGCTGAAGCTATTGAAAAAGAGTTTGGCAATATTTTTTTACGGCTTTTAATTACGGTTCATCCGGAAAATATTCCGGGTGAAATCGCCGGAAAGGGCTCTAATACGGCCTGGGCGGCAAAACGGGCAAAAGAATTGATAATCGATAAATTATCAATTCCTCATGAAAACGTCATTGTTTCCGGCTTTGATATCGATACCCGGCCCTATCCTCAATATTTTTCTTGCCTGACTTGGAATTATTTAACCGGCAAAAATCCCCTGCGGTCCAGTTATCAGCCCATTCCAATTTATAACAATAATATTTGGGAGGCGCCGGCCTTTTCCAGGGTGATTTCCAGTTCCGGAACTTTCTGGCAGATGATGCAACAAGAAAGACAGGAGCAATTGGTAACTTATTCTTCCCACTCCATGCCCTTTAAAATTTTTGAAGAAGTGGGCTACCCCGCCAATATTGTTTCCGATGACTCCCATATTTTTTGGAAAAGTTATCTTTATTACGACGGCGACTACAGAGTTGTTCCTTTGCACTATCCAATTTCAATGGATGCGGTGATGGCTAAAACTTTTTTAAAAACCGCGATTAACCAATATAAACAGCAAAGAAGATGGGCTTGGGGATGCGTTGAAATTCCCTATTTGTTTTTCGGTTTTATCAGAAACAAAAAAATTCCTCTGAGAGAGAAATTCCGCCATTCGTTCGTCATGTTGGATGGTTTTTGGTCCTGGGCCACTTCGGCTTTGCTTATTTTCTTTTTGGGATGGCTTCCTCTGATACTGGGCTCGCAGTCCTTCCAGGTTACTTTACTTTCTTACAATTTACCGAGATTAACCAGCAACATTATGACCGTAGCCATGATTGGAATGCTGGTTTCGGCAATTACCTCATTTGTACTTTTACCCCCGAGGCCCAAAGGGACAAGTCGGTGGACAAGTCTTTCGATGGTTCTTCAATGGTTTTTATTGCCCGTAACTTTAATTGTTTTTGGAACTTTCCCGGCTTTAGACGCTCAGATGCGCTTATTTTTGGGAAAGCATTTGGGATTTTGGGTTACGGAAAAAGTGAGAAAGTAATTCATTCCAAATGCAATCTTTGCTGGAATCCCGCCAACCTTTCCCGTAAAAACGGGAATTTTTTTAATTCAGGGTCTTTTTGCAGAATTTCTTTGGCTGCTGTCCTGGTTTTTTCAATCAACTCGATGTCTTTCAGGGAAGCCATGACGAAATCGGGAATTCCCCATTGCCTTTGGCCGGTTAAATCTCCAGGTCCTCTCAGTTTCAAATCTTTTTCCGCCAATTCAAATCCGTCTTGAGACGCCACCATCGCCCTCAGCCGCGGATTATTTTGAAATTCGCTGAAAAGAAAACAAAACGACTGAAACTCTCCTCTCCCCACTCTTCCCCTGAATTGATGCAATTGCGCCATCCCGAATTTATCCGCTCCCTCAATCATCATTATGGTTGCATTCGGAAAATCAATGCCTACTTCTATCACCGAAGTAGAAACCAAAATATCTGTTTTTTTGTTTCTGAAACTTTTTAAAACGGATTCTTTTTCTTCAGTCTTCATTTTTCCGTGAAGCATTCCGACTTTGAGGTCGGGGAATATTTCTTTTGATAATTTTTCATATTCTTGTTTCACCGCTTTTACCTCCCACCGAGAAAAACTTCTTTCGTCCAAAAGGGGATTTTGCCCATCCGTAGCTTTCTTGTCCTCCGAAGCCTCGGCGGAGGAGGAAGCGGAGGAGGGTTCAATCCTGGGGCAGATTACGAAAATTTGTCTTCCTTTTTCAGCTTCCCGTCTTATGAAATCATAGGCTGCTTTTCTTTTTTCCGGCGGAATTATTTTGGTAATTATTTTTTTTCTGCCCTTAGGCATTTCTTTAATCAAAGACAAATCCAAGTCGCCGTAAATGGTTAAGGCAAGCGTCCGGGGGATAGGGGTGGCGCTCATTGAAAGAAGGTGGGGCAGAAATCCTTGTTTCTTGCACAGTTTCGCCCTTTGTTCTATTCCAAAACGATGCTGTTCGTCGATTATTACCAATCCCAATTTCTCGAATTCCACTTTTCCCTGGACTAAGGCGTGAGTGCCTATTAAAATGTCAATTTTGCCTTTTTTTGTTTTTTCCAAAATTTCTTTTCTTTTAATTTTTTTTCCGTTGAACAAATTCTCTTTCCCGGTAATCAAACCGATATTTAATTTAAAACCCTTTAACGATTCGCTTATTGTTCTGAAATGCTGCTTGGTTAAAATTTCGGTCGGCGCCATAAAAGCGACCTGCAGTCCGGTCTTAACCGTATTCAGGGCCGCCATCACCGCCACCACCGTTTTTCCGGAGCCGACGTCGCCGTCCAAAAGGCGGTTCATGGGTTTTGGCTTTTCCAAATCTTTTAAAATCTGCCAAGCGGATTTTTTTTGGTCATTGGTGAGTTTGAAAGGAAGTTTAGCGGTAAATTTTTTGATTAAGTCGAGATTAAAGGGAATAATCGTTGCTTTTTCTTTTGCTAATCTTATTTTCTCTTTTAAAATTACAAGCGCCAATTCAAAAAGCTCCTCAAAGACAAATCTTTTTCTGGCCAAATCGGCCCTTTCCAAAGTTTCGGGAAAGTGTATCTGCCAAATCGCCATTTTTATCGGCATAAGATCGTATTTGGTTTTTATTTCTTCCGGAAGAAATTCGTGGATTTCATTTTTAAACTTGGACAAAAGCGGCTTTATTATAAACCTCAGCCACCTTGAGGATAATCCTTCGGTTTCGGGATACACGGGAATTATTCTTCCCATATGAGTCGAGTCGTATTCCGTTCCGTTTTCAACAAATTGGGAAGGGATTTTTTCATAAGCCGGGCTCGATAAATATTTTCTTCCTTTTTTAGAAGTCATTTTACCGGCAAGAAAAACAAAATCACCCGATTTCAGGGTGTTTGTCAGGTAAGGCTGGTTGAACCAAGTGACTCTTATGGTGCCGGAGTCGTCGGCAACCTGCGCTTCCGTAATGACCATTCTTCTTTTGAAAATCCTGATGTTTTTAATATTCGTAATCTTTCCCTGGATGCAAACGGTCTTCCCGGCCTCTACGGAAGAGATGGGAGTTATGTCCGAAAAATCCTCATAGCGATGAGGGAAGTGGAAAATGAGTTCGCCGATAGTTTCAATCCCAAGGCGTTTTAGCCGTCTTTGAGTTTGCGGGCCGATCCGAGGAATTTCCCAGATAGGAGAAGAGAGATTCATGTGTCCCTGGACTGAGTCGAACAGTCAATCTTCTCCTTCGCAGGGAGATGCTTTATCCATTAAGCTACAGGGACATTTTTACTCTTTAAAATTAACAAAAAACCTGACTAAAATCAAATACCCGAGCCGCAGCGAAGGGGAAAGAAGAAGAAGGAATCTTCTTCGAGCAAATAATCTATTGACTTGGGAAGCCAATAAATAGAAAATAGAATAATGCCAGACTTATTTTATTCAATAATTGTTTTCATTTTCGGCACGATCGTTGGTTCTTTTTTGAATTGCGTAATTTACCGTTTGGAGCAGGGCCAAAGTTTTTTGAAAGGCAGGTCTTATTGCCCCCTTTGCAAGCATACATTGTCGTGGCAGGATTTGATTCCGGTTTTAAGTTTTCTGTTTTTGAAAGGAAAGTGTAAATATTGTTCTCAAAAAATCTCCTGGCAATATCCCCTTGTTGAGTTATCCACCGGAATTTTATTCCTTTTCATTTATTTAATTAGCAAAGGCCCGTCCTCTGTTATTTTTAACTGGGTGGTAAGCTCTTTTTTAATTATCATTTTTATCTATGACTTAAAACACTACATTATTCCCGACAAAATAATCTATCCCGCCATTTTTGTATCTGGTATTTGGTATCTGGTATCTGGTATTTGGTATCTGGTATCCGGTATTTTTTTAAACATTTATACAAAATACGAAATACTAAATACAATATACTCGGCTTTTGGGGCAGCTTTATTTTTTCTGGCGATAGTTTTAGTTTCCCGCGGCAAATGGATGGGCGTCGGCGATATAAAACTCGCCTTTTTTATGGGTTTGTTTTTGGGCTGGCCGGATATTTTAGTCGCTTTATTCTCAGCTTTTTTCATTGGAGCCATAATTGGAACGGGGCTGATAGTGGCCGGAAGAAAAAAATTGTCTTCGGAAGTTCCTTTCGGCCCATTTTTGGTTACGGGAACGTTTTTGGCGTTGTTTT
>Ga0315284_10014024_pt1 | contig 11419 bp, 11 predicted proteins | sample YL17G09_16_MG_FD_203696 | JGI IMG/M metagenome (GOLD analysis project Ga0315284, IMG submission 203696) | Sediment microbial communities from Yellowstone Lake, YNP, Wyoming, USA - YL17G09_16 | ecosystem: Environmental > Aquatic > Freshwater > Lake > Sediment | place: USA: Wyoming | collected... | reverse complement strand
CGTGTCCGCTGCAAAGTCTCCCGCTGTCTCAGCCTGCGGGACATTCGCGCTCATTGGCCCGAGCACGAGCGAATCGGAAAGGAATTGCCTGATTGACAGCGCGATGGCGGAATGGGCGCGTGTCCCGAGGGCGAGGAAGGGATCGAGGTTCCTCGGAGTCGGCCAGCAGAATGACGAGAGAAAGGAGTTCATCCACGGCGCGATCGGGCGCACTCTCGCCCTGCGGATAGCTGACATCGAGGCGCCGGCGGCCGCGGAGATCCTGCGAGGCACGAGATACGAGTATGAGGCCCTGCGTGAGCTCGCGCAGGCATTGGCCGCGAAAGACGCGACACGGGCGCTCAGCCTGCTCGATGCCTGCCCCGACGCGATGACCAGAGCGGCCGCGGAGCGGTATCTGGCGTCGGTGGCTGCGCGGGCTGACCCGGACAAGGCGGTGCGGATGTTCCGAAGCGCCCAGGCGCAGGCGGAGAAAGCGTTCGCCGGGTCGCACAAAGCTCACAAGGGCATGGTCCCCAAGGACCGTAAGTTCGATGAGACAGAAAAGGATCTGGACACGGATGCCGCGGCGGAGGACTTGAGCCTCCTCGTCAACGCGCTCTCATCCACAGATGCGGCGAAGGCGGAGGAGTTCATTGACTCGTTGCCCGATCCGTACCAACGGTGCCAGGCTCTCCGAATACTGAGCCTGCGGTCTCATGCCGGGAGCGATGGATCCCGAATTTTGGCGGAAGCCGTGGACCGGATGCCGTCGGTAGCGGACACTGCATACCGATCTCAGCTCAGCGGCGACCTGGCCGTCACGCTTTCCAGGTTCGATCCGGCGAAGGCGGCAAGCATCGCGGAGGGGATCGAAGGCGAGGCGCACAAGGCATGGGCGCTCGCACTGATCGCGGCGCGTATCTCAGCATCCGATCCGGCGAGATCGGCTGAGCTGCTGGTTTCGGCGCAGGACCTGCTGCCGCGAATCAAGGATCCGAAGCAGCGAGCTTACGTGAGCTACGTCGTGACCCGTGCCTGGCTGGGATCGGACACCGATACGCTTCTGTCCGATGCCGATGCCCCAATCTTCGAAGGCAGGCCGTGGTAGAATGCACGGACGCTTACTTGATCCGGTAGAAGGCGCCGTCTCCACGCGCGAGGGTGTCGGTCCACGTGAGTGCGCCATTCCCGAGGCTCGACTTCACGGCCGTGCCGGACGGGAGACGGATCACGGATGACGCACGCACTGAATCCGTTCGCCACCCGTCATGCCGCGTCACGTACAGGGTTCGCGAATGGATGGAGTCAAGCTGCCGAGGGCGGTCAACAGGCAACTCGCAACTGGCCTGGCAAAGCGATCACTCGTTCGGCGCGACAAGGTAGGTCAGGAACTCGTCGGTGATCCTCTTGCCGACCAGGTAGGTCTTGCGGTCAGGGTGCCACAGCACGTTGTTTCCTCGCCGCGTGGTGAAACTCGAGTACACGCCGCAGTCTGTATTCCCCGGCTGGTCGGGCGTCACCCTCATCCCGTCCGGGCCGATGCCGTCGTTGTCCATCAACTGCTTCGACTCGCTGAACCATATCGGCTGATCCGCTCCCGGACGAAACTCGCCCAGCGCGACGAACGCCGGTCTTCGAGGCCCGGCCGTAGACTCCGGCTTCGTCTCCACATCCCCGCGGTTGTTGTGATGCAGGAGCACGTACCGACCGTCGGCAAGCTTGTAGATGGGACAGCAACCAACGGGCTGCAGGATCGGCGGGCCGAAGTCCTTGCGAAGCAGGATGCGGGTGTTCGTCCACGTCCTGCCGTCATCGGCCGACACGCTGTACCATATACAGCCGCTGTTCGTCCGCATTACGCAGAACAGCCGCTCGTCCGGCAGCCGCACGATGCTCGGCTCCTGGGCGATGCTCAACTCGGGGTAAATGAAGTGCGGCACACGCAAGGCCCGATCGCCCCAGCCGCTGTAGGTCACCTGCAGGTCCTTCACGGCGGGATCGGCGTCTATGTTCTCGAACCGCACGAACTCAACCACCGACTCGATCTGAGTCCAGCTTTCGACCTCCTTCTTCCAGGCGCGGGCCGGATTGAGCCAATGCGAGTAGCCTACGAAGTACCCGCCGCTCAGGTCGCGCATAGGGATCTGCCAGACGATCCACTCGGCCGGCACCCTGCCCTCGGGATCGTCATAGGGACTTGCGGGCATGGGAATGCTCTGCGGCTCGGACCAGGTCCGCCCGCCGTCGTTGCTGTAAACGCCATCCATCGTGCCAGTGTGCATCGGGATCCAGCCGCTGACTCCCTGGTGCTGGTTGTAGATGACGTAGATTCGGCCGGTCCTGGAGAGCATCGGGAACGCCCAACTGGCCATGTGTGTCGGGTCGTCGGCCCTTTGCGGACCGGCTACGTGCACGGGCGACTCCCAAGTTGCGCCGTCGTCCTTCGATCGCGAAAACAGGATGCGGTTGGCCGGTCCCGACTCGGGAGCGAGAGCCTGCGTCCAAACGGCCGACAGACAGTCCCCGGGCCCCTCGAACACCAGGAAATGCTCGTTGTGCGAGTCCTGGGTCGAGCCGTCCAAGCTCTTTGGGATGTAGGTGATGTAGTCCGGATTGGTTCGCCTGGCCTCACGCTGCAGGATTGCCTCCGCTCCCTCCATTAGCCGTATACCTCCTATAGCATAATAGTAGCATAGACCGGGTCCCAGGGAAAGTAACCGGGCGCGCCTTCTCGTCTTCCGATAGCCGGAACCTGAAAGTCACCGGGCCGAATTCCTTGGGCATGCTACTTGACACGGTAGAATGCGCCGTCTCCGCGGGCGAGGGTGTCCGTCCAGGTGAGCGCTCCATTCTCCAGTGTGGACTTCACGGCCTTGCCGGATGGAAGGCGAACCACCCTCGACAGACGCTATCCGCACCGCCGAGCAATCGAGCTTCACCGTCACCTTGCGCGAGTCGAGGGTATCCGTGTTCACGACCGCCACGTACACCTCTCCGCACGAATCCCTGAGCACGTGAGCGACCGAGCTGCACTCCACCTTCGGGCTGTCCGAGATCGTGAGATCGAGGAGCGTCGGCGCGAGTGCCTTGATCTCGCCTGCCAGCAGGCGAACCTCCTCCCAGCGCTCATCGTCCTTGTAGTTCGCGTCCACCAGGCCGTACATCACCCGCGGCGGCGTCTTGCTGAAGCCCTCGGTCTGGTACATGAAGTACCAGATTCCCCTGCAGCCGTTCGCCAGCGAGAGATAGGTCCGGCACCGAATCTGCGCCGGGGTCGGATAGGGGTGATACCCGTCAATCGCGTGCGCCTGAAGCACCGACCAGACCGGCGTGCCGTGCTTTGCCGCTTCCGTGCACATCGCTCTGAGCGATTCCTCCAGCTTCATCATGGGGTCTTTGATGACGACCGGCGTCGTGCGGATCGGGTAGTCGTCATATGCCACGACCTCTGGCTTGACGGTCTCCACAAACTCCTTGACCCCAGTGGGACCCGGCAGGCAGGTGAACGCGAGCAGGTTCGGCGCGTATGCCTTGAACGCCGAGTAGACTTTCGCGTACCTGTCGAAAGGCGGCCAGGGCTCGTCCAGAAGCTGAACGCCGAGCAAGGCCGGGTGCGAAATGACGGGTTTGAGCTTCGTGTCCAGGGCCGCGCGGATGTTCTCGTCGGTCGGAGGCATCCCGCCCCGGATGATCTCACCGAGTTCCCCGCCTCCTCGATCCAGCTCCACGATCAGCTTCAGATTGTGCGCCTTCGCCGCGTCGAGCATAACTTTGTTATGGCTGATCTGGCTGTTCGGCACGACGGCCGCGTTCAGCCCGTGAGCCGCGATGTCCGCGAAATCGCGATTGTAGACGGCGGACGCCTTCGCCGGGTCATTCGGTATGAGATTGTCCCGAAACTCCCCGACTCCGCCCTCATACCACACGCCGATCGGGAACTGCTTCGCCGCGTCATCGGGCGTCTCATACTGCCTTTCCGCCTTCATCAGCACGGGTCTCACGATCTCCCTCCAGGCCTCATAGCCCTTCCTGTTCATGTGCAGGTTATCCGCGAGGAATATGTCGGCATGCGGCTGTCCGCCGGAGTCGAGCATGCCGGGGGTGATGTCAACATACGTCAGACGCTTCCCGCGCGAGCATTCCTCCTTGAGGAGACGATTCGCCTCCTGCATCGTCGGCCAGAGCGCCCATCGGCTCGGGCTCGGCTTGATGGAAATGACGTAGATTCGCGCGGTCCAAAGGCGCTTGTGCACATTCTTCACGAAGGCACGGAACGCGTCCTGATTGCATATTATCCGACGCCCCCGCTTCGCCTGGATGGCATGTCGGAGGACTCCGTTACGCCAAAGCCGAACCATCCTCTGAGATGAAGCATCAACCCATGTACCAGTCCGTCGAGAAACGCCTGATCCCGGTCCACTGCTTCGGCTCGGGTCCGCGCACGATCCTGCTGATGGCGGGCGTCCACGGAGATGAGAAGAGAGGCGTCCGCGTCGCACGTGCGGTGCTCAAGAGATTGAGGAAAGAGTTTCAGGTTTCAAGTTTCAAGTTGCAGGTTCCGGACGAGTCCAACCTTCAACCTGCAACGTGCAACCTGAAACCTTCAACCTGCAACCTGGAACCCGTCCCGCATGGCGGGGCGCGCATCGTCGTCATGCCGCTGGTCAATCCCGATGGCTACAAGGCCGGAACCAGGAAGAACGCCCGAGGGATTGACATCAACCGCAACTTCCCGACCAAGGATTTCGGCAGCGAAGAGGAAAAACCCGGAGGTACGGAGCCCGCTTCCGAGCCCGAGACCAGAGCCATCCTGGAGGTCGTCTCGCGCTACGAGCCCGATCTCATCATCACCCTGCACACGTCACTCGCCTGCGTGAACTACAACGGCGAGTGCGCCGTTCCGGTCGCGGAGCGCATGTCGGAGGTCTGCGGGCTTCCGGTGAAGAGCGACATCGGGTATCCGTGCCCCGGCTCGATGGGCACATACTACGGCTGGGAGCGCGAATTGCCCGTCATTACCCTGGAGCTTCCGAAGCGCGGGGCGGACCTCACCCCAATCGAGCGCGCGGTGCTCGAGGCGCTCGGCCTGGAGGGCTTGCCATGAAGATCGGACGCATCATGCCGGCCATCGTATGTCTCATCGCGTCGGCGGCTTCGGCCGCCTTTGCTGACACACGGCCGGTGAGAGACATATCCCGCGAGGACCTGCTCGACCGAATCCGCGGCGGCTGGACCGGCATGCTTATCGGCGGGCTCGAAGGTCTGCCGCACGAGAACAAGTACATTGACGACCCGCGCGATACGCTCCCCGATTTCACGATGCTGAGCGAGGGCGCGCGAACCGACGATGACAACGACGTGGAGTGGACTCACCTCTACTATATGGACAAGTACGGGATTCTGAAGATCCCTTATTCCAAGATCGTCGAGATCTGGAAGGCGAACATGAACACGCGGATATGGTGCGCGAACCTGACCGCACGGAAGTTGATGGATCAGGGGTTCGTGCCTCCGGACACCGGCGATCCGGCGCGGAACAGTTATGCATCGTACAACCTCTCCGGGCAGTTCTGCGTGGAAGCATACGGCATGGTCGCGCCCGGAATGCCGAATGCGGCGGCGGATATGGGCCTGCACTACGCTCGCATCGCCGTTCGTGGCGAACCGCTTCAGGCGACTCAGTACTGGACCGCGCTGATCAGTGGGGCGATGCTCAGCGAACAGCCGGTATCCGCGCAGGTGAAGGACGCGCTCCGAGCCGTGGATCCATCGAGCGCAATGGCCGAGGTGGTGAGGGACGCGATCAAGGCGCACGAGGACAATCCGAGCGATTGGAAGGCAGCACGGCAGTTTATCCACAGGAAATGGATGGTCGAGAGAAAGTGGAACGGCAATTCGACTCCGCTGAACGGTGCGGTAGTGGTGCTCGCACTTCTCTACGGCGACGGCGACTTCTACAAGACCCTGCAGTACGCAATGGCGATGGGCTACGACGCGGACTGCAATGCCGCAACGGCAGGCGCAGTGATCGGTTGCCGCGTCGGCTTCAAGAAGATCCAGTCGCTGCCCCAGTTCAGAATGCCTGACAAGTTCACAAACTCCTCGCGGCCGTCATTGCCGAGGGAGACGACGGTATCGGAGCAGGCTGAGATGCTCATGCGGGTGTGCGATCACGTCATCCTTCAAAACGGCGGCGGGCATATCAACGTCAACGGACAGCCTGGATACCGCATCGTTCTCCAGGAACCGAAGCTCGTTGAGTCACCGCAGGCTGGGAGGTAGCCCCGAGGCCCCCAGAGGAATCCCTTGCCCGATCGGAGAGATATGATGGTTACGGACACTGTTCGGAGATACGGAAACGCGCCGTTCAAGGTGGCGGTCATTCACGGCGGGCCGGGCGCGCCCGGGAGCATCGCCCCGGTAGCTCGGGAGATCTCCTCGGATCGGGGGGTCTTGGAGCCGATTCAGACGGCCGACTCGCTGGACGGGCAGGTAGAGGAGTTGAGAATCCAGTTAGAGACCTACGCCGATCTGCCGGTTGCGCTGATCGGTCACTCATGGGGTGCGATGCTCAGCTACATCTTCGCTGCCCGAAACCCCGAGTTCGTGAGCAAGATCATCATGATCGGCAGCGCGGTCTACGAGAAGCGATACGCGGACGGCATTCAGGAGACTCGTCTGAGCCGCCTCGATGAAGCAGAACGGGAAGAAGCACGCGCCTTGCTGGGGAGTCTGAGCGATCCTGGTGCTCAAGGCGAGGACGAGATCATGGCTCGGGTGGGTCACTTGCTCGGGAAAACCGATGCATACGACCCACTCGACCTGCCTCCCGACACGGAGGCACTCGAGTGCGAACACGACGTGAATGTCAAGGTCTGGGGAGACGCGAAGGTGCTGAGAGAGAGCGGCGAGCTTCTGGAGATGGGGAAGCGAATCCGGTGTCCCGTCGTGGCGATCCACGGCGATCACGATCCTCATCCCGCGGAGGGCGTCCGGAAGCCTCTCTCCGCCGTTCTGAGGGACTTCCGGTTCTACCTGCTCGCGAACTGCGGCCACGAACCCTGGATCGAGAAGCAGGCGCGGGACGAGTTCTTCGAGATCCTCAGGCGGGAATTGCACGATTAGCCGGGCGAGAGGATCGCCTGCACGCGGCCGACGCGTCCGTCCACGAGCATAACCTTGATGCCGTGCGGATGTGACGCGCTTTTCGTGAGGATTCGCGCGACCACGCCCTCGGTCCGCAGGCCGGTGCGCTGATTCTGCTTCTCCACTATGGTCACGCGCTGACCCGGGCGGATTTCACTTCGGCTTGGAATCGGCATCTCGGCGCACCTCCTGTTTCCTCGCGAGCGGCTGACACATTATACCAGAATCTCCTTGAAAAACGCCCGCCGATGTGGTACACTTTATCGGCAATATAACGGCATTGGGCGATGCACTTATCGGCAATTGTCGGCTGAGGAACATGGTGGACACAGACATCTGGCAGCCAAGATACACGCTCACGAACTCCGTAGTCAATCGGTTGATGGAGATCGAGGCCGCGCGCGCCGTCGTGGATGGCAATCCTCTGCCGCCGGCGGTTCTGGCCGAACTCTCGCGCAGGGCGAGAATCCGCGCGACTCACTACTCCACGCGCATCGAGGGGAACAGGCTCACCCTCGCGGAGGCAGAGGAGGCGATATCCGGCGGTCGCAGGGTCTTCCCCGGCCGCGAGCGCGACGCCGCCGAAGTGCGCAACTACTGGGAGGCTCTCTCCCGAGTGGAGAAATGGGCCGCCGATGGCAGGCCGGTCACTGAAGACCTCATCCGCCGGATTCATGCCGTCGTCATGAACGGGAAACGCTCGGCGCCGCAACCGTACCGAACCGGCCAGAACGCGATTCGGGACTCAGTGACAGGGGCGCTCGTCTACCTCCCGCCGGAGGCCCCGGACGTGCCGATGCTGATGCGTGACATGGTCGCCTGGATTCGGAGCGCGGAGAAGGAAAGCGTGCAGCCGGTCGTCGTGGCAGGGCTCGCACATTACCAGTTTGTGACCATCCATCCCTACTACGACGGGAACGGCAGGACCGCCAGGTTGCTTGCTACTTTCATCCTGCACCGGTGCGGCTACGGACTCGGCGGCATGTTGTCGGTCGAGGAATACCACTCCCGCGACATACACGCATACTACGGGGCGCTCGATGTGGGCGGCCACCACAACTATTACTTCGGCCGCGCCGATGCGGATCTCACCGGATGGCTCGAATACTTCGCGGGGACTCTCGCTAAGGTGTTCGAGTTCTCAAGGGAGGAAGCAGCCCGGTACTCGGAGAGCGGATTGCCGGCCGAACCGGACGAGCTTCGACGTCTGGATCACCGCGCCCGGATCGTGCTCGGACTGTTCACCCGCCGAGAGCTTATAACCTCCGCGGATGTTGCCGATGTGTTGGGGCTTTCGGAGCGCATGGCCCGCGTGCTGGTAGCCGGCTGGGTTTCGGACGGCTGGCTCGTCGTCGCCGATCCGTCTAGACGCGCGCGGAAGTATTCGCTGTCCGAAAGGCTCAGACAGTTCGTCGCCCCCGCCGATCGCTGACCGCCGACGCCTTGGCAGGGGGTGTTCGCAGGCTGTAGTCCGCCACGTGCGTTATTGAGCACCATACGGCCTTCACGCGACAAAGCTGTGCGTATGTCGGAGGGTAGCGGTCCGAAGGAGGCGGCCATGAAACCACGCATCATGTACATAGAATTGAAGACAAACCTGGCGGGCGGAGCCGCGACTATTGGTCGTGTCACCTACTCCAAGTCCGGGCGGACGATCTACTACAAAGGAAAGAAGTTCCGAAGCCTGAGTGGAAGCGGTTTCAAGGCGAACTACTACGATGTCGAAACCGACGAGGAGTACTGGATCTCAGGCCCCAGGAAAGATGGAGCGGACAGGCTCTACGGCGAGCGCGTGCCGATCGAGATTGACGAAGACGTTCGCGAGGAGTATTGGCGCGACATCCGCGGGGTGCCTGAGAATGTGAACAAGAAGTCGTTTTTCTAGGGTTGGCGCAACCGTTTCGCGTTCAGGTACTGAAACTGATGCATGTGTCGCCCATCATACTGTAGGAATGACTACTCGGCTTGGTGAATAAGGAACAAGACTGTCGCGGCGGAGGTGGGAAGATGAGTGTAGCGTGGTCAGAATGGCAAGACTTGACGGCGGTGAACATTGAGAAGGTTCCTCCATCGGCGGTCTGGGGTGTATACATGAACCGACTAGTTGATGAGGATGGCGAGCCCGTCCAGCTGCGTCGAGACCTTGGCGTTGATTCCGAGGCCATCTTCTACATCGGCGCGTCGGGTGTCCTCAGCACCAGCGGTCCGCAACTGCAGAAGCGTCTTACCAAGCACAGGTGCGCACACGCGAATGGCAAGCGCGGAGGCGCGGACGACGAAGACTTGAATGTGCTCTGGAAAAAGATCACAAGCAGGTACGGGCATGGAGCCCGACTGCAGTTCCGCTATGTCATAGTTGGATCGGCGGCGGAAGCACAACTGATGGAGGGGCAGTTGCAGGCACAACACCAGGCGCGTTTTGGCGAGAAACACGATTACTTGTGGAAGAACCAAGCCCATCCCCTGTTTCCGTGACATTCCGCGACGACACGGTGCGCCCATGTGTGCATCCGCTGGCTGAGGTTGGTAGGCTATGAGGAACACTAAGAAGTTCGATTGCGTTGAGATGATGCACAAAGGCGCCGAGAGGGTGCGCCGGCAAGTGGAAGGCATGTCACCGGAAGAGGAAGTGGAGTACTGGCGGCAGAAGACAGAGGAACTGCTCAAGATGAAAGGCAGAGCCATGGCAAGGCGCAAGGCTTCGTGATGGACAAGTACGAGTGGGAGCGGATGTCGCCCAAGGTGCGCGAGAAGTACCTCCAGATTCTCCGGGATATGCCTCCGGGGAAGAAGCTCCGTATCGCCATCGAGCACAACGATGCTGCGCGTGAGTTCATGAAGGCCGGAATACGCGCGCGGAATCCCGGCATAAGCGAAGAGGATGTGCGCAAGGAGCTGATCCGCCGCACGCTTCCGTCCGACATCGTGAAGAAGGTGTACGGCTGGGAAGGATACCCCAGCCTGAAAGAAGATGAGCGGGAAACGGGAAGAAAGTACCATGAGTACATCAGTCATACCTTGGACAGATGAATACCAAGACTACCTCCGCGATGAATCCCGGCGCATCGGCGCCGCGGACTCGATCTCGTTCCCGACGTCGGAAGCCGAGGTCGTCGCCGCGATGAAGGAGATTCGGTCCCGGGGAGGCACGATCACCACCCAGGGCGCGCGAACCGGCATCGTGGCAGGCGCGGTTCCCCAGGGCGGGCACATCCTGAACCTGAGCCGCATGAACGCAATCGGCGAGATCACGCGCGACGAGGCGACCGGAGAACGCCGTCTCACCGTTCAGCCCGGCGCGATCCTGGCCGATGTCGGCAAAGCAGTCGAGGCGGAGGGTCTGCTCTTCCCGCCAGATCCCACGGAGGACACCGCATCCATCGGCGGCATGGTCGCGTGCAATGCGTCCGGCGCGATGACCTTCCACTACGGCCCGACCCGCAACTGGATCGAGTCCCTCCGAGTGGTGCTGAGCGACGGGGATACCATCCATCTCAGGCGAGGCGAGAACCGCGCGAGAAGACGATCCTTCTCGCTCGCCACCGAGAGTGGTCGGGTGATACAGGGCGATCTGCCGGCCTACCAGCTTCCGAAGGTGAAATCGGCCGCCGGGTACTATGCCGCCGACGACATGGATATGCTCGATCTCTTCATCGGCATGGAGGGCACTCTGGGCGTCATCACGGAGGTCGAACTGAAGCTCATCCCGATGCCGGGCGCGATCAACGGCCTCACCATATTCCTCCCGTCCGAAGACGCCGCGCTGAAGCTCGTCCGCATCCTGCGCGGTGAGGCGGTCGAGGGCTTCGATCAGATCGCTACCCGACCCGTCGGCATCGAGTTCTTCAACGCCGACGCGCTGAACCTCCTCCGCCGGATGAAGACGGAGTCATCGGCGTTCGAGAAGATCCCGGCCCTGAAGCCGCAATTCCACACCGCGGTGTATGCCGAGTTCCACGCCGAGACTGAGGACGCCCTCGAAGAAGCCGTGATGGGATTGATGGAAACGATCCTCGCGTTGGGCGGCAGCGATGACGATACCTGGTACGCCACCACCGAGCGCGAGATCGAGCCGCTGAAGGCGTTTCGTCACGCTATCCCGGAAGCCGTGAACCTGCTGATTGACCAGCGCAAGAGAGATTGCCCGGACCTCACCAAGCTCGGAACCGACATGTCCGTGCCGGACGAACGTCTGGAAGCGGCCTTCGCCATGTACGACTCCGGCCTGCGGGAGAGCGGCCTCGAATCCGTCATGTTCGGCCACATTGGGAACAACCACGTGCACGTGAAC
>Ga0315284_10014023_pt1 | contig 11419 bp, 7 predicted proteins | sample YL17G09_16_MG_FD_203696 | JGI IMG/M metagenome (GOLD analysis project Ga0315284, IMG submission 203696) | Sediment microbial communities from Yellowstone Lake, YNP, Wyoming, USA - YL17G09_16 | ecosystem: Environmental > Aquatic > Freshwater > Lake > Sediment | place: USA: Wyoming | collected... | reverse complement strand
CATTTTTTTTTCATGTCGCATGAAAAGATAAAAAAAAATGAAAAGTTCCTAAATCGGGGGGGACCGACGCTATCGCTTTTCCGCTTTGCCAGACTTGAGTCCGCTCGACCCTCGCCATAGCACCGACGATCTCGCGATCGGCGATCGGCCTCCAACCTTGGTACGGTGAAGAGTGATTTTTTAGGCTGACTTCTTTTGTGAAAAGTGTTTGTTTTTCATAGCACAGTATGAATATGTTGAGAAAATAGACTGTTAATTTTTTTCAGAATCATGCGATTTCGCGATTGGCAAAATTTAGAATCGCGTTTTTTCATTCAGTTTCATCGATGATGGTTCGTTCAGTGTGTTTTGCTGCGCTATAGACATAGTGAACAGGGCGAAAGATTGTTGCAGTTGGCGCAGCCAGAGCGGGAATCTGTGCGTCCAACTTGCGCTGCGTTTCGGTGAACTCGTGCAAACATGCACTGGTCACAGAGTGCGATGTGCGAGCCAAGTTGACAATGCGCTCGATTGCGGCACGGTCGTCTTTGAGAAGCGAGTTTGTTTCCGCAAGCAGAGTCGTCAGTTTCTCGTCGCTGCCAGCCACCGTGCCAAGTGCCGTGTTGGCATACGGACACGGGTACTCATTGTTCTTCTTCTCCGAGGCGTTTGACTTACACGCGCACATGCAAGACACGGAAGCCACAGCATGCTCTCGCGAGGCACCAGAGGAGATTTTCTTCTGCACACGTTGCTCGAGCGACTTCTCAGTGAATTTACGCAAACCGTCAATCTCTTTGACGTACTCGCGACTCCGATGTGGTTCGGTGTTCATCATGAGAAACTCGGCGATCGATTCGTAATCGATGTCCGCCATACGCAACGATGAGAGGAAACGATAGAGAAAGTTGCGCTGTGCAAATTCCAAGTGTTTCTTCGTCTCAAGCGCGATGTGTGTGTAACGCCGCGCGCACAGAGGCAACGCAAAGCGTCTATGTAACACCGCGACCGCGTTCTCTTTGGCTGGCACAGCAGCAGCAACAGTCGCAACAACAGCGTCGCCCAAATCTTCGATATCGGTTGCGCTGTTGCTGCAGAGATTGTGTAGAGCCTCGTTGCTCACCGGAATGACAGCCGACGAGTGTCGCAGAGGTATCGATTGACTGCTGGCGGACAATTTATCGGTGTTGTTTTTCTCGGCGTCGTTCATGCCAAAGTTGCCCGGTAAATCAAAGCCAAGCAACGCAGCCGGCTCGTCGCTTCTCGCCGAAGGCGGACCACTGAGAGCGCGAGCCATTTTAAACACGCTTCCGTTGAGCGGAAAATCGTCGAGTCGTGTCACTCTGACGCTCGCATACTTCTCCCCGCCAGCGCCGCGCAGCGGGAAGACACTTGTTTCAATTGGCGTAGTCGTAAGCGCAAGCGCAGCCGTCACCAAAGAACTCGCATCAGTGGCGAGTAGTTGAAGTGTTTTCGCAAACGCCTCGGCGTAGAGAAAGCAGCCAGTTGACAACGGCACCGTGAGGAAGCCCGGTGTGTATGTAAGAGGCTGTTCGCCTTCGTTCGCGAGCGGCGGGTGCGCTTCGAGAATCTTGTGCAGATCAACACAGACACGCGAGAGCGCTTGGGAGTGCTGCTGCACGCGCACCGTGACAGCGTCGACTCGCACAATCCTCAGATGCGGCATGAAGAATTTCAGCGCCGGCAGCACCGTGTCATCGAAGAAGAGTTGTCTCGCCGCACGACTACAACGCACAACGCATGCGTCGACGATGAACGCAACAGCGTCGGCCAATTGCCGCGCCATCCACGAACGATGCTCGACGGACACGCCGTGCGACGCCCACATACGAAGGAGGTTGACGAGGAGCGTGTCGTTGCCGAACAAGACAACAGCGGCCGGCTGCACGCGAAAGAAGCGCACGCTGCACGAGAACAGTTGCGCAAGCGCCTCTTCGTGTGTCGTGCTGGCAACAATGGTTTCGATGAATCTCGTCCCGGCGCCGCGTCGTTGGCGACCGACTCGCGCAACATGCCAGCGAACGCAGAAACTCAACAACTGCTCATCGCTGAACGCAGTGTCTGCTGCGACGCCATCAGCGTAGGCAGCCAACCGTACGCTTGGCAACCGACATGTTTGCATTATCAGTTGCTCTGGCCGTCGCCACTTTGGTGACGCGGTGTTGAGAATCATACCAGACAGCGTCGGCCGTTCGGAGAATTGTGCATACGGCAACACACCAAGCAGAATGTACTCCATGAATATTTCGCCGCTCCTCCGATCTGTGAATCCGGCGCGAAGGTAAACCACCGTCAATGACACGTCGGTCACATGCTCGTAGAGCGATGGAACGAGCGGTTCGTCGACCTTGAGAGTCAGCGCACGAACGCTGCGTTGCTCGGGAAGATGCTCGAGAGACGCGAGGTTGTTGGCTGAGATCAGCATGTATTTCAAATGCGAGCGTGTATAGGCGTTATCGCGCATCCACTCGTGCACGTGTGTTACGAGCGTCATTTTTGCGAGGAAGTTTTCTGTCAGTTGACTGAGCGTCGCGATGATCGTGGGACACTTGCTGAACTCCTTGTCAGATGTTTGCTTCGAGTGATCAATCGAATAGACGGCAACGCCGTTGACAAGTCTGTAGCGCCAACTGCCGGAGAATAAAGCAAGCGGCGAGAGAAAAGTATTGTTCATTCTGTGTTACTTTCTGGAGGCGCAGTGGTGCCAAGCGCAACATTTGTTGTTTGCAAAAGTGGTGACGTGCCCATGATGCGTTTGAAAGCATCGAGATTGGCCAATCCTTGGTCGCCGTTGCCAAACCCGAAAACAACCTCTGGGTAGTGTCGCGAAAGGAGAACGGGAATTGCTGCGAGCGCGTCCGCAGCGGTGTATTTCGCTTGAAAATGCTCGATCAGTTGATCAACGGTGGCATCGAAGAAAGTCTGGTTCACAACTGCAGTGAAGAACACGACGCGCATGTGTGTGATTCGCGGGGCGTCGGTGGTTGTGCAGACAATCACATTGGCGCGCTCCAATGAGAAGGAATCGATGAGGTTCGGCGTGGGATCGCGTTCTCCTCCAGCGTTGTGCTCGCGCACCATGTCGTCGACAATTATTTCTTGCATCATTCCTTCGTCGGTCATTTGGTGTTGCGAAAGTAAGAGAGGAAAAGGCAAAATTCTTCCGACTCACGGCTGACCTCCCCGCACGCGCCAACAAAACAACAAGAAAAATGTCTTCCTCCGTCACACAGAAGAAGTTTGAGAAGAAGCCGGGTGACTTTCTGGTGCTGGTCACCGGCGCCTCGCGCAGTGGAAAATCGACCTACGCCGACAACGTTGTGAAGTGGGAACCAACTTTCGAAGTTTTGCACCAAGACGAGTGCTACCGCGATACGAAGCACATGCCCAAGGTGAAGTTTGCCGGCTCGCCACTCAACATTACCAACTGGGACTCGGAACTCTCGGTCGACTGGAGCAAACTTCACCAGAAAGTTTCCACTGCGTTTGCCACGTCGACGCGCGTGCTTGTCGAGGGCACCGAGTTGCTCGCAGACGTCGATCTGCGAGAGGCGGCAGACATGATTGTGCTGCTCGGCGTTGCCAAATGGACGTGTTTCGAGCGGCGCGTCGATGGTGGCAAACGCCAGCACTATCTGCCCTACTTGGAAGTGATGTGGGCACACTATCGTGAATTGCTCGACAAATACCTTCCTCTGTGCCAGTCGAAGGTGTATTTTCTCGACGAAACCGACTCGCATCTGAAGCAATCGCTGAGTGCGCTGCGTGCGCGTGCTCCGCTGCCCGATGTGCGTGGCTGCGTTGAGTTTTTCGGCAAATTGACAGCCAGCAGCGCCGAGCGCTACAAATTTCGCCCGATCGACGAGGTGGCTCTATTCCGAAGCGAGGGTCTCGTCTCCAGTGTGCCGGCCGAGATGCGCAAGATCGCGGCGATGCTGCTCTGTCACGCGTTTGGCGATGCGTGCGGCGCGCCGTACGAATTTCCGCGCAATCGCAAGGCGAATCTCACGCGCTTCGAGTTCCTCAACACGGTGCAATCGGGTCGCGCGGGCGTGCGTGGTGCGGCGCCCGGCGCAGTGACCGACGACCACATGATGTTGTTGCAGTTGGCACGCACGATCATCGCAAACAACAATCACTACGATCCGGTGCACGCAACGCTGGCCTACATCGATTGGGCACAGCACAGTCCGGCTGGCATGGGCTACAACACCAAGGCACTCTTTCAGTGCACGTCGGCCAAAGGCGACGCGGCGCGCCTCGCGGCCTACAACAAAGCGTTCGCTGAGAAGCACAGCGATGCCAACACTCGAGTGCTCTCGAATGGCTCGCTGATGCGCGCGGCGGCACTGGTGTTTCACCGAGGCACACGCGAGGAGGTGGTCCGTGCGGCGTACGTCGACGCCGCCCTCAGCAATCCGTACCCGGAGAATCGCGGTGCCAACATGCTTTACGTGGCAGTGCTTTGGGATTTGATCTACGGCGGTCGTGCAATTGCAAACATTTGCGAGTGGGCAACACCAGAGTACATTCGCCAGCACAGTGACAATTGCGATGCCGTCGTGCAAGCAGCCATGTCAGCGCTGCACGGCGCCGAGGTGAAAGAGACACTCGAAGGCAACGACCGCGGCTGTGTCCTCACAGCGCTCTGGGCGGCACTGCACTTTGCACGCATGTTCCGTGGCGATGTGGGCGAAACACTGCGCACGATCGTGAATCTCGGTGGCGATTGTGACACCAACGCAGCGATCGCTGGTGCTCTGATCGGCGCCGGCGTCGGCTGGGAGGCATTGGTTGCGCAGCAGCGAGCCAATGTCGAATTGATTCTCAACGTGCCCTATGAGTTCTGCACGCTGCGCAACGTGCTCGGCTTGCGGCCCTCTCTCATCTACGCACTTCTGCCACGTTGGAAACGACAGAAAGACAACATTGCGCGACCGCTTGAATCGCACAACAACGAACAAGAAGAGGTTGAAAACAGCAGCACAACAACAAAGAAAAAACGCGCGGATCGAATGTAAAATAAAACAACAATCAGAAAATGAGCAAAAAAAAAGGCTGCGGGAGCGAACGAAAACCGCGAATTCATGAATTCGAAAAATGCGGTGAACTAAACAAAAACGGCTTTCCAGCGGTCAATTCTGCACGCAAAAAAACAGTCAGACCAGACGATCTTGTTATTGTTCAGCAGTCATACACGACATTTTTTGCGTTAGGTCCGTTGACGACAAAGACTGTTTGGACAAGAGGATACGAAGAATTTCTCATTCCACTGTCTCGCACAACGCGACACATTGATGCTGTGGATTACTTTCGGTTTGTGATAGAAGAACTTAAGAAACGTCACGTCTCTGTGTGTATGGAAGTGCATCCGGACGATCTGGGCGTTTACACTGTATTCGGCAAATTCTATCGGCCGTTGTACAAAATAGAGTTGCTGTTTTTCCTGAAGAAAAACTCGCTATACCCATTTACTGATCGAGACGAAATTCTATTGCGAAAGGTGCACTTCTCCGAGGTGTCTGATCATTGGATGGATTTTAGTACAAAGTACAGTCAAGGAGATCAAATAGAAAACGATCAACGTGCTCGAATTTATCCGTCGATCTTTTTGAGTTTGACTATCCGGGAGGCCGGAGAACGCTTCAGAATAACTCCAATGTCGATGATCTACATTTCGTGTTTCTCTCGCACACCTTCCAGTTATTGTGATTTTGCTAGATACACTTCACGAGAGAACGTGCGAGTTGTTGTCAAATGCCACGACAAAACACGTAAAATTCTCGAAGCGCCGCCTGATCGCTATGTTTGCATGGTGACTGCGAGCAGAGAAGAAATTTTGAACATCTTGCACGCGGAAACTCCAGCACAGTATTGTTTATCTTCGGCGGATGATAGAACTTTTGTAAATATTAACGATTTGAAGACTTATCCGCGTCTTCCCTTGAATACATGTATCTTTGCTGAGCGACCGGCGCATGGTAACGTCACGCGGCGCGCAATGCGACACAAGTTTATCGTCGACGTCATGTTTGCGCTACCGGACCTTCCGGCCTACGTTTTGATGTGGATTCTCAATTGGCTGCCCGAACTGAAGCACGGCACCGATTTAGAGAAAATTCGTATAATGGAGAGATTTCTTAAATCGCGCAAGAAAGTGCACGCGAAGCGCAGCCGCGAGAGAATCGAGTTTACTTAATCGTCGACGTGACGGCGTTCCACTTGCTGCTCGCGCGGATCGGTGTGCTCCGGCGGCACATAGAAAGTAATGAATTTCAACGCCGACGCGTTGCTCGGACTCGTGTTGACCACTTCGTGCCACGTATTTGGCGGCACAGTGACCAACCGGCCGGGCTCCAGCACATGAGGCGCGCAGTTGTCAAACATCACCTTGCCCATGCCAGAGACACACTGGATGACTTGCGTTCGATGTCGGTGACGCTCACGCGGAATCACGTTGCCGTCGGCCGCCGTCACAGATTGCAGCGTGACTTCGATTTGCGCGGTTGACGCTTCGGCGACGTAGGACCGGAACTTGTTGTTCAACAAACAACGCGCAATGATGTCGTTCTCGGCGACGGGCACCGCGCATTTCTTCTTCCTCTTGCGCTTTTCGATCGGAAGAAACTCTCCGCTCCAGATCGGTTCAGAAGACATGCACAAAATGTCTCGCTTGTTGAAACTAAGTTGATTTTAGTCACGTGTTGTGCAAATAAAAACTCAGTTGAACTTAATTTTATTCTTGCGTTTTCTGTTTCTTTTGTCCGCCTCCACCACCAGCGCCTGAAGGCGCACCAGCCGGTTTCTCACCAGGGGGCGGCGGTGCCTGACTGGCAACGACTTCTTCTTGTTTCCTCTTCAGTTGTTGTTTGCGATTACGTTCAAACTCTGCTTCGGTGATGGGCGGCAGACACATTTTCGAGAGTTTCATATTGGCGGCCTGAAAATCCGAGATGGCGCCGTCGGTGCGCAACTGCTCAATCTCGCCGTACTCGACGAACGCCTGCTTCTTGAACTGCATGGAGAAGCGATTGTCGAGCGCCGACACCTCCTTGGCCGCGTCGGCGATCTCTTGAAACTGAGTGATGAGAGCCGTCATCATCTTGGCACTGTTCTGTTGCATCTGTGTCTTGACGAGAACCTCGGCGGCATCGGTGACCATCTCGAAGCGCTCTTGCAGCGTTGTCATGAGCGCGGTGTGTTTGCGCGTTACGATTTCCTTCAGTGGACCAGTGAGCGCGAGCAGACGCGCCAACTCGGCGTTGCTCATGTTGTGATACAGCGTCTCGAGCATCGTCGACACAAACTCGGCGAGATCGGTGCGATCCTTCATAATGGTGGGCCGAAACATGCCGCCACTGAGTTCGGCGGAACCGCCCGTTATGGCCGCCGAACCACCGGCCGTCGACGACGTGGAGCCCGACTTACTGCTGCCCATGCCACCGAGCAATTGAATCAACGGAATGCCAACCATACCCGCAATGTGTTCCTTGTAGCGCGCCTCTTTGATGGACGGATCGTCGATCGACTTGCCGCTCACTGTCATCGCCGGCTTGAAACCGCGCGGCAGCGGCACGACGCGCTCGCCCGTATTGGCGCCGAGACCCGGATACGTGGGCCGTCGGTCGGCCGACTCGCTCGTCGGCAGCGCGGTGCCTTGCACGATCGCTTTCGCGAGTTGACTGTGGTTCTTCTTGTTGAGCACGTCGAGCGCTGTCTCGGCGACGAAGCGTCCAATGACCTCCTTGCTGTCCGCGTTGCGCTGCTGCGCGGTCGGCGTACGCGCAAAATTCAACATGTCCTGCTCGGTCAACTCGCGCATGTCGCCCAATCGCACGCTATCCTCGTACGTGAGATACACTGTCGGTCGCACATTGCTATCGTCGGCAGCCGTGAGGCGCCGGTCGGCGTCCTGAAACGCCCAGAGTTTGCGAATCGCCTCGATCATCGGCGTGTCGAGCACACCCTCGTCGCTCGGCATGCGCCAAATGAAGAATTTCACTGTGTCATCTATCATCACATTGCTTGGCAATCTCTTCTCTCGCGTTGCCCCGTCCTCTTCGGCCAGTCTCTCCGACTCGGTGAGGTCGCGCGCGCGAGTTCGCCTACAGAAAACCAAATCGCGTTTGTTTGTCGCCGCGTTGTAGCGATGGTACAGTTCACCGTCGCGGAAATCCACCATCTTGATGTCGCGAATGCGCGAGAAGAGTCGATCGAAGCCGTCGCGCTTTGCATTGCGAGCGCTCGCTGTCTTCGCGGCCTCGAATTGCTTCTTGGCATCTGGAGGCGGTGCCACGGTGGCAGATGTGGTGCGTTCGTCGAGCGCACCGAGAGGTATGCGAGGCAACGCCGGACCGCTCTGCGGATACGAGGAGGGACCCGGCGCGTTTTCGGCACCGCGTTGCAGCGCGTTGAAGTTGTTCAGATTGAGGAGAAGTCGGTCGCGAACGTCTGGCAGACCGAGTGCGACCGACGCACGATGAATGTATTTTGACGCCATCTCGGTCAGATACTCCTCGGTGTCGACGACGGGCAACGCGTTGACGTTGGTTGAGTTCGCCGATTGGTTGATGTATTCGTCGGCTTTGGCATCGTCGTCGTCGCGAACCGGTGCGCCGACAATCTCACGCACCTCGTCCTCGAGACGCGCCGATGCGTCCTGGAACATGGTGAAGCCCATCTTGTCCTTGTCCTCGCGCGCGATCTCGAGATTCTTGTTCACTGATTTCATGTGATGGTATTTGGCGTCGTCGAGAGTTGTCTTGTCGCCAAAGATTATGTCGAACCCGTTGACGCCCAGATTGTGGTCGGATTTAATTGCGTTGGCCGTTGTGATCAGCGTCTCCTTGCGATAGTGCTCATCGATAAGCAACATGAGCCTCCGATCCAACTTGGTGAAAACTGGATAGAGTGCATTGGCTTGCGCAGATTCTGCGCGGCCGCCCGACGTGTCGCCACCGAGCACGGATTTGACGTCGCCCGGATTCATGCCGAGAAAATTTGCGAACATCGCCATTTTTTGCGCGCAAATGATGCTTTATATTGTTTGCCGGCACGCGCCGAAAAGATAGGAAGTGAAAATAAATTAACACATGTGCATTGTCCCGCTCTTGTGTTTGATTAAAACTGGAGTTTGCTGCCATCGTAGGTGGTGCGTGCCGACAACGTTTCGTGTGGATAGAGACGCTCCATTGGGTTCCAGCGACGTTTTTGGTTCTCTACCGTGCGCCTCAGCGTTGCAATGTGTGCGCGACGTGCCACAAACACTTGCTCATAGAGATCGAGCAGCGAGAATTCAGTATGCAATTCGCCGCCTATTGTCGCGTCTTCGCACATCGTCGCCAGCCAGACGAGAAACGCATCGGCGAAATTATTACACAAATGCATGCGTCCGTTGTAGAGCACACAGAACGACGCCATGGTTTTCAAAATCAGCGGATGCTCGTGATAGATTTCGGCGGCTGGCGCACGCATGCCAATCGTCGGCTGATGCTTGTAACGCCAGCGCAACGTTCCCGTTGTTTGCAGCGCGGTGTGAAACTCGAACACCGTGCGGTGCTTGTCGAATCTCTCGTCGTTGTAGAGAAACGGTTGATGTATGGAGATGCCCGTCTCGAGTGCGTCGCGCTCCTCCTTGTCGTGGCAGTCAATGCAGTAGGTGTAGAATTTCGCGCCCGCCGATTTGGCGTCGAGGTAGTAGCCCATGGTAAGCCGTGTCAACAACGAGTACGCCGGCTCGCCGCGTTCGCTGTAGTCAATCAGCACATCGTCGCGCTCTCGTGGTGCGCCGGTCTCAGTGAAGTCACGCCACACGTGTGCAATTTCGCGCTCGCAGAAGCGACGGGTGATATTCTTGCCGTCCTCGCGCCTGCTGCGCAGAATTACACCTTGCGAGGTGTCGTTATCGAGAGGTCGGAACGTATGGAACATCTCGCGCTCTCCCGGTTGAACGTAAGAGTCCCACACCTCTTCGCGAAGATTTGTCTGGATGAACTGTCGATAGTTGCCCGTCAATTCGCTGCTGATGAGTTTCTCGAGTGCCACCCGCGCGTCGCGCATCTCGTCGACAACGCGCTGCGAAGATGATAGTTGTGCGCATGCGTGACAGTCGGCCTCTGTCTCATCGAAGTGCTCGTGCCACTCAAAGCCAGCGCATTTGCGAATCTCAATCAGCATGCTGTTCAAAACACGCTCAGTCTCCTCAATGAAAGTGTTGCTGATGCACGCATATGTTTGTGCACCAGTGCCACTCTGTCGAGTGTCGATAGTTGTCATCATTTCAGGACTGTTGATAAGCGATGAGTCGCGCGAAACCGGTTTCGCGGATGCTTGCTCGGCGTCGTAGAGACCGCCGCGCACCCACTCGGGATCGGCGACGCGCCAGTTCGAGCGCGCGAGTCCGAGAATCTTCACCGTCTTCAGGCCGCGCTCGGCATCGTGCCGTTGGTTGACTGGCTCGCGGTAACTCATGAAGAACGCAACGCGCTCACGCAATTTGTCGAGCGCGACGTAGAGAAACGGCGACAGTGGCAAATACGGCCAGCGTGCGCGCAGAGATTTTATCAGCGCCCACAGTTCCGCGAGACCGCATTTGTCGATGGAATGCTCGTAGGTTTGCGCGTGCGCGTTGAATCTCACAACAGCGGCGCTGCCGATGTCGTTGTCGAACAGCCAGCGTGCGAGCATCTCGTCAGAGATATGTCGCGTTGCGCCGCGCACAGCATCGACGTGCACGCTCGTCGTCGACGCCTCTCCACTCTGACTGGCACTCTCCATCGCCTTGCGAAGCGTAACAAGTTTGCAACGCGCCACCCAGAGACGCGCACGATGACGCACGTCCGTCGTCGCGCGTTGCTTCAGTGCAAAATCGTCGGCGCGCCTCTCGAGCCGTTCGATGTCGCGCACCGTCGTCACACCGTCGCCCGTGCTCGTGCGACTGTACTGATCGAGGAGACTCTCGGTCTCGCGAATTACGAGAAAGGCGAACATGCTCAGTCGGAGATTCTCTCCGTGCAGCATCTTCGCCGACATTTCCTTTAGCAATCCCGGTCGACTAATCGGCACAACCGGCGACACGTTGTCGGCGTCTTCGTCGCGCAAGTTCGACGCGCCCGCCTTGCGTTTCCTGTTGAAATCGGTGAACTCGTCATCTGCGGGCACTGGCGTGAACACGAAGCGACTGCCGCTGTCGTCGGTGTGTTTGGCGCGTTTGGGCGGTGCAGCCATATGCGTATTTTTATTTTAAATTGCACGCTTCCTTAATGATAAGCCGAGAAATCAAAGTTAAACGCACACAGCCATGAGCAGCCGCGGTCTCGATCCCGACGCAATATACAGAAACGAATTCTCCAACCGAGAACTCGCACAGCACAGCAGAGATTTCGAGAACGGCATTGAAGACGCTGACATCCCAGTCATC
>Ga0315284_10014022_pt1 | contig 11420 bp, 4 predicted proteins | sample YL17G09_16_MG_FD_203696 | JGI IMG/M metagenome (GOLD analysis project Ga0315284, IMG submission 203696) | Sediment microbial communities from Yellowstone Lake, YNP, Wyoming, USA - YL17G09_16 | ecosystem: Environmental > Aquatic > Freshwater > Lake > Sediment | place: USA: Wyoming | collected... | reverse complement strand
GTTTCGCTCCAAAATCATCTCAGCCAATGGTATCCATTATTAGTTAAAGGTCAATAAGTATTGGTTTTATCTCTCTCAAGATTTCCCCCTATCCTTATACCTTGAGAATACCGATTTCTTTATTTTTTATGGCAAGTTCGCTACCGCTTTTTCTCAAAGCTTATTATATCATTAATCTTTTCTTCTGTGAATACTTCACTACTTAACTACGCCCCCCTAATATAAATGTTTCTGACTTTTATGTCAAATAAATTATACCTGTAAACCCTGTTCAGCCCTTCCGAACAGGCCCAGAAACTGCGACCATCCCAGCAGAAACCGGATAGAACAGTCATATTGCTTTTGAATTCCGGTAATTCATACATGCCGGCTATAGATAACGTAGAATCCATATTATGCAAATAAATCCTGTTTGCGTCGGCATCACAGGACCATACATTTTTTCCGTCCCATGCAAGTCCCGAAGGGTTAGTTGAAGGGCTGCTATAGCTTGCAGAAACGGTAAGCCCGCTGTCCATATTATGCCTGTATATTTTATCAGCCGCCGCATCAGTCGTCCAGATGTTCCTGCCATCCCACATAATAGCCCCCGGCGATTGTCCGGGACTTGTATATTCTGAAATTATCGTCATGTTTTCATCATTAGCCAGTTTATATATCTTTCTCGTCCAATTGTCTGTGACCCAGAAATAACGCCCGTCATACGCAAGCCCGACAGGATGTATGTTCGGCAGGTGAAATGTCCTGGATACTGATAATTTACCATCTAAATTGTGCTTGTAAATAGCCTGTCCGAACCAATCGGTAATCCAGATATTTTTACCGTCATAAGTTATTGCAGAAATATGCGAATAGGGTATTTCATAACTTGCTGTTTTTTTGAATGACAATTTCAAACCTGCAAATATACTAATTGACAGGATAAATATTCCGATTATTGAGATGATTAACTTCCTATCAATATTTTTTCTTTTAACCCTACTTTTACTTCTTTTATCATTATCTACACCTCCAGTGTTTGCCCAGTTCAGATTTTTATCTATCCCACGAAAACCAAAGGCTTCCAACTCATTTATGGAATTATTTATTCCTAGGGCTTTTGCAACCGTTGCCACAATTTTATCGTTGTCAAAAGGCTTGCTTATATAATCAAATGCCCCCATTTTCATAAGTTCAACGGCTGAATTTACATTCCCGTAACCGGTAATCATGACAACAGGCATCAAGCTGTATTTTGCTTTTATCTTTTTTAATATTTCCAGGCCGTCCATGCCGGGCAGCTTCATGTCAAGCAGGACAATGTCCGGCTTCTCAGCATCTACTTTATTCAGTCCGGAATTCCCATCGTTTGCATATATAGTTTTATACCCTTCTGCCTGCAAAATATTTGAAATTGCATTGCACATATCAACCTCATCATCAATAATTAATATTTTTGACATACTCCCTCCCCTTTTTTTAAATGGGTCTTATCCTTTTAGATTATTGTCTGCATACCGGCAATGTGATGCTAACTTCTGTGCCTCTGTTTTTTTCGCTTTTTATTTTAATTTTTCCATTATGGAGCTTTACTATTCTTTTTGCCATGTAAAGCCCAAGCCCAATGGCCCCCTGCTTTGTGGTGAAGAAAGGTTTAAAGACATTTTCCATATTATGCACAGCTATTCCTGAACCTGTATCTATCACCTTAACTGTAATTTCATTCTCTTCTTCTCCCATAGAAGACTTTACTGACAACTTACCACCGTCAGGCATAGCTTCAATGGAGTTAAATAAAACCTTCAATAATACCTCTTCCATTCTTTTTTTATCATATTTCACCTGTGGCAGAAGCTGGGGAAATGCTTTCTCAATTTCTATGTCAAGGCTCTTGCATTTTTCTTCAACCATAAGGTAGGCTTTTTCAAGGCATTTTGAAAAAGGCACTGCAGCGAGAGTAAGTTGTATGGGATGAATAAGCTTAAGCAACTCTTCAAGTTTATTCCCTGCAAGCCTTGCGTTTTTTAACACCGCTTCTATATTTTGTTCCACCTGTTCTTTAAGTTTATAATTGTTCAGGCAATACTGAGCATCGCTCTGAATTATGCTTAACGGGTTCCGCAACTGATGCCCTATGCCCAGTATTAAATCCTCCGTTTCTATCATATAATCCTCCCGTCTTGTATTTTCCTGCCATAGGTCCAAACTGTTTCCTTCCCTGCTTTCATATAGCGACACAGCGTTATCAGGCTCGCCTTCTTTTTGTTCCTGCTTTTTTTCGTTCTGGCTTGTTTCCTTCTCCCTGCTTCTTTGCGTTTCTCTTGCCTTTCTCAGTTTCTCGTCATTTTCTTTAAGCAAAGCCTCCATTTTCATTATCTTCTCATCTTTATTTGACAACATTTCTTCCACTTGCTTCAGCTTAATGCCCATTGACACAACCGAACTCTTAAGTTCCCTGATTTTATCTTCCTGCTCTTCAAAGGCTTCCTTTGTTATATTTATTTTTTCATTGCATTCCTCAATAACCCTGTTTTTTTCCTGTGCCTCATCCAGTAAAATATTCTTTTCTTCTTTGTATTTCTTAACTCCATTATCCAGCACCTTTTCCCTGAATTCAATGCTTTTATTTAATTTTAAATAATCCTCTTCAAGCTGTATTTTTCTATCATCAGCCCATTTTCGCGCTATGTTCAGTTCCTCCTGCCTCTTTTGCAGTTCAGCCTCACAGCAGGCAATCCTTTTATTCTGCTCATTCTCGTATTCTTTTAATCTTTCGTTTTTCCTTTTATAATTTAACTCCTGCATATCCAGTTTTCGGCGCTCCTCTTCAATTTTTAATTTCATTTTTTCGGCTTCATCTATTTTCCTGCACCAGGAATCCTCCATTGCCTTGTTTTGCCGCATTAATTCCGATCTAATATCGTTTATTTCTTTTTCCTTTTCTTTGGATAATCCGTCTTTTACCCGGCTGACTTCAAACTGGAAATGTTTTTCAAGCCTGTCCTTTTCCTGTTCTAATAAATTCTCTTTATGTATAATCTGCATTTTCAGGTTGTCCAGTTCTTTTTCTCTTTCTAATGTCCCCTTTCCCCAATCCAGGCATTTCAGATTAAACCTAAACTCTTTTTTTTCACACTCCTCTTTTTCCCTGTTTATCCTGAGTTCTATTTCCCTTAGTTGTTTTGCCATCATTTCCTGTTCTCTATCTTTTTCTGTATTCTGTTCAGTTCTTCTATCGGTAATGCCATATGATATCTTCGTACCGGATGTATCATAAGGACTTTTTCCCCGGATTGCTTCTTTCATTTCTTTTATTCTATCCAGGTCTCTTTTTAAACTGTTTAAAATATTATCATTTGTATCCATATTCCCTCCCTCTATCTGGCGACAATAACAGTCCCTGTAATTGTTTTGTTTTCGCCTCTTAATTGATATATATACACTCCGGACTTTACCGTAGCGCTATTATCATCCCTGCCATCCCAGTAAAGTTTATCGCCGTCTCGCATAAATTCTGTTACAAGGGTCCCGTTCAAATCGTATACATATCCATGAATATTGCTTTCCCATGGGTTTTCAAACTGAATATTGAATGTGTCATTAATACCGTCGCCGTTTGGGGTAAATGTTTTCCTGGGCCATATTGCAGTAATGCGCAATTCTGCAGCCCTGAGCACCCTCTGGACACGGTAGCTGCCGATATGTTCTGTTTTTAACGATATTGCCTGGTTTGATTCGTCAATATAGCCTCCGAGATTAATGTAGTTTGCGCCGTCGTACCAGAATACTCCCAGCTCTGAACCTGTCGTAGCGCTTATACCGCCTGCCGTTTTATTTGCCGAATATCCGGCTGTCCCTTCATAGGACAGCATAAACTCTGTCTTTGACCTTGAAAAAGACAAGTTCTTTACCTCCTCGCCTGTTTTAGCTTTATATGCCCTGATAATATAGGCACAAACCACTTTATTGCTTAAATCACTGTCAATTTTTTGGATATTCAGCCTTATATCATCATTATATTCATTATCACTATTTAATAATACGCCCCTTACCTGTTTTGGTATTGTAAGGACAGCCCTTCTGTCTTCAGAAAAGACCATAACATTTTCATATATTGAACTGTCTGTTACCAGTGACCTGCTGCTTTCATTGCCTGTAGTATCCACTGCCCTGACTGCATAATAGAATACCACGCCGCTTATATCGGCGGGCTCAGTCCATGACAGTGGTTCTTCTTTGGAAATGTAATCCCTTAAAACATAATTACCGTTCAGTTTTGAAGCCTGGTAAATATTGTATCCTTTTAAGTCGTTGCAGGGCAGGTTATTTTCGTCCAGTATGACCTGGCTCCAGCTAAGGTTGAAATTTTTTCCTCCGTTAATCCATTCACCCCTGACTCCCATTGGCTCGTTCGGCGCAATTATATCAATGAACAGGGTTACAACTTTAAGTGAATTTGAAAGCCCTGACCATAATGGCACTTCATCCGCTATGCGCAGTGAAAAATAATAGGTAGTGCATCTTTCAAGATTTCCAACTATGAATGATTCCGGCCCGCCTGCCATTTTCGGCGCTGGCAATCCCGTAACAGGAACTGCCTCCATGAATTCATAGAGAGAGTTTATCGGGCCGAGAGTGGAATACCTTAAATCATAAAAATCCGCCTGTCCTGAATTACTATTATCTCCGGAAGCAATCCATTTTATTTGAATATAATCATGTGATATACTGCCGGCTGAAATAGCAGCCACCGCTGGCGGCACAATATCATTTTTTGCATAGGCCGTTGCTGTGCCTGATATAATTGACCATAAAGGCACCTCATCCGCTGTTTTAATCCAGAAATAGTATGTTGTTCCGTTACTCAGCCCTGTTATAGTCCTGGACTGCCCATAGCCCGGAGCTTCAGAAATAATCTGCCATGAAATGATATTATCGCTTCCCCATCCGTCCAGAATTACGGTTGACCATTTTACTTCATGGATACCACCTGATATATTGCCCTCCATTCCATTGTCACCCGGAGCTGTCCAGGACAGGTTCACTTCACCTTCGTTGAATCCTGGTGATGCCTTCAGATTTGTTATGCCGGATGGCGCGGCAATATCCTTTGTTTTTATATAAATACTGCTGCTGTAAGAAGACAAAAGGGCATCGCCATTATATGCCCCGATACGGTACCAGTAATAGGTATCCGGCTCCCTGCCTGTATCAGAATAACATTCTGAACTTAACTTAGCTGTCCATTCAATTATTACCGACCATGGACCCTGGCTGCCACTGACATCAAGCGCCCTTTCTATGGCAAAACCATCGGCATTATTGTCAGCCCATGATAAATTAATTGTTGAAGCTGTTTGAACCAGTGATGTCAGGCCTGAGGGAACAACAGCAAGGGTGTATATTTCATCTGTCCCGCTGGCTGATATTGCAAGCGGATTGAAGGCCTGTACATACCTGAAATAAGAAGTATTTGAGAATAAATTATTCTCCATCCAGTATGTCCCGTTACGTTCCAGTGAAACTACGATGCCGCCGGTTGAATTCAAAACCCTGAAACCATACTCATTATTGCTATTGTCTTTCCATGACCATTTTATGGCAGTTGGAGATGCCCCCGTGCCTTTAAACTCCGCGGGGTGTTCGGGCACGATAAGAATGATGTAGGTGCTTACCGTCACTGAATAAGCACTCTCGTTATGGGTATTGTCTACTGCCGTAATCTTGTATGAATAAGTGTTGCCCTGTAAAAGATCGCTGTCAAGATATGTCGTTGAACCTGTAGAAAACATGAGAGTATAATCTCCTGCATACCCTTTAAGGCTCCTGTAGATATTATAATGGTTTATATCTTTTTCATTGTTTGCAGGCCAGCTTACCATAGCCTCAACTTTTCCCCTGATAATTGCGGGATTCTGTGGCGGCTCCGGAATAAGGTCAAGCGCACAGGCGCCCGGGCTGTTTGAAATTTCCGAAATATTTTCCTGTTCATCATAAACCATAAGCGCATAATAATAAACCGTCCCGGGAATCAGCCCCGTTAAAGTCAACTGTTCCTTGGTGGCTGACAATGACGGCGCAGGGATATTCCCTATATTATCCGCAGAACTCCAGTTTTCCGCACTTATTTCCAGCTGGCTCATCCTTAATATGTATCCGGTTGCAGTGCCAATTGTGCCTTCGTCACCCGGAGCTGTCCATATCAGCTTTATTTCACCTTCAATAATACTTCCAGGATAAGCCGTTAAATCGGTGACCGCAGAAGGCTGAATATTGTCATAAGGAATGCATTTAACCTCAGCTGAATATGGGCTTTCATTATTTGAAATGTCTTTTGACATCATTATATAATAGTAGGTATTATGGTTAATGAGGCCGGAATCAATATAATTTGTAGCAGGTTCAGACAGCGAAGTTAATAAATTGTAACCTGTTCCTGTATCTTTATAAATTATATAAGTTGAAACATCAGGTTCTGCTGCCGCCTGCCATTGAAGTTGAACGAACCTGTTGCCAGGAATGACAGAAGGACTGGCAGGCTTTGAAAGAGCTGTTCTGTCGCCTATCGCAATACTAACCTGGGAGCTTTCAGGGCTGTCCGCCCAGTTGCCGCTGGCATCAATGGCTTTCCATTTAATCCTGTAATAAACTTCCTGTTGGTCATATACTCCTGCGTCCTGGAAGGTGCTTACCGATACGCTAACCCATCCGGAAATGTTTGTGCCATAACCGGAAGAATAGCTTACCTGCCACTGGCTTACTTCTGCCGGATAAGCCGGTTTTGTTAATATTACAGCTTGATTGTCGCCGGAATTAATACCCTTGTCGCTCCACTCTCCCAGAGGAATATCCGGTAGTACCGGTATAGACGGTGGTGTCCTGTCCCCTATTGTGATAACTGCTGTAGAACCATAATCACTGTAATTATTATCAATGTCATAAGCCCTTGTCCAACCATGCACAATTTGTTCATCTTCTATATTATTGAAATCATGAGTCAAAGTAGAAATAGGCCCGTAATAATAGCCCGTATTATCAGCCGTAAGCCTGTAATACAGCCTGTTTGCGCCCGGTGGCAGACTGCCGCTCAAAGTTACTTTCTGGCTATTTTCCGAATTAACACCCTGGTCATTCCATTCAATATCCGGAACATCAGGAATAGACGGCGGAGTTCTGTTTCCAATTATCTCTGTTGTTGACAAACTGTATTGTGAGAAATTATTTTCGGAATCATATGCCATTATATAACCGCATACCTGCTGGTTGTCATTTATATTAATAAATTGATGGGACAGTTCTGTAACAGGGCCATAAAAATATGTTGTATTGTTTGCGATAATTTTATAATACAGCTTGTTTGCGCCTAATGGCAGATTACCTGATAAAGTAACTTTCTGGCTGTCTCCTGAATTTGCCCCTTGAGCATCCCAGTTGACTGATGGCGCTATCGGGTCAGGCGGAGGAGTCCTGTCACCTGATATTACCTCTGCATATGGGCTTTCAGGCCCATTTGCCCAGTTACCGTTATCATCATAATTCCTCCACCTGATTTTATAGCGTACAGTTTGTTCATCACTGACTCCGGAATCTAAATAAGTATTTGTAGAAATACTTATCCAGCAGGAAGTATCCGTCCCTATCCCGTAAGAGGAACTCACGCACCACCAGTCTATCCCTGCGGGATTGGTTGACCTTACTACTGAAACTTCCTGGGTATCCATACTGTTTATTCCATGGTCCACCCATATTGCCAAAGGCCCTGCAGGAGCTCCCGGCGGCTCAGGAGGAGTTCTGTCTCCTATTACTGCAGAAGATGATGGCCCACAAATACTGTAATTCCCTTGTGCGTCATAGGCCATTAGAAATCCATCTACTATTTGCTCATCTTTTATGTTTTCAAATTGGTGAAACGGCGTTGCAGCCGGGCCATAATAGTATGTCGCATTATTTGCAATAAGTTTATAAAGGAAACTGCTGGCACCTTCAGGGTAACTGCCGCTTAATGTTGCCTTCTGGCTATCGCCTGTATTCGGCCCCTGGTCATTCCATGTAATTAAAGGCGCGCCGGCAATTGCCGGAGGTGTCCTGTTTTCAATATAAACACTTCCCTCTGAACTCTCATAACTTAATGCCCAATTGCCATATTCATCATACGCTTTCCACTGCACCTTGTAGCAGACAGCCTGATTATCATGAATGTTGAAATCCAGATATGTCGTGGTGGATACAGGTATCCAGCCGATTGTATCGGTCCCGGTTCCCGAAGAATAACTTACCCTCCACTGGATAACTCCATAAGGATGCTCCGGCTTCAATATTGTTATCCTTTGAGTATCTCCGGAGTTAGCGCCCTGGTCATTCCATAGCACTACAGGCATACCGGGATTGGATGGCGCCGAAGGGGTAGTCCTTATTGCTATGGCTGTACTTGCCAATAGGCCATAATCGCTAAAATTACCGCTAACATCATACGCTTTTAAACAGCCGTAAACTTCCTGTCCATCATATAAGTTTTCAAATTTATGCGATGGAGCAGTTGTCAGTCCATAATAGTAAGTACTATTATCAGCAAGAAGTTTATAATAGAACCTGTTTGCTCCGGAGGGCAATGTGCCGCTGACCACCACTTTCTGGGTATAAGCTGAATTCGGGCCCTGGTCTTCCCATACAACCCATGGCGCGGCTGGAACAGACGGGGGAGTCCTGTCGCCTATAGTTATTGTTCCTGTGGAAATGCTACTATTGCCTGAAGCATCGTATGCGTAAAGATAGCCGCTTACAGTCTGGCTGTCATTAACTGAATCATATTGATGAACTGTAAGTAAATTAGGCCCAAATGAATATGTAGTAGCATTTGCAGACAGCTTATAAATAAATTCATAAGTGTCATCGGTAATCCCTCCTATTGACATCGTGACCATCTGGGTATCCCCGGAATTGATTCCCTGGTCCTGCCATGAAATTTGAACATTACCATTCGTTCCCGGAGCTGTCCTGTCTCCAATATCAACGCTTACCTGGGGGCTCTCAACGCTATCCGCCCAGTTACCGCTTGCATCATGTGCCCTCCATTGTATCCTGTATACCACTAACTGGCTGTCATGAATATCCCCCTGTGCAATAATTGTAGTGGAATAAACATCCATCCATGTAGTAATGCTTGTTCCAACTCCCGATGAATAACTCACCCTCCATTTGTCAACTCCTGAAGGATGAGAAGGTTTGGTAATATCCACCCTTTGATCATCAGCGCTATTTAGACCATTGTCAATCCATTGTATTATTGGAGCTGTTGGAATGGCGGGGACAGCAGGAGAAGTCCTGTCTCCAATCACTTTGGCTGTGGTTGGACTGTAACTGCTGTAATTATCCAGAGAATCATAAGCCCTTAAACATGCATCTACTGTTTGTTCATCATTAATATTGTTAAACTGATGAGAAAGTTCGGTTGTTGGCCCATAATAGTAATAAGTATTATTCGCAGACAGTTTATAAAACAGCCTGTCTGCCCCAACAGGGAGCACACCATAAAGCGTAATCTTTTGAGTATCCCCTGAATTTATACCCTGGTCTTCCCATGTCACCGTTGGCGCTGTCGGAGTATTTGCCACTGCCAGAACAGACTTCGGCAGGTAAATGCTCATTAATAGTATTGAAAAAAACAGCGGTTTGCATATTTTTAGTTTCATTTTTTTTATCATGGAATTATAAGAGTCTGTCCGGGATTCAGGCTCCCTCTTCTTATCTGGAATTTATTTGCATTGTATATATCAACCCAGCGTGATGCATCCCCGTAAACTTTTTCAGCTACCGATTGCAGGGTATCGCCGTCTTTTACTATGTAGGTATGCATGACTTTTTTTTCTTTTATCACTGGACTCTTCGGTTCTTTGGTTTGTTCCCCATCATCCCGTAATATGCTCTTTTTTTCAATAACTGCTTCCTTTAACCTTAACTCTTCCTGCTCTTTTCCTTGCTGATACGCTTTTTTAGCTTCAATCATGGCTTTTATAGCTTCTTCATTTGCCTGCTCGGCTTTTTGTCCCGCCATCTCTATTTTATACTCCAGTGTTTCTTTCCTCATTTTACTCCTGACCTCTTCAGCTGAAACCCCGAAACTCAAAGTAAGCGAAAGCCGGTGCGTACCTGCTGTGCCGCCTAACGCAAGGGGGGCTATGAACGCATAATCAACCTGGAATGTTTTAAATCTATAACTCGCTCCCAGCGTAAGATTTTTGAATTCATTTGTCCCCAGGCCCAGCCCTCCTCTAATGGCAACATTATAATTATAGAACCATTTTTCAATCCCTGAATAAATCTTCAGGTTACCGCCTTTGAGCATTGCATCAATATCAAAGTTAAGAAATTCTTCTTTATAGGCAACACCTGCTCTTATGCCCCTGCATACCCTGTTGGTTTCACCCGGTACAGCCTCGTATAAAAGGAAATCCGGCTGGTTAATGTCAGTCATTATAAGCCCCGCTGAAATTGAACTGTTGAATTCATGCAGAACCCCAACATCAAAACTGGCTTTTGTAACTGAATTTTTTAAACCAAACACCGGGTCATCAATAGTATATTCATCCAGCCCATAACTCTGGTTCAATATTTTCAGGTTCACGCCAACCAGCCATGGGACAGCTACCCTTCGCCCAAAAGATAATATCGTTGTGCTTTCGCTATACTCGCCCTGCAGGCTCATATTCATATACGTAAACCCAAATGTCCCCCATTTGCGCACAGGCTGAACATAGGCAATCATTCCTACACCAAGCTTGCCGTCATCATCCATGCCATAATACAACCTTGCATATTCGCTGGTAAATTCCACCCTTGATAATGAACCTAACCCTGCAGGATTATAATATGCAGTATGAACATCATCTGCCAGCGCCGTGAAAGCATTCCCCATGCTTATTGGCCTGGCGCCTGCGCCGATATCCTCAAAACCGGCAAATAATCCGCTGGACGAACAAAACAATTGAAGAGCAATCAATATTGTTATTTTAACCAGCAATAATGTTTTCATTCGGTAGTTTTCCCTAACCATTTTTTACCGTATATTTCCTGATGACCCTCTGTGGTGTTCTGCCACACCACAAAATAATCTCCTGAACCATCCAGAGCAATTGACGGATTCATCGCTTTTCCGGAACTGTTACTGATTCCGCCTGCAGCAGCAGAACCGTCCCCCAACTCCACCCAATTCATACCGTCCCATTGTTTAACATATATACCACCATATAACGGGCTGAAATCGCTCCAGCATACGGTTATATTCCCTCCGTCAACAATTACCGCAGAAGGTTTGCAGGAATCTCCGGAATTATCGCTGAGCCCTCCGCCGGAAGCTGAACCTGCAAGTTCCTCCCAGTTTGTCCCATTCCATCTTTTGGCATATATTTCAACATTGCCGGAACTGTAATCCTGCCAGATAACAA
>Ga0315284_10014021_pt1 | contig 11420 bp, 8 predicted proteins | sample YL17G09_16_MG_FD_203696 | JGI IMG/M metagenome (GOLD analysis project Ga0315284, IMG submission 203696) | Sediment microbial communities from Yellowstone Lake, YNP, Wyoming, USA - YL17G09_16 | ecosystem: Environmental > Aquatic > Freshwater > Lake > Sediment | place: USA: Wyoming | collected... | reverse complement strand
AAATCAGCCGATTTTTCAAGCGATCTGTAAGCTTTCACAGCCTCTTTCGCGTTTTTGGGGGCGGGTGCGGCCGCTTCTACAGGGGGTGGCGCCGAAGGAGCCGGTTTAGGAGCGGGAGGAGGGGGTGGAGAAACTACTTTCGGTTCCGGTTTCGGTTCCGGCGGTTTTTGCTCAGGAGGCGCAGGAGGCTGGGGCGCTGGTTGCTGGACAGATGGGGGCCTTTGAGCTTCTTCCTCATCCAGACGTTGTTTAAGCAAATACGCGATCTCCGGCCATAAGCCAAGATCATAATTGAGCGTGGCAAGGTCCGCGATAGTTTCCGGGGGAGTCGTTACGTTGAACGTCGTTCTCAGGGCATCTCCAATTTGCTCCACGGAAAGCGTTTCGTATCCCGGAAGGAGCTGGGGATTCTTTTCTTGCAAGGCCTTGAGCGCGTCACGGATAACATGCAAATCGAGATTGTCTTCAATGGTTTCCTGCAGTTTTTGCGCGTCAGTTTTTTCAGGGGGCGCCGGCGGGGCGGGAGGAGTCACTTCCTTTTTCGGGAATTTTTCCTGCAAGGCGGCTTTTAGCCCAAGCAAAGCGTCGGCGTCAACATGGAGTCCTTTCAGGACCGCGAGCATAAGCACTGCTTTTTCCCTGCCCTCATATTCGTAATTTTCCTGCAGTACGCTATATACCCGTTTCCGCAAATCTTTTTTGTCGGATATATCGTAACCGTCCTTTTGGAGTTTTTCGATCTGCGCGACAGCGTCCTGTTCCAGAAAAATATTCCGCAAAAAATCATCTTCCCCTAAAACTTTTATCATTTGTTCGTAAGCGATTTCATCAAACCTTTGTTCAGCCAGGTCGATAAGGCTGGCGAGCTGATCCACCACTGCCTGGTTGTTAATGCCTTTTTCCGGCTCCTTTTCCAGCCCCTCTTTTGTATCCCTGAGGGTTTTGATATCCGCCCGTTTGATTTCTGCCGCCGCCCAAATCGCCTGTTCCCACCGGTCCAGGCTCTCCTTCGCGGTTTTATCCGAATTGAGGTCCAGTACTCCTTCGACGCCAAAAAGCACGACCTTTTCCTCTTCCGGTTTTTTCAGCTTGGCTTCCAATGTGGAAAGCAGGGCCGTGATGCGGTTTCTGGCTATATCGCCGAGTTGCGGGATCAGCAGGGCGTTTTCCACATGCTGCCGTATGGCCAAGATATCCTGTTCCTCTATTGGCACTTCGGGATTGAAAATATGGCTTTTGGCCAAACCTTCCAAGGCGGACATTCGCTTCCCAGGCGTCATGTCAGGGAGTTTTTTCAATTCCTCAATCACTTCCTGTGGTTTTGATGGAGCAGCTGCACCAGCCATCTTGGATGTTTGTTTTTAGAAATTTATCTAATAATTATACCAAAAAATCGCCAAAAAAACAAGAGCGATAGCGAGAAAAAGGTAGGTATTGTATTATTAGCCCGTGGAAAAAACTGCCATCCTAATCGTCAAAACGTTCCAGAAAGCCGGTTATGAAGCCTATTTTGCCGGCGGGTCGGTGCGCGACATGCTGATGGAAAAAGAGCCGCAGGATTTTGATATCGCCACCAGCGCCTTGCCCGATGAAATTGAAAAGCTGATGGAAAAAACTTTCCCCATCGGCAAACAATTTGGCGTTATTTTGGCGGTGGTTAATGGCCACCATTTTGAAATCGCCACATTCCGGTCCGATAGCTCTTATTCCGATGGTCGTCGCCCCGACGCGGTACTTTTTAAGTCGGCAAAGGAGGACGCGGTGAGGCGCGATTTCACCATCAACGGGCTTTTTTACGATCCCATCAAAAAGAAAGTGATTGATTATGTGGGTGGGCAGGACGATATCAAGAACAAAATCATCCGTTTCATCGGCGAACCGCACGAAAGGGTAAAGGAAGACCATTTGAGGCTGCTGCGCGCCGTCCGTTTCAAAAATAACCTGATGTTCGAGTATGATGCGATGACGAAGAAAGCTGTTACCGAACTCGCAGAACTGGTTGACGACATTTCCCGCGAACGGGTGGCCGATGAAATGACCAAAATGCTCCTCCATCCGCATCGCGCGCACAGCATGAGGGAACTGGATAAATTTGGAATTCTGGAGCGCATCATCCCTGAGCTTACCGATTGCAAGGGCATAAAACAGCCCCACGAATATCACCTGGAGGGCGATGTTTTCACCCATATCTTGAAATCTTTGCACGACATGCCGCCGGAATGGGCGTCGAAGGAATTGGTTTGGACTGTCCTTTTTCACGATTTAGGCAAACCGGCTACTTACAAGCAAAAGCCCGACCGTATTCATTTCGATGGTCACGCGCCACTTTCCGCGAACATGGCCGAAAAGGCCCTACGGCGGCTTAAATTCCCGCGCGCGGAAATCACCAAAATCTGCTGGCTGATTGAACATCACATGTCCGTTGGCTACATCCCCGAAATGCGGCGCGCCCACCAGGTGGCGATGTTCTGGCATCCGTGGTTCGAGGATTTGATGCGCCTGCTTTACTGTGACGCGCACGGCGCCATGCCCGAAGATTTGTCTTTGTACAACCAGCTGATGAAGATGTACCACGAGTTTAAGGATGAAAAACTGCTGGAGTCCCATTTCAAAACGCTTATCACAGGCGCTGAACTGCAGAAAGAATTCGGCATCCCGCCTAGCCCCGTCATCAGCGAAATTCTCACCTCCATGCGCGAAGCGCAGATTGAAGGCGAAGTGAAAACGAAAGCGCAGGCGAAAAAATTTGTAAAAAAGATTGTGGATTTGATGAATAAGAAGTAATAATGGATGTGCCCTCTAACAAGTTGCCCATGACTCATGCCTTCGTCAGCGCGCGCCTCCAAAAAGTGCAGGCTTCGCCCATCCGCAAGCTTGTCCCTTTCGCCATTGAAGCGAAAAAAAACGGCGCCCATGTTTACCACCTCAACATTGGCGATCCCGATGTGAAAACACCGGACGTGATGATCGATGTTTTGCGCGAATGGGAAACAAATCCCATCGGTTACGACCATTCCAAGGGCAACGCGATTTTCATCGATTCTCTGATTTCCTATTACCACAAACTCGGTTTCAATTACCTTAAACCGGCCGATATCCAGGTGACCACTGGCGGTTCAGAGGCCATCAGCATGGCGTTTTTCGCCACGTGCGAAGCGGGCGATGAGGTCATTGTGTTTGAGCCGTTTTACACAAATTACAATGGCTACGCTACCGTGAACGGCATCAAACTCGTCCCGATCCTTACCAAAATCGAAACAGGTTTTCACCTCCCTGTGCGGGAAGAAATTGAGAAGAAGATTACGCCGAAAACCAAAGCCATCCTTTACTGTAACCCGAATAACCCCACGGGCACGGTTTACACAAAAGAGGAAATCGAAATGCTCGTCGACATTGTTAAAAAACACAATTTGTTTTTACTGTCCGACGAGGTTTACCGCGAATACGCGTATGATGGGCGGAAACAAATTTCCCTGCTCCACTACATGCCCCAATTGCCCAAACAGCTCATCGTCCTCGATAGCTTGTCTAAGCGCTACAGCCTTTGCGGCGCACGGCTCGGCATGCTCATCTCCTTAAACCCCGACATCATGGAAGGCGTGCTGCGTATGGGGCAGGCGCGGCTCTCATCCGGTCTGGTTGACCAGGCGGTGGGCGCGGCGCTCAAGGATGTGCCGAATTCCTACATGGAAGAAGTGCAGAAGGAATACGCCAAGCGGCGCGACATCCTTTACGAAGGCCTGCGCCACATTCCCGGCGTCGTCATTCCCAAACCCGAGGGCGCTTTCTATTCCATCGTCAAATTACCGGTAAAAGACACCGAGCACTTTGCCAAATGGCTGCTCACCGATTTTCGTGATAACAACGAGACCGTGATGGTGGCCCCCGCGGGCGGATTTTACGCGCAACCGGATTTAGGAAAACACGAAGTGCGCATTGCCTATGTACTAAACGCGAACGACTTGCAACGGTCGGTGGATATCATCAAAAAAGCTCTGGAGGCTTATCCGGAAAAGGCTTAAGCCGCCAAGCGGTCCGAAAATTGACTGAATTTTCCAAACCTCGAAGAGAAAAAACCAGGTTTGATAATTTTGAGTAAAATTTCTTCAAGCCTTTCGTAGACTTCGTCTATGGAGTTGATATTTTTAATGCCATATTTTTTCAGACGTTTTTGTACGATAGGCCATTTTTTTTCGTCGTAATCTTTCATGGCTCTGAAAAGAATGGGGTCGAGCTCGATAACGGCACTCCAAATTTTTTCACGCAATTCGCTTACCGTTGCTTTCGGGTGCCCCGTAAGCGCTGCTATGCGCGGGACCGCCTTTAACATGTTTTCATCAAACCGCGCGTATTTGCTTTTTCCATAAGCGGCTCCGCACAAGATGCCATCCATCAGTATAAAAGAGGAAACACCACGAGCAAGTCCTCTTGGATCTTTAAAAACGAGGTCCTTGTTTGTTTCCAGCCACATAACGCTGCCCGCATAGGTATTCTCAATCTCTGTTCCCGGAGCCTTTTTCCCATTTTCCTCCGTCAATATCTGCTTGATGGCTCTCATGGTTCCCGCGGGGGCGATTCCGCCTATATAATCATGATCGAAAAGATGTTTGCCGGCGTTTTTATCGGTTTGTTTTTCCACCTCGGGATCGCACATGATGACACTCCAGTAAAAATTCTGGAAATCTTTTCCCATCCTGCCTTCTTTCAAGCTTTGACTGAAAAATTTGGAGAAATTGGGAATCCCATTCGCATTTTGGACTAAAAACCCGATGGGAGGAAACGCGCTGGAATATTTGTCGTAATGGATCAAATGGGCTGGCTCAACAAGCCCCTTCATTGTGGCGGCCATCAAAAAGAACAGGACATTTTCCGGAAAAGATTTTCCTTTTTCGATGCAATATTCAATTGTCGCTTCGAATTTCGTTTTCACTTCTGTCACATCTTCGCCGTTTCTACTTTTTTCTATGTATTCTTTGAGTAAATCGCCCAAGTGTTTCGTCAGTTCGTGTTGGTTTTCATCCAAAACCTTCAAATGTTTGTCTTTGGCCCCCTTATTGGGATCCAAGCTGTCACGGATTTTCTGCGCCTCTTCCTCGGCTTTTTGTTCCGAGGCTTTTTGTTCTGCCGTTGGTGCTGGCACGGCGAACGATTGCGCCGTAGGCATTGCAGGCATTGGAGCCGCCAAAGGGGCTTCGATGGTTTTTGCTGCTTCAACTGTTTGCATCTCATCATGATACCATTTTTTTCATTTTTTTTCAACATAATGCCCCCGGTCTTAGGGTGCCTGTCCGGTGCGATGAGTAAGCTTTATATAAATCTTATATAAACTTTATGTATATTTTACTCATCGTCTAAAAAGAGGATGCCTTCACCGGCGCCTCAGACTTTATTTAGGATTTCCTCAAGATTTTCTTTATGAGGCCGCCTATCAAACCGCGTAAATCGCCGAATTGTTCCGCCAACGATTTTTTATCCCTGTTCAAAGTGGACGGTGTATTGAGTGGAGGAGTCTGTGGTTTTTCAACACGATCATCATTAGGATTAAAAAAACCCGGCTCGTCTTTAGGAGGTTCAGGCAGTTCCTTCATAACCTCCGCGAGGCTTCTTTCCTTTGGTGTATTGGTAGGTTTCATAGGCAAAATTATCTCTCGATTGAAGAATATACCATTATATCTATTATTTGTCAAATAAAGATATCCATGCTATTCTGATGAGCGCTTTTTATTACAAAAACGGATGGCGAAAAAGCCCTTTGTCCACCTCCACTTGCACACTTACTACTCACTCCTGGATGGCTTAAGCCCTCCGGAGGTTTATATTAAAAAGGCGGTGGAACAGGGCTGCCCCGCAATTGCAATTACCGACCACGGCGTGATGCACGGGCCGATTGAGTTTTACCAGTACGCCAAAAAACACGGCATCAAGCCGATTTTGGGGTGCGAAGTCTATGTGGCATTCAACAAGCTCACCGATAAACGGTCGCAAATCGATAACAAACGCACCCATCTTACTTTGCTTGCTGAAACGCAGGAGGGCTACGAGAATCTGCTGAAGATGACGACGGTGGCGCATATGGAAGGTTACTATTACAAGCCACGCGTCGATTGGGATTTGCTGAAGAAACACAGCAAAGGCCTAATCGTGCTTACCGGCTGTTTGCATGGCGATTTGGCGCAGGCGATTTTGGATGGCAGCTCGGATAGGCTGAAAGAACTCACCGAACGGCTTGTCTCCATTTTCGGCAAAGACCACCTTTACCTTGAACTCCAGCATCACCCCGAAATCCCGGCGCAACAGGAGGTGAACGACAGGCTCATCCGCCTTTCCAAAGAAACCGGCCTCCCCGTCGTCGTTACCGGTGATGTCCATTACCCCAATCCCGAAGACAACGTGGCGCATGACATCATGCTTTGCATCCAAACCGGCAAAAATTTAAGCGATCCCGGGCGCATGAGCATGATGAACGCGGATTTTTCCATGCACGACCCTGATAAAATCTGGGAAGATTTCGCGCATATTCCCGAGGCCTGCGAAAACACAGTCAAAATCGCCGAACGGTGTAACGTTGATTTTGATTTCAACGTCCACCGTATCCCGTCATTCCCTCTGCATCCGGGCAAGGATCCCGCCGAATATCTGCGTGAACTTTGTTACGCGGGACTGAAGGAGAAATACAAACTGGCCTCGTTGGAAAATCCCGATGAAAATACCAAAACCCTCCTCGACCGCCTGAATTACGAGCTGAAGGTGATTACCGACATGGGCTTTGTGGGCTACTTCCTTATTGTTTGGGATTTCGTCCGCTGGGCCAAAGAACAGGGGATTGTGGTGGGGCCAGGGCGCGGATCGGCCGCTGGCGCGCTCGTGTCGTATTGTCTGGATATCACCGAGATTGATCCCCTTAAATACGGCCTCCTTTTCGAGCGCTTCCTTAATCCCGCCCGTATTTCGATGCCGGATATCGATTTGGATTTCGCCGATAACCGCCGTGACGAAGTCATCGAATACGTCGCCAACAAATACGGGCGCGATAGGGTGGCGCAGATCTGCACGTTCGGAACCATGGCCGCCCGCGCGGCTGTGAAAGATGTCGGCCGTGTGCTGGGAATGCCTTTTGTGGATATGAACGAATTTGCCAAACTTATCCCCGAACGCCCTGGAACGACCCTGGAGGAAGCCGTGAGACAATCCCCGGAACTTCGCGATGCCATTGCCAAAAACGACATGTTCAAGCAGGTGATGGATAACGCTTTGAAGCTGGAAGGCACCATCCGCCATGTTTCCGTACATGCCTGCGCGGTGGTCATCGCCGATGAGCCTCTCACCAAATACACCGCTCTCCAATTTCCGCCGAAAGATGAGAACGGGCTTATCACCCAATACTCCGCCAAGCCATTGGAATCGCTGGGACTGCTTAAAATGGACTTCCTTGGTCTTAAAAACCTCACGATTTTGCAGACGTCGCTCAAAATCATCGAGCGCACGAAGGAAAAGAAAATCAACCTGAAGCAAATCCCGATCAACGACAAAAAAACCTTCGCCCTCCTTGCCCGTGGCGAAACCACTGGCGTGTTCCAACTGGAATCCGCGGGAATGAAACGGTATCTGAAGGAACTGAAACCCACCGAATTCGAAGACATCATCGCCATGGTCGCTCTGTACCGCCCCGGTCCCATGGATTGGATCCCCGATTACATTGGCGGCAAGCACGGCAAAAAGAAAATCACCTATTTGCACAAAAGCCTGGAACCAATCCTGAAAACTACTTATGGCATCGCCATTTACCAGGAACAGATTCTCCAAATCGCCCAGGTTTTTGCCGGATTTTCATTGGGCGAAGCGGATTTGCTCCGCCGCGCCATCGGCAAAAAAATCGCCTCGGAACTCGCGGCCCAGCGTGAAAAATTCATCCAGGGCGCCATTAAAAACGGGCATTCGGAAAATTTGGCCGTCACGATTTTTGAAAAAGTCGTTGAGCCTTTCGCCGGTTATGGTTTCAATAAAAGCCACGCGGCGGGTTACGCGGTCATCGCCTACGAAACGGCTTACCTTAAAGCCCACTTCCCCACCGAATTCATGACGGCGCTTATGTCCGCCGACGGCGGAAACACCGACCGCGTTGTCATCGAAATCGGTGAATGTGAAGAGATGGGCATCCAGGTTTTGCCACCCGATGTGAACGAATCAAGGTCCAACTTTACTGTGGTGGAAGACGGCAAAATCCGCTTCGGGCTTTCCGCCATCAAAGGCCTTGGCGAAGGGACAATCAAGATGATCATCGAAGCGCGCGAGGCGAACGGGCCGTTCAAATCACTCGAAGATTTCGCGAGGCGCGTTCCCGGCAAACTGCTTAACAAAAAAACCCTGGAGGCGTTGGCTTTTGGCGGCGCTATGGAAACGCTGGGCGAACGCAACCAGATCGGCCTGAATTACGAAGTCATTTCCGATTTCGCCAAGAACGCGGATTCGAATTACCAATGCGGCCAGGCGGGGCTTTTCGACACCTTTGAAGGCGCCGCCACCGTCGACAAACTCGAACTTCCTAAAGTGGAACCCGCCAACACAAGCCAGATACTGAAGTGGGAAAAGGAATTTTTGGGACTCTATGTTTCCTCCCATCCGCTGGCGGGTACGAAAAAGTTTTTCGAGAAAAAAGTCATCCCCTTCGATCAGTTGAAAAACAAAGCCGTCGGAAAACCCATTAAAGTGGGCGGCCTGCTTACCAGTTTCAAAAAAATCACCACCAAAAAAGGCGACATGATGGCCATCCTGATGCTGGAAGATCCTTTTGGTCGGGGTGAGGCCGTGCTTTTCCCCAAAGATTACGCCAAGGTGGCCGATAAACTGGTCGAAGATGTCGTTTTGTTCATCGACGGCACGCTGGAAAAGCGCATGGGCGATATTCAAATTGTGGCGAAGGACATCAAGGCCGTGACTTTGGAAGAATTGCAGAAGGCCGCCAAGGCGGAAAAGCTGTGGACCGACGGCGAAAAAATCACCTACGTTTCCCGCCAGGACGTGGAAGATGAGGAAATCGCGCAGGCAGAGGAAGTCCTTGCCGTCAAAGACGACAAAGTCGCGGAACTCAATAACGAATCCTTATTCACCAACTCCTCCGCGCACCAGATCATTGTGAACCGCGAAACGGATAAAAAACTTTTTGCCGATTTAAAAGCGCTCCTCATGGCCTGCCCCGGCGAGGATTCGGTGGAAATCGTCATTGGCGAAAAAGTGGTGCCGGTTCCCCTTAAAGTACGTTGGGACACTACCTTGCAAAGCGCTATTAATAAACTACTTGAGTAATTCGTGTAACGTGTAACGTGTAGAGTGTACGATTTGAATAAAATTGAAGAATAACGTACACGTTACACACTACACGCTACACGTTTTATCGATGATATTTTGAATGCACCTCTTTAAGCTTTTTGTTGGTGATGTGCGTGTAAATCTGGGTCGTGGTGATGCTACTGTGACCCAACATTTCCTGTACCGAACGAATGTCAGCGCCGTTGATTAAAAGTTCTGTCGCAAAACTATGGCGAAGCGTGTGGGGCGTCACTTTTTTAACAATACCCGCCATGTAAGCGGTCGTACGGACCATTTCCTGGATGGTATAAGCCGTCAGGCGGCGGCGCTCCCCCTTTGTATCCAACTCTTCCCCTTTCTGCGTCCTGGGCCTTCTGTGATTAAGGAAAAGCGGTTCCAAATTGTCATTTCGCGCGCTCATGTATTCCGTTAGCCACATTTTCGCGCGTTCGGAAAGGAAAACAATGCGCATCTTCTGCCCCTTCCCGCGCACCTGGAATTCACCACGGTCCAGATTCACCTGGTCGCGGTTTAGTCCCACAAGTTCGCTGATGCGAAGCCCCGTGCTGTACAAAAGCTCCAGGATGGCGCGATTGCGGAGCCCCGTGATTTTACTTGTAGAAACCGCCCGAAAAAGCATTTCCAATTCCTCGCGCGTTAAATATTCCACCGTTCGCTGAGGGATTTTGGAAAGCTCAATCTTTTCCGGTTCCAACGTCTTCCAGTCCCTCTTGGCTGCGTATTTAAGGAACGCCCGTAGCGCGATGATATGGTAATTCTGGGTTTTAACAGATAGCGCCGGTGCCAGACGATTGAGATGCAGACGATATTTTTTCACCATTTCCAAATCAATCGCGTTAATTTCCACATCTCCCGTGAACTTCATGAACCGCTCCAAATAATGGGCATAGTTAACCAACGTCCGCTGGGATTGGTTCTTTTCGATTTCGCAATGCTCCAAAAAGTGGCGTGTTGCTTCGGATAACTTCATGCCAACATTGTACGGGATTCTTGGCGGCTAAGGAAGATGTACCTCTATTGCCCCACCACTGCTGACCCATTTGTAACTTCGGATAACACGCTGTTCTTTCCAGGTCTCGATCATTTTTTCAGTAATGGTCGGCAGGACCGCCCCTTGCTGAGAATGGAGGCCTCGTCCCGTAATAATAAGGACTACCTTCAGTTTCTCCCGGATAGCTTTTTGCATGAATTGCCGAATCTCGCTTTCCGCTTTCTTCCGGGTCATTAGGTGCAAGTCGATTTTGTCTTGCGGATTCTGGTTTGTTTTTTTCGACTTAGGGGGTAAGGTTTTCATTTCCCCTTCTTCCTTTTCTTTCAAGGCGTGGGCAATCGCTTCGGATGAACAATATTTTTCGAACATTTCAGGATCCAGAGCCTGTTCTTCATCGCGCCGTTCCTTTGTATTTTTTCCACCTGTCATTTGCGCGGTTAATTAGAGGCTAGGATTGATTATTATACAAAAAAAGATTAATTTGTCAAACAACTTCATGCTTCAACATAAAATCATGGCATTTTTTTATGGCTTGTCCCCTGTGCGAGATCTCATTTTTTTCTTTCTTGCTGAGCGCGGAAAACACCTTATTTTTGCCATCCGGCAGGAATACGGCGGAAAGCGGTATGCCGGGCTCCGGTTGCACCTGGGGCGCTGCCATGATTTGCCCTTTGCACTCCCCCCGGAAAGTCAGTGTTGCGTGACTGGGGCGATATAGGGCAATAACGGAAATAAATTCGGCGCGTCGGTTGGTTTCGCGCCGCATCCGCATCAAGAAGAAATCCAACCAGTCTTTGTCATTCGCTTTTTCGCCCGCGCCCCAACGGCGCGTCTTCACTCCCAATTCTCCGGCTAACGCGTCAACAACAATGCCCGAATCATCCGCGATGGTGGGCAAACCTGTCTTGCGCCCAAAAAACTCAGCCTTGATGATGGCGTTTTCCTCATATGTTTCACCGCTTTCATGCACATCCTCCTCTATCTTTTCGTCATTGAGCGAAACGAACTTGAAGGGAAGGTCGTGCAAGACCTCCATAAGCTCCTTGAACTTGCCGTAGTTGTGTGTGGCGATAAGGATTTTTTCCATGTAAGACCACTATAA
>Ga0315284_10014020_pt1 | contig 11421 bp, 28 predicted proteins | sample YL17G09_16_MG_FD_203696 | JGI IMG/M metagenome (GOLD analysis project Ga0315284, IMG submission 203696) | Sediment microbial communities from Yellowstone Lake, YNP, Wyoming, USA - YL17G09_16 | ecosystem: Environmental > Aquatic > Freshwater > Lake > Sediment | place: USA: Wyoming | collected... | reverse complement strand
GGGTCTTTTACATCTTCTTTCTCCAATCCATTTACACTCATCGGAACAATAAACAAAATTGGTTGTTATTTTTTTACATATTTTACATTTAACCTTCTGTCTTATTCCCTTATGTTTTTGATTATGCAAAGCAGGGGAAAGAGTCTGTAAATTTCCTAATTTGTTATTTAATTTGTTTTCATCTTTGTGGTCTACATGTTCGTTCTTTTTTAACGGCCTTCCTAAAAATTGGCTCATTAAATATCTATGAAGAGCAATACATCCATTCTTTTTTGAATTTGGATGCTCTGGTTTATAGATATAAACATAACCGTTTGACTTATCAATAAAGGATTTTTCTTCCATTATCTTTAGGGTGCAAACTTATATATAAACCTATGCGGGATAAAGGAATCGCACTTTTATCTCCTGTGTGGAAGACAGGTGTTCTAGCTATTGAACTAATCCCGCGTAAGACGGTACCGGGAGTCGGACCCGAATCCGAAGTTTACAAAACTCCTATTCTGCCGTTGAACTATACCGTCATAAGTATCTTCCCGGTGCTGCCCCGGGTCCCCATCTTTACAAGAGACGTGTGCTACTGTTGACACCAAAGATACATGATATTTTCATTAATTAATATTAATTAATGAAATTATACAAAAGAGATGATAAATTTTCTCGGGTTGGATAAAGCCAACATCGCCTTGATAAAAGCATCCTGAAAATTGTTTAGAAGACCGAGAATTAAACTTTCGTATAATTTCCGCCAAAATAGGTATATCCATTAAATCCATTTAAGTCTGAGAATTCAACTGACCAACTTAAATGTTTAATTACCATAAAGCTTATAATAATCAATCGTATATAAATTTTATTATTGTGAAGGAGATAGATAAATATGTGCAAATTTAAAAACAATGGAGAACATAATAGAATAGATAAATGTATAAAACCTTTAATTAAGTTTTTAAATAATCAAGGGATATATACCTATAGTTCATGTTGCGGACACAATAAATATCCTTTGACAATTATTGGAAAGGATTATTCTGGAAATTTTATTGAATTATTAAGTGGTATAAAAATTACAAGAACAAGAAAATTCTATAAAAAAGATAAACGAGGATATTATTATATTCCGGAGATTATAAATAAAAATGTTAAAATTAAAACAAGATAAATTCGATGAAGCTTTAGTTAAACACAAAAAGATTCTTGGTGCTTTAAAATCATTTACAGAAATTGATTACAAACATAATGAAGAACTAGTTGGAAAACTTATGGCACTTGAAAGAACTGGAAGGGAGCTTTCACTCGCTTATTCACATTTTCAATGTGAAAAATGCAAAACAAAAGATAAATTACAATTTCATCATTTGATTATGAGAGAAGTTAAATTCTATACTGATTTTTATAGATATGAATCTCAAAGAAAATATTGGGCAAATATACTTATCCTTTGTTCAAAATGTCATTATGAAGCTCATACTTCTATTGCACAATTTCCTAAACATAAACCTAATCTTAATTTATATATCCAACCAGAATTAATTGAAAAAGTAAAAAGAAAGTTTTTTATAGAAGAAAAATAATTGAACTTTTCACAAACACAAACTTCATACACCACACACAACAACACACACACAACAACAATAAAGTTTAAATAATAGATTATCTAATGATTATTAAATCTATCGAGAGATAATTAACTAAAGAGGATTAATGACAATGAAAATGATGAATAAAAAAGACGATTTTTGGATTAAAATGAAAAAGTATATGATTTTCTGTATACTTTGTATACTTTGTATATTTTATATACAATGTATACAAGCTTATGAATATCCCACAATAGTTCCTTATGTAAATGACTTCACAGGAGTATTAACTTCAGAACAGATTAATCTTTTAAATCAACATTGTGATGAGATTGAAGAGAATACTTCTTATGAAATTGCCGTTGTAGTCCTTAATACAACAAATGGAGCAGATAGATTAGATTATGCAAACCACATCGGAGAAAATAATGGTGTAGGAAAAAAGGCAACTGGAACCGGTTTAGTTATTCTATGGACTTTTGAAAATGAAAGAGGATTAGCTATCGCTACTGCCAGAGGAGCTGGAGAAACTTATGTTAATGATGCGAAGGCAGCAGAAATTGCAAGAGCCGCTAGACCTCTATTTGAAGATGAAAAGTATTACGAAGGATTTGAACAAATGCTTACCCAAATAGAACAAACAATACATGAAAGAGATACTGAAAATAAAGGAACTGGGAACCAACAATTAGTAGGCCCTTTTGGAAATGAATTAATTATGCTTATTATTATATTTGGAGCTATTGGAATAATCATTTGGCTTATTTTAAGAAAATCTGGATATGTAGGTGGAGGTGGATGGGGTTCTGGAACTACTGGAACAATAGCAGGAACTCTTGGAAGTGGAAGTAGTGGAGGTTTTAGCGGAGGAAGTTTTGGTGGTGGTTCATTTGGTGGTGGAGGGGGTAGAGGATAAAATGACAAATTTTAATCTAAGTAAAAGAATAGTAATATTACCTGATAGTAATGATTTTGAAGATGAATTAAAAACTGCAAAAGTATTAATGATTAAAGATGTAAGAGAATTTATAGAAAAACTAAAAGCAAACTATAGAGATTTAAGTTTGAATGAATTTATAGATAAACTTGCAGGAAAAGACCTAATAAGGAGATAAAATGAAATTAAAATGTAATGAATGTAAAAATAAAGATACTTTAACAAAAGTAGAAGCATTAGATGAAGGCTGGAAAAAGAAAGGTAAATATTGGATTTGTCCTGATTGTATTGATGATTATGAAGTTGATGAAGACGAAGAAGATGAAGACGAGGATGATGAAGATGATGAAGATGATAACGATAGCTTTTCTTCTGGAGGAATATTTGGAGGCGGAGGAGGATTCGGAGGAGCTTCTTTTGGAGGCGGAGGAGGTAAAGGATGAAAATATCAGATAAAGCAATAAAAAAGGCCGAAGAAATACAAAAACAAATTGTAAAAGATAATAAAGAAGAAATGGAAATGCAAGAAGCAAAGAGCTTTGCTAAACAGTATGGAATTTGTCCGCAATGTGCTATTCCTTTAAATGAAGTTAAATCTAAACTAAGATTTTTCACAGTCCCTTCAATTAATAAACATACAAAAAGGAAATGTAAAAATTGTGGTTTTGAAGTTATCTGGGAGGAAACTTATTACTAAAATGGTAGACAAACATCCAACAGGAATAAAGAACATCAAGACATTAGTAGTCTATGCTTTATTAGGAATCATATTCGCTTTTACTTATATGCAAGTTCATGAACAAGTTCATGTGGCAATATTAAGGTCTTATGGGATTGCTTCGGTTACTCAAATAAATTGGCTAAGTGCTTCAACAGCACCGTTAAACCAAACAGACTATGACTTAAAATGTGATACTAATTGTCATTTAGCAAATAATCTTACAGATGTCGTTGGATATCATACCGCAATATTAATTTTTGTATTGACAGGATTATTTTGTTTTTCTAAATTAAAAAGCAGGAGTGAATATATGAGGGAGATTAAAGATGAAACTAAGATTATGTGATGGATGCGGACAAGAAATAAAAGCAAAAGAAAAATTCATAAAATGTTGTGAGAGTTATATTGAAAATAAATACCAAAGACTAAATCACGTGGGAGATTTATGTTTATCTTGTTTTAAACAAGTAATTGAGAAAAAAGGTGCAAGACCGAGGACTATTCCCAAAAGTGAAGAGGAAATACAAGAAAGATTAAAATTAATGGAAAAATCACATAAATCAGCAGCAAAATATATGAAGGAGAAAAATAGAAATGAATCAAAAACAAAATAAAATAAATAAAGAATATAAAAAGGAATTGGAAGATTTGTCTTTTTTAGAGAGAATATTTGTTCCTAAATCATTAATTTATGCTAATATCTATAATAAGGAGAAGAATAGAAAATGAACCAAAAACAAAAAGCATATACATTCTTAGCAGCGTGTGGAATAATATTATTTGTAGGAGGGACTCTTTGGTTAGCAGTTGCTCTTGAATCAACACCTACTTATTATATTAAATCAAAATGTTACGACCGTTGGCAAAATGAGATTATAGGACAAATTTGTCTAGAAGAACATAAGGCTTACCAAAGTTATTTAACGATTCCGGTAGTTATAGCTTTTGCAGGTTTCTGTTGGATAATAATTTCTATTCATGCTTTACAAATCCAAAAAAATTTAGAAGAGGATAAAAGGTTAAATTTAAATAATCGTGAAAGGAGGTATTAATATGAAAAATAAAAAAGGACAAATTACAGCGATGGCAATCGTTGGTGTTGTTATAGTCGTTATTGTTATCCTCGGAGCTATGATTATCGGAACTTATAATGGATTAGTAAATAAAGATGTTTCAGTCCAAAATCAATGGGGTAAAGTCCAATCTGCTTATCAAAGAAGATTAGATTTAATTCCAAATCTTGTTGCAACTGTTAAAGGTTCTGCTAACTTTGAAAGAGATACTCAATTACAAGTAGCGGCGTTAAGAAGCCAGGTTGATATGGCTAAAAATCCTGATGATATGAAAACAGTAGATACGGGAACAAGCTCTTTAATAAGAAATATCAATATTCAAGTTGAAGCTTATCCAGACTTAAAATCTACTGAGAATTTCCGAGCATTACAAGATGAATTAGCTGGAACTGAAAATAGAGTTAAATGGGAACGAGATGAATATAATAATAAAGTAAAAGATTATCAATCTGCCACAAGAACATTTCCAGGCAATATATTTGCAGGAATGTTTGGTTTCCTATCTGATAAATATAAATTCTTTGAAAGTACTCCTGGAGCCGAAAATCCTCCAATAGTAAACTTCACAGGATAAAAAGGGGAAAAAATGTGCCCATTTAATGGAAAACCCTGCAGACGCTGTTTGAAACCTATGATAATGAAAAGTAGATATCAAGAGATATGCGATGATTGTAAAAAGAAAAGCAGAGTAGGCAGAAGAAAGGATAATGAAAAGAAAAATAATAAAAAGAAAAAAAGAATTAAATAGAAATCAATATATTTGGAATAAAAATATTCAAGAAAAATATAAGCAGGATAAAATGAAAAATAATGAAAAAATAATAAAAGAATTTGAGAAATTAAAAAAACAATTTTTTAAAGTAGATACAGATGAAACTATTAAAAAATGGGAAATATTATCAAAAGCATATAAGTTAGGAAAACAGATACATGGGAATGGATATTCTGTTTTTAGATTAAGTGATGATTTTGATATACCTTATACTACGGTCAAAAGGGTTCTTTCTCTTAATAGAGCGACTAAAAAAACATGGGATTTAATCAATAAGGGAGAAATATCTGCTTTTAAAGTTGCTCAAATTTGTATGACTAAAAATAAAAAATATCAAGATGAAATAGTAAAAATGGTCATTAAAGATAAATTATCAACTGTTCAAGTAAAGGATTTAAGAATAGATAAAAGAGGAGATATAAAAGAAGCAAGATTAAATGCCGCACTTGAAAAAGGGTTTTCTAGAAAGGATGTAGCTTATAGAAGTCTAAAAAGCACTTTAGATAGATTAAACAAATTATTAAATATGAAGATGGAAGAACTACCCGAATCAAAAATAGTTAAGTTAATTGATATTATGGAAAATGTAAAGGAAAAACTCCAAAATAAAATTAATGAATTTAGTAATATTGATATTTTTTTAAAACATATGAAAGATGATGAAGAATGAGTATATACCAAATTGTTTTAAAACAAAACAATATAGCAAGGGGAATAGAATTTGTAGAAGATGTCATAAGTATATAGATTGCGGAAAATTAAAACAAAATTAAAATTATTAAAAGGAGGTAAAAATGGCAGGAACAATAATAGTAAAAAACGCTGTGGTAAGAAAGCCTGGATATCTTTATTACATTGATGGTTCGGGTTCAGTTTGTGAATCTAAGATGTCTCGTGGTGGAAGGAAGAAAGGCAGTAGCAAAAAGAAAAAGGTTACAAAAACAGTTAAAAAGAAAAAAAAGTAATCATATTCATAATGGATAAAATTATATAGTTTATTTTTATTTTTAATTTAATGAAAAGGAAATGCCGAAAGAAACTCAAGGGAATAATCCATTATTGTTGTTGGTGTAAAAAACGAACAGAACATTATACAGAGGGGAAGAAATGGATAAATTACCTTGAGAGATGTAAAATATGTAAATATATAAATTATAGCGAAATATTAAGAAAGAATTGGAAAGAAAATGACTAAAAATTCATGTAAATACAGAAAAAGATGTATAGATTATATTAAAAATAAAAAGCTATGTTATGATGAAGGATGGGTTTATTGTCTTACTTTTCGAAGATTAAATAAAAAAGAAAAGGAACAAAATGGCAAATCATGGTGAGTTTAATAAGTTTACAAAAAAACTTAAAGGAAGAGAGTTCTATTGCAAAACTTTATATGACCTTTATTGGAATCAACTTAGGTTTGGAACTAGTAAAGTTTATCTTAGTGAAGAAGTTGATGAAGTTTTAAAACAATTAAAAGAATTATTTGATAATCAAGAAGATAAAATAGTAAGAGAAAAAAAAAGAGCAGAGGATTCAGAATTAGAAAATTATAAATTAAAAAGGAAGAAAAAATGATAACACCAACTGAAGAAGAAGTTAAAGAATTTTTAGAAGAAAGTAATGCTATAGAACGCGAGTACTCAGACATAGCCTTACAAGACGCAAATCAAGCCTGGATAACTGGGGTTTTAAATGCAAAAAATGATTTCTCTGTTGATTTAATGTGTGGAATTCATCGGAGATTAATGAAAAGATTAAATCCAAAAATTGCTGGACATATTAGAGAGGTTCCAGTCTATGTTGGTAATTCTCAAAGATATAGAGAATGCTTGAAACCTGAATTAATAAGAAAAGAACTAAAAAAATTATTTGATGGTTGGAATAATACAAAAGAAAAATTAAAAGAAATGCCAGATTCTACAAAAGAAATGTTTGTTAAAGAATGGCATATAAAATTTGAAAGTGTACATCCCTTTGAGGATTCGAATGGAAGAACTGGAAGAATTCTTATGAATCTTCAAAGATTAATAGTTGGATTACCTATCTTAATAATCTATAATAAAGAAAAAGGAGATTACTACCAATGGTTCAAAGAACTAAAATAAAATATAAAAATCTTCGATATTGGAAAGGAAAACATTGTTTTAATAAGCCTAATAAATCTAAAAAAGTTAAAGACTTGGTTTAAAAAAGATGGAACTGGAACTAAAAATAAAAAAGATTGAAAAGGCAACTAATTTTATTCGGGTCGTAGCAGAATTAGACGGACAAATATATGAAGGAGTTTTAATAGGTAAAGGAGGAATAAAAGATGAAGAAAGAACACAAGACATGGTTAATAGTTGATGCTAAAACGGGAAAATTTAGAGTTTTATCTCCAAAAATATCTTTAAAAAATTTAAAATCTAAATTGAAACCTACAGAAGTTCCAATAGATTTAACTATGAATGTAGAAGTTCCAGAGACTCCAATATTAAAAGCACACGGAGAAATAAAATTAACTCAAGTACAGATTTCTGAATTGTTATTAGAAGAGATTGAAGATGATGACGATAAACAACCATAAAGTTTAAGTATTAATAAATAGTATATTTTATGACTTATGGGGTCTTATAGGCTTGATATGCCTTAGGGTAAAGACGCTTTTATCAAAGACGACTACCCCGTAAGTTTTTATACGGGTATACCTTAGTCTGGTCAAAGGGCTGGCCTCATACAAGTAATTTGAGAAAGCCAAAAATCATTGGTTCAAATCCAATTACCCGTATTTTATATTCAATAAATGATTAAGGAGAACGAAATGACAAGAGAAAAAGAATTCATAAAAACAGCATATATGTCTGAAGGACTAAGATTAACAATACTTGGATGCTTTAGATACTCGTTAGGAAGAAGAACTTATATGCCTAGCCATACTGTAAGTGTAATAAAACAACATCCTGATATATTTACTGCTCAAGACTGGCAAAGATTTATAGAAGAGATAGATGAATGTAAAGATTTAGGAGATAAATGTGATGTTGATACTTGGAATGAATTAAAAGAGTATGCTAAAAGATTAAAAGTTATGAAAAAAGTATTGAATAAAAAAGGAAAACAAAAATGAAAACTACAATAGAAGAAAAAGAATTGATAAAACTTGAAATATATCGAGATGAATACAAAAAAGTTATGGATTTTTTAGCTAGAAAACATCCCGATATTTACAACAGAATTTGTAGTCAAATGTTAAAAGAAATAAAACAAGATATGGAAGAATTAAAATGTTCATTAAAAAGATAGAGTTTAAACAAGTAGGTCCAACTGAAGTTGAGATTATAGGTATTGGAACAGACTCACAAGCACCAGATGCACCAGAAGTCCGAAGAGAAATAGGATGTATATTTACTCCATCGGGAAGCAGTCAAGATTGTCTTGATTGCATACAAGTGTGTGGATTTGAAGAAGCGTTTGATTTATGGGGTTGTGGAAGATATCATGTTCCAAAATGTAATTCAACTGGAGAATACACAAGAGATAAAAACGGAAAGAGAATGTTTGATTATGCAAGAGATATTCAATTAAAATTTAATTGGGAAACTCATGGAGCATCAAAACATCCTAACAAGAATGGAGATTGGGCAGAGAACTGCCATAGATGTTTTAATGAGCCCTGCACTTGTGAAATAAAATCAAGATATGAAAATCCATTCACAGTTAAAAGAGAACAAGACCTTCGTGTTTTAAAAAAGAAATTTGAAGATAAAACAGTTATGAAAGAAAGCGAATATAATGAAGAGAAAAAGAAAAATGAAAACTAAGTTAGAATTAAGAATTATAGAAATGGTAATTTTGTTAATTATTGGCATAACCACAGTTATAATTCAACCACCCATTCCCCTATTAGCTATACCTTTCTTATTGATAATAACTTTAAGAGCAATAATGGTTAAATTAGAAGATGAAATAAAATGACAACAACAATACAAGAAATATTAGTGCAAGTAAATAAGATTGTAAGCCCAGTTTACTTAGTAGGCGGAAGCGTAAGAGATGAAATTATGGGGAAAGAAATCTGTGATTACGATTTTGCAACACCCTTACCACCAGAAGTAGTTGAACAAAAAATAAGAGATGTTGGTAAAAGACCAATCTTAGTTGGAAAGAGATTTGGAACTATAATGATGAGGATAGAGGGGTATAATATTGAAATAACTTCTTTTAGAAGCGAAAGCTATGAACATGGTAACAGAAAACCTTTAGTTGATTTTGTAAAAGATATAAGTAAAGATTTAAAGAGGAGAGATTTTACAATCAATTCAATAGCTAAAAGAGAAAATAAATATATAGATTTATTTGGTGGTAAAAAAGACATTGAAAACAAAATTATAAGGGCAGTTGGCAATCCTACAATAAGATTCAAAGAAGACCCTTTAAGACTTTTAAGAGCTGCAAGATTTGCAAGTCAATTAGGATTTGATATAGAAGAAAATACTTTAAAGAGTATGAAAAAAAATGCTCATCATATCTTAGATGTTAGTAAAGAAAGATGGACACAAGAGATGGATAAACTTCTTATGGGAAAGGATGTAACCAGGGGGTTATATTATCTTTGGGATACTCAGTTATTTATGTATATAATACCTGAATTACAATTACAGCATAGATTTGACCAAAAATCTCCTTATCATAATTTATTTTTAGATGACCATACAAAAATAGTGGTAGCAAATGTAAATGGATTAATTAATAGATGGGCAGCATTATTGCACGATGTTGCTAAACCTTTTTGTTATATTGAAAAAGATGTTAAATATAGCAAAAGGAATTATCCGAAACATGATTTATTAGGAAGTGAGATGGTCAAAAGAATTGGAAAGAATTTAAAATGGAGTAATGAAAGAATTAAAGAGGTTAGCGAATTAGTCTTAACTCATTTATTAGAAACAAATCCCTTAAGACAAGCGGATTATATAGGTAAAAAATTAGAAAATGAAAATGGAAATAAAACAATTATTAAGGGCAATTAAATTCAAACCAAAAGTAAAAATAACTTTTGGAGAAGATTTAAGACATTATAGATATAATATTCATTGTCCAAATTGTGGAAAATTTAAAGGAAAAACACATAAATGTATATTCCCTCCAAGGTTTAAATATGGAAAATATAAATGCAGTAGATGTCAAAAATATCTTCCTTATGAATCGTATCAAAAAGATAGAACAAAAAGATTTGGAATAAATACAAGATGTAAACAATGTAGACAGGAAACTGGAAATGGTAACAAGACAACAAGACAAGCAAATGTCGAATGGTACTGAAAAATTATTAGAAGCGATTGAAACAGAACATAGAAATACTTTTATTGTAAATAATAAAAGATTTATGATAGAAAAACATGGAGGAATATATTTTATCGACAATGACGATGAACTACAATCTATCGGTTACAGCAGGGCCCTTTCTATTCTTCTTCCAGAAATAGATTGGATTTATGAAGAAAGTGGGAGTTATCAAGGAGAATGGGTAGCAGTTGGAAAGGATAATTATAATATTTGGTATTATAAGAGGGGAAGTTATGGTTCTTGTTCTGGTTGTGATTGGTATAAAGGTATTAATGATAAAGAAGGAGCTATTAATTATATCAAAGCTATGATGTTAGTAGATAAAGTTGGAACTAAAGAAGAACTTTTAAAATACCTTGAAAATGAAAAAAATAATGGATGGGGCTCAATAAAAGAAGCTATAGATAAAATATTTAAACATCCTAATATTTCTTAAAAAATTTTTTATTTCTTATTTCTTAAAAACATTTAAAAAGAAATAATATATTATATAGAAATGGAAGAAAATATAGATAATATCGAAGATGATATCGAAGATGATATGTCCAAAATTATACCTTATTGGGTAGAAGATGATATACTAGCCCGAGATAATGATAAGTATAAAAAATTAAGTAGAATCAATTTCTTCTCCTGATTATTGCCCTTATTCCTTCAGAAACTGCAACTCCTGCAACTGCTCCAATACCTGCAGCGATTAAAACAGAAGTTATAGGCCTTTCTCTTATTTTCTCTTCAGCCATTTCTCTTACTTCTTCCATTTTTGCATAAGCTTTTTCACAGAATTCTTTAGATTTTCTTTGTTCGCACATGGTTACCTCCTTACACCAATTTTAGGTTTATAATTTTTAGCTTTCTTAAATAGAATGAATGGTAGGAAAACCATTCCTACCGCTAGGGTTGTACCAGCTTGTACGATTTGTTTTGGGTTTCTGGGTTTTATTCCAGTAATATCCTTGATTTTCATTTAGTTCCAAAAAGAACCACCCTGGGCAGCTCCTCCTCCTTTTCCG
>Ga0315284_10014019_pt1 | contig 11421 bp, 16 predicted proteins | sample YL17G09_16_MG_FD_203696 | JGI IMG/M metagenome (GOLD analysis project Ga0315284, IMG submission 203696) | Sediment microbial communities from Yellowstone Lake, YNP, Wyoming, USA - YL17G09_16 | ecosystem: Environmental > Aquatic > Freshwater > Lake > Sediment | place: USA: Wyoming | collected... | reverse complement strand
CTGTCGAGGATTCATAAAATCAGGTTAGGCGATAAATGGGTCACTTCAGAAGTGCCGAAAAAGACGAACCACATAATTGAGAAACTAGGCGAACATATTACCAAGAATTTACGGAGTTAGGGATTAAGTTGACCAATCTCCAAGGAACTGTGCCATCACCGCCATTGCTGTGTATGAAGAGGTCAACAGTGGTTTTCTCAGGTTCAGTGATATTCTCTAGATGATCATAAAAGTGTCTTATTGAATCCATAGCCATAGGAACTTCAAAGCCAGCTCTCGTGCTTGTCACATAAGTGATGACAAAAGTGTTTCCACGTTCTTTCTCCAGTTCCTCAATCTTCGCGATCCGATCTTTCTTGGCCAAGATCTCACATCATGCCACGCTATTCTTGAGGAACGATAAAAGAGTTGCCTTGTATTCCCCGAAGTGTGCGGGTGGAACAACATTTAACCGTCAGACCGCCTATTCCTCCTTCGGCATATCAAAAATGAAGAAAAGCAACCTAACAGTTTAGACTTCGGAAGATATCGTCACTTTGTCGGTAGTACATGTTTGTGAAACAGGCGGCATTTGGGACATGGGAGTGCGGTAAGAAAAGGGGAAGGTTAAAAGTCAATGAACATGCTTTTAAGTGAAGGCAATCGTCCTACTTTTTCTCAGGTTTCTTGTGTTCTGGTTTAGGCTTTTCTTTCTTCTTGTCAAAGGGCACAAATTTCGCCTCCTGAGCATTTGCCCAAGGATCTACTAGGTTCCAGGGTGGGTATATGCTTTTTTGCCAACATTCATATACTTGTCCGCTTTTGGAGAAAAAGTACGTGCACCTACCTAAGCACTGATACCCTCGGGTGCGCCACAAAACCTAGAGGTCCTATTCTGATGCCTGAGTACTTGCGTTTTCCGAACAGGTTAACGTAGTTAACGGCGCGGCAAATACACGATGAATCAGGCATAAACGCAGAATATGAAATTCGCGTTATTTCCCAACTTTGTCCGAGTGTTTTTTCTTTTTTTGAACATTCTTTTTTTTCAATGAAGGCATACACTAACCCCCACAAAGCAACACTTACAATCAATAACATTGCCTGTGCAGGTCTTAAAACTTTTCACGGTTAACCTTACAGAAGTTGGAAAAAGGGAGTTTGCGGAAAAGTTAATGCTGAACCGAATTACTCTACATAAATTGGGTTGCAAGAATCAAGTAGCACATGAGATGCAAATTGAATGGTAGGGATTAGATGAGCATTTTCTTGGTTGAAACTTACCTAGCCAAACATGAAAAACAAGCAGAGTTCCAGAAATTGTTGAAAGAATTCCTTAGATTCAAGAAGGAAAACCCAGAAGTCTTCGAGGGACTGAAATCATGGAAACTCTTACAGCAAGAATACGGCGGCATAGCTAACTTATACATCGAGATGTGGGAGTTCGAGAGTTTGCAAGAGATGGAGAAATGCAACGCAAGAATCTTCGAAAACAAGGAAATGAAAAGAATCCAAGTGGAGTTTCACACATTGATAGAACATGCAACATTCGCTCGGTTCATATGGAATTCTGTTGCGTAGATTATGAATAGAGAAAAGAAGATGGTTATCTTTCATCAGCCATTTTAAGCCATTTTGGTTCTGCGGAAAAGCTATAGCTGTCCAATGGCAAACAGCTAGGCTGGTGTTCCGATTGCTCGAAGGCAAGAATGTTAACCTGAAGGTTATGGAGAAAGAGGATTTGCCACTGATTGCGGAATGGTTTAGCAGCCCCGAGGTCTTTGGTGAATACAATACTCTGCGACAGATGTCCAAGACAGAGGCAGAGAAAATGTTTGAGAGCCCTCTTGAACTGAAACCATTTATCATAGAAAAGAAGGATGGAAACAAAATTGGTTTTGTAAGCCATTTCTACGTCTTGCACCCTGCAGCTAGGCAATTGGAAATAGGCTATGTTTTGCTGCCGAGTGAGAGAGGGAAAGACTACTGCACCGAAGCGGTCAATATTATGGTGGATTACTTGTTTCTCTCTAAAGAATCAAGGCGTATTCAAGCCCAAACTGACCTGAGAAACGTAGCCTCTCAGAAGGTCCTAGAAAAAGTTGGGTTTAAGAAGGAAGGAACACTTCGCAAAAACTTTTTCAGGAGAGGAGAGTGGAGAGATACCTATCTCTACAGCATCCTCAGGGAAGAATGGAAAGAACCAAAAATACTGACAAAAACGGTTCAACATCAATAATCGTCAGGCTACTATGGAATAATCGTTTATTAGTCCTTTCAAGCCAGTTTGACATTTGTTTCCATTAGAAGAAAAAGGTCATGTGAAGACGGACTTCGGGGGACATCGCCATTTGTCCTCGGGTTCAAACCCAAAAGGCAATGACGCAGACGTCGTCGGCGGCGGTTGCTTTCTTTTTCCCGCGTACGCGCCCTTTTCTTTTTTTGCAGTTGGTCTTATATTCAAATTGTGTAGATGTTAATGAACGACAAGGCAGGTCATATTGGCTTTGAGGATTTTGAAACCCTCAGGGAAACATCTAGAGAGGCAAGCCCAAAAAAGCGTACGTCTAGCTATTCTTTGCATTGCTATTCTTTCGGTTTTGGTTCTAATGTCTGCTCCAAAACTCCCAACTCGAATAGACCTAGGCGACTATGAGATGTCATTCGCACTTGCTATGGTTTTTCCAATTATAGGTATCTGGTACTATTGGAGGAGATATCGTGCCTGGAAAATGGGAATTGAAGGAGAGGATATGGTAACTCAAGTTCTTAAGTCTAAACTTGACGACGACTATTATTTAGTGAACGATGTTCTCTACATTAACGATAGAGGCAACAAAGAGAACATTGACCATGTTGTTTTGGGGCCAAAGGGAATATTTGCGATAGAAACCAAACATTATCGCGGCAAGGTGACCTGCAAAGGTAGTTACTGGCAAATTCCTTTTCCTTTTGGACGCAGTCCGAGCACTCAAGCAAAGGGTAATGCGAGCTGGGTCAGTAAAGCAATCAAAGCTTCTGGAATTTTCGAGACTTTGAACGTCTGGGTTCAGCCTATTGTTGTCTTTTCAAACCCTGATGTAGAATTGGAAACGGTCGACCCAGAAGTCGAAGTTGTAACACTTGATAAACTGGTCAACTCTATAAAGTCATACGACGACAACGGCTACAATTTTCTTCCTGAACAACTAAAACTCATGGGAGAAGGAATTCTGAAGCAAGCATCTCATGCAATCAAACAATCGGAATAGAAGAGCAAACTCCACACACGTGAAAACAGAAAAAAAGAGGAGTATGCGGAAGACCCCGCGGCTGTCGTGGGAGCCAAATAGCGCAGGCGGCATGCTTTCAGTTTCTCATAGCCGATTTCAACTCAAGTTTCTTACACAAGTCATAAGAACTGAAAGAGAAGATATAGCAAATGATGCTGCATGAATGGGAAATTTGCTTTGTTGCTAAGTTTGATGTTTTTTCTTGGGGCACTATGTCTGGAGTTTTTGAAGTTAGGAGAACGGAAGCAAGGGGAACCATAAACATTAGGGCTGATGGAAGCGCACGCGGCGAATTAAATAATTCAGGATTCATGTCGGGAGAACTCGATCTGATTCTGTTGGAACCATTAGGCCCCTGAGATAGCAATCTGTGAAATGCAGCCTACCTCAAATCTAAGACAAATGCTTAATCGGCACGCGCGCACTCGAACTGCCACTCCTTATTGGAGCCACAGTCAACAACACAGTCGTCAAACAAGCTATGTCAAAACCGCAATAACGAATCTTCGGTAGTGTGCCAATCCAAGATGCTTAATTTAAAAGAGCACAATTCAAGCCATTTCCATACGTGAAAAGAAGGCAATAAACAAAAAGCATTCTAAACTGGGACACTACCGAATCTTCCATTATTTAATGATTTCATTTTTCCTTTCCCTCTTCAGAAGTACCTGAAAACTACTCAGCAAGGCTTATTTGACTTATGGAACCCTAAACCAGAAGAAAACTCTCACGAAAAGGGAGAATCTGTCTTTCCATCAAAAGAAAGAAAGGATCCTGGGACTTCTAAGCCCGTTTTTGGTTTTGCGGAAAAGTTATAGCTGAAACGAAAGAACCAGTTCTATTGGTTTGAGTGATGAATTGAGTTGCTTGAAGGCAAGAATGTGAATTTGAGGGTTGTGGAGAAAGAGGATTTGCCACTGTTTGCAGAATGGGTTAACAAGCCTGAGTCCCTCGGTGAATACAATCCTCTTTGGCAGAGGTCTAAGGCAGAATGGGAGAAGAGATATGACCACCCTTCTGCTGAGGAAAAATGGTTCTCCATAGAGAAGAAAGACGGCGCAAAAGCAGGTTTCATACAACACTTCACTATTGACGATATTTTCGAAGGGGGCTATTTCTTGGCTCCAAACGAAAGGAGGAAAGGCTACTGCAGTGAAGCTGTCCAACTCATGGTAGACTACTTGTTTCTCTCGAAGGAAATTGTCCGCATCCAAGCCCATACTGATGTTGGAAATGTGGCTTCCCAAAGGGTTCTGGAAAAGGCTGGTTTCAGGAAGGAGGGAACGATACGCAAGAAAGAGTTCGTCAGAGGAGAATGGAGGGACAGACACGTCTTCAGCATTCTCAGAGAAGAATGGAAAGAACCACGGATACTGACTAGAACAACTTGAGAAATCGGGATAAAACTTTACCCCCCAAACTCAAACCCCTGGTGTAAGCTAACTCAAAGCTCAGTTTAATCTGCCAAAACTTTAAGTTCTTCTTCGAACGTTCTCCGCCTGAGAATGTGATAACTATGCCCTTTATAGAGGTCCATTATCTAGAACCTAGAAGCGAGGAACAGCGAGAAAGATTGGCAAAAGCCATAACGGATGATGTTGTGGAAATCTTTGAGGTGCCTAGAGAGGCAGTCTGGATTAAGTTTAGTGAGATGCCACAGAGTCACTTTTCCAAAGGCGGAGTACTCTGGAACAAACGGTAATTGGTTGGTTGGTTGGTTGGATAAAACTTTACCCCCCAAACTCAAACAAAGAGAGAGAGGATAAAACTTTACCCCAACCAACCAAAAAACGACGATGTGCAGACGTTGCAGAAGGGTTATAGCTGAACCGAATCAACTGTCGGGATTGGTGAACTGATTTGCTTGAAGGCAAGAATGTGAATTTGAAGGTAATGGAGAAAGAGGATGTGCCATTATTTACAGAGTGGGTCAACAAGCCTGAGGTTTTTGGCGAATACAATCCTCTGCATCAGATGTCCAAAACGGAAGTAGAGAAAATGCTTGACAATCCGTCTGACTTTCAGTTTTTCTTCGTAGAGAAGAAAGACGGAAGCAAAATCGGTTTCATAGCTCATTTTCACGTCCTGCATATGGGAACTGGAAGCAAACTGCTGGAGATTGGTTATTCTTTGGTTCCAAGTGAAAGAGGCAAGGGCTACTGCACAGAAGCTGTGGAGATTATGGTGGACTACTTGTTTCTTTCTAGAGAGTCTATGCGTATTCAGGCTTGTACAGACATTAGAAATCTTGCTTCTCAGAGGGTTTTGGAGAAAGCTGGATTCAAAAGAGAAGGCATAATGAGGAATGCGTTCTTCTGGAGAGGAAAATGGACAGAAGACTGCCTATACAGCATAGTCAGAGAAGAATGGAAAGAACCAAGAATATTGACTAAAAACAAATGAAAGAAGGGTAAGCGCGCGCGGGCGGATTAAATAATTGGTGTAAAATGGTTATAATTCTTATTTTCGGATTTGGGGGCAAATTTGAGGCGCACAGCCCTTTTTTGTTTCTTTGCAGTAGCCGCCCTTCTCGAACCTGCAAACGTGCCTCAGACGGGTGAATTGCAGGGTCACGAGCGTCTCATACGGGTTTTGAAGTGCAGCGGCGACCTGCTTTGTTGCTGTGGATGGAACATGGTAGACGAATTTGGGTCTTCCCAGACTGTTTGAAGCCATTTTCTCCTTAACAACGAGCCTCCGAGATACTAACCGGTCAAGATGTTGCTGCAGAGTGTTATGGCTAAAACCCACTTCGCCCAGAAGCGCTGTGAAGCTTCTGGGTTTGCCGTCTTTCAGCGCAGTCAAAACGCGTTCATCAAAGAAGGCCATTACGGGCTCAAATAAGCAAAAACAGACTTATAACCATTTTTAACCATTTATTTAATTCGCCCGCGCGCCCATAAACATTATAGTCGTAGGAAGCCTAGATAGCACAAAGTAGCGAAGAGATATCAATGAAAAAGGCAATGCTTTGTATGACAATTTCCCTGATCCTACTATCTACCTGGGTGTTTGTGCCTTTTGGAAAAGCTTTCACTGGTGACGTTCTTTCAGCTTGGGCCTCAACGGTTCCAAACATCGATGGCGTTACCAACCTTAACGAATGGGATGATGCCGCGAAGGTTACGTTTACTTTGGTTTCGCAATCTCTCGAGTCGCATTCCGCTACAATCTACGAAAAAAACGATGAAACGTACATATATCTTGCAGTAAGAGTCGTTGGTGATGACTTCAACACTGGTGACGGCATGTTTTTCTATTTTGATAGTGATAATGATGGTGGAATTGAGAATGGCGATGACTGGTTGTACGTGTTGGCTTGGACAGGGGGGCGGGGCCATGCAGAAGACGGTTATTACAACGCCAGTATGTCCACTCTAATGTCCGATGAAGACGATGGAGGAACAAAGGATATCGTTGGAGGCGCATCACACACAAACGTTAGTGGTGTAGGCGACTACACTTTTGAACTCAGACACCCATTGAACAGCTTGGACGATGCACACGACTTCAGCCTTAAGCCTAACGATACTATTGGCCTCAGGATGGAATTTGATGACGCCTATTCAGGCGGTGCACAATCTTCGCCATGGTTTGCGGAAGTGCACATTGAAGCGCGTGCGGCCGACACAACAGCTCCAAGAATAATCTTTTCTTCTCAGAATCCACCGAGAGAAAACGTTCAGCCATATCAAAACGTGACCATTTCAGCAAACGCAACGGATGCCGAATCGGGAATAAAGAACGTTACATTGATCTGTTCTTTCGACAACGGAACTTCATGGGAATCACCTCAAACCATGAGGCTCAACTTCCCGGCAAATCTCTACGAGGCAATAATACCGGGTCAACCTGCTCAAACGTGGATCAGATTCAAGATAGTCGTTTATGACAATGCAGGAAACCATGCCACGATCGACGGAACAGAACCCTATTGCGTCTATCAGGTTCTGCCAGAGTTCGCCACGATTCTGATAGCGCGCGCTGTCCTGTTATTGTTGGTTGCTGGAGTACTAGTTTCAGGCGGTACGACGCTGTTGCTTCTCATCGTATTCGCCACGCGCAGGAACAATCCTAGAAAAAGGTACACACACAAGATAAAACTTTACCTCAACCAACATTGACTTATGGGAAAACTGGTGGCTAGCAGGGTGTATACTGGGTTTAGCGCGCGCTAGAATACCTACAAACCCCCTAACCCCAACACAAAAACAGCTCTTTCCAATTCAAACCCCCAAACGTGGAACCCTAAGCGCGCTAAAGTGTTATTAGTACTTTCAACCTTACTTTTCGACAACAGGACGCACTGGGGAAATAGTTGTGAAGGATGTTGAGTTGAAGCTGATTTGTGAACTTTTGAAGAACAGTAGAAGAAGCGATAGGGAACTGGCTAAAACGCTCGGGGTCTCTCAGCCAACAGTCACCAGAACAAGAACTAGATTAGAAAAAGAAGGGTACATCAAAGAATACACAATGATACCCGATTTTCATAAGCTTGGATTTGAAATCATGGCTCTGAATCTCATCAGCCTTAAGAAACAACCCTCTGAAGAAGAACTTAAGAAACTCGCGGAATATGGGAACGAATACGAAAAGAGAAACCCTTTCGCCTTAGCATTAGCAGTTTCTGGAATGGGAGCAGGATATAATAGAGCTACAATTTCATTTCATGAAAACTATGGTTCTCTGACGGAATTCATCAGGGAGTCAAAGCAGACTCCTTGGTCTGAATTCTATCATTATGATACTTTTGTCATAAGTTTAGCCCAGGACCACTACAGATTTTTGACTTTCTCACCAATAGCAAATCACCTGTCCAAAATGAAATAGCGCACGCGTAAGACAGAAAACAATAAACCCCAAAAAAATCAGTTCCCTCACCAAAAAAACCCCAAAACAAACAGGAAAACCCCTGTTAACCATACAAAAAAAGCTTATCAGGAAGAGGAGTAACCTGTGAAAAGGTAAAGTTTTATCCCGCACACACAGTGCGAATTCTCTTATTCGAATGAAAGAAAGGAGATTGTCTCGGAGTTGCCGATGAATGTTTGGAGAGACATTCTGAATTGTTCCAGCATTTTCGAACGTACGTTTACTTCTCACAGTGGCGCAGTCGATTTAGTTTGGGTTGGTTGCGTTGATTCCGTCCTAATTGAGAAGAATGCTACTGCTAGCAGTATGAAACCGATCCATATTAGTATTAATCCTACGAGAATAATGGTTAAGACAGCACCGATCAGCATTAGTAGTCCTGCTGTTCTGAACATTCCAACTCCTGACTTTGTGGCGAGAGTATCCAGCGATTTTCTGAAGAATATGAATGAGATGACGAAAAACACAAAGAGAACAATCAAGGCTACGATGACTCCAATGATAACGCTTGAAAACTTTGTCCAGAATGAGTTGAAGTCTGTGAACTGCTGCGTCCACGAATTCGGATTTCTTATGTCAAACCCAGCGGCCATGACGTTTAGGATTGCGACAACGGCGACTCCTGCTACTGTCACCACTCCAAATATAGCCGTGATTACCCCGTAGAGCGCATTGTTGAATATGCCGCTTTCTCGATAATGATCTGCAAATCCTTTCATCGCTATCATTACAAGTATCAAGCCGACGAGGTCCAATGCACCAGCGAATCCGTTTGCAAATCCAGCTAACGCACCAACTACTAGCAGCACGGCTCCTACTCCGCCCAAGTTTTTGCTTGTTTCCACATTCATTTGGAAATACCTTCGGTTAGGATTGTTCTGTGTGTAATAAAAATCTTTCCAACTTAGTACATGGCAATTGAGGGAGCTAGCATGCTTCATCAGTCTTTTCTAAGGTTTCCTAATGAAACGATCAGTTAGCGCGCCAAGCGCGCGCGTCGACGGACTAACAGTTGACTACAAAAAAGGGGCATCTTTGACGAATAAGGTGGCGACGCTTGTGCAGAAGGGCTCAGCAGTCACCATTTCAACTCCTTCAGGAACAATTTTGACAATGAGCATCAAGGAACGCCCCCAATGAGAGACACGGGCTTGCTTCATAAGCCTGGCGACTTTGGCAACCGGCCTGCAGGGGAAGTCGCCTTAGCACCAGTTGAAGGGTCAACAAGCGGAACTCTGGTCATAGACAACCTGGTAGATGTAGCTCGGGGGCTGTCGGTGACGCAGCCACTCAGGGTTGCTGTGAAAGACTGAAGGGGGCGAAGCCTCACGGGTCCTGATGCAGCCAAACTTGGGAGCATCTTGGAAGCGGCTGACAAAAACGCCTACAACATTGCTGAGCTGGGCATTGGAACCAATCCGAAGGCTCGCTTGAATGGAAATGTGTTAGAAGATGAAAAAGTGTTGGGAACAGTGCATATTGCCGTAGGAGACAACACACCATTTACGGGTGGACACATGAGAAGCAACATTCATTTGGACGGAATCCTCCTTCAGCCAACTGTCAAGATTGGCGAACGCTTGCTTATGCAGAATGGAAAACTATGGGGGGCATAGTCGGCCCGCGCTAAAGGTGATTAGTAACGAATCTGGGCAACATGCGTCACCGTAATTTTGTGGTTGTTAAATGAACCTTTACCCTCAAACCCAGTCTATTTAGTTTCCCATGTCCTTCAGTTTGAAATTTAATTCTTTAGGGTACATGCTGCTCGTCGTTATTATTGATTCGAACCCGAGCTTTCTCCAGAACTCTTCAGCTTCCTTGTTGCCGATAATGTATCTCACAGTCAAGTCTTCAGCCTTGTTTGAGTTGAAGAATTTGCAGAGTTCCTTCATCAAGCGTCTTCCAACGCCCTTTCTTCTAAACTGCTTTACGACGTACATAAGCGAGACGTGACCAACAGTTCTTGGCGTATGGTCACTTCTGCTCGTGACTTCGCCTTGGACATAACCGATTATCTTGCCGTTTGTTTCAGCAAGCAATACCATGATGTTGTTGTCCGCTAGGTCATTCTCAACTTTCTGTTTCAGAAGCTTCTTTCCCTGTTCAGTTATTCGCCAAATAAGGGGGTTGGATTTTTCAGCGTGCTCCTGTGACAACAGTCTTAGCTCGACAATTTTCTTCGCATCCGAGGAAGCTGCTCTTCTAATTGTGAGGTTACCCATAGGATTCAGGTGTACAGGATTCGGGATAAAACTTTACCTTTTCACAGGTTACTCCTCTTCCTGATAAGCTTTTTTTGTATGGTTAACAGGGGTTTTCCTGTTTGTTTTGGGGTTTTTTTGGTGAGGGAACTGATTTTTTGGGGTTTATTGGGTGGTGTTTCGTGTTTTGTTGGTTTGAAGTTGAGGGGTTCGTGTTTATGATGAACAGATTATGAAAGGTTCAACTGAACTTCAGCAAAATATTTTAATGCTTAGAAATGAACAGTAAGCGTGGAGATACACATGCCAACAGCATTTGTTTTGATAAACACTGAACTCGGTTCAGAAGCGGATGTCCTGAAAGACTTGAAGAAAGTCGAGGGAGTCGAAGAAGCCAACGCAGTTTACGGAGTTTACGACATAGTAGTGCGAGTAAAGGCAAGCACAATGGACCGATTGAAGGAAGTCGTGTCCCGGAAAATCAGGAGACTGGACAAGATCAGGTCAACTTTGACTATGATTGAAGTCGAAGAAGGTTCAACCACTAAAGGTTAAATTTCCTTTTTTCTTCCCTTTTTCTTTATTAGGCTCTTTTGACTGTCATGGCGCGCACGGTTGGATAAAACTTTGCCTTTTTCGCGTGTTTAGAAAAAGGGCTCTTGAGCCCCGCGTTAGTCCGCATATACGAGCTTGAATCTCTAATCCATGTAGTCCAGCCTAAAACTGCAAAACGAATTGTTACAGTTACTGTTGGTCCCGCTCCAAAACCAAAGAACCCCATTGACGCCGGATTTCTTAATTTGCAGTAATATTTATCTTCAGGAACGCGGGCGTGCGAATACACTATAAGCCGCGAAGCACCTATATTCGAAAAATGCAGCCTAATCAGCAGAGGAGCCAAATCAAGCCTGGTATCCGCGTACAAATCGTCTTGAAGCAGGACCAACGGAACGGCAAATTAACCGAGGGTATCGTCAAGAATATCCTCACCAACAGCTCAACTCACCCTCACGGAATCAAGGTACGACTGACAGACGGCAAAGTCGGCAGAGTACAATCAATAATAAAATAATAACGTGCGCTATGGTTGGTCG
>Ga0315284_10014017_pt1 | contig 11422 bp, 23 predicted proteins | sample YL17G09_16_MG_FD_203696 | JGI IMG/M metagenome (GOLD analysis project Ga0315284, IMG submission 203696) | Sediment microbial communities from Yellowstone Lake, YNP, Wyoming, USA - YL17G09_16 | ecosystem: Environmental > Aquatic > Freshwater > Lake > Sediment | place: USA: Wyoming | collected... | reverse complement strand
CATTTTGGTTAAATGGCTCAATTCCTTTAAGTACTAATTCCACAATTTCACGGTTTTGGCTAATATGATAGCCGGCTTTTACCGTATTTATACACTCGTTTGTCGAGCCGTTCACAAGCCCAAAATAAGGGGTTTCCGTGTACATTTTTAATTGACTATCGTAAGTCAATAAAGGTCTTTTTTCAATCGTGAAATCAAGTCCGTTAGTTGTTAAAATACTGTTTACTTTGTTGTCGAATGTAGTTTCCATTTTTTTTGTTTTAAGGAATTAATAAAGATACTTTTTTTGTTCCACGTGGAACAATTGATATTCAGTATGTAAAAGAACGTTATGCCGTTGGTCATTCCCAACACTGCAAATATACAAATGTTTTTGGATTAAACTAATACTATTTTAAAATAATTTAAAATTAATTTTATTTAAAGTTATAACTACCTGAAAATGAATAAGTTAGTAAATGAAATTATTTTTAATTTATGATGTAATTTCCTACATTTAATTTAAAAATACTATAACTTTTAGTATTATATAGCGTATTCAGTTAGTAATAAATTACTAAATTTATTAACTGACAAAATAGAATAAAGTAGCATTAAAATAAACGGCTAAATTATACTCAAAAACGGCTTAAAAACGATTTTAAACCAGGTTTAAGCTACGAAAATACCCTCTAATGTATCCTATATCATTTTTTCTGAGTTTGTTGCTTAATCGCAAATCGTTAGTAAATTCGGGACTTCCGAGCGTGAGTAAATTCCTACAAAAAAAAATGTTTAAAAGTTTTTTTGTTTTTTGTTGTAGGTATGGTTTTTTTTACTATCTTTACTTCGTTGAAAGATACAACCAAAGAAACTAACCAAAATTAGTGATACGTGGACTCCGACCTACCTTTATTTTTTTTTATAAGAAAATTCCTACATTATAGTTTTTATCTATCGTTTTCAGTTTTACTATAAGTTTTATTTATTATTGGTTTTATCTATCGTTTTTAAGTTTTTAATAGTTTTTACTTATTATTAGTTTTATCTATCGTTTTTAAATTTTTTATAGTTTTTATTTATTATATATAAAATCTATCGGTTTTAAGTTTTTAATAGTTTTTATTTATCATTAGTTTTATTTATCATTTTAAGTTTTACTATAAGTTTTATCTATTGTTAATAAAAAGGCAAAAAAAAACCTAACTTTCGTTAGGTTTTTAATTTTTAAATTGTTATTCCTTTAATTTTTACTTCCGCTTTTTTAAAAATAAAAGTACGATATTTTAATTGTCTAAATTTGCAATATTTTTGTATTGCATTTTTGCAAAGCGTCAATTCACGGCTTTTTACTTCCTTATTTTCAATAGCTTTAAGAACTTTTTTTCTGACTACTAAACCGAAAATGTGAATTTCGTTTGTTTGTAGGCACAATTTTATTCCTTTGGCTAAATGTACAAAAGCGTCAATTTGAGAGTCAGAACGCTTTATAGTTGCGTCATTTTCAAGCCTTAACGCTTCCTTTACTTCGGGACTTGAAAGCCTTTTTTCAAGTGAATTAAATAACTCACAATAGGCTTTTAAAATAACCGTTTCACTAAATTCGTTTATTAAGTCTTTAAGTACATTCGAACCGTTTTCTTTCAAACTTTCAAAGTCTTTTTCTAAGGCTTTTTCGTAAGAAAAACCAGCTAAAAGCGTTTGATTACTTACTTCGCCTTTTGAATTTGCGTAGTCGTTTATTCCAATAAAGGACGTACCTTTTATCGTTTTAGCAGTTAATACTAAAACTTTAGTAGCGGATTTTGTTGTAGTTGTAGTCATAAAATAAAATTTAGTTGGTTTAAAAACTTTGTTTATATTACGAAACTAACTGACAATAAGCGTTTTATGGCTTTTTGTAGGAAAATTTCAGTCTGTCAATGAACGTTTAGCCGTTTGGCTTGAGCAAATATACAACTATTAAATTGATTAATCCTAATAAAAACTAAAAATAGTTTTATATAAAAAGTAATTAGTTGATTTTCAGTTAGTTACAAATTTCGTAGTTGTGTGTATTTTCTTACATTTGCTAAAAATAAAACTATTTTTAAGGTTATTTTGTCAGTCAAAAAGTAAAAATACTATAAGATAATTTTAATACGTTTCTGAATTAATATATCAAACTGAATTAATATAGCAAATAGGTTTTTTAAGTGTTTTTAGCTTGTTTAAGCTATTAATTAATCAAAAGTATATACGAATATGGTTTTATGGTTTTAGTTGCTTAAAACGGCTAATTTTAGCTTTTAGGTTTAAATTAAAATAATTTTAAAAATAAAAGTATTTTTGTTTTGATAACTCGAATATTTGACTACTTTTGCAAAGTCGCTATTGACAAACAATTTTAATTCTTATTCTAATGAAAAAAGTCCTTAACTCAGTTTTTAACAAAATTTCGTTTTTATTATATGGTGGTATATCGTTAGGTATGCAAAATGATAACTTTTGGCTATAAGCCCAAGGTTATTGCCTATTTATTCCCCTATCGGCTAAGATAGGGGTAACTACTCACGTTCTTATTCTTCGCCAATATTGGCGCAAAACTTTAATACCCTAAACTTATGTTTGAATTGGTAATAATGCTAATGTCGTGTATCGGAATTTACACGCATATAGAATTAACAAAAAACAAAAAATACAACAGAATTGACGTATTTTTATCGGTTGTATTTATTTGCGGTCTTGGTTTCCCTTTGTTGCACTTGCTATACACGGGATTCAAAATGTAACTTAAAAATACTATTATTTTAACCTCCATGTACACATTTGTGTATATAGGAGGTTATTGGTATGTTATATAGTTTTATTTTTAATTATTAGACAAAAAAAACCTACCGAATTGGTAGGTTTTAAATAAAAAGAATAACCAAATGGTAAAAGTTATTCGACTACGTTACTATTTGTAAGTGTTGTTTCGTAGTTTTTTTTAGGTTAAATTTATGCAATAACCTACCAAGCCATATTTACCCACCTCACTGCGCTATTATTTGGTGCATTTAATTAAAGATTCTTCAATTGCCTATGCAAAGAAGCTAAACATCTTTGTTCTCGCTCAATTTGCCCCTCTAATTCATCTATCGTAGATAAATCATTAGCAACATTGGAAATTCTTTTTTCCAATCTTGAAATTATACGTTGAATCCAATCAACGGATTCTAATAATTCTTGCTTTGTATTAGCCATAATAAATAAGATTAAAATTAATACTATTTTAATTTCAGAATGTCAAAGGACGCTTGTGTTATGCCGTTGGTCATTTCCAACACTGCAAATATATGAAAACTTATTCTATGTTTCCTAATTTATTTTAAACTATTTTTAGTTTTATTTTTAATTAACTGAAAATAAACAACTTAAAAATAAATTTATTTATTTTCTTATTTATATTAAAATAATTCTTATATTTGTGAAAGTATTAATTTAATATTATTTTTATGAAAACACTAAAATGTAGTGTATCGGAATTTACCGATATGTTAAGCGGTCTAATTGCTTCGGGTGTTACCTTTGAAGCTGTAACGAACAAGGGTATCGTTACTATAACTTTTACTAATGGTTACTAAAACTAAAACTATATGAAATTTATTTACATCGTAAGAACGGGAACGTATAATTCTTACACACAAAAATTCAGCTTATATAATTATTATTATACAAGCCTTAAAAAAGCTAACGAACTGAAAGATGAAATTTTATCTGAATGTAAACTTAGTGACGTTAAAAATTCATTGGGTATTGAAATTAACAAAGAAAATATTTATGCTGTCGATTTTGTTAATCGAGATAGTAATACTCAAAGAATTATAATTGAAAAGAAAAGGGTTTATTAAACCCTTTTCCTACCCTATGTACACTTTTGTGTATGTGGGGTTTATTTGTTTACTATAATTAGTTTTATTTTAATAATGTAATAACATTAAGACTTACACACGGCATTTGAATATCTTTATCACTTGTCCAATAACAATAACCATCTTCCATATCAATATCGGTTATCACTCCATAATGGTCTACAATTTTTAAACTATCAGCTAAATTACTTGTAAACATTCCAAGGCTAAACATTGCTTTAGGTTGCTCTCCATTAGATAGCAAATAAGAAACTAATTCCTTATCTCGTTTATTATTTTTTAGTTTCATCTTAATTTAGTTTTATTTTAATCCCCTCAATTGAGGGGATTATGTACACTTTTGTGTATATGTTTATGACTCTCTATTTTGTTGTCTTTCAACTTTAAGTCGTGCATCAGTATTAATGCACCATACCAATAAAAATGGTATTGAACATAATGCGCCAATGAATACGTTATCTGCACCAAATAGAAATTCTAAATAGGCAAAAATTGAAATACCAGCAATTGAAAATCCGATAATAAATAAAAATACTTTTAATATGTTGTTTGTTCTTTTCATTTTAGTTTTAGTTAGTGATTTTCTGTTTGACAAATATATGGTTAATTATCTAATCTACCAAATATTTTATGAATTATATTTATAACTTAAATTAATATATTTATATCTTGCACCACTATTTATATTATGCACTATACAAATTAAATCAGTTTCAAGTGTATCAACAATTGGTAAACTTTCATGATTTAATTGTAGCCATTCGATAATGCTTTCAGCCACATATTTACACGTATCTTTGTTTCCGTATTCCCACTCTTCACAATTTTTAATTAATCTTTTAATGTGAGTTATACTAATCGGATAAAACCCTCTTTCAATATTAGTTCCTCTTGCCATTTTAAATAGTTTTATTTAATTTTAATTTGTAACTATCCACTAATTCAGAAATTTCTAAATGACTTTTCATACCACAATTTTTAACTCTCTTTAATAATTCTAAATCAACATTAATCAAGTCATAAATTGAAAAAGTATATAAATCATCATATTTTATATCGTAACATAAAGTTATTTTAAAATAACTATATAAAACATTACACGCTCTAACAGGTAATGCTTTCGTTAAATCAACATTAATCAAATCGCATACTTTTGCTTTTTGAAAAGTATGATAATCCATTACTACTTTGATAGCTTTAGGATATTCATTTAAAACATCTAAGGCTTTTTGATATTCTGCATCTGTAATCATTTTGTTTTGGTTTTGGTTAGTGATTTCTTTTAACAAATATAATACTATTTATTCAATTTACCAAATAAATAGTATTATATAATTTACTTGACCAACGAAAATTATCATTAAACAATTTCCAAAGAATTTTATAATTATTATTAGTTACAACGTTATGTTCCCCATAATCTTTATTATTGGCAAAATCACAACACTCTTTTAATGTACCAACAAAACTAAGATATTTACCATTGTCATCAGTGTCTAAAATTCCATCATTTTCTAATGCTAACATTCCTGCACGACTATCTAAAACATAAAAACTTTCCATATAAAATAAGATTAAATTTGTGATTTTCTCTTTAACAAATATAATACTATTTTATCTATAAACAAAAAAAAAAGATAACAAATTTGTTATCTTTTTTAATCTTATCTTAATTTATTATAAATTTGTTGCGACTTATCTTCCATATAACGATTAACCTCTTGATACAAGATTTCAGTATCGTTTATCGCTTCAATTTGAGCATATAATTCACTCGGTAAGCAATCAGCATCTAAATAGTTTAAATTGCCTTTAAAAACACTCTGTTCACGTTCCCAAGTGTTTTCTTTTGTAATTTGTGAATTGATATAAGTATCAATAATCTTTTTTTGCTTTGCAGTTAAGTTTCTCATTTTACTATAAGTTTTAATTGGTTAATTATGTTAATTTTTTGCGTATGATAAAAATAATGTAGCAATACCAAAACTAATAAATTCAAAAAATGCCAACACAATAATATTATTATCGTTCACATCTAAAAACATTAAACGAATCGTAATAACAAATGTTATAATTGTTAATAAAAAAAAGAATATTGTTAATACTCTTTTTGGTGTTAAATTTCTCATTTTACTATATGTTTTCGTTAAAACCTACCTCGGTAATATAAAATTTTGCATCATCAAAACCAACCTTACGCATAGGTAAATAATAAATGTCGTAATCCACATCATCAACTGAAAATGAGAATAACCAATCTGAACAATCATCATCTTCATCATCAGCAATCCTTTGTTCAGTTATATTAACTAAATCAAATTCATTATGAAAATGAATCCTTAATTCTTTTGTCAAAGATTGTTCATTAAATCTTTGACCTACTAAACTTTCCATAAATTCTCTTAACTCCATAACAAATATTTTAGTTGGTTTCTGTTTGACAAATATAAGATTAATTATCCATTATACAAAATTAATCGAGTATTATTTTATAATAAATATTATCAGCATCATAAGATAACATAAGACTAAATGCCCACCCATATTTATGTAAATGGTATTCAATTTGACCGATATAACCCAATACCAAATTTTGTTGCATATCTTTTATTGTCATTTCATTTTTCATATACTATAAGTTTTAAATAAAACATTCAAGGTTTTCCATTTCTTTTTTACCATTTGCATCTTTTGGTGCAAATTGGTCAACAAGTTGTTTTATGGTAATTGCCAAAATTGCTCTTGCAATTGTTGTATCACTCATATTTATTGAATCTGAATCAAAAGCACCACTTTTTAATGCGTTCTTAATGTTTCTTTCAAGTAGGTTTTCAAGTGATACGCTATCAATAACGTTGTCAATTTGTTTCTCAATAATTTGCTGTGCATTCATAATAAACTATGTTAGTTGGTTTCTGTTTGACAAATATATAACTTATTATTTATATACACAACTTTTAAACAAAAAAAAAGGATAACTTTCGTTATCCTTTAATTTAGTTTTAATTAAACTTATATTGTTTCATATAATTGTTCGATTAATTGATTAGTTGTAATTTCAATTTCATCTTCATCTTTACTAAAAGAATTAACAATTAAAAATTCTTTTAGTATATCAATAAAAGCATAAATTTCTGTTGCATTTAAATTTGAAATACAACTAATAAATTTACGAATCCCCATATTACCAGGCAACCCATTAGTACCTCTTTTTTGGCGTTTTACTTGTTCAAATAAACAAATTCTAGCTTCAAGTAGTTCTTTGTTTTTAAGTCGTTTAAATTGCCCTTTTTTAAAGTTTTTCATTGAACAACTTTCTGTTAATAAAGAAAGTAAATAACTATCGCTTAAATTAGATAATCTAATTTTAACCCCTGCAAAAAACTTATAATCATCACAATTAGTTCCAACCCCACTATTTTTTTGAATATAATCTTTATATATCCAATCTCTTCGCATATTATTGGTTTTATCCAAATATGTGGCTATATTATCTAATGTATCGTCTTGCAATCTAAATATGATAATATTTAGCGGAAACGGCTCATTATTCAATTTTGATAATTCAAGTGCAGCTGCTCTCCTTTGGTGTCCATCAATAATATAAAGCGTTGGTTTTTTATCGTAAACCGATGTAAGAATAACAGTTAATGGACTTAAACAACAACCTACTTCTTGAAAATCTTTAACAAGATTTGCAACGTGTTTTGGATATATTTCTCTTTGCATATCCAAAGTTTTAAATTCTTCTAATGAATAATTGGTTTCATTGATAAGCGTTTTAACATAATTTAATTTCATAATAGTTTGGTTTTTTATTAATAATTTGTTTGTGTTTGACAAATATATGACTTTTATATGTTATACACAAGAAAAAACTTAATTATTTTTATAAAAAAAAAGATAACAAATATTTGTTATCTTTTTTAATTTAAAAATAGTTTTAATTTTAATCAAATTCAGCTATTAACTGTTTAATTCGTTTCACATTTTGAACCGCTAAAACCAATTCAGCACCCAATGACTCCATATCTTGTTTTGGCTTAACCTCAACCTCAACTTTCTTTTGAAGTGTAAAAGTTGTTTTAGTTTTATTTTCATTCGTTGGATTCCAATATCTTTCAATTGTCATTGCACCAATGTTTAAAGCTTCTTTTGCATCTTTTTTAGTTGCAAGTGGATTTTCTGAACGATATTTTGCAATCAATTCAGGGTTTTGTGTTTTTCTTGTTTTAACTTCTAATCCTTCCATTTTGTTTTAATTTTTAGTTAGTATTAATCTCTTGAACAAATATATAACTTATTATTCATTCTACAAAATAATAAGCTATATATTTTTTATTTATTTTAATTACTTTTATTTTAAACAAATTCAGCTTCATTGAAAACTTCTTTGTAACGCTCGAAAGTTAATCCTTCTATATCCAAGTAGTCATATATTCCGTTATCGTCTGTATCGCCATAAAAACCACCACAAGAATTAACCTCATCTTTGGTTTTTAAATCCTTTACTGAAAAATAATAAACATCATTATTTAAGTATTGGTCATAAAGTTTAACCTCATCAATTAATATTTTTATAGCATTCTCTCTAACTTTAGCCGTAACGATTTTTTTATTCATTTCAGCGGCTGCCATTTTTTTATCCATAAGAATAAAACCAATTTGCCCCGAATCCCAACTACAACTAAATGGTGTAGTTGAAATAGATAAACCACTATGTTCGTATAAATAAATTGGTAAAATAACCGCAGGATTATCATTATTAATAATAGCTTTTTCCATTTCACTCCAACTATCATAATCTTTGTGACTATAAATATTTTTATCGCCACGAATAGCATCGTGAAAAACAATCATTTTCGTTCCCTCATCTAAACATTCTCTTGGACTACTTTCAAATTCATCTTGTGTGATAATTACTTTAAATCCTAATTCTTTAAATTTTAATACTTTTTTCATCTTAGATAAATTTTAGTTGGTTTCTGTTTGACAAATATAATACTATTTTAGTTATAAACAAAAAAAAAAGATAACTATTTTGTAGTTATCTTTAGTTTTATTTAACAATCTATATTTCCTCTCAATATCCTACCATCTGAAAATTCAACAACTAAACTCCATTTATCACTACAACCTTTATCAGCTTTTAACCAAGACTTAATCTCTCGGTAATAATCATTTAAGGCTTTTTTAGACTTAAACTCGTGTACCTCAACATCACGCTCATCGCCATATTTATAATGCCTTGCAACGGCAAATATTGCTTTGTTATCTCTTAATGATTGAATCATTATGTTTCTCGGTTTCTCTACTTGTTCGTAATAAGAATTTGTCATAATAAATTGTTTTAGTTGGTTTCTGTTTGACAAATATATAACTTATTATTCATATATGCAACTTTTAAACAAAAAAAAGGATATATTTCTATATCCTTTTAATTAAGTATAGGGAACTACACCTATACTCATCACCAACTAAAATTTAGGAACTATTATGAAATTACCTAACTTTACTTTTATTTGTTAGTTAATCTTAAATTAGTTTTAAATAAAGGGTGGCTATGAATCCACCCTTTAAATTACCAAAACAAAATGAAAGAAAAACAAACATAAAGCGAATACCACTACGCTTTAAATTTTTATTGTGAGTAGGGCAGGACTCGAACCTACGACCAATCAGCTTTTACCACAATTACTCTACCAACTGAGTTACCTACTCTTAAAATAGTTTTATTTAACTACTTCTTTTTTAATTGAGTCAATTTGATACCCATAAGCCCAATGCCCATTATCTAAAGTTACTATAACTTTTCTTGGTTCTCTATCTATATAATTTAACGTTATAGACTTCAAATCTGTTTCATCAATTATAATTCCCATTATAATTGCTTTTTCTGCAATGGATTTACCCCAACAACCTCTCCACATCACTTCATCGCCAATTCTTAATTTTGTACTCATCTTAATAGTTTTTAGTTGGTTTCTTGTTGAACAAAGATACAACATCTATTTGGATTTTCAAAGGGAAATTTACTTTTTTTCAATTTCCCTTTGTTTTAAATCTTATATAGTATAAACTTCATTACTAATTGAAAATGTAATAACTCCATCAGTGTCAACTTTTTTATCAATAAGACTTATTAAGGCTTTTTCAAGACATTGTAAAGTTGTATATTTTTTTGAGTTTTGACCATTTAGGGTTCTTGCCCATAAGTTTGCACCCATCGAACTAATTTTACAATCGACATTCCCTCTATTGTCTTTTAATACTACGTGAAATACATAGGGTTTATCCGATAAATGAATATTCAATTGTTTATCCTGTGCAAGGTACAAAGAATTAATTGAAATTCCTAATGAAGATAATTTATTTAATGCTTCCATTTTAATTTTATTTTAGTTGGTTTTATATTGGTTTTAAAAATCTACTATCAGTATTAGTATAGACTTTAATAATTTTTTTATTCTTATAAAATTCAATTGAACAAAGTACATCTACTTTTATTTTTTGTTCAATTATCCTATCAACGTCTACAATTGATAAATAACGTGTTGTTGCAACACTCTCACTTATTCGATTATATTCGATTCTTTTTGGTATTCTAAGTCTTTCATTTAACCATCTTCTAAACGTAACTGCTTTTATAATTAGTTCCATAATTTGTTGATATTAGTTAGTGATTTTCTCTTTAACAAATATACAACTATTATTTGGATATACAAGCATTTTTAATAAAAAAACCACTTATTAATAAGTGGTTTTAAGTCTATTATTATATCTATATTTATTATTATTTTTATACCCTATTAGGGTGGTGCTTTGTTGCGTGGCATAGCTTTTCGGGGTTAAGTTATTTTAATATAAGTTTTAATTTAGCTTTTAAGGTTTTTGTTCTTTGAATTGATTCAGCTAATTCCATTAGCAACTCATCAAAATCGTCATACTCTGAAATTACTACACCATTTAAAGTATAGGTTTCTTTAGGTTCAATTTTTTGTTTTAAAGCAACAACTTCTTTTTTAGGCTTGTCAACTTGTCTTGATTTATCGCTATCCCAATAGCGACTAATAGTTGACATTGATACACCTAAAACCCCTGCAATTTTCAATTGTGTAATTCTACCACTTTTTTTTGTATCCCAATTATCTCGGATATGTTTGATAGCATTATGAATATTTTCTAATTTACGTGTTCTCCTTTTTGTCATTTTAGTTAGGTTTTAAATTTAATACTATTTTAAAGGTTTCTTATTTTGTTTTTCGGGAAATTCAACTTCATACCCTAATCGCTTACTACGTCTTGTTAGGCTATTCTTATCTGAATTTTTAAGTCCTAAAAATTCTCCTAACTCTTTTTGAGTGTCGAAATATTTTGTATGTGATATAGATAAATCTACTTTTATTTTTTCTCTTGACATTTTAATTTAGTTTTAAAAATACCTCACTTTCAAGGTAGTCAGTCTAATTGTTATTTATACAGTTAATGAATTTACTTACCCCTTAGATAGACCATATTTTGACTCACGCATAACAACCGTCTACTATACC
>Ga0315284_10014016_pt1 | contig 11422 bp, 10 predicted proteins | sample YL17G09_16_MG_FD_203696 | JGI IMG/M metagenome (GOLD analysis project Ga0315284, IMG submission 203696) | Sediment microbial communities from Yellowstone Lake, YNP, Wyoming, USA - YL17G09_16 | ecosystem: Environmental > Aquatic > Freshwater > Lake > Sediment | place: USA: Wyoming | collected... | reverse complement strand
GCTCTTCCTGCTGGCGTTAAGAGTATCAAAGTCTACATCTCTGCTCCAGGCGGCGCTGTTGGTTCTGAAAAATTCGCTGGTCAGTGGGCATCTGTTGGTGCGGCTACGTACACCCTTCGCGGTGACAAGCAAGCTGGACTTGGTGAAGCATTCTTGTTAGATATGAGCGCTGAGTGCATGAAGTTCAAGCAGCTTGCTCCACTTAGCAAAATCAACTTCGCGATTGTTACTACTGCTTTAGAATTTGCCATCGTTATGTACGGCGCGCTATTCGTTTATACACCGCGCTTCAACTGTGTTCTTCAGAATGTTGGAAAATAATTAGTTAATTAAGTAAGTAAAATCAAATGATTAGAGCCAAGGGAAACCTTGGCTCTTTTTATTTAAAATAATCTTCACCATACTGTCTAAAATAATCTTCACAATGGTATAATGCTGTTACATTGTCATGGAGAATATATGCGTAAAATTATCTTAGATAGAGATCAAAAAGAAAAAATAATCACTTTATTTAAAAATGGCACAAATATTACTCTTATTCAAAAAATATGCAACTTACGAAGACGAACTATAGAAAGCACTATCCAAGAAAATGGATTAATGTTGAAGACAAAAAGTCAACTTATAGTTGAGGCAATACCTCAATTAAATGATAAAACCTATCTTGAGTCTTTATACTTTGATAAAAAACTCTGTTTAACAGAGATTTCTACTATTTTAAAAACTAATGATCAAGTTGTAAAAACCTCATTCAAACGATTAGGTATCAAACCAAGATCAACTAAAGATGCTAAAATTACTAGTGTTGTAAAGCATTGTCCATTGTTGTGTGATAAGAATTTCTTAATTAAAGAATATATAGATAACAAAAAATCACCTAAGCAGATAGCGAAAATTATCGGTTGCTCTAGTCGCGCTGTTGCAACAGCACTAAAAGAAAATAAAATCAACAAAAGAACTCACAGTGAGAGTGCAAAACTACAAAGATCAACTCCAAAGCAAAAAGTAAATGCAAAAATTGCAGCTAACCTTAGAACTAGATTCTGGATAGCTCTTTCTGGTAAATCTAAAATGGTTTCTGCAGTGAGGGATTTAGGTTGCTCTGTAGAAGAGTTTAAAAGCAAGGTTACTAACAAATTCTATCCTGATCCCGAAACTAAAGAAACTATGTCTTGGGACAACTATGGTAAGTGGGAGATAGATCATATTGAGCCATTAAGTTCAATGGATTTAAGTATCAAAGACAATCAATCAAAAGCCTGTCATTATTCTAATTTACAACCTCTATGGATTAAGCACAATAGAGCAAAATCAGACAAAATACTAGGATCCAAGCCTACAAGAGTACCGATGTATTTAGTCGTTGGTCCCGCCGGATGTGGTAAAAGTTGGGTATGCGATCAACTTGAAGATGTGAACTATATACCATCAGATTCAGTACCAAAAGAGCAGCATTATCACTATATGATTGAAATGTCGAAAAATGGAAAACCCATTATTTATGATCCCTTTAGGAAATTTAAAACTATCTACAATAGATATGCTTCACTTTTTGATATTAAGTTAATAGTTATAAATGAAAACAGTGATGTAGTCGAATCTAGGCTCCGATCTAGAGGATCCTCTGTCTCTAAAGAGAAAATCTCTAAATATGTCGATAAGTTTAATAGGATTACTTTCGCTGATTTTAAGGGTACTTCAATTGAAGTTTTAGATTTTCTTAAAAAAGATCTTAATAATTCAAAAACCCCCCTCACTCTGCCTAAAATCAATCACTTTACTGGTGTTAACAATCCCTCTCTTCCAACAATCTATCTCCTAGTCGGCGCTCCAGCCTCAGGTAAGTCATGGGTCGCATCTCAACTAACAGACAAATTCGACTATATATCCTATGACGGTAATTCTAAAAAAACTCACCTAGATTTACTAAAGATCCCATCTATTAAGCCTAAACTATACGACCCTACATTTAAAATATCTACTATTATTCGTAGGCACTCCAATGAATTCAACTTCATCCTAGTAGGTATATATGAAGAAGAACAGGTTTTACGTGATAGAATGAATCTACGTGGTGGAACTTGGACTGACACAGTTATGAAGCGTAATGAAGTGGCGAAAAAACGCTATGAAAAATATGGCGCAAATGGCTTTATTGGCTCTTCACAAGAAGTACTAAAATTCTTAAAAGAGGTTGTATGAAAGTAGTTATTGATGCAATTAATGATCGAATCTCTGGCAAAGTACCTTTGTTACGTAAACGAAGTTCACGTTGGCCAACTGTACGTAAAGATTTTTTAATTAAAAATAATAGTTGCGCGGCATGTGGTCAAATAGATCATTTACAAGTACATCATATTGAGCCATTTCATTTAAACCCATCATTAGAATTAGATGAATCAAATCTCATAACACTATGCGAGGATGAATATTTATGTCACTTACATATTGGGCATTTAGGTTCTTTCAAAGATAAAAACCCCAATGTTCGAATAGATGCTGCAAATAATTTAATAAAACATCAAAAAAGTGAATAGCTATGAAATATTGATTTTCGTATAATTTACACATGGAGATTATATGAAAAAAGCACGATACATATGTTTTGAAGGTACAGAGGGTGTTGGAAAAACAACCCAATGTCATTTGTTGGCTAAGCGGCTAACAACCTTAGGTTATAAGGTTCTTCTAACCAAAGAGCCTGGAACACCTCTATCTGCATTATCTATGTCTCTGAGAGGCATTATGCTAGATAATGCATACGACAAAGAGCTAACAACTATCGCTCGCGAACTTATTAGTCAATCAATTCGATCTATACATTTAGAAAATGTCATATATCCGGCATTAACTCAATATGATTACATTGTGCAAGATCGAGGTATGTTATCAGGGCTTGCATATGGTGTTGGTTGCGGCAATAGTGAAAATTGGATCAATTCGCTGATGACTGCAGTAGTAGGCCCTAGTCTTAATCCATATGAGCTATACAGTGATACAATATACCTACAAGGCAACGTAGAAAAGGGTTTAGAAAAAGCTCTTCTTTCTAAAAAAGAATTTATCGCCGGTGACGCAATTGAGGCTAAAGGATCAAACTTTATGAAACAAGTGTCTCATAACATGAATCGTTACTCAGAATTATTCATTGGGGTTAAATATCTAAATGTAGATGATAAAAACATTCAACAAGTATTTGATGAGATCTTAACTGCTCTCAACATAGAAAGTAACTAAATGTCCGTTAAAAGAATTAAAAAGCCAATAAAGCCAGTTGACAAGAAAATGCAAATTGTCAAACTCTACGCTGAATTAAATAAACAACTAGGTCGTCAACCTAAAATGGATGAAGTCGCTGCAAATGGATTTACCAAAGATTCTATAAAGCACCACTTCTCTTCCTTGACTCGTTTAGATAAGGCTGCTCGTAAATCTCACCCCGCCTGCTTTCTGGACGTAGAAATTAAAGACATGCTTACCAGCAAAGCATTGTTAGAACTTCGTAAGTCAATCTCTTCTACTAAGAAATTTTTAATCACGACAGCTGTTACGGGTTGTGCTGTTGATGAATCTGCTTTAGCCAGTGTAAAGACATACGAGAAGGCATCTAAATCGCTCCCTCTCATCATGATGGCCGCGGACCCTGCACACGTATCCTCTAAAGGGGGATATGGATCTATTGCAAAGAAATTGTCATCTGAATTGATTGTTATGGAAGATACAAGTATTAATTCTAATTTATTTCTTAGCACGATTAAGCTAAGTGCTAAACACATTGACCCTACAACAGGCTTAGATCGAATTGGTCAACGAAGTGGTTCTTTCATTTTAGCTTCGCCAAAGCAGCGACTCAATATGGTTGCTACTTCAAATGAAAAGTTACCTCACGCGATTATGACAACTGGCGCGATCACTAAAGCGAATTATTCTACTGAATCATACATGAGTGAGCGCACAGCATATATCGCTGAAGAAGATCATATTATGGGTGGTTTAATTGTAGAGGTTGCTGACACAGACATGTATCATTATCGTCAGTTTCAATTTAGAAAAGATGGTTCATTTGTTGATTTAGGAAAGAAATATTCACCCAATGGTAAGGTGACAAGCGAACGCCCAGCAGCTTTAGTATTAGGCGACTGGCACTCAGGATCTACAGATCCTAAAGTGCGTGCAGCCACCAAAGAAATGATTCAAGTAATGCGACCAAAAATGTTAATCATCCATGACGCATTCGATGGGATTTCAATTAATCACCACGAAGAACACAATCTTCTTAGTAAGGCTGTAAAGTTCATTAAAAATGGTCCTACTCTAAAATCCGAGATAGAGGGCCTAAGAGATGACTTAGATTGGATGGCAACGCTAGTCGATGAGGTTGTCGTAGTCAAATCTAATCACGATGAGTTCCTTAGCAAGTATTACTTACAAAAAGCTAAATATGCAGAAGATCCGCAGAATCATTATTATGCTCTTGATATAGCAAAAGCTATGATGGAAGGTAAAGATCCCCTGAAGTTTGCTGTTGAGGCTGCTGGTCTAAAAAACAAGACCAAGATACGCTGGTTGCGCCGAGATGAAGACCTTAAGGTAGCGAATGTGCAACTAGGGGCCCATGGTGATAAAGGACCTAATGGCTCACGGGGATCTCTTAAAGGCATGCATAGGTCGTATGGTGACTCAGTCACCGGGCACAGTCATACGCCTGGTATTCTTCATGGTGCCTGGGCAGTTGGAACTTCTAGTTATTTAAAACTTAGCTACAACCAAGGTCCAAGTAGTTGGATGCAAGCTCACTGTATCGTCTATGATGATGGATCTAGGCAACTAGTTAATATCATTGATGGTAAATGGCGAATTGTATGAAATTTAAAGAAATAGAATTTAAGTATGATGCGGACGATATTAGTCTACAGGGTTTTAAAGATCTAGTAGAACCTATGAATCCTGTTAAAACAATGCTTGTCTCATCCTATGACGACTACTACACAGATCTAAGTTCTAATTTTATTCGATATCGCCATCATGATACTCATGGGGAACTTACGATTAAGCGCAAAACTACGGATAAAAACAACAACGAGCGTATTGAAGTCAATCTGCCGACTAATGGCAATAATATCCCTGCGGTGACGGCTTTTGTAGATTTATTGGGTTATAAACCTAACTTTAGTATTTTTAAAACTTGTCAAATCTATTGGGTAGATCGTATCGTTTTAGTGTACTACGTTGTATGTGACAATGAACTAAAAGAGCTGCGTCGCTTTATAGAAATCGAAGCTGATGAAGATTATGCCTGGGACTCTGAGGAAGCTGCATGGAATCATGTAGAAATGTATGAAAAGCGCCTAGAATCTTTAGGAATAACTTCTAGAAATCGCTTGCGTAAATCTCTTTTTGAAATGTTCAAAAAAGATAGCCCGAAATAGTCTCGGTTTAAGTCCATTTGTTAGTATAATCTATCTAAGAGTAATCTTAGGGAGATCTATATGAAAAGCGCAAATTTAGCTAACGAAGCACTAAGAATGGCCGAAGTTGGTCATGTTTTAGAAGAAAAACTTACTAATGCTATGGGTACGATTCAAGTTATGGCCCACTCTACTATTAGAGTGAGAGCTGTTGGTGCCACTGTAGTTACCATCGACGGCGTCAAAGCCATCACTATGATGGCAAATGAAATTGTAATGATCAATGTTGGTGCAGGTGATCCCGACGATGCAGTAGTAACTGTTAGCGTTGCGATTAGCGGTGCAGCTGCATTTGTTCAGGTAGCAAGAGAAGTTAATCGTCCGAGCATAGCATAATAAGGAGTTCCTATGAAACTTGATAGTTTCAAGAGTCTGCTTATTAAGAAGGCTGAAGGCAATACAGATCTTCAAACCTTAATACGCTTAATTAGCCATGATATACTTGCAGAAGAAATCATTGAATCATTAGAAAAAATGGCATCATCTAAAGGCAACAAGGCCAATAGTGCACTGACTTCATTTGCTGGTGGTATGACTGAGCCAGACATTCACATGCTACATGATGCCATCAGTCATCATATTTCGCATGCAGCTGCAATAAATAAAGAACACCCACCCACAATGGCACCTATTACACATGACATTAATGTTACGGACCATAGAGATGGTGGAGTTCAAAAAACTAGACAATTCGATACTCAAAAAGTTGATATGCATCCATTGGCAACTAAGCACATAGAGACCGCTATGAAATTAGCAAACATAGCAGCTAAATCAAGAAAATGGTCTATGGGTAAGATGTCATTTGATCATGTTCCGCCAAATGCGTGGGAAATGAACCATACAAGCGACCACACTCGCGCTAATTCAAAAGGTCATATTAAATTTGCCGATGATCAACAGGGTTTGAAACGTAAATTGGACAACAATAGATTTCCAAATCATGGTTACTTAATGCTGACTCCTCACCCATCATCTAAAAATAAAGGAAAACTTCGTGGAAATGAAGGCCAATATCCTTTTGAAGAAATGAAAATTAATGATAAACACATAGTTATTGATCCAGCGCATTATGGCGCTATTGATAGCAACGGTAAAGCTCCAACTAAGTATACACCACATGCTTTTGAAAGCCATCCACTTTTGCAAAAAGAAGGCAAAAATGAAACTTGGTCAAGGCCAGAAGATGATCGTTCTGATGCTGATAGATCTGCATATGCAGCTAAATTGAATGCATGGCAAGAAACACCAGAATTCACTAATTGGTTAGATAAACAAGGCGAATTGGAACAAAAAGATCCAGCAAAATATGAAGCCCATGGAGCTAGTCGTTCAGCTCCATTATTTGAAGGTGTAAAAAGATCATCTGTGCCATCAGCACAACAAGGTAATGAAGCAGATGATGATGATGATGATGATGAGGATGGTGCTCCAACTCAGCAAGCAGTGTCACAACCGAAGCCCGATACAGTTCTTCGTAGACCGGCAAGTGCACCAGTAAGTGCACCAGTAAGTGCACCAGCAAGTGCACCGGCAAATGCACCAGCAACAGCTGCGCCAGCTGCCCCAGAACATCCACGAGCTAAACAAATTCGCGCAAAACTAAGTAACGAATCTCCAGAATTTCAAAAAGTATTGCATTCCTACATGGCAGGTGATCCCAAAGTCACCAAAGCATTAGATGCCTTACCAGATGAATTAAAAAGAAAATGGGGAATCATATAATGCCTAAATCTATTTATCTGAAGACAATACAAGAAATACTAGAAAAAGCGCGTAAACGAACCAATGACGCACAGTATGAAGGCGAGACCGGCGGCGATGACGCGGAAGGAAGCTATAGCGATCCAACAGATGAGGTCGATGATAGCGATGAGTATGGCGGTCTTAATTCCGCTAGCGAAGACGATGATAAAAATGATGCAGCAGATCAATGGTTACAACAACAACAATCTAAAGGGAGTCGATTCAATGAAGAAGATGGTAGCAAAAATGAAGAAGATGTGGGCGAAAATGATGATGAAATGCAGCAAAATGTGCCAATGCAAGCCGACGCCGGCGCCAAAAGCAAAAGCCAAGCCAAAAGCAAAGAAAAAATAGGACCAGACATCGATCCTGACCGTCTTGGTGCGCTTAAAAAAGTCACTGGACATTGGCTGCAACATGCAGAGCAATTGAAAAATATGAGGAGTGATGCTCGTGTTAATCCAGTTCTATTTGGTGAAGGCCATAGAGCTGCAGCTCATAACTCGGTTCATGAGGATTTTGTTTCAGCTCATCGTGCTTTGACAAATAGTCCAGATTTTACTAAGTTAACTGGAGTTCAAAAAATGCGAGCAGAAGTCGCATTTAAAAAAGATTGGATGAATAAAAATCCAGATCACAATTTGAACGCTGGCGCAGCTGTTGCTGGTGCACATCAAATGCATGGTAAAGCACTAGATCTTCATAACAAAGAAATGAATGCGAGAAAAGCTCATATTCTAGCTGGTGGCCAAGGTACATCTTCAGAAGGAGCAATGTCTTCTCAAGAAGCTGCACAACATGTTGGGGCAGGTAAAGACGAAGATGGAGGATATCAATCCTCTGTCGTTTCAGATCCCGCTGCTGTTTTTGCTTCTAGGTTTAAAAACCAACTCGCTGGAACAAAAGCTCCTAAGACATCGGAATCTGAGGAAGATGAGTCACTAGCGTCGCCTGAAATGAAATTAGCAAGACATCCATTATTGGATCATCCAGATAATAAAAAATTAATTAATGACTTTGTAAGTGATTATCATCCATTAATTATGCGCAATGCTAATAGGGCTAGAAAAAAAGCAATGGATATGGGTTTGACTGATGAAAAAATCGACATGGGAGATCTTCAGTCGGCTGGTTTACATGGCCTAATGCAGGCAGCTCATGATTATCACCCTGAATCTGGTTCTACTTTTAAAGCTCATGCGAATGGTAAAATCGGCGGGTTAATGCAATCTCATTTCGCGTCAATGGATTATGTTCCAAAAGATATGCGAGCTGAAATGAAATCAAAAGAAAAAGGTTCTATTGGTGAGGGCGCTTCGCTAGCTACTAAACAACCTGAAAGTGTTAGTGAACAAATGGTTCATGGTCAACCAATGCAGGTACAACGCTTTGCGCCTCAAAAAGCATCAAGTGCACCAGCACCAGCGCCAGCAACACCGGTTAAAGACTTGATTGCAAATAGCGGTCACGCAGACGCGGCTAATATGGCTGATCGACATAGTCGAATTGCAGCCCAAACTGTTATTAGAAGAAAAGGAGGCGCATAATGCCTATTAATCAAACACCAGGCTCTACGGTATTTCCTTATCGTGCAACAAGCCAAGAGTTAGATCCAAATAGATATATGTCATTACCTACGCCGACTGATATGAAGAGGCGATCGCTTTTTGGTATTCCATTAAAATCATTTTTAACCGGCGATACTATCCAAGATGAGACACTTCAAAACTACATTGATATGGCGATCTCTGAGCTTGAGCATACATTAGATTTATACATCACTCCAGTGGAATTTGTAGAGCGTCATGATTACAACCGCGAACTTCAAATGTGGAGTTTTGGTTATATTAAAGTAGACCACAGTCCAATTCAAACTGTAAAGCGATTCGCATTGACTTTTAACAATGGCGCTCAAAATGGCCAAGTATTAGTCAACGTGCCATTAGAATTCATTCATATACAGCCTCAAGAAGGTACAATTCAATTAGTACCAGCTCAAGGCGTAACAGTCTCTGGTCTTATTGCCTCTGTATATTCTGGCGTAGGTTTTCATGCTTTTAATACTGGTGCTATTCAAAATTGGCCAGGAGCTATGGAAATTACTTATGTGGCTGGTTTTGAAAAAGATAAAGTACCAGCACTTATTGCTGGTTTAGTTGAAAATATGGCAGCGGCAAGGTTTTTGAGTTCATTAGGTCCGGTATTATTTCCGCATAACTCAGTAAGCATAAGTATTGATGGTACTTCTCAATCTACCGGCACGCTTGGACCTGGGTTTCTTCAAAATCGCCTAGGTGACTTAGAAAAGCAAATCACAGCGCAAATGGAAGCGGCCAAAGGCTATTATCAAAAACGATTCTTAACTGAGTTTCTATAAAAAGTAGAAGAGAGAAATATGAAACATAAAGATAAAATCCCTGGCGGTTTAGCTGATAAGAAAAAGCCATCAGACTTTAATCCTAAGTCTCTTAAAGCCGGTATGAAAATAGAATCAGAACATACTAGCAATAAAGCTATCGCTAAAGAAATTTCAATGGACCATCTCACCGAAGATTCTAAGTATTACAAAAAACTAAAGACTATAGAAAAGAAAGATCTAATTGAAGTGACAACTGATGGAAAAAGAGAGCCAGTTCCAGGTAAAGAACCATTAAAAAAAGACCCTAAGAATCGTTGGGATACACTTAAAAAGGCACTTAACCATGCTACAGCAATAATGGATGTTGAAGAAGCTATGGGTGATGGTGATGATGCTGAACAACCAGCTGAACAACCAGAAGGTCAACCAGCTGAACAACCAGAAGGTCAACCAGCTGAACAACCAGAAGGTCAACCAGCTGAACAACCAGAAGCTATTGAGCAACGCATTATACAAGCTCTTAAAGATGACGGCCACTCTGATGCTGAAATTGCTTATATAGTCCACGGACAACACTCTCCTCAAACTAGTGAAACGGATGCAGCAAAAGCAAAAGCAACCACTGATATGGCAGATCTTGATGTTGGTCATGCATCTCGTCAAGCCGATATGGAGCACGCTCATGCTCAACGTATGAATGAAATTGAACACAAAAGAGCTTCTAACGAAGTCACTGATCCTGCCGTTGAAAAAGACCATCGCCAAAGAATGCTAGATGCTGAATATGAGACGACTCAACAAAAGACAGGGCATGCAAAACTAGAACTAGAACATAAAAAACGCATGCTCGATCTAGAATATCAACAAGCTCAAAGTGAAGCTGCTAAGGTAGACCCATCTGAGGCCTCTAAGCAAAGACAACTTGAATTTGAAATGGACATGAAACGCAAAGAAAAAGAACTTGACTTAGAATTTAAGAAGAAAGAACTTCAACTTAAACTTAAGATTACAGAGGAATCTGCTAAGCAAAAAGCAGAACATGCAGGAATTCAGGCTGAAGAAGATGCTAAGACCAATGCTGCTGTTAAAAAAGAACAAGCTAAGCATAAAGTAGCATCAGCTAAACTTCCTCCAGAGCCGAAAAAGGAAGCTAAATAATGAAAAAGCTAGATAAGTTAATAAAAAGACTTAAAAAAGCCAAAGAAATCATGGCTAAAGATGACATTGACGATAAGATTAAAGCTAAAATGATGGCAGAAATGGACCGTCGTGGCATGGGGGGAAAGCAAATTGCTGACCACTATCGCGATGTAGATGAGACTATCCCCGCTAAACAACGATCTAATATTAAAAATGCTTTAAAGCAGCAAAAGATTAAAGAGCAGCCTAAACCTAAACTCGCTGTGGTGAAATCCGTTGAGGAGTTAGCTGATGAGTTGATTAAGAGTCTATCGAATCTCACCAAATCAAATTATGGTCCAAAGGATATGGGTTTATATAGTCTTGTGGACAATATCAAACGCAAAGAAAATAACATCGGCGATGTAGTAGAAGGTAATGGTAAAAATCAGAATGTCAAGGCATTCAGTACCAAACCAGGTCAATTAAGCGCAAAAGCTCAAGCACGACTACAATCAGCTCAAGACAAAAAGAAAAGCGCAGCAATGCCTGTTAAGCACTATTCACCAGAAGAACTTGCTACAATGACAGCAGAGCGTCTAGCTAAGCCAGTAGACAAATCTCGTCCTGAATGGGATGAAGATGATATGGCCAATGCTCTAGCCAAAATTGCCCCCCTAGGTCAACCAAGTCTTCAACCTAGTAATAAAGAGTTTGAACAAGCGGCCCT
>Ga0315284_10014015_pt1 | contig 11422 bp, 11 predicted proteins | sample YL17G09_16_MG_FD_203696 | JGI IMG/M metagenome (GOLD analysis project Ga0315284, IMG submission 203696) | Sediment microbial communities from Yellowstone Lake, YNP, Wyoming, USA - YL17G09_16 | ecosystem: Environmental > Aquatic > Freshwater > Lake > Sediment | place: USA: Wyoming | collected... | reverse complement strand
GGGTTGGCCTGGTGGCTCTTCAAAAAGAAGAGCGGCGCCAGCAGCCCGCTGCGCGCTCTGCCGCAGCAGGCGACGAGCACTCCGGCCGTCGGTACCGAGGGGATGATGGCCGCCTACGCCGCCGAGAACGTCGGCCAGCGCCAGCCCCTGGTCCGGACATCCGACGTGGTCGATGCCGAGTTCACGGTCATGAAGGACCGGCCCGGTCCGGCGGATGACGGCACGGTCGAAGAGGAAAACGGGGAGTTCTAACATGAAAAAGAAGACCCTGTGGCTCTTGGGCGGCACGGCGGCCGGCGGGTTGATCTGCTGGCGCTACATGAACAAGAGGGCGCCCAAGCAAGCGGGCCTGAGCGGGTTCTTTGGCGTCAGCCTCGATGAGTTTATGGCGGTTTACGTGCCCGCCAACAACCGGATTGAAGCCCTGGCCAAACAGGTTCAAACCCTGCCGGAAAATCTTCGCCTCACCCACCAGGCGGTGCTCAGCCGCATCGCCGCCTCCGATCTACAAAATGCTTACAACTACAGCCAGAAGAAAGATTACGGTAGCGCGTTGATTTGGGCCAAGGCCGCGGCGGCCAACCTCGGACGCATCGCGCCCCTGATCGCAGCCGACGTTGCAAATCCCGGGGCTTCCGCGCCGATTATAGCTAAACGCATAGAAGCCGTAGTCGTGGCACAGAAGGCCAACGAGGCGGATCGCAAGTTGGCCGAGGAGGGGGTGGTGGCCTACGTCACCACCAAGATCGGCGAGGGCGCCGGGAACATAGTGGGGGGTGCGGCCAAGGGCGCCACTTCCCTTGTCACCGGGTTCCTCAAGAAAATCCCGTGGTGGGTGTACGTCCTGGGCGTGGGCGGCACGGGCATTTACTTCTTTGGCCCGCTACTCATGACCAAGCTGGTCGCCAGGATAGCCCGCCCCAAGCCCAGGCCCGCCCCCGAGCCGGCCCCTGTGCCCGTGCAGGTTAATCCCCGCAGGAAACGCTCCAAGCGGAGACGCTAGACATGAAGCCGATCAAGTGGTACCTGACCGACGAGATACGAATTCTGGGCGAGGTTCTCGCGCCGGATGACGTTGCCGCCGTCGAGCACTTCAGGCAGCAACCCGCGTTGCGAGCCCGGATAGATGACCCTGACGACACCTGCTACGTGATCGCCGCCGGGCACCCCCTGCTCAAGATGCTCGGGAAGGTGACGCTCAAGAAGAACCCGATGCTGGCGATAGTCACGAACCCCCGCCGCTCCGCGTTTGACTGGACCGGGAAGCGCAGCGAGATGCAGCGGCTCAAGGCGCAACTTGACGCCATCGACGGCAAGGTGCAGGCTGCCTACCTGAAGGGCGGCTACGGGGACCTCTCCGGCCACCCGCTTCAGCCGGAGCGCCAGGCTCTCGCCCAGAGGTTTGACAGCCTGATGACCGAGTGGGTTGGAGCCGGCGGGATGGTCAGCAACCCCGTCTTCGCCCCGACCTGGCAGTGGGGGGACTGGTTCGGGGCTTTTACTCAAGAGTGGGAGAAGCGCTCGGGTCGCAAGTTGGCCACGGACCCCAGCCGGGCCAAGATCGCGAACTGGGCAAAACAGGACTTTGACGGCAAGCTCACGCCCAGCTCTTCGGCCGCAATGTTCTTCTGTGCCAAGAACCCCGGCGCCGACTTTCACAAGGCCCGCTACAAAGAAGAGCGGGGAGCCCGGGACGGCAACCTGGGCAGGGCTCGCGAGGCCCGCGAGAGCGGCGCCTGGGCGGCAGCCGAGGACCTGGAGCGCTCGGCCGGCGTGCATGACTACTCTGCGGTGCGCGAGTTCGACAACATGATGGAGTCCACCAAGCAGGGGCTGGAGAGCAAGCTCGGGATCCAACTCAGAGACACTCCGGAGATGCAGGCCATGAGGGCGAACCCCCGTCTCCCCGACGCCCCCGAAGTCGAGAGCATCCAGGTGCGCTACCCGTCGCAGCAGTACGACTCCCTGGTGGCCAGCGGTTACCAACCGGTGGCGCAGGTTGCAGGAGGGTACATCAAAATGGTGCCGACACGAAACAACCCCGGCTTCTCCTACCACTCCCGCAAGGCTCGCGAGTCCAGGGAGCAGCTGTCAGACCGCGGCTTGAGCGAGCACGACCGCGGGTTCGCCGAGGGCCAGAGCTTCGCCCACGAAATCTCGATGGAGGACCAGAAGAGCAGTCCCGGCGGCGTCCAGCCTTGGGAGTTGCGCACCGGGCGCGACAACCCCGGCGCTTACAGCCAGCCCCACGGCTCCGCCAAGTACCGGCTGTGGACCCTGAACGCGAACGAGACAGTTACCTGCATGACTGGGTGGATGACCAAGCCCGAGCTCAAGCGCATCATCATCGGCCGCTGGCGCCACTGGCCTCCGTGGGCCGTCATCAGTTCTGCCCGGGACACAGACAGCTTCAGGCGCATGTACGCACAGAATCCCGGCACCGACCCCGTGGCCGGCGCGCACATGGCGCGGGGCGGGGTGGCCCATCGGGCACGCCCTCACGTCTATGCCGTTCGCGGGCCGACCACCCTGGACTGGTCGGGTGACATCGGGGACCTGCCGGCGCTCTTTACGGGCGAGGGCACCACCGACATCGAGAATTGGGCCAAGAGCCGCGGGCTCTACTGGCACCGCGACCAGAGCGTCTTCGGCGGCTACTACGTCGATCCCAACAGCAAGTCCACCTACCACGTGGACATCGTGCCGCTGCGCGGGAACCCCGAGCGGTACGGCACTGCGGGGCACGCCGCGCTGCGTCTTACCAGGAAGCAGGCCCTTGGTGTGTCGGGTCCAGGCCGGGCCGATGAGGCGGTGGCCGCCCTGGTGAAGTCTCCCTCGGTTGCCGCGCAACTGGCCAGGATTTCCCCAGAAGCTCTGCGTCGCGAGCTCCGCGAGTACGGGGCCTGGGACGACTCCCAACTTGCCGATCACGAGGCAAATCTGCGCCGCTGGGTTTGGATCGTGGGTGGGGACATCTCTGAGGAATACAGGATGTCGGGCCGCCGCAACCCCGGCCACTACTTGGTCCAGACGAGTAGGGGCGGACCTTGGAGACGGGCGACGCTGGGCAAATACTCTTGGTTTGTTGAAACTCCTGGTGGGGTTCAGGAGTACGGCAAGCAGGATGTTTACGAATACAAGGCCGCCGCTGATGGGGGGCGTCTGGCCACACGCCGCAACCCCAGCCGCTCTCGGGCTGACCAAGCAGCGGAGGTTTACCGGGAGATAGGGACAACCCCGGAAGAAATGCGCGCCTTTGCCGCTTACATGGGCAGGCGGGCATCAGGGGCTCGTCGTCGCGGAGACAGGGGGGAAGCTGCGACGCTCATGGCGCTACGCGCTGGCGCCAGGAAAGTCGCCGGTATCCGTCGCAACCCCTCTCTCTCCCCCGAAGATCAGGCCGGGATTGCCAAGATCAAAGGGGTTGAAGCTTGGATGTTGCAGGACCCGAGGTTCATCGCGGCCCTGAACAAGTACCTGGAGTTTCACGGCTGCTGGCCGACGAGCTTGTCCAAGCGCGACATCAAGGGCATGGGCAACCCCCAGGACAAAGACTTCTTCGTCAACATGGGCAAGGCCCCTGACGTGAGCTACATTCCGGGTGAGGGCCAGGAGGGCTCGAACAAGCACGGCTCGGCCTGGATTCATGAGTTCAACGAGGGTGGCGACCCCAAGGACATGAAGGCGCTGCCCGACCGGCTGTGCTCCGGTGACGGCAAGACCATCATAACGCACGGCGGCAAGTTCGAGGTCAAGGACTGGGTGCAGAAGTGAGACGCAAGCCCGGCTTCCTGCGCAACGCCCTGGCCGGGGTCACCCAGGTGGCCGTGAACCGCCCACCCTGGGAGCTGATTGCCATCCTGGGCCTGAGCGTGGCGGCCCTGGCCAATGTCATGCTCTTCATCAAGAAGAAGGCGAACGGAGGTTAGCGTGAACGCAGCCCTTTGCCCGTGCTGTGCCGGGCGCAACCCGAGGTGCCCGCTCTGCAAGGGTCGCGGGATCTTCGACGCCTCCAACCCCGCCACCGTGCCCATGCTGAACGGGATGGGGTTCTGGGCGGAGCTCGGCTCGGGACTGGCCTCGACAGGAGCCAGCATCGTAAAGGGCCTGGCCGAGTCGTTCCCAGACATAGCCACCACCGCCCTGTCGGCCCTCGTGGCCGCCAAGCTCGGCGGCGGGGCCGCCCCGGCCGCCACCTCGGGAGGGGCCGCCCAGCCCGCCGCCGCCCCCGCCGCCCAGCCCGCCAAGCAGCAGCAGGCGGCACCCTCGCCCCAGGCCGTCTACGCCCAGGCCACGCCCGCCGGCCAGCAGGCCGTCTACTACACGATGCCGGCCCAGCAGCCGGTCAGCTCTCTTCCCGGTTGGGTGCTGCCCGTCGGCCTCGTCGTCGGCGGCATGGTTGTTGCCGTGGGCATGGTCGCCGTTCTGCGCAAGAAGGCGACTGACTAAAATGCCTTACTCCTCCGGAGGAGGTCGCGCGTCCCTGGCCTGTGTGGACCGGGGCGTCGGCCTTTCGGGGACCACCACCTTCACCGCCTCCTTTCCTTGGAAGGGTTACGTTAATCCGGACGGCTCCACCAATTTCGAAGGTCGCCACGCCATGGCGGAGAAAATAACCCAATCGGCCTTCTTGCAGCTTGGGCCGATCCTCGTGGCGGCGGGCGGATACCTGGGGCTCACCATCGAGCAAATCAGCACGTCGTATGCCCCTGGCGAACAGAAGCTGGGGCGCTACGAGCGCGCCTACCGCGCCAAGCTGGTCCCGCAAGAGACGGCTGCTGCGGGCCTGAGCGGGATGGGGGCGGCAGACAACCGGCCGGACCTCCAGAAGATATTCATCGAGAGCATGAAGAAGGCCCTGCTGGACGAGATCATCAAGCAGGCCATCCAGGCTGCGCTCAAGGCCATGGGCACCGCCATTCCGATAGCGGGGGCCTTGTACGCGGCTTACGAGGCCTATCAAAGCGGAGGCTTCGAAAAGGGGGACACTGAAAGCAAAGTCGTGCTTGCGGTCTCCCTGGCGGCAGCCATCGTCGCCTGTTTCGTGCCGATAGTCGGCTGGGTTGTGGCCATCGTCATTGTCTGCTACGCCGCCTTCAAATACTACCGGGCCAAGCAGGATATGGAGGAGGCCGAGCGGCAGCAGGCCGCCGCCGAGCACTGGCAAAAGTACGTCAAGTCGGTCACGGACATAGCCGTCGAAGAGGCCAAGCTGCTGATCGACGAGATGGCCGTGCGCGGCATCGACCCCCGCAAAATCACGGACCCTGCGGCGGCAGCTTCCAAACTGAGAGGCCATTACACCTCCCTGTTGGTCAACTTCCGGGCGAAAAGGAGCAAAGGCCCGGAGTGGATGGAGGACAACAAGGCCACGCTCAAGCCGCAGTACGACAAGCGGCGGGAGATATGGCACGCCGAGCGCGACAAGCGGGCCAACGAGATGCTCAAGCTGGCGATGGCCAAGTGGGACCTGGAGCAGTCGAAGCTCCCGTTCTCGAAGCGCCGGCCGTCGATGGTCGGTGGCAAAGTAATCCCCGAAGTTCTTGATCCCGTCAAGAGGGCGGTGAATGAAATCTCGGGGGCGCCCGCGTCCTACGAGGGGGTGCTTGCCCAGAAGTGGGACTTTGCCCGCGACGTATCGCACAAAACAAAAATCGGGTCCCTGCTCCAGGCGGCCCGCGACATGCGCATTCTCAGGGTGATGCTCAGCATGACCCCCTCGTCCCTGCCGGTCGATGAGGTCTCGAAACTGGCGTCCCAAACGGCGGCCAAGACAGCTGCCGCCGTTGCGGCGGCCTCCCAGCAGGCGGCGGCGACGATCCGCGAGATCGAGCCGGCGGCTGCGGCAGAGGTTGAGAAGATGACCCCGGCCCAGGTGGCCAAGTTGGTGGCCGGGGTCGATGTTGGTGTTGGAGAAAAGAAGCCTTCGGGGTTAGAATCCCCAGCAGCGAAAGTGGTCGCGACTGTGGCGGTCGTTGGGGCCGCCACCGGCCTGGGCTTGCTGGTGTGGAAGTTGGTGGCAGCCACCAAGGCTGTCAAGTAGGAAGGGAGAGGTAACATGTTCGGCGAAGACGATCTTCCGGTTTCGAGTGAGGGGGGTGCCACCGCCGCCGAGTCCCCCGGCGTCTGGGCAAGCATTGCGAGCGCGGCAGGCGCCGCCGCCGGCAACCTGGCCAAGCAGTTCCCGGCCGTGGCCACGCAGGTGATCGCCAGCAAGACCTCCGCGGCAGCCAACGAGGCCCAGGCCAAGCTGGTCAAGGCCCAGGCCGCCCAGACCGCGGCCGAGGTCGAGAAGATCAAGGCGCTGACTGCGCAGAGCGCGGGAGTCAAGACCCTCAAGCAGGAGTCGAAGTGGGCGATCCCGCTGCTGGTGGGCGGCGTGGCGCTGCTCGGAGTGGCCCTCTGGATGCGGAGCCGCAAGAAGAAGCAGGGGTAGCCCGTCAGGAGGTGTTCCGTGAGCGGAAGTCTGAAGCTACAGTTCGCGCAGCGAAGCAGGAAGCAGCCATGGGAAGTCTACGCCCCGCTGGCGCCGTCGCTCTCGCTCGTGGAGGTTGCCCGGATAGTAGATGACACCCGAAGGCGGCTGCTTCAGGCCTACAACACGCTGAAGCAGCAGAAAATGAGCTACGACGCAGCCGGGGCCGCCGCCATGGTGTCCGGCCCCAGCCAGAAGGCCATTGACGACGCCACCGTCGCGGCGGTGACCAGCGCCGAGGCTGCGGCCAAGGGGGGCCGCCGGCCCTACATCGACATGCCCGCCGCCGTGCAGCCGACCAGTTGGGGCACGGAGATAAGCTGGAAAAGCGGCCGGGAAGTTAAACCCCCCGAGCCATCGGCCATCTCGACGATGGCCGCCAGCGAGGCCAGCAAGTTGATAGACCAGGGGTTCCCTTGGCCCGTGGCGGTGTCGTCCGCCGCCCGCGTGGTTCAGACGGCCAGGCAGGTGGCGGCCACGCCGCTGCCCGAGCCGTTGCCCTGGCCCGAGGACCAGGTACCGGCCCCGAGCCCCTATGCCGTGGCCGACCCGAACGCACCTGCCGACAGCGCATGGGGCGAGGGCGAGACTCAGTCGTCCGCGGAGCCGCCAGCCCCCATCGACTGGGGATCGGAGTATGGGGTCACGGTGGCACCGCCCTCCGACGAGACTTGGGCGGAGCTCAGCGGCATGGGAGCCCTGAAGATAAGAAGGAAGTTCAAGAAGGCCAAAAGGGCCAAGCTGCACGGCCTGGGCGAGTTCGCCGCCACCCTGCCATGGTGGGTTTTTGCCGGCGCCGGAGCCCTGTTTCTGTGGTGGTTAAAGCACCGCAGAAAAAAGAGCCGGGGGTCTTGACAAAGGGGGCCTCTGGAAGTACCCTCCTGAGTAGACGAGACATCTGATAGTCATCGGCCAGGGGTGAAGCTGACCCGTAGCGCCGAGCCGCCAGAAGGAAGAGGCGGAAGGACTCTGAGAAGAGCCTTTCCGCCTCTTCTTTTTGTTTGGCCCGAACGGAGGCACCGATGATCGGATTCGTCTTCAACCCGCCCGGACGCAGGCGGGTTTCCCGCCGGAGGGTTAGCCGGCGCCGGGTTCGCCGCAGCGTTCGCAAGACATCCCGTGGCGCGATGGCCTGGAAGCGCTCGGTCAAGAAATTCGGAGTGCGCGGTGCTGCTGAGAGGCGCGTGAAGCGCCGGGCAGCTGCTCGCAGGGCTCGGCGGACAATGGCCGCCAAGAGAGCAGTAAAGTCTGCCTCGAAGCCCCGGGCCAGGCGCATTCGTCGCCACAAAGCCTCAAGAAAGGCGGTCGTTCCGATGGCGAAGCGCAGGAGAGTCAGTCGCAAGCGGAGAGCGCGCAAGGCGCGCGGGGTTCGTCGGGTCAGTCGTCGCCGGTCGGCGGCGCTCAAGGGCTGGCGCAAGCGCCGGGCCTTGAAGGCCTCCAAGGTGGGGCGCAAGAGCCCCCGTCGTCGGCGCCATTCCCGCAAGGCTCACCGCCGGGTCCGCCGGACGCACCGCTTCACCCACCGCACCGGCCGCCGCGCGGCCCGCAGGGCCTGGCGCGTCAAGCCTGGCCGGCGCGCGATGGTGAAGTATTCCCGCCACAACGTCCGCCGCGCCCTCAACAAGGTCCATGGCGTCCGGCGCTGGGTCAAGCACAGCCGCGCGAAGTGGAACCCGGGCATGGCCCTGTCGGTCGGCGCGGTCGGCTCCTCGATCACCTCGGTCTTCAAGCTGGAGAACCTCTACGATGGCCTGGCCATCGGCGGCGGCATCATCGGCGCCCTGGCTCTCCCGCGGCTCTTGGACAAGGTGGTCCCCGAGGGCATCAAGAGCAAGCTGCCGCTGGGCATCAGCCTGACCAGCGGCTGGTTCAGCTACGTGGCCTCGGCGGGCTCCGCCGGGCTGCTCGGCTACCTGGCTGGCGTGGCCTTCGGCCGCCGGTACGGCGAGAAGGTCTTCTGGGGCGGCATCGGGGCGACCCTGGCCAAGCTGGTGCTTGACTACGTCGGGCCGATCCGCACGCTCACTGGCGTCCAGCTGTCGGCCTACGACAACAGCCTGGCCCGCGCCATCGAGCAGGAAGTCGCGGCTGAGCTGCGCGCAGGCGGCGGCATGAGCGCCTACGTCAGCCCCGGCGACCTCTCCATGGCCCGCCCGTTGGGCGACTACGCCTCGCCGGAGGACATCATGGGCGCCAGAGCCCTGGGTGGCACCGACGAGTTCGGCGAGGGCGACGACTTCGAGAACGGTTAGTCACTGAGATCGACGCCAGGCCCCGGGGTGGTCCCGGGGCCTGGACAAAAACCTTCCCCTAAGCGACCTGGTCGAAGGTCCAAAGGGAAAGCAACGAGGAGAAGTTTCCCATGGCAGAGCGCGAACTGACGTACTCCAGCCCGACACCGCGGGCGGTCCTGCGGCCCCTCAAGCAGCCCCTCTACGACACTGAGAACATCCCCAGTGCCGGCGGCGTGGCCCAGATGATCTTCTTCCAGCGCCCGTTCGGGCAGGCGATGGCCTCGGCCCCGGTGGCCGCCAAGACGTACAGCGACACCAACATGCAGCAGGCCTCGCAGCTGGGCACCCCGCAGGAGTTCGACCTCTTCGGGTTCAACGTCCGGCTCGGCAACACCATCATCCTGGCGGACTTCCAGGCGGTGATGGACCAGGGGCACCTGGTCTTCAACTTCGGCCAGGGCAGGCCCTGGCTGCGCACCCAGCTGGCCGACTTCCCGACCGGCTGCGGGCCGTCGGGCGCGACCGCCATCGACGGCGCCGTCGCCCAGGTCCTCCACGACCTGCCGGTGCAGGGTCTCCCGAGCGCCAAGGAGTTCTACAACTTCTGCGTCGGGAAGAAGCCCGTCCGCATCCGCTCGAACGAGACCTTCAACGTCGAGGTCAACTACCCGAACGGCGCCCCCAACCCGGCGGTCTTCGTCCGGATGACCATCCTCCTGCGCGGCATCCTCTACACCAGCCTGTAAGTCAGGCTGGCCCAGATCGCGGCTCAAGGGGGAGGGGAAGAGCCCCTCCCCCTTTCTGCCGGACGAGACAAACAGGCTTCAACAGCCGAACGCCTCATAAGGAGCTTCAGCGATGAGCATTCCCGCTTTCGTGCGCGACGAGAAGACCGGCATGGTCTCCCTCAACGAGCTCAAGAAGTATGTGACCCCCTGGCAGCTGGTCCCCCAGAACCTCGGCAACCTGACCGGCATCCTGGCGGTGCCCGCGCTTCAGGTCCGGAACATCGTCCTCACGCCCGACCAGAACGGGCCGTTCGAGGGCATGTACCTGACCTGCGACGTGTACGGCAACAGGCTCATCAACGTGCGCCTGCACGACGTGGGCTTTAACCGGGACCTCATGAACCGGGACATCCTGGTCGAGACCATCATGACGCCCACCCCGGGCGGCCAGAGCCCCTACATCCTGCCCGAGACCTTCTGGATCGAGCAGCGCCAGAGCCTGATCATGACCTTCACCGACCTGTCCAACGCCGCCAACTCGGTGCGGCCGGTCTTCCACGGCCGGAAGTTCTGGCTGCGGCAGGCCCGGCAGGGGATCGCCGACAAGCTGATGGCCAAGCGGCGCCAGCAGCGCAAGATCACCACCCCCTACTTCTACACCACCGACCAGGCGGTGACCCTGGCCGCCGCCGCCGCGGGCACCCGCGCCAACATCACCATCTCGGACGAAGGCCACTTCATGGCCTACAAGATCACCTACTACTCGGACGGCCCGTTCGAGTTCCGGCTGATCGACGGCGAGACCGGCCAGGCCATCAGCGGCGCCATCTTCATCAACTCGACGGCCGGGGGCGGCACCGCGGCCCTGCCCTACGTCTTCCCGGAGCCCTGGTTCATCGAGAAGAACAGGCAGATCATCCTCGAAATGAACAACCTGAACGCGCTGGGAGCCAACCGGGTGTGGTTCACGATGACTGGCCGCCGGATCTACGACGACCAGTATCGTGACATAGTGTAGGTGCCGCGTGGCCCGCTCTCCGTTCCCTTACGGAGGCGACGCTCAGGCCCCCGGGGGATACGTCCCCCTGGGGCCGAGCGGCCTCGTCCAGGCCGGCATTATGCCGTCCGACGTTCTGCCGCCCGGCGAGGGCGGCAGCCTCACTGACGAGGCCCTCGCGCGCTTCGAGGACTTCCTCCGGACGCACTCTTTTTACACCGTCCCGGTTCCCTTCAGCTTCTGGAAGGTGGAAGAGATACTGCTTCCACTGAACACCCCCATGTGGCTCGACCAGCCCAACAACAAGCTGTCCGGCCGCCGGGCCTGGGCGGTGATCAACACCGATGCGGTGCTCGGCAACAACTGCTGGGTCAACGCCGTGTCCATGCAGGCCGCCGGCCAGGGCGGGCGGGTGCTGGCCCAGGGCGGGACCATCTCGGTGCCGGGCTCCGAGCAGATGAACGTCTGGGGCTTCACCAACGTGGCGGCCGGCGTGACGGTTGGGTTTTACCAGTTTGCCTGAAGGCTTGATTTAGCCGGGTTTGAAGCTAGAATGGCCTTCAGTCAGGAGGACGGAACATGTCCAAAAGACCCTTCCCCGGCGGCTACGACCCCCAGGAGTCCACCCGAGGCAAGCCGATTCTCTCCGGCCCCGAGCCGGTCAAGACCCCGGGGGTTCCGGGCAGCCTGGGGTTCCCATCGGGCCTGATATTCACGCCGGAGGTCATCAAGACCCTCGACCAGGTCATCACCTTTGCCATTCAGAGGGCCTTCGACAACTACTCCATCTACACCCAGGTCAAGCCCTTCAAGAACTTCGAGATTGTGCCCGTCCCCATGCTGGCGGGCGTGGTGACCGCGTTGGACGTTGACCACCGCTACACCAACGCCAGGGCCATCTTCATCGTGAACCCCTCGGGGGCCGACGCCCTCTGGATCAACAAGACCGCCTCGGTCGCCGCCCTGAACGGCATCCCCCTCGCCGCCA
>Ga0315284_10014010_pt1 | contig 11425 bp, 9 predicted proteins | sample YL17G09_16_MG_FD_203696 | JGI IMG/M metagenome (GOLD analysis project Ga0315284, IMG submission 203696) | Sediment microbial communities from Yellowstone Lake, YNP, Wyoming, USA - YL17G09_16 | ecosystem: Environmental > Aquatic > Freshwater > Lake > Sediment | place: USA: Wyoming | collected... | reverse complement strand
GCAACGGATGATGGCGGCCGGACGCGCACCGTGGCGCGCCCGCCCGCGTCCGGTCCCGCGATCCCCCCGGCCAGCCCGCCCCGGATGGCGGCGGCGCCCGTCGTGGTGAGGCCGAGCCCGGGGCGGGCGGGTGGCGGGCGTGGCAGCAGCTACCCGCCCGCCACCAGCCCGGCCGCTGCTGTTTTGGCTGCTGCCTCAAAAAAGCGGCCCGCCGTCACGGGTGCGAGCCCCGCCCGCCCGCCGAAACAGAGGCCGGAGGTGGTGTCGGAGGCGGCCATCTCGCCCTAGCAGGCCCGCTTCTCAGGAGGGTAGAAAACTGAAATAAAAAAGGACACGCTTTTGCTTTGCATCACTACCCACCGCCCCGCCGTCCCCCTCCCTCTCTCCCTTTCTCTCTCAATGTCTCACCGCCCACTCAGTTCATTTTGTAAGTCATCCAGCAGGGACCCGTTGGCGAAAAAGCGGGCCTGGACGGCGTCCCAGCCACCCATGTGGGCGTCCACATCTACCAGGCGGCGCACTTTCACGAATTTCCGGGCGGTGGTTGTGCTTTTCCCGCTTCGCCCGCCGTTCCTCTCCTTGCCGCCGCCGCCTTTGGGCAAGGGCCCTACCGGCCTAAAACCGGACGCCACAAATTCGGCCTGGGCTTCCGGCGTGAACAGGAACTCCAGGAAAGCCTGCGCCGCCTCCCGGGCCGCCGCGCGCGAGTGCAGGGGGAACCGGTCGAGGTTGGCGGCCACCAGGGCGACGGGCAGGGTGATGCGCACGTTGTCGGCCGGCACCACGTACGGCAAGGGCTCCTCCACGTCGCCCGCCTCGTTGGTGGCGATGATCTCATTCTCATAATTCAGGAGTGCGTCCCCCTTGTTCTGCGCGTAGAACGCGTCGGACGCCTCGCGCGCGTCGCGGGGCATGATGGGCACGTTGCTGAGGACGGCCTTCACAAAGCCCCGGGCGGCCGGGTCGGGCGGGCAGCCGGGGTCGGGGTTGAGCGCCCCTTTCTTGAGCCGCCCCGCCCCGCCGTCCAGGCCGTGCTGCCACAGGGCAAGGAAGTTCCAGCGCGCGACGCCGGCCGTCTTTGGGTTGGCGGTGACCACGGTCAGTCCGGGGCGCGACAGGTCGGAGAAGGTCCTGATCTTGGCGGGGTTGCCCGTGCGGGTGACGATGCCGACCACCGACTCCGCGACGATGCCGCCGTTGGGCGCCCGGGACCGCCAGTCCAGCGGCAGGAGGCCGGCCTGGGCGATGCGGTCGATGTCCAGGGGCAGGGCCAGGGCGGCAATGTCGCCGGGGAGCCCGTCACACACCGCCCGGGCCTGCGTGCCGGACCCGCCAAAGGACAGGCGCCACCGGACGGTCAGGCCGGTCTGGGCCTTGTACCGCCTGGGAAGAGGGAGTGTGTTGAAGAGGATCGTGAGAGAGGTTGGTGAGGCTGCAGAGAAAGCGCGCGCGCTCGGGTGGGCACACACACACCGCCCCCCGCTCTTTCTTACTCTGAGAACAGCTCCGTCAGGCGCGCATACGCTTTGCGGGTGACCGCAAAGGAGACCAGGGTGAGGGTGACGGCTTTAGGGGCGTTGGCGCTCCGGCGGCGGGCTTCCTCCTCGGTCTCGCCGGGAAGGGTGGAGGTGGACGTGGAGGTCGGGCGACCACCACTGCCGTCGCCCCCGCCGCCCCCGCCACCGCCGCCACCGCCGCCACCGCCGCCGCCCTTCCCACCCCCTCCACCCCCTCCACCACAGCAGGCCTTCGTACCCTGCTTGGCAGCGGCTTTGGGAATGGCCAGCGCGAGGATGACGATGCCGGCCGCGACGGCCGCCCGCCGCGCGCCCGGCTGGCGGTGCAGAGGGAGGCGGGTGGGAGGATGGGGGGTGGGGGAGGAGGATGAGGCGGCGGCGTCGCCGTCAGAGGAAGCAGCAGCAGAAGTAGAGATGGCCGGGTGGGGTGGTCGCAGGGCGCGGCGGGTGGTCGAGGGGGCGCGGGCGGCGGGCGGGCTGAGAGGAGGATGGGAGAAGGTTTTTTTTAGGGTGAGAGAAAGCTAGCCCGAATTTGTGCGCCTGTTCGCGCCTCGCCCACCACCCATCGAGCACGGATTTTAGGTCGCTCGATCTTGGGATGCATGTGTAGAAATTGCTGCTATCGACAGGACCAAGCCACCTTAAAAAAGACTCACCGGGTGGCCGGGCGGGCGAGTTGCATGGCGGACAAGCGTGACGGCGGCTCTTTTTTTGTTTTTGTGCTTCTTCGATGGCAAGGCGGCGGCGGGAAAGCGCTGCTTCGCTGTCAACGCCGCGGGCTGGATTCTTAGGCAGAGTGGTGTGGGTGGCGGTGTGCTTGCGCTTCTTGACTGGGAGGTCTGGCCGGTGAGGCGCGCTGGGGGAGTTGGGACTGGACAAAAAGGAAACACTTCACTCCACGAAACTAAACCCTCTCCAACTTCTTCCACACCTCGTCCACCCAGGCCCGCCCCTCCGCGAGCCCGTGGTCGTACATCAGCTGGGCGACCGTGGCATTGGGCGGGACGCGCGTGTACGCCCGCCACTCGCAGGCCGACAAGGGCAGGGCGGTGCGCTTGCCCGGGTTGATGTCGGGAGGGGGGCCCCAGGGCGCGGTCAGGTTGGCGTCGCTCACGTCCAGGGCGACCGAGAGCAGGACGCCGCCCAGGGTTTTTCCACAGCTCTTGGGGTCCAGCCTCCAGGCGGCCTCGGAGGGCGCGAGCGGGTAGGGCGGGCCGTACCCGCTCACGTTCACCCCGCCATTGGGGGCCAGGCCGTCTGGCAGGCGCCACCCGGGGCCCGCCAGGGGCGCGCCCAGGCGGCCGGCGGCCGGGTCGCACGCCTCGCTGCCGGCCTTGGTGGGGGGGATCAGTCCGGCCGGCCCCAGAAAGGTGGCAGCGACCCTCAGGCAGCGCCCGCCCTCCGTCGCGTTGCCCCCGTCCGGCCGCGTGCACAGCTGGGGCCAGGCGGCCGCGTAGCCGCCATCCACAAAGGGCCGCCCCCGGAAGGCGAGGTAATAGTTGCTGTCCAGCAGGCAGGGCAGGTGCGCGGACGCGAGGACGGCCTCCAAGAGGTCGCCCTCGTTGCCGTAGGGCGCCAGCGGGGCGGCGCGGGCGGTGGCCAGGACGGCCGGCAAGTCCTCGTCCAAGGCCGTCCCGTTGGCCGGGTCGAGCTCGGCGCCCCACACCTGGACGGTGCGGGACAGCACGGCCGGCAGGTCGCCCAGGCTCTCATTGCGGCTCTCCCAGGCGGCCGTGGCCATCTCGCGCAGGGTCTGCCCGGGCCACCGCCAGTCACTGCCCGGGGCGATGCGGCAGGCCTCCAGCTCGGCCGCGGCGGCCGTGGCGCCCGCCTCCGTCGCCAGGTCTAATGCGGGCCGGCCCATGACGCCCGCGTCGGAGCAGAAGAACGTGGAATTCTTGTAAGCTGCCAGCACGGCGTCCCCGGGCACGCCCGCGCCGACCAGCGAGGCCACGATGGCCCCGCCGCTCATGCCGCCGTGCGTGGTGGTGCCCGGGACGAGGACGCCCGCCGCTGCCAGGGCGGCCGCGGCGCCCGCGTAAAAGGGGAATAGCAGGCCGCTCCCCGTCCAGGCGATGTGGAGAGGGGGCGGAGGGGGTTGCTGTTGCTGGGCGGTGACTGGGGCGGTGGAGGCGAGGGCGAGTAGGAGGGCCACGACGGCGGCGGCGACCCGCATGGTGGCAGTGGCTGGTGGGGGGGGGGAGAAAAAGAGGGGGGGAGGCCATTTCATTTTTTGGTGGAGACCCCCCGGCAGTTGCGGACCGCGCCATCTCCCATCACTTTTTCTCGCAGCTGCGCCCGGCTGAGCCCACCCACTCCCCACCGACACACACATAGCCGCAACACACACATTTGATAGTCCAGTGACGACGTGGATCGGCTGGGTATATTGAGTCCCTGACCGCAGATGGGTCGCGCGAGAAAAAACGGATGGCACCCCGCCCACGCCCAAAATGAAAAATGATGGATGCCGCCTAGCTTTTTTTTTTTTTTTTCTCCCCGACCTGCTCTCTTCTTCCATGAGCTTCGACTCGTACTCTCAAAATCGAGTTCAATACAAAAACAAGACCGCAAACACACACACAAGACACAAAACACAAAAACCTAAACCGCGTCCGCCCCCACCCCCCGCGCTGGCTCCTGCTGCTGCTGCTGCTGCTGCTGCTGCTGCTGCTGCCCTCCCTGCCGCCGCCCCATCCCTGCCACCCGCTCCCCACCGCCCCACCCCGCCAGGGCGGCCGTGACGGCCGCCTCCCGCGCCGCCGCCGCCGCCCGGGCCGCCCCCACCACGCAGCAGGCGACGACCAGCCCCGCCGTGAGGGCGCCAGACAGGTTGAGGTCGAAGAAGAGGACGGCCACGATGGACACCACCCACGCGATGCGCAGGCACTCCAGCACCGCTTCGTGTCCGGACGGCAGGGCGGGCGGGAAGGCGGACTCGTGCAGAGGGGGCAGCGGGGCGAGCGTGCCGTCGGCGAGGGCGGCGAGCAGGGGGTGGCCGGGCGGCAGGCGGGCCGCCAGGGCCGCCGCCCCGGGCGGCCACACGACCAGCCCGCCGCTCACGCCAAGCCCAAAGCCGGGCCCGCCGGGGAGGACGCCCATCCCCGGCGCGTACAGGGCTTCCTCGGCCGCGGCCGCGCGCGCCGGCGGCCGGGGCGGGGGTTCAGGGATGTTGGCGATCACCCCCCGGCACAGCTCGCACACGCGGTCGCCCTTGGCGGCCGCCCACCGCTGCGCGCACGCCCGGTGGCGCAGGGCCAGCTCGCCCCGGCAGTCGCAGGCCAGGGTGATGGCCGTGCCGTCCGCAAAGTCGGCGGGGGCCAGCGATTCCAGGCAGATCAGGCAGGAGGGGTGGCCAGAGGTGGAGGTCGTCCGGGCCAGGGGGGGCGGTGGGGCGGCGGCAGCGGCGGCGGCCTCGTCTTTGGAGGGAGGTTGAGGGGGCGCCGGGCCACGGGATGATGCCGTCGGGATGGCCGCCCCTCCGCGGGCCCAGGACAGGGCACGGGCGAGGAGGGTGCTGCCGGGCGGGGGCGTATCGGGCGAGGCGGCGACGGCGACCGCGACGGCGGGGGACGGGGACGAAGGCGGGGCTGGAGTGAGAAATGATGAGGTTAAGAAAAAAAAAGCGTCTCCACATGACGTGTGCCCTCGCTGTATCTTTTTGTTGACTGCTCCGTCCGGGGAGCTGAAGGCCTCTGGCTCTGCCGCCTGTCCCCCGACCGCCAGACAGTCAGGAGCATGCAAATGGCCGGGGTCAGACAATCCCGGTCGTGCAATGGGCGCATAGTGCTTTGCGGGGCGCCCTTCCTTTACCTTCCAAGAGGGGCGCCGCTCCGCTCTCTCTCGACCCCGCTCTCTCCTGTCTCACCTTCACCCCGCCCGCTGCCAACCGCTGAGGGCGAGAGCAGGGGCTGGCGGGGCGCCCCGTCGTCGGGAGGCGGCATTGGGGCGAGGAGAGTATGCGAGCCTGTACTCGCTCGCAAAAAAGAGAAGTGTGCAATGGGGCAGCGTCCACCATTCACCTCAATTCCTCCACAATTGTTTTGTTTGAGAGGGCGTGTGCGAACTGCCTGCTTTTTTTTGGTTTTGCACACATCCCCTCGGCCACACACACACACACACACACGCACACACACACACACACACACACACACACACACACACACACACACACACACACACACACACGCACACCAACCAGGCCTCAGCCACACCACCGCGCGCGGCGAGACACTCCCACCCCAAAGACTAGAAAAAAAGGCGCCCCGCCCCGCACACCCCCTCCCTCCCTTTTGGTTGTAGGTATTCACACACAATCACTCCACAGTTCCTTTACTTGGTGTCCGTAAAGTCGGCGTCGATGACGGTGTCGTCAGCTGGGCCGGAAGAGGAAGCCGGGCCGGAGCCCGCCTCACCGCCCGCCTCACCCGCGCCCTCCGCGCCCGGTGCGCCCGCACCCGCCGCCCCGCCCGCCGCGTACACGGCCTGCCCGATCGCCATGACCTCCGTCTGTAGGGCCTCCATGCCGGCCTTCATTGCGGGGACGTCCTCCTTGGCGACCGCCTCCTTGAGGGTCGCCTGGGCGGCCTCGACCTTGGCCTTCAACTCCGCGGGCACCTTGTCCCCGAACTCCTTGAGCTGCTTGTCCGCCTGGTACACCATCGAGTCCGCCGCGTTGCGCGTGTCGACCGCCTCCCGCTTGACCTTGTCCTCATCCGCAAAGGACTCCGCGTCCTTCACCATGCGGTCCACGTCATCGGACGACAGCGTGGACGCGCCCGTGATCTTAATGTCCTGGGCCTTGCCCGTCCCCTTGTCCGTCGCCGTCACGGACAGGATGCCGTTGGCGTCGATGTCGAACTGTTCCAGGAATCAGGGGGAGAGAGAGAGGGGGGGAGGGGAGGAGAGGAGTGTGTGCGTCAGTGACAGTGGGAGGTGTGGGTTGGCGGGGGGGAGGGGGAGAGAGAAAAAGAGGAACGCGAAAAAAAAAAAACGCGCACGCCTCCATCCCTGCTCTCTCTCCGGGGAAGAGGCAGATGAGGCGCCGCCCCTCCTCTGTTTTCCTGCGAAAGTCCACTCTCATTCTATATCTAGAAAACGCATAGAGAGACAGGCCGGACCAGGCGCGCGGCAAAGGAAAAAGCCCCCCCCCCAACCCCACCCCCTCTTTCTCTCGTTTCCCTGACCTTGACCTCGACCTGGGGCACGCCCCGGGGCGCGGGCGGGATCCCGTCCAGGCGGAAGTTGCCCAGGGACTTGTTGTCCCGCACGAACTCCCGCTCGCCCTGGAGCACGTTGATCTCCACGCTCGTCTGGCCGTCGGCGGCCGTGGAGAAGACCTCCGACTTGGACGTCGGCAGGGTCGTGTTGCGCGTGATGAGCTTCGTCATCACCCCGCCCAGCGTCTCCAGGCCCAGCGACAGCGGCGTCACGTCCAGGAGCACGATGTCCCGGACCTCGCCCGCCAGGACGCCCGCCTGGACGGCCGCGCCCAGGGCGACGACCTCGTCCGGGTTGACGGTCACGTTCGGCGCCTTGCCCGCCAGCTTCTCCACGAGCGAGACGACGGCCGGGATGCGGGTGGACCCGCCGACCATGATGACCTCATTCAGGTCGGAAATCTTCAGGTTGGCGTCCTTCAGGGCCTGCTCCACGGGCCGGCGGCACCGGTCCAACAGGTCGGAGCAGATCTCCTCGAACAGGGCGCGGGAGAGGGTGGCCTCGATGTGCTTGGGCCCGTCGGCAGTCGCGGTGATGAAGGGCAAGGAGATGGAGGTCTGGGAGACCGCCGACAGCTCGATCTTGGCCTTCTCGGCCGCCTCCGTCAGGCGCTGCAGGGCCTGGCGGTCGGTGCGCAGGTCGATGCCCTCGTCGCCCTTGAACTTGTCGGCCAGCCAGTCGACGATGCGGCGGTCAAAGTCGTCGCCGCCCAGGTGGGTGTCGCCCGAGGTGGAGAGGACCTCAAACACGCCGTCGCCGACCTCCAGCACGGACACGTCAAACGTGCCGCCGCCCAGGTCGAAGACCAGGATGGTCTCGTTCGCCTTCTTCTCGAAGCCGTACGCCAGGGAGGCCGCCGTCGGCTCGTTGATGATGCGCAGCACTTCCAGGCCCGCAATCCGCCCCGCGTCCTTCGTCGCCTGGCGCTGGGAGTCGTTGAAGTAGGCGGGCACGGTGATGACGGCCCGCTCCACCTTGTCGTTCAGGAACTTGGAGGCGTCGTCGACTAGCTTGCGCAGGACGGCGGCCGAGATCTCCTCCGCCGCGAAGTCCTTGCCCGCGTTGGGGCAGGCGATCTTGACGTTGCCCGCCCCGTCCTCGACGACCCGGTAGGGCACCTGCTTGGATTCCTCGCCCACCTCCGCCGATTTGCGGCCGATGAAGCGCTTGACGGAGGCGAACGTGTTCTCCGGGTTGACGACGGCCTGGCGCTTGGCGATCTGCGTGATATGAAGAGGGGAGAGGAGAGGGGAGTGGAGGATGGAATGAGAGATGGAGGAAAAAAAGAGAGGTGGGGTTTGGGTTGCTGTCCCTTTTCCCTCGCCGCGATGCGGGGCCATCTCCTTCTTCTCCTGCCTCCTCTAGCTCTGTCTCTTTCCACGCGCACGCCTGAGGATCCCAATGACCATACACAGGCGCGCAAGCGCGTGAAGCAGCAGTAGCAAGCAAGCAAGCAGCAGCACACACGCTCTTTCTCTCTTTCATTTCTCCTTACCTGCCCGACCAGGCGGTCGCCCGTCTTGGTGTAGGCGACGACAGACGGCGTCGTCCGCGCGCCCTCCGCGTTGGTGACGATGGTAGGCTTGCCGCCCTCCATGACGCCGCAGGCGGAGTTGGTGGTGCCCAGATCGATGCCGACGACCTGTGGAATGGGATGGAGATGAGGTTGAGTTTTTTGTTGCAGGCCGTCGTCAAAAAACAAAAAAAGACGTGGCACACGGTGGCTGCCAGCGGCGAGGGGCGTGAGGTTCAGGCCTTGGCACCCGCCTCATCAGGTCCGAGAGGCAAGTAGCAAGCCACCCGTGCGTGTTGAGGCAGGGGCATTTCCGGCCTGGGGCGGGGCAGCGGGCGCCGCAATGGAAAAAAAAAAACACGCCCGGCGCTTCCGGCGCCTTCCGTGCACGAGCTAGCCAAGTGAGGCGCCCACCCTCCGCTGCCGGGCCCCCCGGATTGTTCATTCAACTACGGCAGTGGGAAGGCAAGTCAAGCCTTACTTCGTAGCCGGCGGTTCGATGAGGACAGGGAGCGCAGGCCTAGGCCGCACGCGCGGCCACGGGAGGAGAGAGCCGCCGGACAGCGGCACGCCAGCTCCCTTGTCTCTCTTCTTTTTGTCTTACCTTCTCCGCCTTCACGGAGACGGTGCGCGGCGCGGCGCGGCGGGCGCGGGCCGGGCGGGCGGCCGACACGGCCGTGTGCCCGAGGCGGGCGGAGGTGGCGGCCTGAGTGCGCATGGTTGTGTTTTGTTGGCGTGCGAAACGGGTGGAAAAAAAAAAAAGGGAAAGATGATGTGAGCAGGCAAACCTCCCGGCCTCATTTTTTTTCTTTCTTTTTCCGGCCTCGCAATGCGCCTCTTTTCCACCGCCCGGCCCTGCGCCATGCGCCCTGCGCCCGGTCACCGGTCGGTCGTCGCCAGGGCTGGCCGTCACGTGAGTGCCTTGATGGGTGGAGACAGGAAACCTGCGCGGGTGCGCGCGAGAGAGATGCGGGGTCGGGCGCGCGCGGGTGCCGAGTCGCAACCGGGGATGCGTCGCGCCCCCCCTGGCTCCCCTAGAGCGGGGCTGCCATTCCCCCTTGAAGATATGCCTAACATGCGGCCTGCACCATGCGGGCGCGAGTGGGCCTCCGGGGTGGTTTTCAGTCCCGGAGAGGCAAGCGCCAACAAAACAAAAAACCCTCGGGTCGCTTCCCGCTCACACTCCTCCTTTCCACACACAGAGCTCCGCCTTCTCTCACGACCTTGACGGCGACCGAGACGGAGAGGAACGCATCACCCTCTTCACCGCGGACGGCCTGGTCGTCCTCAGCGGAGCGGGAGCCACGAAAAGAAAACGCCGCGCCTCAACCACCCCGCACCCCCGCCAACCCCACCCCACGCTCCCGCCCTCCTGGGACCGGCCCCCACCCCCCGACCTGCTGGCCTGGGCGGCTGGTCTCGTCATCCAGGAGGGCGCCGACGGCGCGGTCCCGCTCCCCTCCTGGACGGAGGGCGGGCTCTGCCTGGCGTCGCCCTTCCTGTGCCGGGCGGCCACCGTCGGCGATGGCGGCCCCACCTCGCCCGGCGCGCGCACTGTCAGCCTCCACGGCTGGACGCGCTGCCCCACGTCCCTCGCAGCCACAGTGGCCACCGTCACCGCCGCCCTGCGCGGGGCGGTCCTGGGCGAGGAACGCCTGCCCCCGCCCCCTGGCGGCCTGGCCCCTCCGGGCACGTCCATTTCGCTGACCCTGCCCCTGCTGTACGGCGTCCCGCCCGCCCTGGACGCGCTGGTGGCGGCCATCGCGACCGCCCCAGGGGGGAGGCACGTCATCGAGCGAGTGACGCGGGAGTGGGTGGTCCTGCCCGGGCGGCGGCGGCGGGGTTGAAAGAGAGTTGGCGGTCCTCCTGCCCGGGCGGCGACGGGTTTGAAAGGTGTGAAACACTTTTTTTTTTTTTGAAAGCGCACATCTCTATCCGGAGCCACCCTTCGTCCCACAAGCCACACGCCCACCCACATCAACAACCATGGCCGACACCACCGCCCTCGGGTCCGACCCCCCACCCTCCGTCATGGCCTCCGCCACGGCCGCCCTGAACCGGGCCAAAGCCTCGGCGGCCGGCCTGCTCTCGTCCGCCCGCCCTTGGGCCGAACTCGCCGACCGGTCCGCCTTTGCCAAGCCGGCGGACGTGGCCGAGGTAAGGAAAGGAGGGGTAGGGTTGGGGGAGAGACAGGCCGCATGCCCGTCCCCTTAGAGGCGGCCCTGTGAGGGCTAGAGGAGCCGCGTGCCGTAGAGGGGGCCCCAAAGAATGCGCGCCGGCGCGCATTCTGTGCAGCGCCTCTTTTTTGAGCCCCGTGCAGCGCATCTCTTCCCCGTCCGTCCACGCGCCTCGCTCTCTCTCGCCTCCTCGCCTCCGGGGGGCAGGCAAGGCGTGCATGGACCCACTCCGACCACGCATTTGGTGATGCGGCCGGCGGCGGCGTCCCGTGCGAGCGTGAGACGACACCACACACACACACGCTCTCGCGCGGGCGCTCTTGCCCTTCCCGTCACCTCAACCCTCCCCTCTATTTTTTCTCCCTTTCTCCTTTCAGGCCACCGCCCGCCTACGCAAGAATGCGGCCTACTTCCGCGTCAACTACGCCGCCGCCGCCGCGGGCGCGGCCGCCCTGGCTCTCGTCCTCCACCCGGGCGCCCTGGCCATCCTGGGCGCCCTGGGCGGGGCGTGGGCTTACCTCTTTGGCGTGCGCACCACCCCGCTCGTGCTCGGCGGCCGGTCGCTCTCCCACCGGGAGACCCTGATCGGCGCGGGCGCGGCCTCCGTCTTTGTCGTCTTTTTCATGACCTCCGTCGGCGCCCTCCTGTTCTCGGCCCTCGGCGCCGCGGGCGTGGCGGTCGGCGCGCACGCGGCCATGCGCGTCCCCGACGAGCTCTTCACGGACGAGGTCGACCCGTCCGCGGGCTCGGCGGGCGTGGGCGTGGGCGGGCTGATGGGCCTGCTGACGGGCGGGGCGGGCATGTTAGGGGGGGCGGGGGCGGCCCGGCCGGTGGCGGCGGCGGTGTGATGGACTCGGAATGATGGCGGGTGGGGAGAGTGTAAGGGAAGGTTGGCCGAAAAAACGTACAGCAAGGCGGTCGGGTGCGTTCCGTTGTTGGGACTCCCCGCCACTCCTCGCATCTCAACGATCTCTCTTCCTATCCACGCTCGACCCTCC
>Ga0315284_10014009_pt1 | contig 11425 bp, 9 predicted proteins | sample YL17G09_16_MG_FD_203696 | JGI IMG/M metagenome (GOLD analysis project Ga0315284, IMG submission 203696) | Sediment microbial communities from Yellowstone Lake, YNP, Wyoming, USA - YL17G09_16 | ecosystem: Environmental > Aquatic > Freshwater > Lake > Sediment | place: USA: Wyoming | collected... | reverse complement strand
GTCGCTGCCGAAAAACACCTGCTGAACCTGCACGTTTTCAAGCTCGCACTCGACTCCTGGGGCAAAGTCCTGGCAGGCATAAGCGGCGACAAATGTCGTCTTATTCGATTTGACGGCAAAAACTTTGAGATCGTCTTTGAACCAAATGAGGCATCATATATATTTGCCATTGAGCTCGACAAAAACGGCAACATTTTTCTCGGCACAGGCCCGCATGGCAAAATCTGGCGCCTCGACAGTAAGGGACTAAATCCTCAGCTTATTTACACCTGCAAGGACAAAAACGTCCTGTGCCTTGCCGCAGGCAAAGACGGCTTCCTGTATGCTGGAACTGACACAAGGGGTCTCGTCTATAAAATCAATCCTGAAAAGAAAAACGCTTCGATTCTTTACGACAGCAGCGAAAATGAGATTACCGACCTGCTGTTCGACAATAAGGGCAATCTTTATGCAGCCGCCACTTCATACAAATCAATCAGGTCCCGGTTTAAGGAAGAGTCAGAGCCAAAACCCTTTGCTCCCGGAAAACCGGATGATAAGGATACCGAAGAAGAATCATCTGAAGAATTTTCCGCCGCTGGCGGCACATCGCTTAAAATCGCGAATACCGGTTCGGATAATAAGCCTGCCGAACTTCCCAAACCGCCTGAAAGCTTCGAAAGAGGTCGTCAGTCTTCTGCGAGCCATATCTATAAAATCGACCCCAATGGCTTTGTAACCGATATTTTCAGCCGGACTGCGGTCTTTTTTGCCCTCCATTTGCAGAACAATAATCTTCTCGTCGGCACCGGCAATAAAGCCCAAATGTACCGCATCAATCCGCAGACAGAAATTGAGACTCTTGTTTACGAAGATGAAGTTGCCTCACAGATAACCGATATAATCAGTGCAGACGGTGATACGTATTTCTGCACTGCAAATCCGGCAAAGCTTATATTGCTCAAGTCAAAATATGCCGTCAAAGGCAGTTTTGAATCTGCTCTTATTGACGCCGGCCAGCCTGCACAATGGGGCAAACTGCAGCTCGACGCTGACATACCAAACCAGACAAAAGTGCTGCTCTCTGCCCGAAGCGGAAACGTAGAAGATGTCAACGACCCGACTTTTTCAGGCTGGACAGAGCCGCTGATTATTGCAACGCCTGTCGACCTTACCGTACCTTTAGGCAGATTCTGTCAGTATAAACTGATTCTCGAAGGCAATGCGGACTCGACGCCTGTCATACGCGAAGTTGCCGCAGCTTTTGCGATACCCAACCTCGCTCCTAAAGTAACGGAGGTAACAGTCGCTAAAACAGACAAAAAAGCAAGCCCCGGCGTTTTTAAAATCGATTTTAAGGCGGAAGATGAAAATGGCGACCAGCTTATATACAAAATCGACTTCAGAAAAACAGGACGCAGCAGCTGGATTGAGCTCAAAAACGAACTTGACAAACCCACCTTTGATTGGGATAGCAGGACCGTTGAGGACGGCATATACGAAATCAGAATCACTGCCTCGGACGAATTAAGCAACGATCAAAGCACAAAACTTACAGGCTCACGTATAAGCGACCCTGTAACAGTTGACAATACCGCACCTGTCATTGAAACTCACAAACTTCAGGTCTCGGCTGCAAAGGCCGTACTGGATTTGAAAATAAAAGACGCCTGCAGCGTTATCGAAAGTTTAAGTTATGCAATCGACAGCAATGAAAAATGGATTTCAACGCTGCCCAAAGACGGCATATTCGATACAACCCAGGAAGACTTTACAATCACAATAACCGATTTAAAACCCGGCCAGCACGTCCTTGCATTAAAAATATCCGACGTCGAAGGCAATACAATGTACAAAACCTTTGACATTAACATAAAATAAATCTCGCCGGAGGCGGATAAATCTATGAGAACTATACAATTTGAAAAAATCGCTTCAGAGGTTGAAAAACTCTGCATAGAAAGCTGCCGCCAGTTGCCGCATGATGTCCTGCTTGCGCTCAAGGTCGCTGTACAAAAAGAATCAAATACTTCTGCAAAAAAAATCTTGAATCAGCTCATTGAAAATGCCCAAATCGCCAAAGACCGGCAAATTCCCATCTGCCAGGATACAGGCCTTGCAGTGGTATTTTTGCAAATCGGCTCACAGGTTGCTATTGAGCCTGCCGGCTCTACGGCCACAGGCGCTATAACCGTAGGCATCGCAAGAGGTTATGAAAATGGGTATTTACGAAAAAGTGTTGTCGCCGACCCTTTGAATAAAAGGAAAAACACCGGAACGAACACCCCTTCGGTAATTCATACAGAAATCATCGCCGGCGACAAAATCCGGATAACGCTGATGGCCAAAGGCGGCGGCTGTGAAAATAGAAGTCAGTTCAAAATGTTTTTGCCGACTGACGACAAACAAACGATAACCGGCTGGATAGTCGATGTGGTCAAAAATGCCGGTGCCGATGCCTGTCCGCCTTTTATTGTTGGCGTCGGTATCGGCGGCAATTTTGAACAGTGTTGCCTCTTGAGCAAAAAAGCCCTTTTGCGAAAACTTGAGGTTCACAATACCGATTCATTTTATGCCGAGATGGAAAAACAGCTTTTGCAGAAAATAAACTCACTCGGCATTGGTCCATCAGGTCTTGGCGGCGACACAACTGCGATTGCCGTCCTGATTGAAACCGCCCCCTGCCACATCGCCTCACTGCCCGTCGCTGTCAACATCGAATGCCACGCCCACCGCCACGCTTCAGTGGAAATTTGACATCTGTCCATTGTATCGCTAACCGAGCGTTTCGTTACAGAGATTTGCCATTGCAACATAATCGGCTGCGCTTAATTCCTCCGGCCGCTGATGCGGTTCGATAAACGCTCTCGTAAAAATATCCTGCCAGTTATGAACGTTTGCGAGTCTGCCTTCGGCGAACTTTACGCAGGCCTTCATCATCTTTCGCCGATGGCCCATAAACAGGTCCACTACCCGATGGAACAGTTCGATATTGTGGATTTCAGCTACTTTGGCAGCGTCTCTGTCGAAGCGAACCATTGCCGAATCCACCTGTGGCGGCGGCCAGAACACCTTTGGCGATAGTTTCCTCAAAACCCTGCACTGCCCCATTGCGGCAAGGAAGATACTCAGTACCCCGTAATCTTCGCTTCCTGCCTCGGCAGCCATCCGCAGGGCGACTTCCTTCTGCACCGTTACAATCATTTCATCGGCAACCACCGTGCCGGACAAAAGATTAAGCATCACGTTCGAAGCCGCACTGTAAGGCAGATTGGCTACAAGTAAAAGCCTGCCGAATATCTCCTGCTGTGCCTGTTGCAATTTTTCAATCACCTGGCGGTTGATTGTATTTTTACTTTCAAGAACGTCTGCATTTACAACCTCGATATTTTTTGCGTTACGAAGATGTTGTCTTGTTATCTCTGCAAGGGCATCATCACACTCAACTGCGATGACTTTTCCTGCTCGCCTGACAAGTTCGCTTGTCAGCGACCCTGTTCCGCTGCCTACTTCCAGAACTATATCATTTTCTGTGATATTTGCATTGGAGAGCAGAAGCTCCATAAGATTCAGGTCGATAAGAAAATGCTGACCAAGCCGTTTATTCGGCTCAACCCCTGCCCCCGCCAACAGTCTCTGTATATCTGTTTTCGTCTGCATAAATAAAAAATCTTTCTCGACTAACCTTGTTTTCTTATTTCCTTACTTCTGTATTCTGTATTCTGAATTCCGATTTCTGCTTTCTGGTCTTTGCCATTTCTGTTGCAAGTTTTATCGCAGCCTTCATACTCGATTCATCCGCAATACCTTTGCCCGCAATGTCAAATGCCGTACCGTGTGCCGGCGAAGTACGGATGATGGGCAGTCCTATTGTAACATTTACAGCGTCTTTAAACGCCAGCAGCTTAACCGGTATCATTCCCTGGTCGTGGTACATTGCGACAACGCCGTCGAATTCGCCTGCCGCCGCTCTTACAAAAAGTGTATCAGCAGGGTACGGGCCACAGCAATTTATCCCCATCTCCTGTGCAATCAAAATTGCCGGGCTGATTATCCTTTGTTCTTCATCGCCGAATTGCCCGTCTTCGCCAGCATGCGGGTTTAATGCCGCTACTGCTATATGCGGATTTTTAATTCCGAAGTATTCCTGCAGTGCGGTATTGAGCAAATCTATCGGCTCATAAACGCACCCGATTGTGAACTTATTTCGAAGCTCAAAAAGTGCCTCGTGAATCGTTGCAAGTGCGATTTTTAATGGTCCTGCGACAAACATCATAGCCTTTCGCGGGCTTTTGCACAATGCCGCCAGAAGTTCCGTATGTCCCGGCCATTCAGCCCCAGCCTGTTTCCAGCTTGACTTGCTTATCGGCGCCGTTACAACAGCATCAATTATGCCTGACCTTGCCGCTTCAATTGCATCAGTGCAGAATTTCAAAGACACTTCCCCGCCCGTCTTGCTTGGTCCTTTTATCCAATTCGGCACTGAATAATCGTCGTAATCTGCAACAACGATATTTCGCGGAAAATCTCTGCTTATCTTTTCATGCTGGCATCGTCCCCAGTAAGGTTCGATTTCCGCCAAGTCCGCAGCGTATTCGAGAAATTCATCCATTCCGAATATGATGAACTTTGCTCCCCGGCGTATAAATGGGTCGTAAAGGGCTTTTACAATAATCTCCGGCCCAATTCCCACAGGCTCGCCCATCGTTATGCCGATAATAATCGGCTCATTAAAATTTTTGTTATTGTTTCCGTTCATTTACTAATTCTTAAAATCCCATTTCTTTTAATTTCTCAACAGTAAGTCCCTCTTTGTGTCCCAGAATATTGTCGAGTTGTTTTTTAACTGTTCGGCAGATAATATCTGTCTCGATATTGACCGAGTCGCCGACCTTGTAATTTTTGAAAATCGTACCCTCGAAAGTCGCAGGAATAATCGCCACGCTGAAATTATTCTTCTCGATACCTGCGATTGTAAGGCTGACGCCGTCAACTGCTATTGAGCCTTTGGGAATGATGTAATCTGAAATCTCTTTGCCGACTTCAAAGGCATATATCCGGAAATCTCCTTTTTTTTCGACTTTTTTTATAGTACCGATTGCATCGATATGTCCCCCAACAAAATGTCCGCCGAATCTGTCTGCTGCCTGCATAGCCCTTTCTATATTTACTTCTGAGCCGGCTTTTAGTCTGCCCAGTGTTGTCTTTGACAGCGTTTCAGCGCTCACATCAAATTCTATTACAGTTCCCCTGATGGCAGCTATGGTAAGACACACGCCATTAACAGCGATGCTGTCGCCGCATTTCACAGCCTGGCCGAGGTCTATCCCCAGTTTCATACCGCCTGCCTTGCCGACAGCCCAGCTTACCTTGCAAACCGACGCTACAAGTCCTGTAAACATAGTAATCTCAATAAATTACAGATATTATGGGTTAGAAAACCAGATTGTCAAATACCTTTTTGTTGTTGTCTTTTTTGACTTTTCTCAAAACATTTAATTGGTATTATGGTATTATATTATAAGGTTATTTTAAGGAAAAGCGGATAAATTATGAGAAAATTCAGCAATCTGTCGAAAATAGTTTCTTTAGCCGTTATTTTACTTTTTACTTATACTTCTGAAGTCTTTGCCCTCACACCTGCGCCCGCACCAAGAAAAATGCAAACCCCCCAGGAAAAAAGACAACAGCTTCAACAGGATGCTGCAACAGCTATGACGGAAGTTGACACCGCCTATAAGGAAATCTTGACCTCCGTCAACTCCGGCCAAGCGCCTTCTGCGGAGATTCTTGACAAAGCTCTGAAAGCCGTTGCAAAAAACAGAAAGTATTTACCCGTACTTAACGATTCACAAAAGAGTACTTATCACATCCTTTCGGCATGGGTTTTTTATTTTGACAACAAGCAGGACAAGGCCGCCAAGCAGGCCGCCTCTGCTCAGAAGGTTGCCCCAAAAAATCCAAATACTGTTAAAACACGTTTTGCCATTTCTGTAATTTACAAGGACTACACATCTGTAATTGAAGCATTAACGGAACAAAGCACCAATACTCGGCCTCGCCCGCAAACCGGCGAACCTGACGCTCAGTCTTACCAGCAGGGAAGCGAAAATGATATTCAGCTTGACGTAAATGCCGTCAGGATAGAATTGCTCAGTAAAGTTTTTGATTTTCAACCTGAGCCTGTTGAGGCTGATTCACCATCCTGGCAGTCCGCAAGCCGGCTTAACTGTGCCTTGTTATGGAAAATCGACGTCAACGAACTTGATAGTTTTGCACCGATAGAAGTGGTAAAACCGGCGCAGGTAAATGAACCTAATGTCCCCCCGCAGGAACCTAATCTGTCTCCTGCTCCTCTTGAAGATATGCCTGTATCCCAGCCAGACCAGGAAGCTGCATCCGAATCCCAGCCCCAGGCCGTTCAAATCCCGGAACTTGAAGTATTTTCAAAACTGCAGACTCAGTTTCCAGAAAACAAAAAAATCGCTTTTTCTGGTATTAATCTAAACAGCCCGACAAAAACTAAAAATCTTGCAAACTGGCTCAAAAACAATCCTCAGACATGGCAGACCTTTATTCTTTCCACCCAGGGGCAGCAGAAAATGCTCTCATCTCTTGGCAGCGACCTTGACAAACCTGTCCTGTTGATTATCGCGCCTGACGGCACAATCAGATATGCCGGCAATGTTGAAGGTTTTCTGCCGCAGATGGTCATTAATAACATTCTGCAAAACCCGCTGGAATTCGCAGAACCCAACGAACCCAACAAACCGCCTGTCACCGCTGAACCAAATCTGCCTGCTGCCAAACCTGCCCGGCAGACACCTTTAGAGCCGAATAAGCCGGATATATCGCCGATTTTATTAATCGCTGATGCAAATAAGGCCGTTCCAAATAATACCCAACAGCAGCGAATACCGCCTCAAACGGACATAAATACCGCTTCGCCTCCGGTAAAACAGCAACAGGCCGATGAAGCTTTTTCTGCTGCCGACGACTATCAGGCAGAAAAACTTCTCTCAAATGCCAGGACTTTTCTCCAAATAGGCAATAAGCTTCCATCTCACGCATACCGGGACCCTATTGATTGGTGCAGACAGGTAATGAAGAATTACCCTAATACAAAATATGCACAGGAAGCACAAATGCTCTTGCGCAATGTGCCCAAAGAGCATCGCCAGCAATATAACCTTACAGACGAGGAGTTGGGGCTTTAAAAAAGACACGGAGGTCAAATGAGCAATATACCTGTAATTTCTATCGAGGCCGGCTGTCTGCCGGAAGCATGGGAAGCAGCGGTTCTGGCTGTATGGGACAACGGCATTGAAATAAGAACCCAGTACGACAAACCTGACGACCTGCCCAGCAGGGACGCCACCGTAATCATTACGGTAACCGACCCTTTTGCCGAGCCTCGAATACACAAAAATTTCCCTGGCGGGCCGGCAGAGCTTGAAGCCTATCGGCAGGAAGTTGTTGACGGCATTCACGACCACTGGATTGACCCTGCTGCGGGAAAATGGACTTATACTTATCATGAAAGGCTTTTTGCATATTGCCCGCTCGAAGACATCAGAAATCCCAAATCGCCGAAACCTTTGGCAAAGGTCAATCAGATTCAATACATAATCGATGCTTTGGCGGCAACTGCATATACAAGGCGGGCACAGGCAATTACCTGGATGCCGACAGCCGATATCAAAACCGATGACCCGCCCTGCCTACAGCGGATTTGGTGCAGACTGATTGAAAATCCTGACGGCGGTTTTAGCCTGAATATGAACACCCACTGGCGGAGCAGAGACCTTTACAAAGCCTGGTTCATGAACGTATATGCCCTTACCGATTTGCAGAGAACCGTTGCGGAAAAAATAGCCAAAAAAATCGCCAGACCGGTCAAAGTCGGCAGATACGTTGACATAACAGATTCGCTGCACATTTACGGCAGCTATTTCAAGGACGCCGCCGCCGAGGTGGAAAAAATGAGGGATGGAGACTTCAAAAAACGCTCATGGCAGTCAACGCAACCGGCGTTTTCAATGATGACTGCCGAGGCGAAGGAAAAATTGGCTGCTGACCCCGACTGGTACGCCAAAGCCAAAGGCTGAAACTGTCGTTCAGACGCCTTACGATTAACGCAACCGTGATTTATCCGCCTTTTACCCGCCTCTGGCGGGCTGGTGGACGAGCTGCGCAACCGTTTAACGCAGCTTATATACTTATACAGTCCCATAATTATCCCCGCAAATCGTGTCTCCTTATTGAATTAAAAAATCTATCGTGTGCAAATTTGCACTTTCATATTTTATTTCTTATATTTTTAACGATGCCCTAAAAAGGCAAACGTGCGAAGCGGACTCCTTATCTCCTTCTACTATTTGTGCTCCTGCCTTGGGGGGATGAACCAGGGCAGGTGGTAATTAAAAGGCTCGTAGCAGCCTTGATAAAATAAAAAAATTTCCGGCAAATTTGCCTCTGCTGTACTTATTTATTATATTTTAGATGGAAGTAATAGGAATAATAAGAAAAAATCGCTGACAAAATTGACTTCTTCTCTCCTCCTTTAACTTGTGCTTCCTGCCTTGGGGGGACTAACCAGGGCAGGCGAAATTGAAAAGCTCGAATTTACCCGCCTCAGGCGGGAGAGCTTTAGATTATAAAATTTATCCGCCACAGTTTTAGCGAAGGCGGATTGCTTCGCCGAGGTTACTTGCTTTGTGCTGCAACTTTGCCCGCCGCAGGCGGGGTAACAAGTAAAACTGACAGGGACACATTTAAGTAGGGTCGGAACGTGTCCCGATTTTACCAACTTGTTTGGGGGGATTGCGCATACATTAGATTTGAGGTCTCTGCCGTAAGGGGACGCAGAGACCTTTTTTATGCGCTTAAATTTATCCGTCGCAGCTTGTCCGCCGGAGTTTACCCGCCTTTTATCCGCCTTTTACCCGCCTCAGGCGGGCTGGCGGACTGGTGGGGCGGGGCGGATTCATCTCAGCCCTTTCAGAAAAATCTTAACAAATCTTGCTGTGAATTCTTTATAACACCGGCTATTACCTTATTAAACCGCATATGTCATAGAACACAAAAAAAATTATTAACAATCAAGACCTGTTATGAACAAAATTTTTAAATATTTTTGGTTGACATACTACATATGGGCTTTAGAATAACCTAAGTTCTAAATATTGTGGTGTTAATGGTAGAAAAATAAACGTGAAATGTCCATATTGCAAGGAAAACCGTGATAAGGTTATCGACTCGCGCTCAAGCGAGGCGAGCCGGGTAATTCGCCGCCGTCGCCAGTGTCTGGCTTGTGGCAGAAGGTTCACAACTTATGAAAAAGTCAGTGAAAGTTTTAAACTTAACGTTATCAAAAAGGATAATTCACGCGTTCCCTACGAGAGGGAAAAGGTAATTGCCGGTCTGCAGAAAGCCTGTTACAAAAGGCCTGTCTCTGCTGAACAGATACAACAGATTGCTGATAAGGTCGAAGAAGACATATTCAGGCATTCTGACAAGGAAGTAAACTCAAAATTTATCGGTGAAAGCACAATGAAGCATTTGAAAGCTGTCGACAAGGTGGCGTATATTCGTTTCGCCAGTGTTTATCGGCAGTTTACAGATGCCGGTGCGTTCATAGATGAAGTAAGTCAGGCCATCCTGGAGCCTGATAACATAAATCAGCCGAAGCTGTTTACAGACTGAAGATATATCTAAATTAAAGAACGGCGTGATGCAGCTAAAGGTAATAAAAGCTGATGGTACAGAGGAAGGGTACCTGCACACAAAGGTCCTTGCGACGTTTGTCAATGCCTTTGTGGAGCCTGCAGAGAGCAGCATTTCTGTCGCCCGCGAGCTTGCCGAAGCCGTTACGTTTTACTTGTACAGCAAATACAGCTCAAATAAAATCACAAGCAATGAGATTCTGTCGATAATTCAGGCCGTTCTCTCATCCACCGGGCACGATGCCGCTGCAGCCAATCTTGCTGAACACAACTGCAAACGCGACCTTTTAAGGGCAAGGGTTGAAGTAACAAAATACGACATTCAAAAAATTTCTGATGCTGTCAGGCTGCGCCAGAGCATAGCAGTACAGCCGGCAAATTGTTGGAACAAATCTAAAATTATTAATGACCTTATAGCCGAGTATAATCTCGACAGAACCACAGCAAGAACGGTTGCTTCAATGGTGGAAGAAAAAATACTTGCTGCCGGCTTTCGCTGTGTGCCGGCCGATTTTATCAGGTTTCTTGTTCTTTTGCAGACACAGGCGATTTTTTCGGCGCAGCAGCAGTTACAGCCTCGGCACGATGCCCGGCAAACTGCTGTCTCTTCGCCCCCGCTCCTATCTTCTGACAGGAAGATGCGGGGGTCGCCGAAGTCTGTAAATAATGCGGTCATGGATGGCCGCCTCAGGCAGCCGCAAAACGGACTTTGCCCCGTCGAAGTTTAAACAGGCAGGTTGGAAGAAACCAAATCCTTTGCCGACTCGACTCCTGCTGCCTGAGTTTTTTAATTGGTTATGGACGCAAATTAACGCAACAATCCCTTTGCATTAGGGGCTTCGATTATGACTATAGCGGCAATCGCAGCGGCCTTGATTATTACCTCAGCGGCAGTTTAAACGGCGATATAACCAGCGTAAATTACACGTATAACCACGATAATTTACTGACCGGCTACTCAACCACAGGCGGGCCGACGTTTAGCTTTGATGCTTTAGATTCAGGCAATATCGACGGCCTTGGCAGGCTGATTAATGCCGCCGAAATGCTTACAAAACCTGATAATTCAACGATTGCTCATTCGCTTACCTTTGATTATGATAGCTTATCGCAGTTGAAGCATGCTTATATGAGCCGTATCGATGGTATGGGGTATTGGAATGGCGATTACGTTTATTATAATAACGGCGATATGACCAGCAGAACGATAACAGGTTCAGGCCAGATTAACTTTACTTATAACGGTAATGAAATGCGCACAATAGAGGCCAATAACCTTTCCTATGATGAGAACGGCAACCTTACTACCGGCCGCAAAGATGCTAATACATCTGTTAGTCTTGCTTACAATTGGGACAACAAATTGCGTAGTGCAACTGTCGGCGCAAATTCAATATCGTTAAAATACGACCCTGCAGGCAATCGCATCCAGAAGAATTCCAGCGTTGCCGGCAATCGCAAATACATCGTTGATGTTGTTGGGGAGCTTCCAGTCATTCTGTTAGAGATTGACTCTGCGGATATGTCCGTTAAGAAGGGTTATATTTATGCAAACAGTCAGATACTTGCACAGTATAATGGTGCAGATAAATATTATTATCTGCACGATAGATTAGGGAGTGTTAGACTGTACGTCGTCAGCTCAAATGAGACAATAAAGAGGTCTATTTTTGTTGACGGTTTTGACTCACGGTTTCTATTAAATCTGAATTAAATTCTTT
>Ga0315284_10014007_pt1 | contig 11425 bp, 11 predicted proteins | sample YL17G09_16_MG_FD_203696 | JGI IMG/M metagenome (GOLD analysis project Ga0315284, IMG submission 203696) | Sediment microbial communities from Yellowstone Lake, YNP, Wyoming, USA - YL17G09_16 | ecosystem: Environmental > Aquatic > Freshwater > Lake > Sediment | place: USA: Wyoming | collected... | reverse complement strand
TTGAGTTTCCTTTCCAATAAATACTTTTCTTGTAGCCATTTGTATCACTTTATATAATATTCACGCTCAAATATTTAAATGTTTTTATATTTATCTGAAATTTTAATAAATGTTTATATATTATGAGTTGTATTTTATAAACGTAGTGTTTTAAATGATAGAAATTTGTACTCATAGTTCAGCAGTAAAATCTGGACAAAATCAAAAACTATATGGACAACGAGATAACTTATACTGTAAAAAGTGCAGAAGTTTAGTGACAGTATTTGTTCCCGTCTTAGAAGAAGAATGGTGATGTTGCATCAGAAGCTTGAGCTACGCTAGCCCGTAAAGACTCTGATGATTTCTTATTTAAGATGTGATTTCACATTAATAGATGCGTCTTTCGTTTCTGACGCATTCTGTGCGTTGATGTATAGTTCTGAACATCTATGCCAGTCTAGTAGTAGTCTAGTAGTAGTCTAGTAGTAGTCTAGTAGTAGTTTAGTGTTTAGTATTAGCTTATCTAGATTATCAAGTGATTACCATATAGTAAGATTAGTAAGATAATAGTCCGTATATAGTTCTTAGTATAGCAAGACTAAGCAGTCTAGTATAAGATAACCATATAGTTAAGCTAATCAGTATGATAGTTATACTATACTGCTTGCTTAGATTAGAATAAGAGTGATTAGTATACAGTTAAGCTTTAAGCAGTATAGTTAGATTAGTAATAGTTATTAGTATATAATTCAGATAAGATAATGTTTAGTTATACTGCTTAGATTAAGAATAGATTAATATATTCTGCTTACTATTAAGATATGCTTATATGTTAAGAGTGCTAATATTAGATAGAGAGAGATATAGAAGTCCGTTACTTACTGAATTCCAAGAATATCTAGTTAATCATAGCTTCAAAGATATAGTGTTTATTAAAGGAGACTTAGCTATATCTCTAGAAGAGAATGTTAAGAATAAGCTTAATGATGTAGCACCAGATGCTATATATTATGGCTTCTATCCTACTACTTACATTAACGATAACATAGATTATATAGTTAAGCATAATATTAAGATTATAGCAGAGACTACAGATAACTGGTCTTTTGGAGAAGGAGAACAATATCTTGGTATGGATAAAGCTAAAATAAGTATGTTAATATATCGTACTAAATATAGCGTAGGTAGAGTTAAGAAGTATATCTTACAAGAAGAAAGACTTAAAGAATGTAAACTTATATATAGTCCCTGGTCATCGTGTCCAGAAAAATATAAGAATCTAGAAATTAAAGATAGAGACATAGATATAAGTTTTATCGGAACAATGTATGGAAGTAGACCATTCTATTTAATTAACTTACTCCAAAACTCTTCTGCACTAAAAGGTTTAGAAGGAATCAATCGAAATTTAACTATTTATTCGGGGCTCATCTACGGTAACAATTACTTAGATATCTTAAGCAGAAGTAAAATAACTATTTTAGTTGACGTCAAAGATACAATTTTGCAAAAACATATAGAAGCTGCTATGAGTGGTTGCTTAATATTAGGCGAAATTCCTGCAGAAGGTAAAGAAATATTCAAAAACAATATTTCAATTGGAGAAATATCAAAAGCTAAACTATCTATGGGAATGCCTTTTATCAATGACAAATCTGAACTTTTTAGAGTAGCTAAACATTATTTAGAAAACATAGACGAACTTAAAAGAGTTTCAGAAGAATGCAGAAGGCGTGTTATTGATAGTAGGGATTTACAATGCAACGCGAAACAGTTTGTTGAAGATGTAACTAAAATTTTAAATTTGAGCGAGCAAGAATAATTTTATATACTGGTAAGTGCAATATATATTTGATGCTAAACTATCCTTACAAGTCTTCTCCTACATTTGAATATACTATGCCAATGTTTATACTTTTTGACAATGGTATAAGTGTAACTACAGATTTTTATCGTTCTTGTTTAGAATCAAAAACTTTAACTCTCAATGTAGATTATTTAAATGTATGCAAAAACATTAATAGTATACCTCAATCGTTTGAAACACCTTTCAAAGAAATAAAAATTGTTAGTCCCTATCCATATTTTAAAGATGAATATAAACACATGTTTGATAATGATGTACAAGAATATGATAAAACTTTTGATGAATGTGTCGATATTGTAGTTAAACAAATTGAAGAAGATATTTTACGATGGTGGAATCCAAATAGATTGCACGTAATGTTTCATAGTGCAGGTAATGATAGTCGAATGGTTTCAGCAATGATAAATAAGATTAGAGAAACTGAAGGCAATGATTGGTTAGGAGAAATAAAATTTGTTTGTGCTAAACCCGAACAAAAAGAATTTGTTTCTATAATGAAACATTTAAATTATAAACCTGAACAATATGTTTTATTGAACAAAGAACACAATTCTAATGTAGGTTATAGACATTACGATTTAGAAACGAAAGACAATTTGTCTGAAGCGTGTGCTTTTGCATCATTTTATACTGTTGAAACTAATTTATTAAATGCTGCATACTTGAGAGAAAATTGGAAAAATATAGACTATATTGGTGCAACATTATTTAATTATCTATTTTCATATCCAATTCCTGATGTAAATCCAGACTATGTTTATTGCAAAAATAATAAATTAAATGGATATTTAGATAAATATTATGCGCGCACAGCGTCTAAATGGGTAACTACACTCTACAATAGATGTAATGATTATTTGCTAATAGGTAATGGCTACAAACAATTAGAAAACGCTATTAAAACTCCAAATAAATATAAAGTCACAATCGATAACAATAAACTTACAGACAAGATGCGTTATGCTATATCAGAAAAAATATCAAAACACATAATGCAAATACCTTTGTTCGAATATGTAAATAATATTTGGCGAACGACTTCAGAAGATGAAATAACATATCTTGATAACTTATATTTTAAGTCTAAATTTTATTCTGATTTAAGTGAAAAATTTAATTTTGTAAAAGATGCAAAACCTGGATTATCTGATAATACACATATGCACAATTTTAGTCAAGCAATGTTACCTTTAGCGATGCTTTATGATAAATTGATAGAATCAAATAAAAAAATAGATGTTTAAAATGAACATTTTGACGCTTGATTTTCAGACATTATTCAGAAGACACGAAAGACGAATGTATCTAGAACCAGAAGAAAACAAATATAATGATAAATTAAAAAAAATTGATAAAAATAAAAAAACAATACTTTTACTTAATGAAGATAGAATAAGAAGCCCACTTTCAACTCAGTTCTACAATAGATTAGAAGAAAGAAACAATTTTAACGTGTTACAAGCAAAATGTGGATATGAATTAAATTTCAATGAATGTAATGCTGATTTTGTGCACGTTGGACTTGGATATATTAATAACAACATTGTTGCAGAAATAAATAGTATTGATAAAATTCCCAAAATAATATTAGAAATAGGAGACATCAATACTTTTGTTGGGTATAAGGGAGCAGATAATTATTGTGAAATATTAAAATATTTGAAAATAGATATACTGTTGTTTAGAATGAACGACAAATTAGAAGTAATAGAAAAACTGAAAAAATTTATATCTAAAAATAAATGTTTGCAAAAAACAAAACTTTTATATTTACCTTGGAGTATAGATAAAAGAAAATATTATTCATGTTCAAAAAAAGATATAGATGTTTCGATGATTATGTCAATAGATAAAAATTGGAAATTTCATGATACTAGAGTAAAGATTGCCGATAAAATTAAACAGATAAAACATATAGATTATTATATTGAAAATATTTACGGCAAAGAATATATAGATAAAATGGCTAGAAGCAAAATATTTATAGTTGATACTAGTGAAAGAAGATGGGTTACACAAAAATATTTAGAAGCGTCAATGTGTGAATGTATGTTATTAGGAGAAATACCTTTATACGAAGATTCAATATTTGTAAATAAAGAGTCGATAGTCGAATTAAATTTAAAACATTTTAAAGATGACATTGAATATTATTTAAAAAAAGATAAATTAAGAACAAAAATAGCAAGTAAATGCAAAGAAAATATATTAAAATATAATGATATAGATATAATTTGTGATAGATACGAAAAGTTTTTAAGTGAAAAATTATGAAGAAATTTAATACAGAAATAAATAAAATAATATCTTTAGTCTGCATTCAAGACTACGCAGGAATATGTTATAATTTATGTGAAGCAGTAAATAGATTTACTAATTGGAAAATTTACCATATAATAAAGAGACAACATCGTTTTAAATACAATAGTGGTATAGACATAAATGAAAAAAATAATGTGCAAAAAATATTCAATAAGTCAGATGTAATAATTTCACAGTCGTGCTTCGATTGGGACGTTAAAAAATTAATTTTGCCTTATCCAGAAGAACTAAATAATTTTAAAATAGATAAAAATACAAAACTTGGATTATGGCACGGCGGTAGTGTATATAGACAAAATTACGATTTTTGGAATAAAGAAATTCATCCTAAGTGTGATTACATATTTGCACATAGAGACTTAGAAGGATTAGACAATCGGATAAAACGATTACAAGCAACTATAGATGTAGATAAATATTTTTGTGATAATAAAAATTATAAAGATATATGTATAGGAAGTTCACCTTCAACTAGAAAAGACCACGGTACAGAATTTTTTATTGATGCTATAAAACAATTGAATAAATGTAATACAGAATATAATCTTGAATTAATTGAAAACATTCCGAATGAAGAATGTATGAATAGAAAAAAGAAAATAAACTTATTTTTTGGTGAAATAGGAGATTATGAAATACCGAAAGGTGCAACTCGAGGGTATGGCGTAAGTATAATTGAAGCTGCAGCATTTAATTCTGTATGCATCGATTGGTCAAATTACAAAGACACTCCAATTATTTCAGTTAAGAATACAAAAGAAATATTAAATTCGATGTTATATTTTTTAAACAATAAAGATGAAATACAGCCATTATCAGAAGAAACTAGAAAATGGGTCATAAATGAACACGGTTATAGGAATGTTGCAAATAAATTTATTAGCGATATAGAAGAAACTATAAATGAAGGTGTAGTAAGATGAAAGTGCTTTTTTTACAGCAGGGAGATTTATGTATACGAACATATAAAGAAGCTATAGCTTTAGCTAAAAATAGTATTTTAGATATATCTTTGTATTGTGGTAAAATTAATGAATATTTTGAAACTAAAAACTTTAGATTTGTTTCAGACGAATTTATTGAAGAAATGAATATTCATAGCGCTAAAATAAAACTTTATAATATAATTAAAGAAATAAACCCTGATATAATTCATACTCATAACCCTCCAGATTGGTATGTAAAGTTCATTAAAGAAAAATTTAAAGAAATATATTTAGTTCACGACATACATGACATATATACTACAGAAGGAGTTTTTTATTGCGATATACCTGAAGCTTTAAAATATGCTGATGCTATAATAACAGTATCTGAAAAATGTAAAGAAATATTTTCAAAAATGACATTAGCTGATATTTATATAATACCAAGTGGCTCAATTTCTGATTTAACTTTACAACAAAATAAATATTCATCATATGATAGTAGAATACACGCAGCTTACGTAAGTAGTTTTTATCATTTTGAAGATATAAAACCTATTATAGATAAATTGTATCAGAGATTAAAGGGTAAAGTCATAATTCATTTATATTGTAATACAGACAATTTTGTTAATGATATCAAAAAAGAAATTGCAAATAAAGAAGGTATAATATTAGAAAACAAAATACACGATTTTAATCAGTTGTCTAATGTAATATCACGAAATGATTTAGGTTTACTTACAGAATATTATAGACAAGATGAATTATTAATGCCAAATAAACTGTTTGATTATGGTGCTGCAAAACTTCCAATATTGACATATGAAAACGAATATCAGAAAGACATGTTTAAAGATTGGATAAAATTCTATGATGATTGGAATGGAAGTGTATGGACACCTAAAGAAAACATAAGGTTTATGATGAAAGATTATGTAAACGATATACTAAATATATATAATAATCTTATAACGATAAACGAAAACAACAGATACGCAACAGTGCTTCATAAAGAAATAAACCAAAGCAAGTTATTTATAGGCAAAGATTGCTGCATAGACAAAAGCTGTGTTATAGACATTACTTCAGACATTAAAATAGGCAATTTTGTAAACATAGAACAAGATGTACTCATCTATACTCATGAACATAAATTTGACACTAAAAATCCTCTACTAGAACATTGGAACAAAAAAGAAAATACAATATTCCGCTCAAAAAAGATATGCGATGACGTTTATGTCGGTGCTAAATCTATAATACTTATGAAATGCAATTATATAGCTAAAGGTGTTGTAATTTTACCTGGGTCAGTAATAAATGAATCTATATTTGAAGAATACAGTATTTGGTCGGGAAATCCAGCTAAAAAAATAGGTAAGAGATAGACTAACAGATGTGATAATATGAATGCTGACGAATGTTCTAAATATTGGATTGAAAGAGGCGTACACGCGCCTAAAAATACTTTAACTAAAGAAGAATATGATGAAATGTGTAACATAAATATACTACAAGAGAAAGCTATAGATAAAATATTAGATACAATAAATTGGAATTCGTTAATTGAAGTTGGATGTGGATATGGTAGACATATTATAAGAAACAAAAAAAGATATCCAAACAAAAAAATTATAGGCGTAGATATATCAATTGAAAAATTAAATCAAATAAAAAAATTAAATTTAGATATCGAATTAATTGAATGTGACGTATTTGAAACTATACCGAAGATAAATATTGATGTTGCATTAACTTCTGAATTTATGATGCACATACCGCCAGAAAATTTATTGTCTTTATATAATAGAATAAAAGAAATGTCAAATAAGATAATAATGTTAGAATACTGTGTGCCTTCTAAATTCAATGATACTTTTTCTGAACATAACTGGAATCATGATTATATTAAAATATTAGATGATTTAGATAAAATTGAAATAAAAAATACTCCAGATTGTATATTTAAGAATTGGAAATGATGCAGATGTTAGAATTAACATATATGGGCAAAAACGTAGAAAAACTAAAAGTCATAGGTTTGTTTGGAAATGATTTGCGTAAAGTTTTACATGAAGCAATATTCTTTCCTCATCCTGAATATAATACTGGAACATTAAAAGTAGATGAACCCGCTGCAATAAATAGAGATAGTATAATTGATGTCACAGGTAACATAACAATAGGTAAAAACAGTATGATAAGTGATAATACTAGAATATATACTCATGAACATTATTTAGAAGGACATGATATATTATTAAATGTTCAAGCAATAAAAGGTGTAAAGTGGTTAGATAAAAAGATTGGTAGTGACGTATGGATAAATGCTAATACGATAGTTCTAATGAAATGCAATGAAATTTCTGATGGCGTATTTATAGGAGCAGGTTCTATTGTAACAAAACCGATACTTGAACCTTATACTATATGGGCAGGTAATCCTGCTAAAAAAATTGGAAATAGATAAAATGAAAAGAAAAATGCTTATTATAGACTATTTTCACGACGAACGTGACCCACTTCAACATCATATATATAATGAAATGTGTGAACTATATGAATGTACTTTTTCTGAAAAGCCAAACAAAAAACAAATAGAAAATTCTGAATACGTATATTTAGGAATATATAATCATGATGTAAAGAATATAAATGATACAATAGAGCAGATTAAAAACAAAAAAGTTATTATTGACCAAGCAGACGATAACTGCGCAATTGAAAGATATTCAAACATGAATTATGATAAATTAAAATACAAAGTTTTATTAACTCGATACAATACAAAAATATTTGAAGACTTCTTTAAAAACGTTAACATAGATACAATTATATTCCCTTGGTCAATAAATATTAACATGTTTCCTAAAAACATAAATAAGACTAGAGACTTATGTTTTATGTGTTTTATAAAAGAAAATCGATTAAAAATATTGAATAAATTGATTGATATACGAATTCGAAATAGTAAATTAAAATTTTCTTGTGGTTTAATATTTGGAAGTAGTTATTATAAAATATTGAACGAATCTAAGATTAGCATAATAGAATGTTATAGAAAATGCATTACACAAAAATATCTTGAATCAGCATTGTCTAAAAACTTAATAATAGGAGATTTGCCTATATACCCAAGCGAATTTAAAAATTATTTTGAAAACAATATTATAAGTGTAAATTTTGATTCTGAAAAAGACTTAGAAGAAAAAATATTAAAATATTTAAATGATGAAGAAGAACGCAATAAAATTGTATCACGTCTAAATTCAATTGTTTTAGATAAATTTGATTCTAATAAAATTGTGCCCAAATATATGCAAAAAATTTGTAATAAATTGGATAGTATTTGAATGTACGCATATTGGTATAGAAGTAATGCTTGGAATGACGAATGTGGCAATATAGGCGATATTATATCACCTATAATAATAGAATATATGTCAGGAGTTAAACCAGAATGGAAGCCTGAAGGTGGAAATAGATTACTTTGTTGTGGAAGTATAATTACTTTACTTCAAGACAATGATACTATATGGGGAAGTGGTCTAATAAAGTCAACTGCAGTACCTTATAGAAAAAATGTTAGAATTAATATGGTTAGAGGACCTATTACAAAAAAATATTTAGTCGATTCTGGATATAAAAATATATCTGAAATATTTTGTGACCCTTCAGTAATTTTTAAGGAAATATATCATCCAAAAATAGCTAAAAAGTACGAACTTGGCATAATACCACATTATGTAGAAAAAGAAGAGACAATGCAAAAATTTAAAGACGTTATAGACAATAATAGCATAAAAATTATAGATATTATAAATAATCCATATCAGTTTGTAAATGAAATTTTAGAATGTAAGAATATATTATCATCATCGTTGCACGGTTTAATATTATCAGAATCATACGATTTAAATGCTAGATATTATCAATTGACCAATAAAATAATTGGGGGTAAATTTAAATATGACGACTATTATTTATCAACTAATAGAGAAATTGATTCTATTGAAATACCCGACGAAATTAAAAATAAAGAAGTTTATAATATAATTGAAAACATTGAAAATACAGAAAAACCAATATTTAATATTAAATATGCTAAAGAAAATTTTCCTAAAGAGTGGTGATTTAATGACACAATGTAAAAGATGTTTGTACGATACGGATATGAAAGGAGTTACGTTAGAAGAAGATGGTGTATGTAATTATTGTAAGATACATGATAAATTAGAAAATATGTATCCTCAAGATGAAAAAATATTAGATAAAATAATAGATGAAATAAAAAATAAAACTAAAAATAATAAATATAATTGTGTAATAGGTATAAGTGGTGGTTGTGATTCATCATACATGTTATGGAAATTGAAACAAAAAGGCTTAAATCCATTAGCTGTGCATTGGGATAATGGTTGGAATACAGAATATGCAGAAAATAACATAAGTGTAATGACAAAAAAACTAAGTGTCGATTTGATTAGGTATAATGCAAACGATATATATCACGAATTGAATAAGTCGTTTTTATATGCATCAGTAAAAGATGCTGATATACCTAACGATATTGCATTGTTAGCATTAGTACTTTATACTGCAGAAAAATATAAGATAAAATATAATTTCAGTGGTCACGATTTTAGAACAGAAGGCACTTGTCCACCCTGCTGGACATTTATGGACACTAGATATCTAAAAGATGTTTATAAAAAATACACTAATAAAGAATTACATAATTTTCCAACATATACATTATTACAGCAAATTATTTGGGGCTTTAAAAGTATAAAAACAGTTCGACCGTTGTATTATATTAACAAAACTAAAGCACAAAAGAAGATAGAATTAGAAAAAGAATTTGGATGGAAAGATTATGGTGCTATGCATTGTGAAAATATATATACGATGTTTGTAGGTAATTACATATATGCAAAAAAATTCAGCATCGACATGCGTAGAACAGAATTATCTGCTCGTATACGTTCTAAATACATTACAAAAGAAGATGCATTAAAAATATTAGAACAACCAATTGAAATAGATGATAAATACGTTGAAATGATAGCTAAAAAATATTTCAAAAGTAAAGAAGAATTTTTAAAAGTAATGTGTTACAAAAATAAGACATTTGAAGATTATGGAAATTATTTTAAACGTTTCAAGAGTTACAAGTTTTTGTTTTGGTTGGGCATGAAAATAAACATTTTCCCTGTAACTTATTATGAAAAATACACAAAAGATGCAAGGTGGTTCAAATAAGAATAAAGAAATTAGAAATGCCAACATTGATGAACATTGTTAAAAATAAGATTGGCATATATAATAACGTATATAAAAATAATAAATATGCATTCTACGATTATACTAATACAGATTTTATAAACGACGCGTTAAATTTTTCGTATATACGTGATTTACCAACTGTGCAAATGGAATATCAGAACTTCGATAAAGAAATTATAGATAAGACTTTTAATTTGCATAAAGAAAAAGTTAAAAAACTAAACGGTTTTGTAACTATGACAGACACTTTTGCTAGACACATAAAAAATATATACGATATAAATATACCGTACGTTAAATTTAGAAATTATCCTATATGGAAAGATACACAAGAAAATAAACGCAATGAATTTGTATATGTAGCGAATGTGCCAAATAGATTTGAAAAATATATAAAATTCTTAGATGAATTAAAAGAAAAAATTAATATGAAAACAATATTTGTAAAATATAGTAGGTCTTTTTATTTAAGAAAGACTTTCGAATATGAAGAAAACATGAAGCTATTAGATTATCGCATAAGTACAGATGATTATGATTATTCTTCTAAATACGGTTTGCTTTTAAACGTCGATAATTATAATCAAGCAGAAGAAGGTCTACCTCGCAAATTATTGTTATATTTAATGTGTGGAATACAACCTATAATACATTCATCATTCGTTGAAAGTATAAATTATTGTAAAAATACTGGAATAAATCCCTTGATATATGATAAAATAGATGATATCGTAGACAATATAAAAACACATAAATTTTCTAATATAAATAGAAAATATTATTCATTTGAAGAAAGATATGTCGATTTGATACATGAATTAAACTTATTATCAGAACTTACAACTTAAAAATTATATTTTTTTAGCAAAGTTTTCATTGTATTATTTCGAATAAATCTTTGAATGTAACAAATTCTACATTTTTTTGATTTTTAATGTGTTCAATAAAAATTTGAAGTGTATCATAATCAAATCCGCTTGGATGTATTAAAATACCTACAATTGAAGTATTAAAATTTTTTCTATCAAATTCAAATTTT
>Ga0315284_10014003_pt1 | contig 11427 bp, 11 predicted proteins | sample YL17G09_16_MG_FD_203696 | JGI IMG/M metagenome (GOLD analysis project Ga0315284, IMG submission 203696) | Sediment microbial communities from Yellowstone Lake, YNP, Wyoming, USA - YL17G09_16 | ecosystem: Environmental > Aquatic > Freshwater > Lake > Sediment | place: USA: Wyoming | collected... | reverse complement strand
GAAGAATTGTGAATTATGACGGTCAAATAGGATGTGGTAAAATCGGAGCCGGAATGAATTTATTTCATAGAAGCATAAAAAGTGTAGGTTGCGATGCTTTGTGCTGGGAAAAATATAAAGAACCATCTGATTGGAATAGATTTAGAAAATATATACATATTGGAGCTAAACACGGGTATGTTAATTTAGCATTAACAAAAATAGGAGGTTTATAAATATGATACCAAGAGGAAAACATACTTATGGACCAAATCCTATAATTATGGGATCAGAATCTGTAGCTCAAGGAAGTAGTATCGGAAATTTTTGTTCCATAGCTGAAGGATTACAATTTATTGTTAGAGGGGCGCATATGACGAGGTGGGTTTCCACATATCCGTTTAGCGCTATATGGAAAATGAATGTTCCACTTCATGATCTTCCATTAGTTTCTCCTATTACGATTGGTAATGACGTTTGGATAGCCACAAACGTTAAAATAAAACAAGGAGTTAAAATTGGAGATGGAGCTGTTTTAGCAACGGAATGTTTCGTGACTAAAGATATCCCAGCCTATGCTATGGTTGGAGGAAATCCAGCTAAAATTATTAGATATAGATTTTCAGAGAAACAAATTGAAGAACTATTAAAGATAGCATGGTGGCATTGGGAAGATGAAGATATAAAAAAAGTAGTTCCATTGCTAACTTCGTATGATATAGAAAAGTTTATAGAAGTTGCAAAAAATATAAAAAATTTATAATTTATGGAGACAAAAATGATAACTAAACAACAATGGGATGAACTACTAAAAGCCTATTATGATGATTTTGATAAACTTCCGTGCTGTGATGAATGGAAAGTAAAACATTTATATAAATATATAAGGGAAAATTCGTGTATTAAAACTTGTGAAATAGGAGTTTTTTATGGTAAAAGTTTTCTTTCTTTAGCATATGCTTGTAAACATAATGATAATAATGGAATTGCTATAGGAATAGATCCGTGGAAAACTCAAGAAGCTATGCAAATTCTTCCAAGTAATTTAGAATCTGTAAATATAGATACAGCTAAATTAGATTTTGATAACATATATAAAGGATTTTTATCACGTTTAGATAAATATAATTTAAATTCATACTGTAAAATTATGAGACAAAAGTCCACTGATGCAGTTCTAAGTTCAGATATTAACGATATAGATCTATTACATATAGATGGTAATCATGGGGCTGAGGCTGTTATGAACGATTTCAAATTATATTTTCCAAAAGTAAAAAGTGGAGGAATAATATGGTTTGATGATTATCATCCCATTTGGCCCACTATAACACCAACTGTCGAATATGCTAAACTTGATTGTACTCTTTTAGAGGCCATTAATGCTCAGGCTATTTTTAGAAAAAATTAAATAGGAGTAATAAATGTATAAAGTTCCATTAATGCGTCCAAGTCTTCCAGATAAAAATAAATTTATAAAAATAATAGATGAACTTTGGGAAACTAGAATGTTATCTAATTTTTCAAAATATTCTCAAAAATTTGAACAAGATATGAAGAATATAAATAATTCAAATAGAGAATTTTTGTCAGTGGTTTCATGTGATATAGGATTGACTCTTTTATTTAAAACATTTGAAATAAAAGATTCTGAAATTTTAGTTCCGTCTTTTACTTTTAATTCGACTATAAATTCAATTGCTTGGAACAATTTAATTCCAGTATTTGTAGATATTGACCCAAAAACATATTGTATAGATGTTGAAGATTTAAAAAGAAAAATTACTTCAAAAACTAGAGCTATTCTTGCTACACATATTTTTGGAAATCCAGCTAATTGTTCTGAATTAGAAAAAATAGCAAAAGAAAACAATCTTTATTTGTTTTTTGATTCAGCTCATGGATTTGGATCTAAACATAGAGGAAAATCAGTTTCTGAATATGGAGATGCTGGAGTATATTCTTTTAGTGGAACAAAAGTTGTTACTTCCGCAGAAGGAGGAATGGCTTATTTTAAAGATAAGGAAAAAGCAGAAAGATTTTATTTGGCAAGAAATTATGGTATATCTAAAAATTATGATACAAAAATATTAGGTCTAAATGGAAAGGTTTCAGAATTCCATTCTGCACTTGCTTGTTTAGCTATTGAAAATTCAAACAAAATAATAGAAAGAAGACTAGAAGTTGTATCTATGTATAAAGACGGACTCAAAGGTTTTGAATTTCAAGAAGTAAAAGAAAACGATTTTTCTTCATACAAAGATTTTTCAATATTAACAGAAAATAGAAATTATCTACATGATAAATTGGAAGAATGTGGAATTCAAACTAAAAAATATTTTTTTCCATCTCATATGACTAGTTATTATAAAAAATATAACAATAATTTAAAAAATACAGAATATGTTTATGACAAAATTTTATGTTTGCCTATATTTAATGATATAACAAACGACCAAATACAATACGTTATTAATTCTTTAATAAAATTAATATGAAAACAGCAATAATGCAACCATATTTTTTACCATATATTGGATATTGGCAGTTGATAAATAATGTTGACGAATTTGTTATATATGATAATATACAATACACAAAAAATGGTTGGATAAATAGAAATAGATATTTATTAAATGAAAAAGATTGTTTATTTACAATACCTTTAAAGTCAGATTCTAACAATTTAAATATTGTTGATAGATATATTTCTGAAAATTATGATAAAAACAAATTGTTAAATAAATTCATTAATTGTTATAAAAAAGCTTTATATTTTAAAAATAATTTTGATATAATTGAAGAGATTATTAGATATGATGAAAATAATTTATTTTTATATAATTTAAATTCAGTTAAATTAATATGTTCTTATTTAGATATAAAAACAAAAATATCCATTTCCTCATCAATAAATATTGATCATAAAAATTTGAAGGCTCAAGATAAGGTTATTTCTATTTGTAAAGAATTAAAATCAAATATATATATTAATGCAATAGGAGGAATTGATTTATATAATAAAAATATTTTTGAATATAATGGCTTAAGTCTTAATTTTATAAAATCAAATAATATTGAATACAAACAATTTGATAAAAAATTTGTTCCTTGGTTATCTATTTTAGATGTAATGATGTTTAATTCTAAAGAGGATATTAAAAATATGTTAAATCAATATCAATTAATAGAAGGAAAATAATGGCGAAGTGGTTAAAATTAGGAAAAATCTTTGACCCTACTAAAATACAAAATATTCATTGGATGAAAAGTCATGCTCAAGGACCACACACTTTAATTTTTGATAATTTTGTTAGGGTATATTTTTCTTGTAGGCCATTTCCTGATGATAAAGGTAAATTCGTAAGTTATACTGGTTATGTGGATTTAAACAGAAATAATTTATTTGAAATAATCAATATAAGTAAAACTCCTATTTTACCACTTGGAGAAAAGGGAACTTTTGATGAATTTGGAATATATCCAACATCTGTTATCAGAGACAAAGAAGAAATAATAGCTTATTATGGAGGATGGACAAGGTGTGATTCCGTTCCATGGGATGTTGCGATAGGAATGGCTATAAGCAAAGATGGTGGTAATACATTTGAAAAGGTTGGTAAGGGTGGTCCTATCCTTTCTTATTCACCCGATGAACCATTTATTGTAAGCGGACCCAAGATAAGAAAGTATAATAATAAATATTATTTATTTTATATTTCAGGTAAAAAATGGATACTATCAAACAATAAGCCAGAACCAGTATATCAAATAAGACTGGCAACTTCTAAGGATGGATACAATTGGGACAAAGAAAATAGGAATTTGATAGAAACAAAATTAAATGAAAATGAATGTCAAGCCAGTCCGGATGTAATTTATAGCAACGGAAAATATCATATGTTTTTCTGTTATAAAGATGGATTAGATTATAGAAATAAAAACGGAAGTTATAGAGTGGGTTATGCATATTCTGAAGATTTAATAAATTGGATCAGAGATGATAATAATGTTGGCATAGATGTATCAGAAACAGGTTGGGATTCCGAAATGATGGGATATCCACATGTATTTGAATTAGATGGAAATATATACATGTTATATTTTGGAAATAGTTTTGGAAAAGAAGGATTTGGTATTGCAAAGCTAATAGATGCGCTCTGAGTGAATATGAACTTATTATTAATAAATCCTCCCAAAGAAAAAGAAGTATCTTACGCTATTTTAAAAGATTATAACGTAAAGGCGAGGAGCAATCAACCACCTCTTGGTTTAATGTATTTGTATTCATATTTATTTGATAAATTTAATGTAACGATAGTTGACATGAATGCAAAAGAAGAAAATATACAGGATATTAAAAAACATCTAAATAGGTATAAACCAGATATGGTTGGAATCACATGTGTCATTTCAAAATGGGAATCTGTAATTGAATTATCTTCTATAATAAAAGAACATGATAAAGATATACAAGTAGTTGTAGGTGGCGTAAATCCATCTTTATATACTTACGAGACATTGCAATGTGCGAATATAGATTATGCAGTAAGAGGATTTGGTCAAATTCCTTTGTTTACATTATGTGAAAATTTCGAAAAAGGTGTAATACAAGACAATATAAAGAATTGTTTTACAAGAAATAATTATAAAATTAATATACCCGGAACATTTAGTTTTGAAGATATAGATAAATATCCTTTGCCTGATAGAAAAGTTCTTCCTATTGAAGATTATAATTTACCTTATTTTCCAGAAAACCCATCTACATCAATGGTGTCTAGTTTTGGATGTCCTTATGTGTGCCATTTTTGTCAATGTAGAACATTTAAACCGTTATTAATTAGAAAAGCTAAAAACGTAGTTGATGAAATGGAAGAAATACAAAAATTAGGTATACGATCAATTATGTTTCAGGACGAATTATTCACAATGTCTGATGCTAGGATAGTGGAAATTTGTTCTCTTATGATAGAAAGAAAAATTAATTTACATTGGTCTGTAAGAGCGAGGGCTAATCCACTAGAACCTAGTTCTCTTGATTTGATGAAAAAAGCGGGATGCTTCAACATCCACATGGGTATTGAATCTGGAAATCCAAGAATCTTGAAGAAGATGGATAAAAGAGTAACGGTTGAGCAAATAAAAGAATCTATAAAGAGAATTAATGAAGCTGGGATTCTTTCGTCCGCAAGTTTTATGCTGGGATATCCAACTGAAACAGAAGAAGAAATAATGGAAACTATTAATTTTGCCGCTAATGCAGGATTGAGCAATTGTCAATTTTATATCACAATGCCTGCTACAGGAACGTTATTATACGAAGAGTGGAAAGCAAACACAGGATATGATGGTGATATATCAAGTAAATTTACGTTGAATCCAAAGGATATTAAAATAGGAGACATGATAGCATCTAATTTATTTACAAAAGAACAAATGAATGAGTTTTTAAATACTGGATATGCAAAAACAAAAAATCTTTATAAAGTAAAGGGAAGAGATGTTTAATTGGAAAAAATTAGGTATGATTTATAAAACAGAGAAATATGCTCAATCTCCTCAAGTACTGATATTTGATAATTTCATTAGAATTTATTTTTGTACAAGGTATAAAGATAACAAGGGAATATATTTAAGTAACGTAGAATATATCGATGTAGATAAAAATTTTAAAATATTAAATAAATCTACTGATCCGATAATTAAACTTGGAGATTTAGGTTGTTTTGATGAGCATGGTATATTTCCTTTTCATATTTTAAAACATAAAAATTTAATATCTGCATACACTACAGGATGGAGCAGAAGAGAATCTGTTCCGGATAATATATCAATTGGTTTAGCAACTAGTTTAGATAACGGAAAGACTTTTTCAAAATATGGATCTGGTCCTATATTAACAAATTCTAAGAATCAACCGTTTTTAATATGCGATCCTTTTATTAAAGTGATCGATAACGTATATCATATGTGGTATATATTTGGTTTGAAATGGATAAAAGATGAAAATCCGGAAAGATTATATAAAATCGGACATGCTATATCTAACGATGGAATAAATTGGAATATAGAAGATGAACCAATCATAAGTGATTCGATGAAAGAAAATGAATGTCAGGCGTTACCGAGTGTAATAAAAATAAACAATAAATATCACATGTTCTTTTGCTATAGAAATGCTATTGATTTTAGAAAAAACAAAAATAATTCATATCGTATTGGACATGCATATTCTGACGACTTAAAAAAATGGACTAGAGATGATAATAATGTTGGCATAGATAGATCGGACGAGGGATGGGATTCTGAAATGTTGTGTTATCCTTTTGTTTTTAAATTGGATGATAAAATTTATATGTTATATAATGGAAATCATTTTGGAAAATTTGGATTTGGTGTGGCTAAACTCGAAGAAACAAATGAAAAAGCTTAACTTAGTAGTATTATCTTCTTCAGGCGGTGGAAATTTTCAGGTTTTGATTGAAAATCAAAATATTGTTGGATATAAAATTATTTATCTTATAGTGGATAGAAATTGTAATGCTATTAACAAAGCAATAGATGCAAATATACCATATATAAAAATTAATAAAATTGATTTGATAAAACACATTCCTCAGGAAACAGATTTGATTGTTTCCGCAGGATATATGTCAATTATAGATAACGATACTTGTTATAAATGGGATGGTAAAATTATAAATACTCATCCTTCACTTCTGCCAAAGTATGGTGGAAAGGGTATGATAGGGGTAAAAGTCCAAGAGGCTGTTTTAGCGGCGAAAGATGAGTATGCGGGATGTACTATTCATTATGTAGATTCTGGAATAGACACAGGAAAAATTATATTACAAGAAAAAATTAAAATAGATTACACCAAAACTGCATGGGAACTTGGTGGGAATATACATAAGATAGAAAACAAGTTATTACTAGAAGCAATAAAATTAATAGGAGAGAATGATGGAAAGAGATTATAATAAAGAACAAATAGATAAAGGGATTAGCAAATATCATTATGCATTTGATTTTGATGTGATGCATCCGTTTATGATTAAAGCCTGTTCTTCTTTTTTTAGAAATGGAAATGTTTTAGAGTTAGGAAGTCATAAAGGTAAATTTACAGAAAGATTACTTCCATTTTTTAATGATATAACTTGTATAGAAGCTTCATCGGATGCAGTAGAAGAAGCGAAAAAGAAAGTTAAAGATTGGTCAACTCATCCGGGTCCACACAAAGACATATATGTATATAATGATTTATTTGAAAATGTTTCTTTGCCAAATAAATATGATAATATTATAATGACTCACGTATTAGAACATCTTGATAATCCAATTCTTGTTTTAAAGAGAATCAATGATGAGTGGTTGTCTGAAGACGGTAGATTTTTCTTAATTTGTCCAAATGGCAATGCCGCATCTAGACAAATAGCAGTTAAAATGGGAAAAATAAAAAATAATAATGAAGTTACAGAATCAGAAAAGTCCCACGGACACACGATAACATATACGTTAGATACCCTAGAAAGAGATGCGAGAGCAGGGGGATTAAAAATTATTAATAGAACTGGCATATTTTTTAAGGCATTATCTAATTTTCAATGGGATAAACTTCTTGAAACGGATATTGTATCAAAAGAATATTTAGAAGGATGTTATGAATTAGGTCAACAATATCCTGATTTATGTTCAAGTATCATGTTGGTTTGTGAAAAATGTTAATAAATTAATTGTTTACGAATTAATTATCAGTTACAATAAACAAATTTTAAGAATTAATAAATCCTAAAAACCCTTGAAATTATTAAACAAATCGTATATAATAGGTCTATAAACTAAACTTATGTGGACCTATGAAATCAATAACTCCGGCACCGTTAGAACTTTCTTTTTCATCTATTGAAACATATAATCAGTGCCCAAGAAAATATTATTATAATTATGTTCTCAAATTGCCAAAAGGAACATGGCCTTGGCTTGTTATGGGAACATTTGTTCATTTAGCATTAGAGAAATTTCATAAGTATGATATTTATTTTAGAAAGAGAAATTTATATATTAATCATAGCGAGTTAATGAAAAAGGCATATCTTTCTGCGAAAAGAATTTATAGAAATAAATTATATGTTAAGGGTAAAATAAATCCAGATTTTGAGATTACAGAAAAACAACTTGAACAGTCTAAAGAAATTCTATCCAATTATTTAAAGAAAGTAACTAAAAATTTTCCAAATACAATTTATGTTGAAAAAGGATTTCGATTACAGATAGGTCCATATGTCATTCGTGGTTTTATTGATAGAATTGATAAGTTGGGAGATATTTTATATGAAGTGATCGACTATAAGACTTCGAGTAAAGTTGCTGACATAAACAAGACTTATCAAGTTTCTATTTATGCATATGCTTTGAAAAAGTTATTGGGACAACATATTAAAGTAAAAACTAAGTTAGATTTTATTAAGCTTTATAAAGAAAGTACCGGAATTTACGAAGATCATAAAGCCGAATTGATTGAAAAGTATATTATTGATGCTGGTAATTCTATTCTTAAATCAAAAAAAGAATTTACTAAAGAAGAACAATGGAAATACAAAGAAAATTCCTTTTGCAGATTTTGTGATTATAAAAACAGATGTGAAACAAGCAGAGATATTTTTCTATAGGAATTAAATGAAAAAATCTATATTACTTTCCAATGGAAAAAATGTAATTTACGACACTGAAAGTGATGATGGTTACGAAGATATTCTCGCATTTTATGAACCAAAAATGGGGAAGATTGTTTCCGCATGGACGAATATACCCATGAATGACAAAGAAGATTTAATTCAGATATGTAGAATTAAACTTCTTGAGGGTCTTAAAAAATTCAACACTAAAAGAAAGATTAAATTTTCTACATATATTTATACAATCTGGGGAAGAAAACTTTTTCAAATGTCATCAAAATACAAAGCTAAGAAATACAATAATTTTGTTCAGGATGATCATCATGTAAATTTAAATCATAAATATGATAAGCTTTCCACAGGACAATTTTTACGCACTAATAATGACAAATGTCCATTAAAAAGTAAAATAATAACAACTCAAATGTGTGGAAAGTGTCCTTATCATATTCGTTATGAAAAGAATTTGATTTCAAAAGGAGATAACACTGGAAAGAAAAAAAATTTTACATTATGTACTTATTATAAAGAGATAATTGAAAAGAGAAAAACTGTAACAAGGTCTTTAAATAAAGTTATTGGGAAAAGTCAGAATAATGATTCAAGTAATGAAATAAATTTGTTATCTTTTTTAACTTGTGAAAAACAAAAGAAATTTCATGAAGATCAAGAATTTAAAATGGAATTCTATAATCTTAAAAACCATTTAAAACCAGAGTATTTCAAAATACTTGAATTATTATTTGATGGTTATAACAATTCGGAAATTATAAAAAAACTAAATATAACAAATTTAAAGTTGGTAAAAACAATAAGTATTTTGTCTAAGAATAGAAAAATTAAAGATTTATTTAGAAAAAACGGATAAATTTTATATTAATATATAATATGCTTTTAATGATGAATGAATAGGAGAGTAATATGTTATTCGATGATGCAAAAAAGAAAAGCCTTGAATTTTTTAATGGCGATGAATTGGCGGCAGATACTTTTGTTAAAAAATATGCATTAAAGAAAATGGTTGATGGTCAATGGAAATATGAAGAAAAGACTCCAGACGATATGCATAAAAGACTGTCTAGGGAGTTTTATAGAATAGAAAAAAAATATCCAAATTCATTGAGTGAAAATGAGATTTTTGAACTATTTAAAGATTTTAAATATGTAATTCCACAGGGCTCACCAATGTCCGTTATTGGAAATCCATATCAAGTTAGCAGTATCTCAAACTGTGTTGTGTTGCCAAAGTTATATGATTCTTATGGCGGTATTTGTTATGCTGATCAACAAATAGTTCAATTGAGCAAAAGACGTTGCGGCGTTGGATTAGATATTTCACCAATTAGACCAAAGGGTATTCCTGTAAAAAATAGCTCCTTAACTACAGATGGAATTGCTGGATACATGGAGAGGTTTTCAAATTCCATTAGAGAGGTTGGACAGTGTATAGCCTCTGGTGAAAAGGTATTAACCAATAACGGATTAAAAAACATTGAGAATATAAATCCAAAAAATGATAAAGTTTGGACTCGTATTGGATGGGTTTCTGTGAAGAAAGTTTTGAAAAATGGAAAAAAGAAGATATTTAAAACAACAACGTCTATGGGTTATGAAATTAAAACTACAGAAGATCATGTTTTTATGACTTACGATGGCGGATTAAAAGAAAGAAAATTAAAAGATTTTGAAATTGGAGATGATATCGTCCTTATTCCCGGAACTAAAATTGAAAAAGATTATGTTAAGTTGGAGAATTTTGGATATGAAAAAAAGACAAATGGAAATAAGTCTAATAGACTAAATGAGGATGTTGTAACTCCAGATATTTTAAATGAGAAAATGGCATATGTTTTGGGGTATAGTTATGGTGACGGTGGATTGGAATACGACAAGTTAAAAGAAGTTTATGGTATGGATTTGGCATGTTGCCATGATTATCCATCTATAGAACATAAATTAACAAAATATTGCAAAGACGAATTTAATCATACCACTCGCTCCAGAGGTGGTGATGGAAGGCTAAATAGGCTGTCAATTAATAGTAAGTTTTTAATGTTTAATCTTTTTGAAAACGGACTATTAAAACAAAAAGCTGGGCATCTAGTATTCCCTGAAAAAATTGAAAATAGTCCTTCGTCTGTTCAGGCGGCGTTTATATCTGGATATTTTGATGCAGATGGATGCGCTCAAAAATCAAAAAAAGTTTACAAAATAGCATCTATAGACTTTAATTTTATTAGAAAAGTTCAAGATATACTAATGGCAAATGGAATAGTATCTAGATTACATTCTGAAGATAGAACGAAATACGGCTGGAACACTTTATATACCTTGGCGATTGTCGGAAAATTAGCCCAAGAACGATTTGTTGAATTTATGAAGGAATCTGAGAAAGTTCAAAAATCAAAATTTATTGTTAAAAGGGATAATGTTCTTGCGCCTTATAGATCAAAAGACTTCGCCCTTGACCATAACAGGTGCGATTGGATTCCTGATAATACTCAGTTTTTAAGTTCAAATACATTTAATAAAATATCTAAAGAATTTTTAGGTAAAATAAATCATGAACTTTTAATTAAAGATAACATTATATCTATTGACGAAATTGATGGAAAAGTTGAAACCTATGATTTGAAATTAGAAAAAGAGCATCTGTTTTGGTGTGCCTCATTTTATGTGCATAATAGTGGGCGTCGTGGAGCCGAAATGCTCACAATCAATGTTCACCATCCAGAAGTTCTAACTTTTGCCACTATTAAAAAAGATCTTA
>Ga0315284_10014001_pt1 | contig 11428 bp, 9 predicted proteins | sample YL17G09_16_MG_FD_203696 | JGI IMG/M metagenome (GOLD analysis project Ga0315284, IMG submission 203696) | Sediment microbial communities from Yellowstone Lake, YNP, Wyoming, USA - YL17G09_16 | ecosystem: Environmental > Aquatic > Freshwater > Lake > Sediment | place: USA: Wyoming | collected... | reverse complement strand
TTTGTTTCTCTGAAGAGAGCAAATGGCTAAGAGGAAGGAATTATCACCTGCGTCCAGGTAGTCCTTGGTCGTGCGCACGAGGCGGCGGGCCCAGCGAGACATCATTCGTTTTTTTTTTTTTTTTTTTAACACGAAGAACAAAGAGTTTGGAAAAAAATAGGCAAAGAAAAAGGGAGAGTATCACTTCCCCGAAGAAGAGCCGAAGAGCCTCCTCGCGACCTCGCGCGCCTGTGCCCCGCTCTCGGCCCTGGCCCCTCCCAACGCGCTCGCGTTCTCCTGCGCCCTGCGCACCAGGAACGCGCAGACCACGGCCAGGTCCCCGTAGGCCAGGATCTTGAGCGCGTCGAACCCTCGGGCGGCGAGGCCGAACGTCAGCGAGTCCGCCATTCCCAGGAGCTGGCCGAAGGAAACGGGGGACGCGCCGGGGTCGAGGTTCCTGGCGCTCATGCCGGCGACGGCAGCCTCGACGCTCCTGCGGTTGTGCGACTGCGGTTGTGCGAGGGAGGAGAAAGATGAGAAGTGAGTTATTTTGTCTCTCCGAAGGGGGGGGAAAGAAACTTCAAAAAAAAGGAGAAGAGAAAAGAAAAGACGCACCGCGACCAGCAGGTGCGCCCTCCCCTCTTTCACGCCGTCGAGCAGCGAACCAACCACGGCATCGTAACACGCGTGCGTCTCCTGTATTGTCCCGTGAACGGGGTCCGGCAGTCCCATTCGCATCGCGAAGGAGCGCTCCGCCGCCAGATAGGCCCCGCGCACGGGCTTGGCGCCGTGAGCGAAGCCCTCGAGGCGGGCACGAAGCGCGTCGGCGGCGACCCTCCGCGGCGCCGACTTCAGGTAGCACTGGTACGTCTGCATTATCGTCGGACCGCCTGGCTGAGAAGAGGAAGAAGAAGTTAAAGGCCTGTTGAACTCCCGCATCGCCCTGAGAGCGAGGACGTCGATCTGCGGCTGCAGCCAGGTCTGCTCGGCGTCGACGATGACGCGCGTGGTGCCTCCCCTCGCAGCGGCTGCAGCGCCGATCCTCCGCAGCCTCTCCTCGCCCCTTCTGAGCGCCGAGACTTCCGCCTCCGTCATCTGTTTCGAGTCCAGGGCTTTCGTCAAGAGGCGGTTGAAGGCGTCGTCGCAGGCAAGGGCGCCCCTGTCGAACAGAGGGAGGTCGCTCTTTGCAATTCTGGCCGCCTCCTCCGACGCCAGCACGACGGCGGCGCTGGCTTTTTCGAGGACGAGCGGAGGGACCAGCGCGCTCACTTTGACCGCGATCCACGAGGGGCGCCCCTCGCGAGGGGAGGGGCGCGCCTCGGCGACGGACGCGAGGAAGAGCGCGGCCGCGGCGTCCCGGGCGGCGTCGGGGTCCTTGGTCCTCTTCTCCTCCTCCGTTTCATCCTCGACCGCCTCTTCGGCGGCGTAGTTGAGGATGGAGCCCACGCCGGCCTCTGCAAGCCTGTCCGCGACCCTCGAAGCCTCCTCGGCGGTGGCTCCGGCGCAGAAGTGGGGGTAGAGAGAACGAGCCAAGACAGCGTCGACCGCCGCGCGGCGTGCCGAGGCAAAGAGACCTTTCTGTCTCTCTGTAGGAGCGTAAGCCGCCGCGACCTTTCCCACGAGCCAGGGCGGGGAGAAAGCGCAGGAGCCCAGCACGGCGGCCGAGCGGATGAGCTGCCACGTGGGGACGGACGCGAAGGAGGTCTCGGTGTCCTCAAAGTCGATCGGAGGAGACGAGGGCGAGGGCAAGGGTGGAGGAAGCGGAGGCGAGGGAGGAGAGGAAGGGCCGGGCTGCTCGACCTGGCGCCGTCTCTTTTCTTGGTCGCAGGAGGGGGACGATGGTCCCTCGCTGCCGGAGTCGGACTCCTCGACCGCGGCCGTCGCCGGGGAGGAGGTCGCGGCCTGTTGAAGGTTGGGGGACGGCGACGACGAGGAGGTCGAGGTTGAGACAAAAGGAACGAACGAATGCCCTCGACGGTAGTTTTACCATGGCTCTTCCTTCCTCCGCTTCTCTCTCCGCCTTTTTTCTTACCGCGCGGGATGCAGGGGAGAGCGATTGGAAGTGTCGCGTGGCATCTCGGGCGCGCCTCGCGGCTCCCAGGAGGAGCGCGGCGCGCGAGAGCATGGCGTCCCCCCCCCCTTTTTTTATCTCTCAGAGTGAAGCACGGCGCGACTTGCTCGCAAGCCCACATCTCTCTTCTCCTTTGTCAGCTCCCGTCTGCTCTTCTTTTCTTCCTTTTTTTCAAACAGACCAAAATGAGCTTCGCCATGACCGCCAACTTCTTCTACGCCGTCGTCGTCGCCGGCCTCGCGTACAACGTGTTCATCCTCTACGCCGGCGCGAGCGCGGCCAAGCTCGCGCTGAGCAAGTAGGAGTTTTGTAGAAGAGGAAGGAAAGGAAAGGAAAGGAAAAGGAAAAGGAAAGGAACAATCGCGAATGGATTTCATCTGTTTCTCCAGCGTCCACGTTCTTTTCTGAAGCCTTTTTTCCCCTGTTCCGCGTGATAAGAGACGAGATGCTTTTCGTTCGGGAGGGGACAATCGCTGTGTAAAAACGGACGCCCCGGGCCTCCCAACTCCAAAAGCACGGAGAAAAAGCGTTTCAATTTCTCCTCTCTCTTCGCCCATCGACCCTCGCTGTCATATTTTTTTCTTTTTTTCTCTTTCAAGGACGACGACGAGAAGAAAAAACTCTCTCAATGGCCCTCTCCACCTTCTTCCGCCGCGGCCTGCTCTCCCTGGGAGCCGTGGGCGTCGCTGGGACGGCCGCTCTGGCCTACGCGGGTTCGCACGACGACGAGCCCAACCCGGAAGTGAGTCTTCTCTTGCGACGGGAGAGCTGACCGAGCGAGCGGGCGAACGAGACGACGTCGTCGACGACGAGCGCTTTCCGCATTCCGCCTTTTGCCCCTGTCTCTCTCCCCCGCGCCTCCCTTTACCACTCTCTTTCTTTCCTCTCTTCCAACGCGATCACTGCGAGCTGTTTCAAGCCTGAGAGGCCGAGACAAGTTACTTTAAGGATGAGCAGCAGGAGAAACGCGAGGTTTCTTCTTTTGGGCGCGCCTCCGCTGGAAACGGAAAACGAATGCCCTCTCGCTTTCGACCTCGACCCTCTCGACCTCACCCTCTTCTTCCTCCTCCCCGCTCCCTCCGCTCCCCACGAGAAAACGCCCAGGTCGCCCGCGTCGCCCTCGCCGACAGGCTCCCCACGCGCGAGGACGCTCTCAGCGACTTCAGGGCCCGGGCCAGACAGCAGTCGCAGGCCTCGACCTCCGCGCCGGTCTTCGACATCCTCGTCGTCGGCGGCGGCGCGACGGGCACTGGCGTCGCGTTGGACGCGGCGACGCGCGGCCTCTCGGTCGCCCTCGTCGAGCGCGACGACTTCGCCGCGGGCACCAGCTCCCGGTCCACGAAACTGGTGCACGGCGGGGTGCGCTACCTCGAGCGCGCCTTCAGCAAGCTCGACCTCGGCCAGCTCAAGCTTGTCTTCGAGGCGCTCCACGAGCGCAGGAGGCTGCTGGCCAACGCGCCGCACCTGACGAGCGAGCTCCCGATCATGATGCCGTGCTACCGGTGGTGGGAGGTGCCTTACTTCTGGGGTGAGAGAGTTTTTCGTCTGTTTGTTTGATTCGGAGAGCTTTGTCTGAGGGGAGAAGAGGAGCGAAGGGGGAAAAAGAACGAGGGAAAAAATAAGAAGAAACTCTTCTCCGCCTCTTTAACAAACTCTCCCTCCCTCCCTCGCTCCGCACGCAGCCGGCCTCAAGGCCTACGACGCCGTCGCAGGAGGGGCGGGACTGACGATGTCCCGCTACGTCAGCCCGCGCGAGGCCCGCCGCCGCTTCCCGACGCTTTCTCCCCGGGGCCCGCCGGGCGCCGGCGGCATCGGCGGCAGCGGCGGCACCGGCAGCGGGAGCAGCGGCAGAGCCGAGGGCGCTCCCTCCTCTCCCGCCCCTCCGACCGCCGCAGCCGCTGCTTCATCCGACTCCTCCTCCTCCTCCGAGCAGGCCTCGGCCCGGCCCTCGCTCAAGGGCGCGATCGTCTACAGCGACGGCCAGTTCGACGACGCGAGGCTCTGCCTCGCGCTCGCGCAGACGGCCGCGGCAGCCGGAGCGCGCGTCGCGAACTACGCGGAAGTCACGCGACTGATGCGCGACGAGGCCACCGGAAAGGTCGTCGGCGCCTACGTCAGGGACGCGCTGGCCGGGCCCGGGGGGAAAGAGATCCCCGTGAGGGCCAAAGTCGTGGTGAACGCGGCGGGCCCCTTCGCGGACGAGGTCCGCAGGATGGTTGGGGCCGCCGCCGACCCAAACGACGGCAGCAAGAAGACGAAGAAAAAGAAAAACTCCTCTGCCTCCGCTTCTCCTCCTCCTCCCTTCCGGAAGATGATCCAGCCCTCCTCGGGAGTCCACGTCACGCTCCCCGACTACTATTCCCCCTCCGACACGGGCCTGATCGTGCCCAAGACGGCAGACGGCCGCGTCGTCTTCCTGCTGCCGTGGCACGACGCGACGATCGCCGGCACGACTGACGCTCCCTGCGCCGTGGAGGCCCTGCCGCGCGCCACCGAGGCCGAGGTCGCCTTCATCCTCGACGCCGTCAAGCCCTACCTGACGGTCGCCGTGCGGCGCTCCGACGTGCAGAGCGCGTGGTCGGGCGTCCGCCCGCTGGCGGCGGACCCGGACGCCGAGGACACCGCCTCGACGTCGAGGGACCACGTCGTCGCCGTCGACCCCCGCTCCGGGCTGGTCACGGTCGCGGGGGGCAAGTGGACGACCTACCGCGCGATGGCGAGGGACGCGGTCGACGCCGCGGTGGCCGCCGGCGCGCTTGCCGCCGCCCGCGGCTGCTCGACGGCCGCGCTGCCACTCGTCGGCGCCGCAGGCTGGTCGCGCGCCCTGTTCGCCGAGGTCGCGCAGGCGTACACCGTGCCGCACCGCCCCGGGGCTATCGACACGCGCGTCGCCCGGCACCTGGCGCGGTCCTACGGCGGCCGCGCGCGGCTGGTGACGCAGCTCGCCGAGGACGAGGGGCTCGGCCGCAGGCTCGCGCGTGGCCACCCCGAGCTCGAGGCCGAGGTGGCGTACGCCGCCCGCCACGAGATGTGCGAGACGGCGGTCGACTTCGTGGCCCGCAGGACGCGCCTCGCGTTCGTCGACGTGGCCGCCACGGAGCAGGCCCTGCCGCGCGTGCTCGAGATCATGGCGAGGGAGAAAGGGTGGGGGTTCTGGAGGAGGCGGCGGGAGCGGGAGCGGGCCGAGGCGTTCCTTCAGACGTTCAAGGGCGGAATGTAGGTAGTTTTTTTGCGTGCAATTTTATTTCTTGCCTGTTTCCTTTTGAGAGAGAGAGAAAGAGTAAACAATAACAGCGATGGGCGACGTGGCACGAGAGGTTTCTGCTTCCGTGCAATTCACCCGTCGAGAGCCGTTTTAATGGGGAGGGAAAAAGGTTGAAAGAAAAAGGGAAAAAAAGGCGACGGGCCCGAAGTTTTTTTCGCCACAACTGTTTTCCCCCCCTTTCATAAAAAAAAGAGAGGACTTGCCTCTTTCTTCGCGCTTCGATTCCTCCCCTACTCAAGCTGCCAGGTCGGTCGTTGCTGATTTGAAGAATGCGAGAGGCACCATCGATGCACTTGCACGCGAGCGCGCGCGAGAGAGAGAGAGAGAAAAGGAGCCTTTGATTGGCTTGACACTAGATGCGATTTTCGTCCACTAGCGTTTGCGGCCAGCGGTCCCCCACCATCGAAATTCTGGTAGCGTCGCGCAGGCGCCGCCGAGCCTCTTACGAAGCATCTGAGACCACAGAGCGATACTAGAGACCATGATGTCACGCCCGGTGCTGGTTCTGGGGCATGAAGCGAACCCAAAAAGGGGGTAAAAAGAGCCTCGTTGAAGGAGGGAGGCCAAGCAGCAAAATCTCGCGAATCGGTTACGACCCCTCGGCCCTCATCATCACCTCGAAATCGCTCCGTCGAGCTCACGCCTCCTTCCAGCCCCTTTCATCACTTCTCTCCCAAACAGGTCCGCGTAAAAGAGTTCTCATAATGCTGCGCAGAACACTCGTGCTCGCGTGCCTCGCGCTGCTGGCCGGTGAGTTGAAAACCATGTTTTTCTTTTTTCTTGAGGGAGGAGAAGGTTGGTGAAGGTCGTCCTTTGCCGATTTCATCATTCGCCGTTTCCTCTCGGCCGGATCCCGCGCCCCCTATGCAAGCGTCTCTATCCCTCTTTTTCCTTCTCGGATGGTTTGCATTGAGCAGTTCTTCGACGTCTTTGAGAAGGACGGAAAAGAAAGTACCCGCTGAGCGGGAGAGAACGCAAGACGGTCCGAGATACTTGTCCTTTGCGGTCGAGAGAGAGCCGCCTTCTTAGAACCCCCCTTCTTAGAATCCGAGAGGGGCTCGCCCGCTCGGCGCATCGGCTCGCCCTTTTTCTCATTACCAAAAAAAACTATCCCTCCTCCCACTCAAAAAAAAAACCAAAAAAATATCAGCCTCAGCCAGCGCCGCCTCCTCCGACTCCGGCCCCGCCCCGGCCCCCGGCCTTCCCTCCAAGTCGTCGGCCGCCGCTCGCAGCGCCTCCTCCGGCGCCCCCTCCCCGGCCCCCCTCGACGGAGGCTCCCCGTCCCCGGCCCCCGAGCCGAAGAAGAAGGAAAGGGCCCCGGCGCCGCTCTTCAACTATTTCGCCAACGCAAACCACTCGACCTTCTCGACGACCTGGCTCGCGATCAAGGCGGCGCACCTCGACGAGTACCTCAACAGGACGGACCTGGCCATCACCTTCTTCGCCCCGACCAACGCGGCCTGGGAGCGGCGGCTGCCCTCGATCACGCGCGACCTGGGCCTCGACGTCAAGGGCCTGCTCTCCGAGGGCAAGTCGCAGGTGCTCAACGAGATCCTCAAGTACCACATGCTCTCCGTCAGGATGGACTTTGAGCGCCTCTCGTCGCAGTCGAAGGTCACAACCACGGCCAACCTGTGCTCAGACGCGAAGGACCTCGAGATCGCCGAGGGTGGCGCCGGCAACGGGCCCGACGCCGGCAGGGGCAGGATCGCCCTCCTGACCTCAGGCGATGGATACGCGACGCTCCTCGACCGCGGCGTCAAGGTCAGCAGGAACATCGTCTACGCGATCGACGACGTCCTCCTCCCCTCCGCCGTGACGGTGCCCACCATGCAGGCCCTCGGACAGAAGGACCTGCTCAAGATGTCCGCCGAGGTCTGGGCCGACAAGGACCTGATCGAGCACCTGAGCAGCGTCTCGAGCGGCGGCGCGGCCGCGCCGGCGGCGCAGCCGCTGCCGAGCGAGTTCCGCAGGCACCGGAGCCCCTCCTCTTCGGGTGGCGGCTCGCGCGCTTCCTCTTCTTCGGGGTCTTCCTCTTCCAGCAGCAGCAGCAGCAGCAAGAACAAAAAGAAGCACGACGACGAGGGCAGCGACGGCGGCGACTTTGACGACGGCGCGCCCGTCTCGGTGCGCAGCGCCGACAACGGCGCGGACGACACGTCGAGCGACGCGACCGGCAACTAGATGGTTTCTTTGATGCCTCTGTTCCCGCGAAAGCACTCGAACGCTCGCTTTTCTGTGTGCAGTCGGCACCGACTGAGGTGAGCACGTCTCCCCACTCGTCGAGTATAAAAAATACAAAAAAACTTGAAGCTTTCTTTTTCCTTTCTTTTTCTTTTCCTCGTTCGCGACGATGCCATTAACCCCTTCCTTTTCTCTTCTTGGTCGTGTTTTTCGGTGTCCGTCCCCCCCTCTGATGTGTAAGAATTCTACAACGGAATCAATTTGGCTCCATGCGTTTGTTTATTGGCGCTTTCTGTTTTGGGGGGGGAGAAGGAAAGAAAGAGGAGAAGAAAACAAAAACTCCTCCCTGCCTTCGCTCCTCGTCCGCCTTCACTCCCCCTCGCCCTCTTCCTTCTCGTCGTCCCTGGCGAAGACGAACACCCCGCCTCCGCCGGCAGTCTGCCTCCCAATCAGCGTCGTCTCGTCCAGGAATGACAAGAGGTACTCGCCTCCGGCGGCGTCCCTCGCGGAGCCCAACACCCTGTCGACGAGCACCCTCGCGGGCCGCAGCAGCGGCCCCAGGAGGCCGGCGACCGCGCCCGAAGGGCTCGAGGCGGCGACGCCCTGCGCGCTCAGCGGCACCCCGACCTCGGCGGACCGCAGGAACAGCAGCAGATCCTTTTGGAGATCCCCCCTCGGGAGCAAGGCCGGCGCGAGCAGCGCCTCGGCCGCCCGGGAGGGAACCGCTTTGCCGAGGGCCGCGCGGTCGAAGACGAGCCGCAGCCTCCTGCGCGCTCGGGCCTCGTAGCGCGCCGAGACCGTGGCGGTGAGCGAGTCGAGCAGCGGCGGGAGGCGGAAGGTGATGACGTTCCTGACGGGGGCGAAGGAGGAGGAGGAGCCCGCGGGCGGCAGCGGATCGAACTCTTGATAAATCTCCGCCACCCGCGGGAAAGGGAGCCCGCCCGGCAGGAAGGCGGAGGCCGTCGCGGAGCCGAGGGAGCCCGCCGCCTCGGACGCGGCTAGCAGGGGGGCGACGTCGAGCGCCGTCGTGTAGAGGAGGCGCCAGCGGCCCGGCAGCAGCGGCGAGACGCCCCTGCCGCCGCCGTCTTCTCCTGCTTCCCCTTCCTCCCTCTCTTTGCCTTCGTCGGCGAGGGCGAACGCCGCCTCGAGGGCGAGCACGGCCTCCTCTATGGCTCCCCTGGCGGCGGCGCTGGCCGAGCCGCCCCGGCCGCAGCCGACGAGCGCCGAGAGGAGGTCGGCCTTGAGGGCAGGGACGGAGGAGGCGGAGGTCGAGGCCGGCGGCGGGGAGAGCGCCACGGCGACCAATCGTCGCGAGCGGGGAGCCGCTGCTGCAGGGATGGCGCCTCTGCTGCTGCTGCTGCTGCAGCGGCCTCGAGAAGAGCTCGAGAGGGTTCGACGCAAGGGTGCACCTCGCATGGTGTGCCCTTTTGCCGTTCCGGTTCGAGGTGACGACGGGAGAGTTGCGAGCAGCGGAAAAGAGAGCAGCGATCGAAGAGAGAGAAGAAAGAGAGAGAGAGAGTGAAAAAAGTTGGCGCTCCACTGGAGCTCTGGTCTGCATTTCGTGCGCTGCACACTTTCGACGAGCTCCAGCCGGCCGCGAGAGCGAGAGAGGGCTCATTCATCATTCGTCTCGCGCTGCTTCTCCCTGGAAACCGCCCCAAACATCCCTCGAGACACGCTCCCTTGTACTCACGTGTAGCGACACCAACTCTCCGTCTGCCGCTGGGATAGGAGCAGAGACCGAGGGAGCGATGCAAGCGGGGGAGGAAGACGGAAGGATGGGTGTCGACGTCGACGTCGACGTCGAGCTCGACGCCGCCGACGAAGACAACTCCGCCGCTACCGGGACCCTCCCTCCGCCGCCCCCCGGGAGGACCGAGGGGGTGTCCTTCGCCACCTTCTGCGACCTGCTCGAGGCCCTGCAGGAGGAGCCCAGGCACACGCGCAGGGTCGAGATCGTGAGGGACTTTCGCGAAAGGTACTTGACGGGCCGGAGGAGGTTCCCGGCGGCCGTGCTGCAGAGGCAGCAGAACGAGGAGCGGCCCGGAGGCGGCGCCGGCGGCGGGCCCGCCCCGGGCGGGGGAGGAGGAGGAGCAGGAGGAGAAGGAGGGGGCGCGGCGGCCAGGGGGAAGTCCGCGCTCGCCTCCCTGCGCCCCGGGCAGCTCCGCGCCGGGGTCGCTTCGAAGCGGGCGGTGCTCGGCTTCCTGGGCAAGAGGAGGGCGCTTCCGGCGTCGCTCGTCAGGACTGCCGGCGGGGGCGGAGGGGGGAGCGGAGGAGGAGGAGGAGGAGGAGGAGGAGGCGCAGGCGCAGGAGCGAGGGGAACGGCAACGAAAACGGAGGAGCAAGAAGACGCCGACGGCGGCAGCGCCAAGGAGGGCAACGGCGACCTCTTCCAGTTCTACCGGCTCCTCTTCCCGTCGCTCGACGACGAGCGCGGGCGCTACCACCTCAAGGAGAAGCTGCTCGCCAAGGCTCTGTGCAATGCCGTGGGACGCGGGGACCCGAAGAATGACTCCGGTGAGTTTTTCCTTTTTTTGATTTTGGAAAAGTTGTTTTTCCTCTGGGCGAAAGAGAAAAAGCAAAAACTCACTTTTTTTCTTCTTCTTCTTCACAACTCAATCAAAACAGGCGCGGAGCGCGTGCTCAAGTGGCAGACGGACAGCTCTGGGGCCTCGGCCGGGACGCTGGCGCACGTTGCGAGGGACGAGCTGGTGAGTGCGTGCATGCTTTGAGAGAGGTCATGTTTATTGGCGAGAGAGAGGGGCAGAGACGACGAAAGAGAAACAAAAAAGCTTGAGCTCATTTTTCTTCAAAAAAACTTTTTCAGTTCGTCAACGGCTGCAGGTTCAAGGCCGAGTCCTCTTTTGAGGAGCGCAAGCTGAAGATCTATGACCGCGGCCTCTACCAAGCTCTGAATCTGGGGCAACTGAACGCCTTGCTCGACGAGCTGGTTAGAGCAGCGGCACCCAAAAAAGGCAGGAAGAGGGAGGCAGCAGCAGCCGGCGGCGCCGGCCCCTCGGCCGCGACCGCCGCCGCCGACTTTCTCGACTCGGACGACATGGCTTCCCGCGTCGTAGGGGCCGGACGGGTCCTGCGGAGGCTGCTCGAGCGGACTTCGGCGAGGACAATGACCTGGGTGGTCAAGATCATCCTGTCGGGTACGACATTTGTTTTAACCTGTTCTTTTTGAAACCTTTTTTTTTTCCTGCTCCGTTTCAACTTTTTCTTGTCCTTCTTCCTTCCGTTCGAGGCCCCCGCCATCCGCTCTTCTGACAAAATAAACTCCACCCTCTCCTTCCTTCCTCTCAAAAGGCTCCCTCGGCACGGGCATCAGCGAGGCCTCTGCGCTGAAAGACCTCCACCCCGAGGGCTACGAGTACTACAAGATGTGTACGTCCCTCAGGCGCGCCGTCCGCGCGGTGTCCCGCGACGACCCCCGCACGGGCGAGGCGATGCCCGTCGAGCTCGTGACCGTGCAGCTCGGGTCCGGGTCGATGGCAATGAAGTCGCAGGCGGCGCACGACGCGGCGGGGGCGCTGCGGGAGATCTCGCCGCTTGACCCGGGGAGGGGAGCGAGGGGGCGCGGGGGGAAAGGGGGAGGGGAGCTGCTGCCGGAGGCCGAGGCGAGGCTGAGGCTCGCTTTGAGGGCGCCGCTGCCGAGAGGCAAGGGCGGCGCCTCTTCCTCCTCTGCCCTGTCGCCTCCCGCTCCATCTCCCGGCTCTGCTGCTGCTCCCGCCGCCGCTCCTCTCACGATCCCTCCCTGGTTCCTCATCGAGACCAAGATCGACGGCTACCGCCTCCAGCTCCACAAGGACACGACGCCGGGGGGCTTCAAGGAAGGCGTCCGCTTCTTCTCGCCGAGGTGCGCGCCTGTTTTTGCCCTTTTTTTTGTTTCGAAAGTCGTCGGAGGGAAAAAGACAAATTCCCTT
>Ga0315284_10014000_pt1 | contig 11429 bp, 15 predicted proteins | sample YL17G09_16_MG_FD_203696 | JGI IMG/M metagenome (GOLD analysis project Ga0315284, IMG submission 203696) | Sediment microbial communities from Yellowstone Lake, YNP, Wyoming, USA - YL17G09_16 | ecosystem: Environmental > Aquatic > Freshwater > Lake > Sediment | place: USA: Wyoming | collected... | reverse complement strand
TGTCCGTCAACATCTTTTACGTGCCAGCCGAAGGCCTCATATTTGGTGCGTAATGGCTCCTTCGGCATGACATCCTCCGTATAGCCGTCTATCTGGATATTGTTTCTGTCCATTATGAAGGTCAAATTGTCTAACCGCCATTTTCCCGCCAGGGCAGCTGCTTCCCAGGTCATTCCCTCGTCCTGTTCGCCGTCGCCGACAAGGCAATAGATCTGGTGTTTTTTACCATCCATTTTGGCGGCAATTGCCATCCCCACCGCCATCCCTGTTCCGTGGGCAAGCGGCCCGGAACTATTTTCAATTCCCGGTAGACCAAGATGAGGGTGCCCTTGCAGGCGGGAACCGAATTTGCGCAAAGTTTTCAATTCTTCAACCGGGAAGTAGCCGGCGTGGGCGAGAGTTGCGTAAAGGACCGGGCAGATGTGGCCGTTGGAGAGAATTACCCTGTCGCGCTCCGGCCATTCCGGATTTTTAGGGTCGTGCTTTAGTACAAAAAAATAAAGAGCAGCGAAAACATCCGCCATACCTAAAGGTCCGGCCGAATGGCCGGAACCGGCGGCGAGCAGCATTTCAATAATTGACTGGCGGATCTGGTTTGCCTTTTCTTCTATCTCTTTGATTGTTTCGTCATGAGGACAGGGCATTTATTAAAGCAGTTTAGATACGGCCAGCAGATGTTTTAGCAGCATGGCTGCGTATCCCCACTCGTTGTCGTACCAAGCAAGGACCTTTATCAAATCGCCGTCTATTACCCTTGTCATTGCCAAATCAACGATTGAACCATAGGGCTGGCGCAAGATATCCGTTGAGACTATGGGCTCTTCGGCAACGGCTAAAATATCTTTCCACTGTTCTTCTTGGGCTGCTTCTCTGAAGATATTGTTTATTTCTTCAACAGATGTAGGCCTTTCAGCGATAAAAGTAAAATCTATCAGCGAGCCGCAAACCACCGGCACGCGGGTGGCAATGCCATCAAATTTTCCTGCCAGTCCCGGGATTGCTTTGGTAGCCGCCAATGCCGCGCCGGTTGTGGAAGGCGAGATATTCATCGCAGCCGCTCTGGCGCGCCGGAAGTCGCCTTTCTTATCCGGCCCGTCCACCAATCCTTGAGTTGCCGTGTAGGCATGCACGGTATTTAAAATCGCTTTTTTGACTCCCGGTTCCCTCATCATTACTGCCATAAGCGGAGTGACGGCATTAGTAGTGCAGGAGGCGTTGGAGGTAATTTTATCTGATTTCAGAAATTCTTCGCCAACGTTTGGCGTTGAAGTCGGCGTTACATCATCTTTTGCCGGCGCTGTGATGACCACTCTTTTCGCCCCCGCATCAAGGTGCGCCTTTGCTTTATCGCGGGATTCAAAAATACCGGTTGATTCCACAACGATGTCTATACCCAAATCTTTCCAGGGCAATTTTGCTGGCTCTTTTTCCTGAAGAACGCGGATCATCTTTCCTTCTACTGTGAGGTTGCCGTCTTCAACTTCAACACTTTTGTCGTATGGCCCGTAAACGGAATCGTATTTTAAAAGATAGGCGAGGTTTTCCGCCGACCCAAGGTCATTGACGGCGACGAATTCCAAATCAGGGTGCCCAAAAGCATAGCGGAAAAATATCCGTCCGATCCTACCAAAACCGTTAATTGCGATTTTTACTTTAGCCATGGTTTAGCCACAGATATATTCTATAACAGCTTTGCCACGGGCGCAAAAGACCTTCTGTGTATTTTACAAGGGCCTAGAACGGCCAGTTGCGCTTGGTGAAGCTTTGTCCCGTAGCCCTTATGCCTTTCAAAGCCGTAATTCGGGTATTTTTTGGCGTATTTTTTCATCGCCTTGTCCCGTGTAACCTTTGCGATAAGAGAGGCGCAGGCAATAGCGAAAACTTTGCGATCGCCCTTCACGATTGCCATCTGCGGAATTTTTAAACCGGCAATTTCTGTTTTCCCGTCAACCAGAACGATAGTTTGTAGCTTGTAGTGAGTAGTTTGTAGTTTTTTGATGGCGCGGCGCATTGCCAGCCGTGCGGACTGATAGATATTAATTTTGTCTATTGTTTTGGGGAGACAACGGGCGGTTTGAAATTTTAACCCTTTTTCTTTCAGCAGTTCGGAAACAAATTTTTCTCTCTGATGCGGCGAGAGAAGCTTTGAATCCCTTAACCAGTGCAGTTTTTTGTGCGTTTTTTTGAAAAATTTCCTGCCGAACAAAACGGCGCATACAACAACTGGCCCGGCCAGACAGCCCATGCCGACTTCATCCACGCCCAAAACGAAGCGATAGCCGTCGCGAAACAACTTTCGCTCCAGAGTTTTATGTGGTAATCTCATTTTCTGGATTCTGCTATTTTATATAATGCAATTCCGGCCGCGACTGCCACATTCAAACTCTCCTTTTTGCCATACATAGGTATGGCAATTATTTTATTCGCGTATTTAAGGATGCCCTTGCTTAGTCCCCTGACCTCGTTTCCCACGACCAGCGCCAACGGGAATCGGTTTTTTGATTTTCTATAGTCAATTGATTTTTTTGTTTGCTCAAGGGCCACAATTTGTAAGCCGTCTTTTTTTAATTTTTCCATCAATCGCCATGTTTGTTTGTGATGTTCCCAAGGCACGAAATGCTCGGCCTCCAAGGCCGTTTTAGCCACTTTTTTATCAGTAGGGGTTGGCGAATAACCGCAGATATAAACTTTCTTAACTCCTGCCGCATCGGCCGTCCTGAAAATAGAGCCGACATTGTAGGCGCTTCGGATGTTATGGAGAATTAAGTAAATTTCTTGCCATTTTGTAGGCATAGTGATATTATAATAGCTATGAGAGAAAAAGAAACCCTAAAAAAAATCCCCGATTCTACTCCTGACGAAGTAGCTCAAGCTCTTGGAAGAATTGAAGAGGCGACTCTTGAAGAGGAATTTGAAAGAAAGGAACGGGGGCTAACCCTAGAACCAAAAGGAGTGCCCATGCAACGGGGCCAGGAGGCAGAATATTTTAGGGCAAAAGAAGCAGAAAAGGGCAAGAGCGTCCCCGATTTTATAAAAGAGTGGCAGAAAGAAAATAAAGATTATATTCTCCAAAACGAAGACGTGAGCGAGGAAGGGATTATCAACGAAACTGATATAAAATTTCCCGTTGAGTTTGTTGATTATTTAATCGGCAATGCCAAGGGGTTCTTAAGAGAAAAAGGCCTTGAGCTTTTTGGCGAGATAGCGACCATAAAGATTAAAAATGTTTCGGATAAACTCGGTATAATAATTGTCGCGGTAAGAGACAAAGCTGGCGCTACCACTTTTTTGGACTTTCACTCTGTGCCGCCGTTCGAACTTAAGAGGTCAAACTCAAGCTTGGTGGGCGTAAATACTTTCTAAGCTTATTATTAATTCTATTTAATTTTTTAAAAATATGAAAAACATATATGAGACAACACTCATTACGGTCTGGAGAGTTTTAATTGGATTGATGGTGATGGCGGCGATTTTTGTGGGAGTCAGTATTCATCAAGCGCTGAACACTACCGTGACAACCAACGTCGTTTCGTTCAGCGGCGAGGGCAAGGTCTTGGCGAAACCGGATGTGGCGGTAATTGACTTCTCAATTGTCACCGAAGCCGCTACCTCAAAAGCGGCGCAGGATGCCAACTCGGAGAAATCAAACAAAGTTACCGATTTTCTTAAGAAACAAAATATAGAAGACAAGGACATCAAGACGATTTCCTATAATATCTATCCTCAATATGAATATCCAAGAGGTGGAGTTCCCAGAATCAAGGGCTATCAAGTAAGCCAGACGATTGAGGTAAAAGTAAGAGATTTGGACAGCGTCAGTTCCATATTGGATGGCGTTGTTACCGCTGGAGCTAATCAAATTGGCAATTTGAATTTTGAAATAGACGAGCCGGAGAAACTGAAAGCGCAAGCGCGGGAATTGGCCATCAATGACGCCAAAGACAAAGCAAGCACGCTTAAAAATCAGCTCGGCATTAGGCTTGGCAGGATAATTAACTTTTCGGAAGGAGTAGTGGGTTATCCGGTGCCGATGTACGAATCGGCAATGCTTGGCAAGGGCGGCGGCGTTGGCGGCGGACCATCGGTGCCTAGCGGGGAGAACGAAATAACTGTGGATGTAACGATAACCTATCAGATTAAATGAGAACAGTGTGGTCGGCTGTTCCTATTTAGGGGAAAACAAGGAGGAAAAATAAGATTTATGAAAAATCCATTTGAGACAATAAAGAAAGTGGTCAGACCGGAGAAACATACGCAAGTATCTTTTGAAAGAGCCGCCCAAGAACGAGCGAGAGCAAGCCAGGAATATCAGAAGGCAGAAGGAAATCCAGATAAAGAGCATCAGCCAGAATACAATAAATGGCTAAAACTTCTCCTCAAAGAGTTTGAAGAAGCCCGGAAAAAAGCGGCGAAGCTCTATGGAAAAGGGTGGGAAGAAGCCCACGAACTGAAGGAAAGACACGAGAGATTAATAAAAGAAGCAAGGGAAGCCCTGGAAAGATTAGTTGAGTTTGAAATGGATAAGCTAGGCATGACTAACGAGGATTATGAGATGAGGAAGGCAATAGACGCTCAAAAAATACAAGAATAAATCTCTCAGTAACCCAAAACCGCGCGAGGCGCGGTTTTGTGATTGACAAAACGCGGCAGCTCTTCTAGCTTTTGTATCAGATGATTAACAATTAAGAGAGGACCGAAATGATACTCGCCATGTTATTGGCCGCGTTGTTTGTTTACCAATCTCTGGATGTGGTTGAGCAAATCACAGTCGGGAAGAAATACTATTGGACAGGTAATTTCAAAAAATCAGTTGAATCATTCGGTAGGGCCGCAAAACTGGAACCGGATTCCTCGCTTTGCCACCTTTGGCTGGGCAGAGCCTACGGCAGGTTGGCGGAAAGCTCGGGCTTTGTTTCGGCGCCTAAGCATGCTTCGCAAGTACGCTTGCATTTTGAAAAAGCCGTTGAACTTGCCCCCGAGAGTTTGGAAGCCCTAAGCGACCTTTTTGACTACTATCTTAATGCCCCGCATTTCTTGGGCGGAGGCGTTGAGAAGGCAGAGACCTTGGCGGCGAGGATTGCCGAGCTTGACGAGGCGGAAGGTCGCTGCGCAAGCGCGAAGCTGTCGGAGAAAAGGAAAAAATTTAAAGAAGCCGAAGAGCATTTTAAGGAGGCCGTATGGCTTGAGCCCGAAAGTATCGGCAGATTACTCGACCTTGCGAAATTCTTGGCGCGAAGAGGCAGAATTAGCGAGAGCGAAGAGGTTTTTAAGAAGATAGAGGAATCATTTCCTGGTTATCCCGATACTCTCTTTGCCCGAGCCGAAACTTACATACAAAGCGGCCGCAACTTGGATATGGCGCGGGAGATGCTTACGCGCTATCTGTCATTGGAACTTGATGAAAACCACCCGGCGCCGTTTGAAGCCGAGCGACTTTTGAAAAAAATTTCCGAAAATTAAAACCCCCTACGGGGCTTTTTATTTTACGCGATCTCTTATCGTTAACCAGATTTGAAATTTTCGACATTTCGAAACGCCGGCAGATTAAGCTGTACCGGACAGCTATAGATCGTAAGAGGTACTTGCCTATCGACAAGCAAACCTCCTACAACCTATACCGACACTTAATTCTAAATTTCCGAGTATTGTATTTAGTCCTTCGATAAACTCAGGACTAAATATTTCTTCGAAATATTTAGAAAGGAGGTGATCCACGAGCAGCTTCCGCTACCCGTGCCTTGTTACGACTTATTCCTTGTCATCGAGCCTACCGTGGTTCCACTAATAAAAATGGACCTTCGGGTATTCCCGACTTCCCTGAATTGACGGGCGGTGAGTGCAAAGCTCGAGAACGTATTCACCGCAGCGTGCTGATCTGCGATTACTAGCGATTCCGGCTTCATGGAGGCAAGTTGCAGCCTCCAATCCGAATTGAGGGGAGGTTTGATGGGATTAGCTCCGCCTCGCGGCTTGGCAACCCATTGTTACTCCCCATTGTATCATGTGTGTAGCCCAGGACATCAAAGGGCCACGCTGACTTGACGTCGTCCCCGCCTTCCTCCAGGTCAACCCTGGCAGTCTCGCCTGACACTTGTAACAGGCAACGGGGGTTGCGCTCGTTTCCCCACTGAAGGGAACCAGTCACCTGACGAGCTGACGACAGCCGTGCAGCACCTGTGCTAATGCCTTGCGGGAGTCCCGGTTTCCCGGGATTTTCATTAGCATTTCAAGCCCTGGTGAGGTTTTTCGCTCTGTGTCGAATTGAACCACATGATCCACCGCTTGTGCGAGCTCCCGCCTATTCCTTTGAGTTTTAGCCTTGCGGCCGTACTTCCCAGGCGGCAGATTTAACGCGTTAGCTGCGCCACCGAGAGGGTCGATGCTCCCGATAGCTAATCTGCATCGTTTAGGGCGTGGAATACAAGGGTATCTAATCCTTTTTTATGCCCACGCTTTCGCAACTGATCGTCAGCAAAGCCCCAGCAAGCTGCTTTCGCTTTTGGTGTTCCGTGCGATATCAATGCATTTCACCGCTACACCGCACGTTCCGCTTGCCTCTGACATGCTCTAGTTCTTGCGTTTCCAGCGCGGTCTCACAGTTGGGCCGTGAGATTTAACGTTGGACTACAAAAACCGACTACTTGCGCTTTACGCCCAATAATTCCGGATAACGCTTGGGGTCTCTGTATTACCGCTGCTGCTGGCACAGAGTTTGCAACCCCTTATTCTCGTGGTACCGTCAAAATTCTTCCCACGCAAAAGCAGTTTACAACCCGAAGGCCTTCTTCCTGCACGCGGCGTCGCTCGATCAGGCTTTCGCCCATTGTCGAATATTCTCGACTGCTGCCACCCGTAGGTGTACGAGCCGTGTCTCAGTCTCGTCGTTGGGGAACACGCTCTCACGCCCCCTACCCGTCATAGCCTTGGTGAGCCGTTACCTCACCAACAAGCTGATAGGACCTAGGCCGCTCCTAAAGCGTCTTGCGACTTTAATGTTGCCATACTATCGGGAATTAGCCTGCCTTTCGGCGGGTTGTGCCCGACTTTAGGTTACGTACCAAGGTGTTACTAACTCGTTCGCCGCCGTACGACATCCTTGCGGACATCGTACCGCTCGACTTGCATGCCTTATCCACGCCGCCAGCGTTCATCCTGAGCCAGGATCAAACTCTCATTTAAGAAAGAGTTAATCTTGCTCTCCCTGCCATAAATGGCAAGGGTAAAAATTTTCTCTTAGGAATAGATTGTGAAAAAATCACAAGCCCCGACGCCATTAAAGGGTCGGGGCTCCGACTTTACGTCGGAGCTATTTTTAATTCTGGTTAACGATAAGAAATCACATAATTCTTATCGCTCATTTTGAATTCATATTGAATTTTCAACGTTCTGACAATAACACTCGGGATTGTCCTGAGTTATAGTCGAAGGACAATCCCGAGTGTGTAAAAACACAGAAAGTTGTGGGGTTTTTACGTTATTTCATTTTGATACCTTTATTATATTCCCCTGGATTAGTAAGTCAAGCCCTTTATCACCAGCGTCTTACACCTTGGATTATGGCTGCCGTTAACCCCCTTTTTATCCCTGTTTTTCTAATTTGCTTCCGGTATTCCCTTTCTAAGTCGGCGCGGGCTTTCATTAGTTGTATCCTATTCGTCCGATAACTGTTTTCTAAACTTCTCAAATCCTCTTGAGTGCCATCCTGCCCCATCAGCTGATCTTTTTGCCTGCTGTACTGGTTATCAAGTTGTCTTTGTGCATCTTCGAGCTGGGTAAGCTGGCCCACGTAGGCATGTTCAATACTATCCTGATTCGCGTTTTGTGCTCTATTCAAAGTGCTTCCGACTTCAGATATGCCCTCCTGAAAAATCTGACCAACTATTTCTCTCCCCCCGCCCCAACTTTGCGGACCGATTCCTAATACTTGAGCCTCCGCCTTGCCGGCTCCTACGCTCATTGCGAGAGCCATGGCCACAATAGTGCAAAGCATAAAGCCGCCACCCCTTTTCGGTTCAATTTCTAAATCCACCTCTCTTAAAAGTGTTTTCTTTCCAAGCTCTACTATTTGTTCGGGACCTTGCTCTTGTTCGCTTTCTGGTTTTCTAAAAAAATTCTCCAGCATGTTATTGTTCATTACTAATTATTTTTTCAAGCGCGTTTTCGTTAGAATTTCTAAATGCCTGTTCCTTGGCTTTAATATTTTCAGTTAAAGTTTTTAAATTTTCCTCTTTTCCTTCCGTAAAATCCTCAAAAATTTTAATTTGATCTTTGGTTAGAGTTGTCAAGATTGAAACCCAAAGTTCCTTGTCTTTTTCCGGCAGGGTTGAATTTTTGACGAATTCCAAGAATGCCATATTCATAAATACAATAATGCCACTAAACTTGCCCGGATTCAACTAGCGCTCTTATCCGGCGTGTTTTTTACGCCATCCCTCTATTTTTTTATGATTGCCGGACAGAAGGACCTTGGGAACAGTTAACTTTCTGCTTTTTTTACCGACCCCTATTTCAAAAACTTCCGGGCGGGTGTATTGGGCGTGGTCAAATTTTTCAGCGGATTCTTTTTTACCGACAACCCCGGGGATTAAACGCGATATGGCTTCCACTACAACCATTGCCGGGACTTCTCCGCCGGAGAGGACGTAATTACCGATTGAAACAACTTCGTCAGCAATATATTCCGCTACCCGTTCGTCCACTCCCTCGTAGCGCCCGCAAATCAGAATGAGCTGGCCCAGTTTGGCAAATCTTTTTGCCATTTTCTGGTCAAGTTTTTTTCCTCGCGGCGAAAACAAAATTACTTTTGCCTTTTTGTTTTTAACTTTTGACCTTATTTTTTTAACGGCCCTGAAAATCGGTTCAATCTTGAGGACCATACCCGGTCCCCCGCCGAATGGTTTGTCATCAACCGTCTGGTGCTTGTCATTCGTCCATTTGCGAAGGTTATGGATGTTTACCTTTATCAATCCTCTTTTTATCGCCCGCGACAAAATGGCTTCTTGTAGGAAGTTTTGAAAAAAGTTCGGGAAAATTGTGATAATATCGAAACGCATATGATTTTTTAACAAATAAACCCCTTGCGGGGTTTATTTGTTAATGGATTTTTAAGATTTACATTCCGAGGTCGCTTACAACGTCATCCACGTTTTTGGACTTTTCGTCCACGCTTTTCGGCTGTCTGGTGCTGCCCTCCGGCTCTATTATCCGGAGATTCACGCGAGCGTTGTTCCTCATGCCGACGATCCTGGCTAAAGTCCTGATTGCTTTTGCGGTTGAGCCGGCTCGGCCGATCAATAGACCCATATCTTCCGGGTCCACCTTGACCTCAAGCAGGACCCCCATCTCATCGGTTCTCCTCGTAACCTCTACACTATCGGGCTTGTTGACTATTTGTTTGATAAGATATTCAACAAATTCCCTGTCTGCGTAATTCGCCATTCTATAATTACAGCAAAAATGAATTTCTTCTTACAATCCTTTCGGTATTCTGTCAGACGAAACTCACTTTTTTCTGTTGTTAGTGACCTCGACCTTTATTTTATTCTAGCAAAATTGCTGTCTAATGTCAAATGTATAAATTGACGGTCTATGGTGCGGGCTGGGCCGGTTCCTGTTCTGTCTTGGCTTCTTCGGCTGGTGCTGGGGTGGCCTCTTCGGCGACTTTAGCGGGCTCGCTTTCTCTCGCGTTTTCCTCCGGTGCCGGGGTTTCTTCTGTCTGCAGCTTTTCCGCCGGTGCGGCCTTTGCTTGAACCGCCTCTTTCTTTTTCTTTTTTGGTTTCCAAACTTTGACCTTTTCGCCCTCAATCACACCCCTACCAACGAGGAGATTATTCGCTGTTTCTGAAAGGTGAGCTCCCATGGAAAGCCAATATTTTACTCTCTCTGCCTTAACGGATAACTCGTTTTTGTGAGGGTCGTATGAACCCAAAAACTCCAGGTATTTACCCTTTGGCTTTGTGGTATGTTCCAGGACCACGACGCGAAAATACGCCTGCCCGCGCTTTCCCGTCCGTTGTAACCGTATTTTTAGCATACCCCAAAATCTAACACACCACTCCCGCCAAATCAAGGATTTGACAGATTTGCCGTCTTTTGTAAGTATAGTTCCAGTTATTTAATAGGAGGCCGCCATGCCACAGTACATTTTGGTCTGCAATCATCCGCGCCTTGAGGATACCGATCCCGAACCCGACGAAACTTATTATGAAATAATTTATAGGCGAGAGGAACACATTGCTCCTGAGACTGTAAGCGATGACGAATCGGCTTTAAAATGGGCCGAGAACCATACAAAAGAAGAAGTCTGTTGCCGGAATGAAAGAGCTAACCCCCAGCCATTAAAGTTAGTTAGAGTATTAAAACAGTGGTAACCAAACTGGCTAAAATAAATCCTGCAGAAATGCAGGTCTTTGTTTTTCGAGAAACTAATTAAATAAAGAAAGCGAACCCCTATCTAAGAAATTTTCAGAGAGGACTTTGGTAACAAATAAGCGAGCGAGTAGCGGGAGACCGAGACCGCAGACCCTTTAGCCCCGAAGGGGTTAATCTGCGCTTGTGCAGATTAAGGTTGAGGAAAGCTCGGAGGGACCCGCGTTACGAGCGAGCTTATTTGTCAAAGTCCGAACCGAATTTCGTGATAGGGGGTTGCGACATTACCACCCCTTCTTCTCCAACGCATCTTTAGCCGCTTCCTGCTGGGCATCCTGTTTTGCCGGTCCTTCGCCCTCGCCGATTAGGTCCTTTTCCAAAAAGACGCCGATGCGGAAATGCTTGGCATGATCAGGCCCCCATTCTTTCATAACTTCATATGTGGGGGTAATCCCGGCCTCATCTTGCGCCCTCTCTTGGAACAAACTCTTGTAATCCTTATATGCCTTTTCCTCTAGTATTTTCGGCAATTCCCCGATGATAAAGCGTGAAATGAAATCGCTGGCAGTTTCATATCCCCGATCCAAATAAATTGCACCGATAACCGCTTCTAAGGCATTGGCAAGAATATACTGACGGGCGCGGCCGACGTCCTTTGATTCCCCGCGGGACAACAGAAGATATTCATTAAGGTCAATTTTGGCCGAGACCTTGGCCATCATAATGGCATTTACCAATGACGCGCGCCAATTAGTCAGATCGCCTTCCGGATTCGGATATTTGTTATACAGATATTCGGTAACCACCAATTCTAAAACCGCGTCTCCCAAAAATTCCAGACGTTCATTGTGGTCAAGATGCCACTTAGGATTTTCGTTTAAGTAAGAGCGGTGGGTGAGGGCCTGTAAGAGCAGGTCGTGTTTTTTAAACTTTAGACCGATTTTCTTCTCAAGCTCTGAAATTTTTTCCTCGGACATTCGTTAAAATTCCAATTTTCAATTTACAATTTTCAATGAATTTTTAATTCCAGTTTGAAAATTGAAAATTAGAAATTGAAAGTT
>Ga0315284_10013998_pt1 | contig 11430 bp, 5 predicted proteins | sample YL17G09_16_MG_FD_203696 | JGI IMG/M metagenome (GOLD analysis project Ga0315284, IMG submission 203696) | Sediment microbial communities from Yellowstone Lake, YNP, Wyoming, USA - YL17G09_16 | ecosystem: Environmental > Aquatic > Freshwater > Lake > Sediment | place: USA: Wyoming | collected... | reverse complement strand
TCTGCTGCCTGGTGCACCTCCGGATCATCCGCCGGGACGGCGTTCACCGCATCGTAGACTTCATCGATATTGACCGGCACCACCATCTGCCCGAATTGCTTCTGCAGCGCCTGCTCGCTGAAGGCTTGCGACTCGAAGAGCTGCGGGCGCTGCCCGAGCAGGCCGAATTTCGCCCGGCGAAAGGTGGAGACGGCGTTGACGGCGCGCGTGAAGATGCCCACGGCCTCCGCGAAGCAGGCATCCTCCGGGTTGCAGGTGCGCAGGTGCACGAACTTGCGACCGCGCCGCTTCAAGGCGGAGGTGGTCATGAACTGCCCGCACCAGGTGTCGGTGGAGCGGTGGCCGTCCTCGATAGGCCCACTGCGCGTGCAAAAATGCAGGATCGGCAGCTCCGGCGACAGGCCGTTGACCAGCGTGCCGACGGCGGAGACCTCGTGTCCGAAGGTCATGTTGCCGAGGAGGATACCCTGAATCCCTTCACGCTGGAAATATTCCAGCACCGCTTTGGCCTGCGGCACGTCGCTCACGCAGCCGTCGCCGGTCAGCTCCTTCGGCGGGGTGACCAACTCCAGGCCGGGCACGTCCGCCAGCGCCGCCACGCAGCGGTCGCGCATTTTGCCCGCCCACTTGCCGCCATCCCAGGACTCCCAGTTCGAGGGAATGAAGCCGATTTTGACCTTGACCATGAGAACCTCCGCTTACGATTTCAGTTGCATGGCATCCTGTATGGCCGCGTAGATCCGCACCGCCGCTGCTTCGCGCTCCTGCACCACCCCGGCGAATCCGCCGTCCGGGCCGCCGGCCACGCGGTCGGTCACCTGCGGCGCGATGACCACGCCGCGCAGGTCGATGCGGCCGAACAGGTCGCGGAAGTAGTCCTCCGGCTCCGCGGGCGACAGCTCCTGGTAGATCATGGGCACCTGCCCGCCCAGCGCCTGCTGGAGGGCGGCGAAGTTGGCCGGGCAGCCCATCGGACCGGTGTTCACCGCGCGCAGGCCGTCGATTTGCCGGATCACCGGTCCCAGGTGCGCGCCGTTGCCGCAGAAGTGCAGCACGCCGCCGCCGAACTCGCGGAAGAGGCGTGCGTATTGCGGGGCGATGAATTCTTCATACAGGTAGGCCGGCAGGTTCACGGCCTCGTCGTCGGCGATCCACACCCCGCACGGCGGCGGAATCCACACGCCTTGCTCGCCGTGGCAGGCATCCAACGGCTCCCCGGTTACCGCCTTCTGCGCCTTCACCCAGGCAATGAAGGCGTCGGTGACCAGCGTGAAGAGGTCGCGCACCAGTGCCGGCTCGTCATACATCCACGTATACAGCCGCTCGTGACCGGTCATCAGGATCAGCTCGTCCAGCGGACTTTGCGAGTCGGTGAGCGCCACCGGGTAATCGCCGTGGTCGCGCATATACGCCGCCACCTTGAGCACCCGTGGCATCAGGCCGTCGCGCGCGGGGTCGGGCAGACGCAGCTTCAGCACGTCCGCCGGCGTGGTGACGATGGGTTCGCCCGCCGAGGGGTCGCGCCCGGGAATGAAGTGCGTCTCCACGCCGAAGGCCGACGCCAGCACGCCGGTGCCAAAATACGGCGTCAGGTAGGGAATGAAGTCATCATCCAGCGCCGCCAGGTGCGCGTCGCAGAGGCGCTGCTGGAAATCGAGCAGTTGAGCGGGATTGTCGAAGAGGTCGGCAGGCAGCTTCTCCGGCGCGGTGCCGAAGACGATGTAATGCAGTGGCCAGACGATCACCGGCACGTCGACCGGATCCGCCAGCGCGAAGGCGGCGCGGATGCGCGCTTTCGAGCGGTTGAACCGGGTGTCCAACGATGCGGTCATGGCGCCACCTCCAGCAGTTGCCTCACCTGGTCGATCAGCGAGTCGACATCCAGCCCCTGCAGGCGGTACAGGTCGTCCGGCGGACCCGAGGCGCCGTATTGCGTGATGCCCAACCGGCGGAAGGCGCAGGGCAGGCTTTCCTCGGCCAGCAAGGCGCCCACCAGCGCCCCCAGGCCGGTGCGGACGTGATGATCCTCGTAAGTGATCAGATAGCCGGTTGCCGCGGCCCGCAGGAGCGCCTTGCGATCGAGCGCCAGCGGGCAACTGATATTGAGTACCCCGACCGCGAGACCATCAGCGCGCAGCCGGTCGGCCGCATTCACCGCGCGCCCGGCCGGCGTGCCGCAGGTGATGATGACGGCGTCGGCGCCCTCGCGCAGCCAATCTGCTCGGCCGTATTCGAAACGGTAGTCGCCGGCAAAGCGCGCCGCGCCCGCCGGATCGGTCAGCACGGGCAGCGCCGATCGGCCCATTGCCAGCGCGACCGGTCCCGGCGCCCCTGCCATCCAGCGCAGCGCGCGGTCGGTCTGGTTCGCGTCCGCCGGCACGATGAGCCGCCAGCCGAACAGGTTCGCGAACAGGCCGATGTAGTCGATGCACTGGTGTGTCTTGCCGTCTTCGCCCACGTCCAGCCCGCAATGGGTGGCGATCAGCTTCACCGGCGTGCGGTTGATGTCGTTCAACCGCTGCTGGTTATACGTCTCTCCGATGGCGAAGACGCCGAAATCCGCGAAGAAGGTGAGCACGCCGCTTTTCGCCAACCCGCCGGCCAGGCTGGCGGTATGATGTTCCTGAATGCCGCACTGAATCACTCGATCCGGCGCGACAGCCGCCAGCAGATCAAGTTTCACCGAGGCGCCCAAGTCACAGTCGAGCGCGACCAGCGGGTTAAGCAAGGCCAGATCGGCCAGCGTCTGCCCGCAGGCCGCCCGGTTGGCCACCCGCTCGCCGGCGGCATAACTGCGCGGTGTGCCGGTATCAATTTGCAGAGGCAGTTCACCTGTCCTCCCTGGGATCGCAGGCGTCTCGCCTGCCCATTTTTCAGTCCCCTCCTCTATCGTCTCCAGCGCCGCCCGGTTGGCTACCCGCTCGTCGGCGGCATAACTGCGCGGTGTGCCGGTATCAATTTGCAGAGGCAGTTCAGTTGTCCTCCCTGGGATCGCAGGCGTCTCGCCTGCCCATTTTTCAGTCCCCTCCTCCATCGTCTCCAGCGCCGCCCGGCACGCCTCCGGCGAGAGCACTTGACCGTGAAAGGCATACTGCCCCTCGATGCAGGCAATGCCTTTACCCATCACGGTTCGCGCCAGGATCGCGGTAGGCTGGTTGGCGGTGCGGCTCTGGTGCAAGGCGGCATACAGGGCGTTGAAATCGTGACCGTCTACTTCGAGCACCTGCCAGCCATGCACTGCGTATTCGGCGGCGATGTCCTGCCGCATGATGTCTCGCGTGGCGCCGGTGGCCTGCAGGCCGTTGCAGTCGACGACGGCGGTGAGATTCGCCAGGCCGTGGTGCGCGGCGAAGCGCTGCGCCTCCGCGAGCTGTCCCTTCTGGTGCTCGCCGTCGCCGAGGACGACGTAGACGTGATACGCCTGACCGGTGAACCGGCACGCCAGCGCCATACCGCAACCGACGGACAACCCCTGCCCCAGGTTGCCGCTGCTCCACTCCACGCCCGGCACGGCAGAAGTTACATGCCCCTCGAAGGGCGTGCCGCACCGGCGGAACTGCGCAACGGCGTCTTCTCTGGCGACATATCCGGCCTGCGCCAGCGCGGCATAGACGCCGGCGGCGGTGTGTCCGTGGCTGATGACGAGGCGGTCGCGCGCGGGGGTGAGCGCGGCGCCCATGAACAGCAGCAGGAAGATATCGAGGGAGGAGAGCGCGCCGCCGGGGTGGCCCGAGCCGGCGCCCGTGGTCATGCGCAGCACATCGCACCGTGCCGCCCGTGCCATGCGCTCCAGTGTGACATAGTCCGCGTCAGCAAGTGTTGGCGCTTCGAAACCCCGGTGCACCATCGATTCCTTTGCTGTACCGATTACCGTAACCCGGTTCGAGAATAGCTTCCATCTCCCGTTGTGTGACGGCGCCAGTTCCGCTCGATCAGGTTCTCATCCCCCCAGGAAAAGGCGACCATGAGGATCGTCTGCGACCACCCGGTCGCCAGCGCCTGCGCCGCCGCAGCACTTTACGCGATCGTGACCCTCTATACTTTCCCCGAACCATTACGCATGGCGAGATCCTTCCACGCAAACCGATTTAATACTGTGTCGTGAGATGGGCGATTTGTCAAGAAACGCAGGAAGATCGTCTTCGCCTGCCCGGTGAGCTGCGAGACTCCCAGTGTCCTGGGAAATCAGACCGCGATGCGCGCCGATCCGCGCGTTGACGTGAGGCCACCGCGCATAACGGATGCGCGGTGTTCGCCGCGCCACCGTCTCGCCTTCCAGGCATCCTACAATTGCTCCGGCCGCCACCGCAGCACCGCGATGTAAAATTTACCGAACAGGTTCGAGTACCAGGTGGTGAGCAGCGCGCCGTCGGCAAGTTGCCCGCTAGTGGGGTAGCAGGAGTCGATATTCTGCAGATCATTGGTGATCAGCTTCATGTTGGCGGAATCCCACGTGTCGCCTTCGTCGCGGCTGACGGTGACGTAGACTGAGCCGGGATACATGCGCGAGGCGTGGGTGCAGAGGATGCGCCCGTCCTGCAGTTGCAGCAGGTGCGCGGGAGAGTTCAGGCTGGACAGGGTGGTGGGTTCCAGCGCGCTCCAAGTGCGGCCTTCGTCGCGGGAGACGGATTGCAGCACCATGCCGCGCTCGGTCCAGCTTGGGCCGCGGGTGTTCCACCCGCAGTGCGAGCGCGACAGCAGCACAATCTTCCCACTCGCGGTGCGCAGCAGTGTCGGCTCGCCGATGGCATAGCGGTGCACCGGCAGCGTCGAGAGCAGCGTCCAGCTTCGGCCGTCGTCATCGGAGGCATGCACGGCCATGCCGTAACCGTCGGAGTTGTATCCCTCCCCGCCCTCCGGGTCGGGTACCATGTAGTTCGCGGCCACGAGCAGTCGCCCGTTGGGCAGCCGGATCATGTGCCGCTCCGCTTCGCTGTATTGCGACGGCGACGACGGCACGGTAAGCGGCTGCGCGGTGAATTCCCACGTCTTACCCCGGTCGGTTGACCACGCACCCCACAGCGTCGGCCCGCCGATCAGGCTGGTGTCGAACTCGCCCCGCGCGTTGTATTCCGCCCCGGCGCGGTAATCGGTGGTCAGCCAGTCGCCATTGGGCAGCTCGAAAATCGGCGCGCAGCGATGGTCGACGTTGCCCAGGTCAAACAGCACCTCCTTCGGCCCCCACGTTCGGCCGCCGTCGCGCGACCGCACCGCGATCATCCGCCCGTTGATCGCCAGGTGGTCGTCCGCCTCGCGGGCGGTGATCACAACCTCCCCGTCGCGCAGCACGGTGATGGTGGCGGGGTGGTAATGCTTCGTCGGGTGCTGCAGCGCGATCGTCAGCTCCCCGTTGATGCGCTCCGGGAAGAGCTGCGGGTAAATCTGCGCGTAGAGCATTTCGTGGGATTTGGTGAGCAGCAGCACATCATTTTGCAGCTTGTCCACCTCGGCGCGCAGGATGTCCAGGTTCACACCCAGTGCGTCGCGGCGCGGGCTGACAAAGAAGAAGGTCTCGTATGTGCCGTCGGTTTCCGCGATATCCACGCGCAGTGTCACCGGTTGCCCGGGATTGAGCAGGCATCCGGGCAGGATGAGGTGATAGAATCCGGTGACGCCGTGCGGCTGCCAGTAGCGGTGCGGCGCTTCCACCAGCGAGAGGAACGACTTCGGCTCGAAGGTCAGCCGCACGCCGTCCTCCTCCACCGCGAAGCCGTCCGTCACACCCAGCGGGAAGGTCAGCCGCGCCGTCCCGTTCACCGACAGCGTGGCCGTCACGTAAGGATAGGCGGGCCGCAGTGCCGGGCGCACCTGGCTGCCGCCGATCCAGGTGAACACCGTGTCCTCCGCCGTCGCCGCAGGCGCGGTTTCCCACACGGCGAAGCGCATCTCGCCGTGCGGGGGCTGCCGGGACGTATCGCGCCCGTCCGCGTCGCGCAGGGAGCCGCGAAAATCCCGCAGCGTGGCGTCGCTGTGGTAATGCAGCGAGCTGCATCGCGGCGCCTCCCCCTCCGGCACGCTCACCGGCCGCGCGAAGCCTTCCACCTGGTGCGGAATGCGTTGCACCGTCAACTTGTTCATAGGGCGCCTCCTCTCAATACCGTCAATCCGCGGGCATGGTAGCGCACGCGCTACTGGGCGTCAAGCGCGCTGCTACAGCTTTCACCGCGGAGGTGATGATCTGCCATTTCCAGCGCGGCCAGTCGGATGTCCGTCATGCGGTCCTCTCGGGTCATTCGGAATACAGTCGCGTGGCGAGCAGCAGGAACCGATGTGCCGGCTGCAGCGGAAATCGCTCCACGCGGATCGCGCATTGATCCACTTCGGCGACGGCGAACCCGGAATACTGCCCTGGACGCCCCGTCAACACATATCCGGTGGTGCCCGCGGGCGTTGCCGGCCAGTTAGCCGGGCACTCGGTTCCGGTGGCGAACGTGTCATCTGATTGCGTGACTATCCGTCCCCTCCAGCGGGCCGGCGCCTGCGCATGTCCGAAGTCATCGGCCATCAACGTGGTAGCGCCGCAGGAGAAAAGATGACGTTTCCCATCCGTGCCGCGGAAGAAGACGCCAAAGGTACCCTGGAAGCGCACCCCATCGATCTCGGCTTCGCGCTCGAATTCGCTGAAAATCAGGTAGTCGCCCCAGTGCGACGCGATGCGTAACGCCACCGCGCAGGCACCGGCCTGTATTGACACCGGCAATTGCTCCGCGCGGAGAATCGGCATGGTTTCATGCCCGCCGGGTTCATGGATTGCCACAAAGGTGCTGTCCAGGTCGTCGCCTTTCCGGACGGCATCCAGATAGCGCACGCGGCGACCGGCCTGGTCAAGCGTTTCCTGCCCGGGACCATTCGACGCCTCCACCCGGTCAACCGAGCTCAACATCCAGAAGCGATAGCGCCGATCCCGCTCCTGCCAGATCGCCTGCCAGGCGGCTGGCGGCTGATCGGCGACGCGGATATCCCGCAGGCCGAACACGTCTTCCGGCCTCAGGCTCCTGCCGGGCTCCGGGAAGGGAGCGTCCGGGGACATATTCAACCCGACAAACTCCCGCCGGCTCTCCGGCGCATCCGAGGCCGACACCTCGCTAAATAATCGATAGCTGTGTTTGCCGCCACCGCTGACGCGAAAGATGTCTACCACAAAGGTCTCGACGCCGGGTCCTTTAATCAGCGCCACCAGACGGCGATAGGCGGAACACTGCGCGTAGATCCGTGATTCCGCTTCCACCGCGCTCACCAGCGGCGACGTCGCCATCATACGCAGGCTCGGCACGCGCGAGCGCGGGGAATCATTTTTTTCCCAGAACAGTTGCTCCGCGTCATCCACCACGACGAGATTGTGGCATTGCGTGGCATGCGCCCAGTCGATCTGCGGGGTGTCGCAGACATACCCCTGCTCGCCGAGCACGGTGCGGCCATGCGCGGCGTAGTAGAGGGTGAGATTGTCGCGATGCCGGTGGATGCCGGGTGGATTGCATGCCAGCGCGAGCACGGCGGCGTCCGTTCCCGCGCCATGCCGGAGGATGGCGGTCATCCAGGCGGGGAAAAACGTCTCCGGCAAGGGCAGGCCGGTATCACGGGCTATGTTTTCCGCATCGAGATGGAAGAGCGCGTATTCAGTCGGACGGAGTGGCGCGGTCTCGTCGGCGGATATCTCGCGCCGATGAGCGGTTTGCGCGCGATACAGCATCGGGAGCGCGCCGGCGTAATATTCGGGATACCGAATCAAACCGATCTCGCAGACGTGGGCGGACGGCGAACTGAATACCGGCGTGTCCGACAACGGGAGAAAACGGCCGTCAGGACGCAGTGAATCCCGCGTCGCCCGCAGCATCAGGCGCAGTTTGGCATCCTGCGCATAAACATCGACCGCTCCGCGACGCTTCCGATACCCCTCCGGCCAGCGGAAGCCGTGCAATCGCTCCGGCACCCAGAGTATCGACGAGAGGAACATGTCGGTATAGGCCGGACTTTCCCCGCTGAAGCCATCGAAGTAAAACGCATGATCCCGCAGCGCTTCGTATCCTTTTAACGCCACGTGGGCGTAGTCGGGTAAACCCAGGCATCGCGCGGCCATCGCCATGGCTTTATAGACATATGGCGCCTTGTTGCAGAGGTTGGTGGCCTTACCCGGCCCACCGACGAACGGTTCCGCGCCAATAAGGCATTCCAGGATCAACTCGCGCTCGACCAGCCTTTGCGACGCCGCTGACCAGAGTGGTTGGCCATCCCCATCCGCGGCGTCGTAGACCAAATCGTAAGCCTGGCAGATGCAGTCGAGCACGCCGCTGTCCGCGCTGGGATGGATGCGTCCGCAACCGAAGAAGGTGGCAAGCATTTTCGCACGATCCGGTTGGTCATCGAGGGGACCAGTTTCATAGGTGGTATTGGCATAGGCCATGCCGGTCGGGTTGCGCTTCCACGCCAGCGGCAGACTCATGTCATGCCAGGCGGCGTAGAGCGGGTCGCCATCGGCGATGGTGTCGTAGAAATCGTGATACAGCCAGTTGCGGTAGCACACCGCCAGTCGTTCGAGGATGCGCACGACCTTCGCGGCATACCGGAAGTCGCCGGTGAAGCGATACAGCAGCGCAAGGTTCCGGCATGCGTCGAGCATGAACAGCACTTTCTTTTCGCGTACGATGCCGCTATAACTGGGATGCGCGGGTTTCCACACCCACTGCCAGGCTTGCGCGCCGCTACGGTCGTCGGGATGCGCGCGTTCGTTCGGGTTCAGGTAATAGGTGAACGTCTGCCCGGCGCGCGGGCAGGCGAGTATGCCGGTTTCCGGATAGGCCGCGTCCGGCAGCGCCTGCCCACAGGCGACGCAGCGGATCACCTCCGGATGGTGAAAATCCCACTGCACGAGATGATAGCCGCCGCCTTCCTGGCTTTGCACCCCCACGCAATGGGGGCAGGTGAAACCGTAGGGATTGGTAGGCGTCAGCGTCGGGATCATCCGCTCGATATAGTCATCCGCCTGCGCCAGCACATAGTCGGTCTGCGCTTTCATCTGCGCAAACCAGTCGGCACCCCACGGCGTCGCGTCGATGTTCCGGCGCGCGACGGCAAATTCGTCCCCGGTCAACGTGGCCGGGTGTGTGACAGGGACACGGCGCGCCAGGATGCGGGTTTTGCGCCGCTCCACGCGCCGGCGGAACGCCGTCTCCCCCTCCGACTCGCCGATGCGGTCCATCTCCTGTCCGGGGAGATATCCTTCCCCCGCGGTGATACGACGGATAGATTCGTCACGGAGTTCCACTTCACACCCCCGATATCGCCTTTACCGCCACAGCCACATCAGCGACTCGGGCAGGATGGCCCCGCCGTGTTCGCCGTTGTGTGCACCGTCGCCGTAGTCCAGAAACAGATGCCGCCGGAACTGATGCAGTCGATGCGCTGCAGCGACCACTCGCCCGGAAGTGATAGATCCCTTTTGCCCGGCGATTCCTTCCTTGTTTCACGGCGCGTAGGTCACTTCCACCTTCACGGTCCCTTGTATGTCGTGCAGGATCACCACCTCCCGCGCCGGATCGAAGTCCTGCCATGCCGCGCCGTTCACGTTCACTCGCTTGATCGGTGCCGCCTGGGGATGCCGCAGGCGCAACAACACGTATTGCGCGGGGTGGCGGGACGGCATAGTGACCGTGGCGATGATCGTGCCGTGGTCCACATTCGATACGATCTCGTAATCCACGTTGCCGAAGTGTGTTGGAGCGTTCCTGACCGAGACCTGCTTGCCCTGCTCCAGCCAGATCCGCGGCGTGGCGCGCGCCAGCCACAGGTTCCGGCCGTCTTCCATCACCAACAGGTCGCGAAATCGTTCGAGGAAGGCAGCTTCCTCGAAGATCTTGTCCGGCGGACCGTGGACGGCGTGCTCATTGAAGACGTACCCATCATTGGGCAGGATATCGACGGCATAGCAGTTCAGGAAGGAACGGAGGAAGACCGGGATGTCATCGCCGGCCAGGTGCATGTTCGCGGTGCGCTCCAGCCCGCCCTGGTATTGCCAGCCGGCAAGGAACCAATCCCGTTGACCCACATTCTCGTTCTCCAGGAGCAAGCGGTCCTCCAGCACGTCGAAATACCCCTGCACGCGCACGTCGTCCGGAGCTAGGAGGCCCGCCGGGCTCACCAGCGCCGCCGCCGACTGGACCGTTTCCCAATACAGGGGACCGACGTGTATGCCGGAGCCATCACGCTGCCAACCCCAGGCCCCCGTGGCCAATCCCCGTACGTAGCAGGCAAAGGGGATGACCGAGTGGTAGGTGCCGTCGCGCACCGGCACCACCGGCGACAACACGATGGACCGCTCCACCGCCGCCCGCAGATCCTGGCGATATGCCTCCGCCTCGGCGGCCAGGTGGGCGCCCGCATGCGGATCGACCTCGGCCAGCGTGACCGCGAGGCGCGAGATCGATGCCCAGTAGTATGCCTCGCACTCGTAGAACTGCATCCACAATCCGCCGCTATCCGGGGTCACTTGCAGGCCCGGCTGCAATCCCTTGCACCACAGACGTTCGCCGCCGGGCATCAGGCTTGCGAGCAGACGCCGTTGCCGGAGCATCCACTCAGCGTTGGCGGTGATGCGCGGTGCGGCGGCTTTCAACCACGCCGTGTCGCCGGTCAACCAGTAGTGCTCGGTGAGCGCCCAACCTATGGAGCCCGGGCCAAAGGCATGGATGCCGTCCATGTGATCGCCCACGCCGTGTGGGCCGACAGCATGCGTCAGGCAACCGTGACCGTCCGAAAACAGGCCGGTCGGGCGGCCGGACAGGCTTTCAGCATGCTGCCCCGTCGCGTGCGGGTCCGGATCCATCGGCAGCGACACCCACTGATCGAATCCGTCTTCCGCGGCCTGGTGCCATCCCATCAGGTCGAGCACCGCCAGGATCATGTAGGTCTCGGCGGCAAGGATGCCATAAGGATAGTCGTTAAACCAGAGACGACCGTTCTTCGGGTTCTCTTCACAGTGCCGCACGAGATGCCAGGCCCCCAGGTTCCACTGGGCCGTCAACCGTTCAGAGGGTACCTCCACCTGCATGGACGGTTCCGATCCGACGGGCGGTCTGGGGTGGGGCGGCAGGTTGGCGCCGCGCATCCCAGTGACAGCGCCTTCCCACGTCTGCTCCTCATGGGCGCGGGTCCATTGGCGGATGGTGCTCAGCTTCCTGGTTTGAAGCTCCGTGATGAACTCCTGCGCGCTGGCGGCCTGGGAGGCCAGTGTCACCGGTGCCTCCGCAACGGGGACGGGTGCCGGCATGGCCGACATCCGACGGACAAAGAATCCGTATTCGGGCGCCAGGATCGGCCCGTGTTCAAGGTCCGCCGCCAGGAAGGAGAAGCTGCCCGCATTGGTCCACAGGGTGACAATTGTGCGCGCCACGTCGTCCGGTTGACTTGTAAACGGTTGCACATGCCGCCAGCTTG
>Ga0315284_10013996_pt1 | contig 11430 bp, 11 predicted proteins | sample YL17G09_16_MG_FD_203696 | JGI IMG/M metagenome (GOLD analysis project Ga0315284, IMG submission 203696) | Sediment microbial communities from Yellowstone Lake, YNP, Wyoming, USA - YL17G09_16 | ecosystem: Environmental > Aquatic > Freshwater > Lake > Sediment | place: USA: Wyoming | collected... | reverse complement strand
GAGATTTTATTATAACGTAGTGGGGTTTAAATATTAGGTTCTTGGGAGGCTTGACCAATCTGTTATTTTTTTAGTGGGTTTCCTGTTGGTGTTGTCTGTCTTTCTATTAGGGTCGTTGGTGTTTCGTGTGCGTATCTGAGGTCTTCTATGGTGTATAGTGAGGTGGGGTTGTTTTGTCTGATTATTTTGAGTATGTTCTTGACTTCCTTCCGTTTGGCTATGGTGAAGATGATGTTTGAGGGGCCGGTGCTTCCGGAGGCTTCGTGTATTGTGACTCGGTGTCCTGCGTCCCTGAGTTTCTCTATGAGTTGGGTGGCGTCTTTGCGTGTTATGACTCGCACGAGGACCGTGCCTATGGAGAGTTTCTCCTCCACGAGTATTCCGACGTAGTTTCCTGCTGCGAACCCGCCTACGTATGCTACGTAGTGTATGGGGCTTGTGAGGTTCTTCATTATCTGGGTTATGGCCATGAGCCATATGAGGACCTCGAAGAACCCGAGTACTGGGGCTATTCTCCTCATCCCCCTCTGGATGTATATTATCCTTACTGTGTCGAGTGTGACGTCGCATATCCTCGCGAGGAATATCAGCAGCGGCAGGACTATGAGGTTGAATTGGGGCGAGGCCAGGAAAGTCGGCAAGTCCATGGTATTACAAACACGCGAGGATACTGCGACCTTTAGGTCCAGAAGATTGCACTGCAATCTTTGGAGTCAAAATCCTTATGGGATTTTGACATCGCAGAGGAATCGCGAGGAATCCTAACCTCCGTTTACACCTCCAACCTTTGTTTGACTATCTGACATTTTGAGCGTGTTTGTAAGTCATACTCCACCCTTTAGGGTGGAGTATGTTGATTTCTTGTTTAATTACGAACAGCTATATTGCGGCTTTAAAGCCGCAGATTAACTGTTTGTAATATCATACAGCACCTTTTAGGTGCGGTATGCGATTTTTATAATATAATATCCTTTTGGGTTTAAGATGTTCGAGTTGTTTGCGGTCTTGGGTGTGTCGTTCCTCTTCACTTATTTGACGATACCCTGGTTTATTCCGCGGCTTCTGAAGGCTGACATAGCAGGCCGGGATATGAATAAAGTGGGGAAGGTCAGGGTTGCTGAGATGGGGGGTTTCGCCATCGTCGGCGGGTTTGTCGTGGGGGTTCTGTTGGCTATCGCGTTGACATCGTTCAATGTCATCAACGTCCAGATGAACTTGACGTTGGTCCTAGCATGCCTGTCGACGATACTCATCATGGCGTTGATTGGGGTCATAGACGACCTGCTGCTTCTGAAGCAGCATGTGAAGGCGATACTCCCCGTTTTCGCCGCGTTGCCTCTGGTTGCCGTGAAAGCCGGTGTCACATCCATGTACGTGCCTTTTTTAGGCCAAGTGGACTTTGGGATTCTCTATCCGCTCCTTCTTGTGCCCATCGCCATCACCGGGGCGTCGAACGCCACTAACATGCTCGCTGGGTTCAACGGTTTGGAGGCTGGGTTGGGCGCGGTGATGTGCGCGACCGTCGGTTTGGTGGCGTACAAGACCGGCCAAGTCGAGGCTGTCATCATAGTCTTCGCGATGCTTGGTGCGCTCCTGGCTTTCATGCGTTTCAACTGGTATCCAGCTAAGATTCTGATCGGCGATGTGGGGACTCTGAGCATAGGCGCAGTAGTCGCCTCATCGGTCATAGTCGGGAACATCGAGCAGGTGGGGATTATACTCATCCTCCCCTTTGTGGGGGAGTTGATACTGAAGGCCAGGAGCGGCTTTAGGGCGCAGTCTTGGTGTGGGATGAGGAATGGGAGGCTCCTCTGCCCGAAGGGTTCTGAAGTGTATGGTCTGGGTAGGTTGGTCATGTACGTTTTTGGTGGCGTGACAGAGCGGGGTCTTGTCTTATCGCTCATGCTCGTCGAGGTGTTTTTCGCAGCGCTCGCATTATATTCCGTGTCAGGGGTTCTCCTGCATTGAGACATGAAAGTTTGTATGGTATCAAAGCACTTCCCGCCATTTAGGGGCGGCCTTGAGGTGCGTGTTTTTGAGATTGGCAGGTGGCTTGTCGCTCGCAAGGAGCGTGTGTTGGTTCTCACGTCCCGTGAACCTGGGACAGGTTCCAAGGAGTTGGTTGAGGGTATGGATGTGCGCCGCAGCCGCGTGTTATTCAGCGCATTCAACGCCTCATTCGCGCCAGGGGTGCTCCTTGACCTTTTGAGACTTGACTATGATGTCATCGACTTGAATCTTCCAGACCCTGCAAACAGTGTCTGGGCTCTCCTTGCGTCGGTTCTGCGAGGCAAGCCCATGGTCGTCACCTACCATGCTGACATCATCAAGGGCGGCCTCATGTTCCTGCCGTTCAGTTTGGTCTACTCGCCGATTCAGTCTCTTGTCCTGCGGAGGTCGAGGAGGATTATGGTGACCTCACCGGATTACGCGCAGTCGTCTCAGGCCCTAGGGCGGTTCATGGATAAGGTTGTGGTCGCATCCAGCTTCATCGACCCTGTGAAATACAATACGTCCGTGGATGGTGCGTCAGTGAGGCAGAAACACGCGCTCAGCGGCAAGGTAGTCCTTTTTGTCGGCAGGCTCGTACCATACAAGGGAGTCGAGTATTTGATTGATGCTGCAAGGGAAATTCCTCGGGCGACCTTCATCATAGTCGGGGAGGGGCCGCTCAAAGAGTCTTTGATCAGGAAAGCATCAGGTCTGAGGAACGTACTGTTCGCAGGTAAGGTTGACGATAAGGAGTTGCCGAGATACTTCGGAGCCTGCGACGTATTCGTCCTGCCTTCCATCACACGGCAGGAGGCGTTCGGCCTCGTCCTGGTGGAGGCGATGGCCTGCGGTAAACCTGTCGTCTCAGTGAACTTCTCTGGGATGCCGTATGTCGTCGGAGACGGTGGCATACTCGTGAACCCTGAGGACGGTCATGCCCTCGCTGAGGCGATAAAGAGGATACTTGGCGAGGGTGCACTATCCGCTAATCTTGTGAAAAAAGGCCTCAAGCGCGTGAGAGAATTGTTCAGCAAGGATGTCGTGTGCGAAAAGATAGTGGATGTATATAAGTCGGCGCTCTCAAGGATTTAGGATGGAGATTCACAGTAAGGCTCCGGTGCGAATCAGTTTCGGCGGCGGGGGGACTGACGTTTCCCCGTATACTGAGGAGCATGGGGGCTGCGTAGTCAGCGCTGCAATCAACAAGTACGCGTGGGGGAGCATCCAAATCCGCAAGGACGGCGCAATCCACCTGGCTGACAGCTACAATGACATCACCTTCAAGTCCGCCCTAGACATACACTATGGGACTGAAATGGACCTCCTCTCTGCAGTGGTCAAGAACATGCACTCCACCCGAAGCGGAGTGAATATAAGGCTTAGGAACGACGTGCCCCCAAGGAGCGGCCTGGGCTCGTCAGCCTCGGCGTTCGCAGCCTTGATAGAGCTCTTCAATCACATGCGCCGGGAGTCGAGGATGACAGACTATGAGATTGCGGAGCTCGCATACACCCTCGAGCGGCAGGAGCTCAAGAACAAGGGCGGCAGGCAGGACCAGTACGCCTCCGTGTTCGGTGGCATCAACTACATAGAGTTCAGGGGCGAGGACTTCGTCCGCGTGAACCCGGTGCGGATGAAACGCGACCACCTGCTGGAGCTTGAGAAGAACCTCCTGCTCGTGCATGTGATGGACCGGAGCAAATCAGGCGACATAATATCTGAGCAGATAAACTCATACGTGAGCGGTAAAAGAGAGGTGGTTGAGGCCATCCACAAGGTGAAGGCGCTCGCTGAGGAGACGCACCGCGCACTCCGTAAGGGCGACCTGAATCGCTTCGGGGAGCTCCTCCACGAAGGGTGGGTGGAGAAGAAGAAGTTCACGCCGCTCATGAGCAACCAACATATAGACAAACTCTACGAGAAAGCCCGCAAACACGGTGCCATAGGCGGGAAAATCAACGGCGCAGGCGGCGGCGGCCACATGATACTATACTGCGAGTGCGGTAGGGAAGAGGACGTCGCACGCGTGTTCACGGAAGCAGGCTCGACAGTGCGTAGCTTCAGTTTCGACATGCAGGGGCTGCAATCCTGGGAGGTGTAGTCGTGCGGCTCGGTTACGTGTGCCAGTACTACACAAGCGAGTACCGGGGCCCGGTCACGAACCTCATGCATGAGCTGTCCAAGACCATTGATGTCATCAACTACTCTTCAGTCCAAAAACACATGCAATACTACCGTAGCGGCCAACACGGGGAGGACACGGTCAGCATTAATGACCACCTGACTCTGCGCAGGTACGATGTGAGTCTCAAGTTGTCGGGCGTACTATTCCCCCACAACCTCATGTCGCAGCTTGAACGTGACAGACCGGATATCCTGCAGTCTGAGGAGTATTACCAGCCTGCATCCCATCAGGCGCTCAAGTACGCAAGGAAGTCCGGGAAGCCGTTCATATTCAACCACCGCTCGAGCGAGCAGAGGGTGCGTACCATCAGGGAACGTGCCTTCTTCGCGCTCGCCGACTCACTAAGCCGCAGACTCGTTTCAGAGTCTGATGCGATAATCTGCCTCTCCCAGGCCGGCAGGAGCGTGCTTTTGGGCATCTACCCGCAGGCTGAGGATAAAATCCACGTAATACCAAACTCCATCGACCCTGCCATGTACTCTGGTGCGGACGGCGGAGGGTTCAGGAGGCAGCATAACATCCCAGAAGGCAGCCCCCTACTCTTGTGCGTGGCCAGACTCCACCCCCAAAAGAGGATAGACCTGCTCGTGCGCTCATTCGCAGAAATAAAGAAGGCAAACAGGGAGGCGGTGCTCTGCATCGTAGGCCCCTGGTTCGACGCTGAAAAGCGGAAGGTCGATAGGATAATCCAGGAGCTCAAGATTGACGACGTCATCTTCGCAGGTCCGATACCAAACGACAGGGTGAAGGATGCTTACGCTGCAGCGGACGCGGTCGCGCTCACATCCGAGTTCGAGCCATTCGGCTACTGCATCCTTGAGGCGATGGCGCTCTCAAAACCCACGGTCGCGTTCGACATCGGCGCGGTCCCTGAGATAATCGACGAGGGGGTGAGCGGATACAGAGTGCCGTTCGCTGACACTAAAGCCTTCGCAGAGCGCTCAAGCACGATACTCTCCGACCGTGGCCTCAGGAGGCGGATGGGGGAGGCTGCCCTCAAGCGTGTCGAGTCGAATTTCAGCCTCAGGGATAATGCTGCGAAGCTAGTCGGAATCTACCGTGAACTTGGTGCTGGATGATGGAAAAGGAAATCTCGCTCAAGGGTGTCATGCTGCGCTCAAGCTCACTCATGATAGTCGCACTCGGCCTTGGAAAAGTCCTCGGCTACCTCTTCCATTTCGTCTTCGTGAAGACGTTCAGCCAGGAGGACTACGGCTCATTCGTGTACGCCTGGTCGATGGCGCTGTTCCTATGCGGTCTGCTCATCCCCAATATCGCGGCCTCGGTGACCCGGTATGTCGCATACTTCCGCGGTAAATCAGATGAGCAGAAGGTTTCATCTGCAGTCAGAACAGGCATAATACTCAATACACTACTCATCCTGCCTGCTGCGGCATTGTCTTACATTCTCTACGCAGCGGGCTTGTTGAGGATGGATGCGGTCTCCTACGCTTTCGTCCTGTCGATAATGGCGCTCAACGCCATCGCATGCCTCTTCTCAGGCATCATCTCAGGCTATAGGAAACCTGAGGTCTCAGCCCTCCTCAACCTTGTCCAGCAGGGGCTAAGGGTTGCGGCTATAGTCGCTGCTGCACTCCTTGCCGGGAGCCTCCATGGCATATTCTCTCTCGTGGCCTTCGCATTCCTCATCTACGCCCTCGTCGTGGTGGCGTATGAGCGCAGGAGGTACGGGTTTGGCCTGCGGTGGGATGGCACTCTTGCGAAACAGATGTTCACGTTCGGGGTGTTCACAGTCTTCTATGTGACTGCCAACAACATACTCGCATGGTTCGACATCTTCATGATAAAATATTTCATGACCGACGCGGACGTCGCAGTCTACAATGCGGCGTGGCTTGCATCCACACTAAACCTGGTCTTCTTCACGTCGGTACTGCAGATATTCAGCCCAGTCGCTGCGGAACTCTTCGGCGCAGGAAAGAGGGAGCGGCTCGTGAAGCTCACGGCCTACGTCCTTGAGACGTTCTTCCTGCTCTTCCTGCCCATTTTCATGTCGACGTTCCTTTTCGCGCGGGAGATACTCACGTTCTTCTTCAAGGCCGAGTACGCAGTGGGAGCATCCGCGCTTCAGGTTCTCTCCATCGGGGGGTTCTTCACAGGCATCAGCCTTTTGTTCATTGAGTTGATCAGCGCGCAGGGTAAGCCGAAATTGAATGCGCTCAATATCGGCGCCGGCGCAGCGTTGAATGCACTCCTCAACCTCATTATGATTCCGGCATATGGGATATTGGGGGCGGCGTTCTCCACCCTCGTCTCATCATCGGTCATACTCGCGCTATCCTACCTGCAGGTCAAGGGCATCGTCCGCTCATCATTCTCCGCGCGGAGGATACTCAAGATTGTCTTCTCATCATCGGTTGCGGTGGCCGCGGTCTACGTGGTGAAGGTGCTTGTCGCCCAATCCCTGCTCTCGCTCATAATCTCCTGCGTCGCCCTGGTCTCTGTCTACTGCATCCTGCTGCTGCTCCTCAAGGGCCTCAGGCAGGAGGACGTCGACCTGGCGCAGGTTGCGATGGAGAAGGCCTACGTGCCCGCTGGCATGGTCAAACTTGCCGCTCAGGTACTCAAGTCAGCAGTAAACAGGTAATGGATAAGTTATATCACCCCTGCAGGGGGCGTGATTAGCGTCTAGTAAGAATGCCTTAGCAGGTCGGTGCGGTTCTGCGTTCCATGAACTCCTGGACGAAGAACTGGTCTAGGGTCCTCTTCAGGCTCGTGGGCGTTGAAAGTAAGGGGTGTTTCGGGCTGAAATGCCTATGGAGGTGCTCATGGTCGATGATTTCGCCATTTTTCAGTTTCACGGCCTTCAGTTCCATCTTCGAGTCCAGTATGTACTCTTGTATCTCGTTTGAGAATTCTAGTTCCCCGTTGTTCTCACTTAATATTTTTACCATTCTATTCCCCCATAACTCATACATTATATGATAACATCATATAAATACTTTTCGCTCATGTCTTTGTGGTGGATTAAAAGCCATAAAACATAGAAGTAAGGCATGGTCTCTCAAATCCATGAGACAGCAGACGTCTCACCAAAGGCTAAAATCGGCAAAAACACCAAGATTTGGCATCAGGCGCAGATTAGGGAGGGGGCTGAGGTGGGGGAAAACTGCATAATCGGAAAGAACGTCTACATAGACTTTGACGTCAAGATAGGCTCAAACGTAAAACTACAGAACAACGTCTGCGTATACCACGGCGTAACCATCGAAGACGACGTCTTCGTCGGCCCAGGCGTATGCTTCACCAACGACCTCTACCCGAGAGCAAAAATATGGAATCCCGGCCGAGTCATTAAGACCCTCGTGAAGAAGGGCGCATCAATCGGCGCCAACTCGACCATCATCTGCGGCCACACCATAGGCAAGAATGCAATGATAGGTGCAGGAAGCGTCATCACGAAGGACGTGCCAGCCCACGCACTAGCATACGGGAACCCAGCGAGCGTCCGCGGCTACGTGTGCGCATGCGGCGCGAAACTCAAGAAGAAGGGGAAGGCCCTCTTCTGCCCCGGATGCAAACTCGAAGTGTAGACATGATACCCATAGCGTCGCCGGACATCGGGCAGGAGGAGAAGAAGGCAGTCATGTCAGTCCTCTCCTCAGGCATCATAGCTGAGGGGCCGAAGGTGAAGGAGTTCGAGCAGAACTTCGCGCAATATGTCGGGACCAAGCACGCCATAGCGGTATCATCCGGAACCGCGGCACTCCACATCGCACTCCTTGCCAACGGCATAAGCCCCGCTGACGAGGTCATCACATCCCCCTTCACGTTCATCGCCTCCGCGAACTCGATACTCTACTGCGGCGCAAAGCCCGTCTTCTGCGACATCGAAGAGGAAACGTACAACATAGACCCTGACAAAATCTCAGGGAAGATAACGAAGAAGACGAAGGCGATACTTCCAGTCCACCTATACGGTCACCCGGCAGAGATGAAGGCGATAATGGAGTTAGCTGAAGACCACAATCTTACCGTCATCGAGGATGCGTGCCAGGCCCATGGGGCGGAACTCAACGGCAGGCGCGTTGGCTCTTTTGGAACCGGTGCTTTTAGCTTCTATCCTACAAAGAATATGACCTCCTCGGAGGGTGGCATGATAACAACGGACGATGCCGAAGTCGACCGTAAGGCGCGGGCGCTAAGGCAGCATGGAATGTCCAGGAGATACTATCATGAGATGCTCGGCTTCAACTTCAGGATGACCGACATAGCGGCTGCGATAGGAATAGAACAGCTAAATAAACTCCCAGCGTACAACAAGAGGAGGATAGAGAACGCTAGTAAACTCACCAAACTCATAAGGAACAAATCATTAACGACTCCAACGGTGCGAAACGGCTGCGCCCACGTATTCCACCAGTATACGCTGCGTCACCCGAGGAGGGACGATGCAATAAAGAGGCTCCAAGAGGCGCAGATAGGCTGCGGCATATACTACCCGGTTCCGGTACACAAGCAGCCATACTACCTGAGCATCGGATACGAGGAAACACACGCTAATGCTGAGGGGGCATCAGTCGAAGTCTTCAGCGTCCCAATACACCCGAAGGTAACCGACGACAACCTGAGATATATAGCAGAAGCATTGAATACCATATGATGGAGACCTTGAAGGCCGCGGTCGTCGGCGTCGGTGCGATGGGCGGTAACCACTCTCGAGTCTACTCGCAGATGCCTGAGGTTGAACTCGTCGGAGTCTGCGACCTCGACAAACATGCTGCTGCAAAGACAGCAGACGCATACAAATGCGAATCTTACACAGACTATAACCTGATGCTCGCTGGGGCGAAGCCGGACCTGGTGTCAATCGCGGTTCCGACCCAGGCCCACTGCGAGGTTACGCTCGCGTGCATCGAAGCCGGTGCAGCCGTTCTCGTCGAAAAGCCGATAGCAGACAGCATCGAGAACGCGAAGAAGATGATAGAGGCTGCGCAGGAGGCGCAGGTCACCCTGGCAGTCGGCCACATCGAGCGTTTCAATCCGGCTGTTGTGGAGTTGAAGCGCAGACTTCAGGACAGGCAGTTGGGGAGGATATTCTCGATACATGCGACGCGCGTCGGGCCTTTCCCGCGCAGGATAAGGGATGTGGGGGTGGTCATAGACCTGGCTGTCCACGACATCGACGTCATGCGTTATGTGAGCGGCTCCGAGGTGAAAAGGGTCTACGCTGAGTGCGAGAAGCGGATTCACACGAAGTGCGAGGACATGCTCTCCGGGCTCCTAAAGTTCCAAAACGGCGTCGTCGGCGTCCTCAACGTCAACTGGCTGACCCCGGAGAAGATTAGGGAACTCACGGTGACAGGCGAGAAGGGGATGTTCAAGGTCAACTACATCCAGCAGGAACTAACATTCTACGAGAACAGGCAGGCGAACGATAAGGACTACAGTTACCAGAACATACTCATGGGCGTCACAGAAGGGGACATAACCAACATCCGGATACAGAAGAAGGAGCCCCTGAGGGCTGAACTCGAATCCTTCGCAGAATCAGTCCGCAACGCCAGTAAACCGCAGGTGAGCGGGACTGACGGCCTACGCTCCCTTGAGATCGCACTATCAATAGTCGAGAGTGCGACGCAGAATAAGGTGGTGCAGATATGACAATTGCAGTAGTCGGTTTAGGTCGTGCTGGGTTGCCTTTGGCCGCCGTCATCGCTGATGCCGAATTGGCGGTCGTCGGGGTCGACGTAGACGCCAAAAAGGTGGAGCAGATAAACAAGGGGGTGAATCCCATGCCTCAGGAGCCGGGGTTGAGTCAGCTCATCGCAAAATACGGCGGCATCAGGCTTTCTGCGACGACTGACATCCACAAGGCGAAGGACTGCAACGTCTACGTCGTCATAGTCCCACTGTTCCTGGATGAGAAGCACAAGCCGGACTACTCCATACTCAAGTCCGCGTTCAAGTCAGTGGCGCAGGTATTGAAGGACGGGGACCTGGTGGTTCTTGAGACCACTGTGCCGCCTGGGACGACCGAGAAGATAGTGAAGCCCATCCTCGACAAAAGCAAGGCGAAGTACCTCCTCGCGTACAGTCCGGAGCGCATCATGACAGGCTACAGCATCTCAAGGTTCAGAGAGTTCCCGAAGGTCGTGGGTGGCGTAGACGAGGCGAGCACGCAGGCGGCCTACGACTTCTACATCCGCTTCTCGAAGACTGTGGTGAAGGTGGAAAGCGCCCGCTGCGCTGAGCTAGTGAAGGTCGCAGAAGGCATATACCGTGACGTGAACATATCGCTCGCGAACGAGCTCCTTCGCGCATCAGAGGCTTTGGGTGTGGACTTCTGGCAGATGCGAGAGGCGGCAACGCACCAATACTGCAACATCCTGGAGCCTGGAATGGTCGGCGGCCACTGCATCCCAGTCTACCCGTGGTTCCTCATCAACGAACTCGACGTCCCACTGATAAAACTCGCAAGGAAACTGAATGACAAGATGGTCGACTACTACGCAGACCGCGCCCTGAAGATTGCCAAACGCGACGGGAAAGTCGGCATCATCGGGCTGTCATACAGGAGCGGCGTGAAGGAGGCGGTGCACACAACAGCCCACGCGCTCATCAAGGCATTACGGAAGAGGAAACTTCAGGTCTACGGCATGGACCCCATGTTCACAAGCCAGGAAATCAGGCAACTCTTCTCGATAGAACCCCTACCTAACCCCGAGGCTATGGATGCGATAATACTCTCAAACAACATCAGCGGCCTGAAACTGCCGAAAAACATTACCATAGACGTCAAAAACACCCTCAAACAGGCGTAATCAACATAATGCAGGCTTCAGCCCGCATTATGTCTTGCGAACCGCACCTATCGGATAGTCTGCGACCTTCAGGTCGCAGTATGCGGTTGCCAATCAACATACTTGGATGTTATATACGCCTCCTCCCTCAATTCTAAGCACCAAATTAGAATGGACTCAAAAACCTTTTTTACTATGTTGCTTGTCATGGTGAGCCTGACATTTGCCGCAGCGGACGCTGATGCCGCAGTCAAGGTCACATTATCGAGCGCGCAGGTGGACTGTGGGGAGCCGGCGAAGGTCACAGCCACCCTCAGCGAAGGCGCGAGCCTGCTGAGAGCAGACTTCTACGTGGACGATTACCTGTTCCACACCAAGAACCTCAAACCAGGCTCCACAGAAATCTCAGCATCCCTAGACTCAGTAGACTGGGACCACATCAGAGCGGGCCCGCACACGGTGCGGGTGGAGATGGTGCGGCCAGACAAG
>Ga0315284_10013995_pt1 | contig 11431 bp, 10 predicted proteins | sample YL17G09_16_MG_FD_203696 | JGI IMG/M metagenome (GOLD analysis project Ga0315284, IMG submission 203696) | Sediment microbial communities from Yellowstone Lake, YNP, Wyoming, USA - YL17G09_16 | ecosystem: Environmental > Aquatic > Freshwater > Lake > Sediment | place: USA: Wyoming | collected... | reverse complement strand
GCGGGAATAGAGCTTCATGGCAAGTTCGAGTTCGCCGCGATCAAAGGCTTTGCGGGCGCCTAGGGCCTGAGCATCATCGACGTTGATGTTGGGGGAGCCGAGGAAGAGTTTGAGGAGAGCGTCGTTGCCGCCGCGAACGAGGGCGGCGCCGAGGAGGTGGTTATCCCCGCGGCGGCCGAAGCGTTGCTCGCCGAAGTAGTTGGGCATGCCGCGTCTGGTGAGGGTGTCGACGGCGGGCTGGAGTACGGCCAGATCGGTGGTGCGCGGGTTGCGGATCTTGATGGCGAAGCGGTTGGCGGCCAGGTGCCCGAGGCGGAGCTTGTTGCCGTGGCGTGTGGCCCAGAGGACGGAGAGGTTGGCGATCTGGAGGGCCATGACGGCTTGCTCGGTGGCGCCGAGGATGGAGAGGATCTGGCGAGTGACGGCGCGGGCGTCTTTCATGCCGGCGTAGCCGATGTCGCGCGGGTGGACATGGAGGGCGCGGGCGATGCGATCGATGGCGTCGAAGGTGCTGAGGCCGGTTTTCCGGATTTCGCAGTAGACGTGCTCGCCGGCACCGGAGGGCTGGTAGAGGGGGACTTCCTGGACGGAGAAGTCTTCGGGGCGGTTTTTGATGGAGCCGCCGACGCCGGGGATGTGGCCCGTGAGGTAGGGGAGTGGCATAGGGGGATTGTATGGGGATCAGGGCGGGAGAGGAATCGAGGAGGAGAGGCCCGGGTGAGAGGAAGGCGAGGTGGACCCTGGCCGGCGCGGAGGCGGCGCGTGGGGAGCGTTCACTCCCCCGTCGATCATGGGCCGATCGTCAGGAAGACTCTGGACAGTGACTTGGGGTCGATGGTCATGCTCTCGACATGGCCGTCGCAGAAGCTGATGTTGATGCGTCCGCGGTGGCGATTCCTGTCGAAGTTGACTGAATCTCCGGAGGCGTTATTGTAGTACACGTCGGCAAGTGTCTGATTTAACCGCGTGTTATAGTAGACGAGGATGCCGGGGTGGGACGGCGAGCCGCCCCGGAGGTTGGTGGAGTCGGTCATGAGGAACGTCTGGGTGGTTCCACGGACCTTGGCGAGGTTGCCGCGGAACCTGCAGCCCCGCTGAGTGACGCCGCCCTCGGGCGGCTCGGCAATCCCGAGGACGGCCTCGTTGAAAGCATAGCTCTGGCGGCTGACGGGGCCTGTCCAGAGGCCGCCGGTGTACTCCGCGATGGTGAAGCCGAGCCAGCCGCCATCGCGGTCGGAGGGGCAGATGAACATTTTCTCGAGGGTGCCGGTATTGAGGTCCGCCTCGAGATTGGCCTTGGAATCGGTGCGGACGTTGTGGCCCAGGTACTTGGCGAAGGAGCCGGCGAGCCCCATGGGCCGCAGCATGTTGCCCTCGTTGTAATACGAATACCTCTGCCTGCCGGAATCGTGCATGGCGGCGGGGGTAGCGGAGGGAGCCGTGGGGCTGAAGGTGGCGCCGGCCACGGGCATGTACCCTTTGTGGTCGTTGGCGTGGAGGATAGCCGCCTGGGCCATGGATCGCAGGTTGGCGAGGCACTTGGCGGTGCGGGACGCCTCTTGGACCTTGCTGAGCACGGGGAGCAGGATGGAGATCAGCAGCGCGATGATGCCGATCACGACGAGGAGTTCGACGAGGGTGAAAGCGCCGGCGAGAGGTCGGAAGACGCGTGTCGCGGGGACGCGGCATCGATGTTCCTGAGATGACATAACGCCTCCGGAATGCATAGGACCGATGCTACGACCCGATACGGGCTTGCCGCACGGGAGGCCGGCACGTGGAGTGTCAGCGCCGTATGCGACAGCGTGGAAAGGGCGCATAACAGGGACGAAGCATGGGGCGCATTATACCATGGCTTTGCCGTTGTGCGGCGCGGAAATAACGGGTTGCCCGCATTCGGGGCATCTTTCCTTGCTGGCGCGGAGGTCGTAGCCGCAGGTGGGGCAGAGGCCAAGGCGGAGGCGGCGTTGCAGGCGCCGCTGCAACCAGGTCGAGCGAATGGCCCAGGCGGGAAACGCGGCGAGCGTGAGGCAAATGAACCAGAAGGGCATGACGATCAGCCTAAAGCCGGTCACGGCAGGATGGAAATGCGACCAGCAATACACGAAGCCGAGTGCGGATACTCCCCGTCCGGCGAGAGAGCGTCTCCACCAGATCTGCCCGCCTGGAGAGGAGCCCCGGTGTCGCCAGTTCGCGGTGTCCCCCCTGTCGAAGATACGAGCAGGATCATTGCCCCGGCCGATGCTGATCTGTCCCGGAGTGATGTCGATAGACCATTCCGTGTCCAGTTCCCTTCGCGTGAAAGAGTCGGCGATGTAATAGCTGCGCACCCATAGCACCGTGGTGGCCACGCACAGCAGGAGCGACAGTGCGGCGAAAATGGTGAACACCCGGCGTTTCATGGGTGGCGCACGTGGGAGTGAGCCGGTGCTACGCCAGGACGGTCGCAAGGTCGGCTTTCATATCAATCACGGCTTGTTCGACGCACTTTTTCCAGTCTGGGAGTCCGGCGTATTTTTTTTCGCGGTGCGCGTAGAGGATGGACCGGCTGGCGGAGACGATGGCGCCGCGGCCGTTGATGAAGGCGGAGCGGGTCATGTCGGCGGTGGCGCCTTGGGCGCCGTAGCCGGGGAGGAGAAAGATGGACTGGGGGAGGCGCTTGCGGAGGCTGGCCATGGTGTGAGGCTGGGTGGCGCCGACGACGGCGCCGATGCTGCTGAAGCCGCTGGAACCGACGAGGGCGGGATTGGCGGCGAGGGGAGCAAGCTTGTCGGCGAGCATTTCGGACCACGTGCGGCCGTCGTCGAGCTTGGCATCCTGGAGATCAGCGGAGCCGGGGTTGCTGGTTCGGACGAGGACGAAGAGGCCTTTGCCGAAGGTTGTGGCGGTCTGGATGAAGGGCTGGAGGGTGTCCAGGCCGAGCATGGGGTTCACGGTGATGGCATCGGGGGTGACGATGTCGTCGTGTTCGTCGAAGGGGGGATCGGCCAGGTGAGCGGCGGCGTAGGCGGAGGCGGTGGAGCCGATGTCGCCGCGTTTGACGTCGCCGATGACGAGGAGGCCGAGTGCGGCGGCTTCCTGAACGAGGGAGTAGTAGGATTCGACGCCTTCCCAGAGGTACTTTTCAAAGTAGGCCGACTGGAATTTGACGATGGGGACGTGCGGGGCGACGGTTTTGAGGACGGCGGTGGTGAAGGCAAAGATGGCGTCGATGGCGGCTTCGGAGTCGTTGGCGTCGCGGTCTTGGGGCGAGCCGGCGACGGCGTCTGGGAGCATTTCGAAGATGGGGTCGATGCCGACGCAGATGGGGGCTTTCTTGGCATCGATCTGAGCAAGCAAGCGGTCAGCGAAGAGGTCGGGCACGCGTTCCTCCGTGGTTGAAGGGGGGATGATAGCAGGTTGCGATAAAAGATAAAGCGCGGCAGCGGTCAAGGCGGAGAGGGACGAGACTCCGGAAGGAGGTTCTGCTCCGCGGGGTCCTCGTGGGGCTTGGGCTGGGGAATGAGGGAGTAGGTGGCATCCAGCTGGGTCCAGCGGGAGTTAGAGACATGCTTCGAGGAGGAAGCGGAGCCGCCCTGGTCGTCGACGCCGTTGTCGCCGACGCTGTAGAGGATTGGGTCCTTGTCGCGGGGGAGGTAGCGAAAAGGCGAGCCGTCGGGGGCGAGGGGGTCCTGGGGGACGGCGGGGAGGTATTGGGGGACGAGGTCGGCGAGCTTGGGGGGGAGCTTGTTGCCGTGGTCGATGGCATAGAGGCGGATGGCCAGCACAGTGGCGGCGGCGCGGCGATCGGCGGCGAGGCGATAATGGCGTTCGAGGACGCGATCGAGAGACGCCAGCAACATGCCGACGCCGATGTGAGGGGTGGAAAACCTCTGCGAATTGGCGGCGTCGGGGATTAGGCTTTTGGCGGCGGGCCATGTGGGCGCCGCGACGGCGTCGGCGATCTGTGTGGGGACGCGAAGCACCCGGATGCCATCTCTAAGCAGAAGAGGCCTCAGGACAGTGTAGGTGACGGCGAGCGCGGTTGCAGAGGGTCCCTGGGCAGAGGGCGAGGGGAACATCATGGCGATGTTGGTCTGGCCGGCCGCGAGGCAGCGAGTCGCGTCCAGGAGCATCATGCGCTCGCTGTACATGGCGAAAATGAAGCTCTGACGGGCGGCGTCTTCGTCGAGGAGCCGGCGGATGAGCGCGCCGACGCGCTGGCGGTCTGCGGCGACGGCGGGAGCGGGCGCTGAGCCAATACGCAGGTCATGCGCGATCTCGATGATCGTATCGGTCGCACGAGAAATGATGCCGTCGCCCACGAGGTATGCCAACATGGATGGTTGCTTCTGAAGAGCGCAGCCAACAAAGAGGAGGTCCTCGATGGCTTCGAGGGCGGCCTGATCATCGGCGGAGAGATGCGAGCTGATGGCTGCCATGACGAGCAGGTCGGCAAGGTTGCGCTGGGGTGTGAGGTCGGTGAGATTGCGGTTGATGACAGGGCTCTGGAGCTTGAGGTTCCACGCGAGGCCGGGCTTGCCGCGGGCGACGCGGGCCAGACGCAGGGCGTTGGGGTTGGACTGCACAATGGCGCGCAGGATGGCAAGTTGTTGGTCGGTGAGGGGGAGGTAGGGTTGATCCAACTTGTTTAGGAAGTCCTTCTGTTCATCGGTGAGCGTGATGGCTGCTGCTGCGGCGCGGAGGTCGATGGCGGCGTTCTGGTCGTCGGGGATGGGTTTGTCCTGGAAATCTTCGAGGGTGACGGGCTGGCCGAGGAGGCGGTATGCGTCGGCCTGGGCCTGGATGGCGTTTGCGCCGTGGCGGGACCAGGAATAATGGCCGAGGACCAACGCGACAATCAGGAGGACGAAGAAGCACAGAAAAATGCGGAGCTTGCGGCGACGGGAAGGGCGCGGCATTGGAGTTGCGGTGTCGGTCATGCGGGGATCATAGCGGGTATGGGGCGAGACACCAACGGGGTATAGTACGGGCCATTCGGGGTTTACAGGACCCGGCGTAAGGCAATCGACCTTGGGAACAGCATGAATGAGAGAGAGCGATTCGTCGCGACGATGCACTACCAGGAGCGCGATCGGTGCCCCATCTGCGATTTCGGGTTCTGGACGGAAACGATTGTGGAGTGGTACAGGCAGGGGCTGCCGGCGGAGGTGGCGTACGACCACTACGACGGCATACACACCGATGAGTTCTTCGGCATGGACCGATATAGCGGCGGGCCGACGGCGAACGTGGGGCTGTGCCCGCCGTTTGAGTTCCGGAAGATCGAGGATCGGGGGGATCATGAGGTGGTGCAGCAGGAAAACGGCGTACGCGTGCTGCGGAAGAAGTTCATGAGCTCGATCCCGCATCACGAAGGCCATCTGCTGGTGGATCGTGGAAGCTGGAGGAAACACTACAAATGGCGGCTGGACCCGGGGAACCCGGATCGGATGCCGAAGGACTGGGACGAGGCCGTGCGGATCTGGAGGGATGAGAAGCGGGAGTATCCGGTGAATCTGTGGGCGGGGAGCTTGTTCGGGTGGGTGCGGGATTGGATGGGGATGGAGAACGTCGCCTACGTGGTGTACGACGACCCGGCGTGGTTCGAGGAGATGGTGACGACGCTGGCGGACTGCACGATGTCGGTGTTGGAGAAGGTTCTGGCGACGGGGGGGAAGTTTGACGGCTGCTCGATGTGGGAGGACATGTGCTACAACGCGGGGCCGCTGCTGGGGCCGGCGCATTTCAAGAGGTATCTCGTGCCGCACTATCGTCGCCTCACGGAGCTGCTGCGGAAGCATGGGGTGGACGTGGTGTGGCTGGATTGCGATGGGAACATCGAGCAGTTGATGCCGCTGTGGCTGGACGCGGGGGTGAATTGCATGTTCCCGGTGGAGATCGGTACCTGGGGGGCGGACCCGATCAGGTATCGGAGGCAGTATGGGAAGGAACTGCTGATGATGGGTGGGGTGGACAAGCACATTCTGGCCAGAACCAAGCGGGAGATCGAAAAGGAAGTGAATCGGCTTGCGCCGCTGGTCGAGGAGGGGGGATTCATCCCGTTGCCGGATCATCGTGTGCCGCCGGATGTGCCGTATGAGAACTATCTTTTCTATCTGGAGATGGCGAGGAAGGTATGGGGGAAGGGAGTGAATCTGAAGCCGATGAAGGCGGCAGTCAAAGGGCGGGGATGAGGGGTCAGGCGAGTGATGGGCTTTTGTAGAGATGTCATTTATGGATAGGAAGTTCTACCTGGACATGGCCAAGGCGGGCGTGCGGATGCCGGTGGGGACGGATCTGGTGTTGCGCGAGAAGCCGGATCATGAGGCGATTCTGCTGGACGGGCGGCGGCTGGGTGGGGTCATCGAGGAGGCGGCGAGGCGATATCGGACGCCGCTGGCGATCCACCTGATGGACTTGGCGCTGGAGAAGGAGTGGCTGCTCGAGCGGCTGGGTGTGTCGGGTGGGGATATCGCTTCGTTTCATTTCACGCAGTGTCCGGACGATGCGATGCTGGCGAGGCTGAGCCGGCCGGCGCCGATGAGCGCGCGGCTGCGGGCCAATGTGGAGGCGATCGAGTGCGTTGCGAAGGAGACGGACCTGGTGGCGGCGGGGATGAGCATCGGGCCGTTCTCGCTGATGACAAAGCTGCTGGCGGACCCGATCACGCCGGTGTACCTGGCGGGAACGGGAGTGAGCGGAGCGGAGGATGAGGAAGTGCGGCGGATGGAGCGGCTGCTGGAGATGGCGACGCGCGTGGTGCTGGAGTCGATCGAGTTGCAGGCCAGGGCGGGCGCCAAAGCGATGTTCATCGCCGAGCCTGCGGCGAACAAGGTGTTCTTTTCGCCGAAACAGATCCAGGCGGGCAGCGACGTGTTCGATCGGTATGCGATGTCGGCCGACCGAAAGGTCAAGGACCGCTTGAGCGAACTGGGGGTGGACCTGGTGTTTCACTGCTGCGGCGAGTTGATCGACGTGATGGTGGAGAAGTTCTGCAGTCTGGACCCTGTGATACTGAGCCTGGGCAGCTCGCGGAAGCTGTGGGAGGATGCGCGGCTGGCGCCGAAGAACATCGTGCTGTACGGAAACCTGCCGACGAAGCGATTCTGCTCGGACGAGCTGACGAAGGGGGAGGTGGAGAGGCTGGCGTGCGAGTTGATTGTGAAGATGCGGGAAGTCGGCCATCCGTTCATCCTGGGCAGCGAGTGCGACGTGCTGTGCGTGACCGGGGCGGAGGCGAAGATACGCGAGAAGGTCGATGCGTTCATGAGTTGCCGGTGCGGATGAACGTGGGAGTTGGCGATGCTCAGAGAGCTGGGCTGGAAGCGGAATTTCGGGAAAACGGTCGATCGGTTTGAGGCCTGGTGGGCGGGGGAGATGATTGATCGGCCGCCGGTGACGCTGCATGTGAAGCTGACGCGGGCGTATACGGGGCCGACGAAGTCGCACGCGGCGATTCGGGATCGCTGGCTGGATGTGGAGTATGTGGTCGAGCGGGCTGCGGCGGAGATGGAGCCGCGGGAATGGGTGGGCGACGCGTTTCCGCTGTTCAACCCGAATGTGGGGCCGGAGGTGACGGCCACGCTGCTCGGGTGCGAGCTGGAATTCTCGGAGGACTCGAGCTGGTCGACGCCGGTGGTGCGCGAGGCGGCCGATTGGGAACGGATCATCGCGATGGAGGCGGATTTCGACAATCCGTACTGGCGGACGATCGAGAGGATGACGGATTACGCGATCGACGTGAGCGGCGGGCGGTTCATGGTGGGCATGACCGATCTGCACGGGAACTATGACATTCTGGGGGCGCTGCGCGATCCGCAGGCGCTGTGTTTGGACCTGATGGATTGTCCCCAACTCGTGAGGCGCGCGGGGCGGAAGGCGGCTGCGGTCTACAACGAGGCCTTCCGACGGTCGTACGCGAAGGTGTCGGGGGCGGGGATGGGATCGACGTGCTGGACGCCATTTGTGCATGACGGGCCGGCGTATGTGCCGAGCAGTGATTTCTGGTGCATGGTGTCGCGAGAGATGGCGCGCGACATGGTGTTGCCGGATATTGTGACGGAGATGCAGGGGCTGGGGCGAAGCGTTTTCCATCTGGACGGGCCGACGGCGCTGCAGCACCTGGATCTGCTGCTGGAGATGCCGAGGCTGAACGCGGTGCAGTGGGTGTTCGGCGCGGGGCATGGGCCTGCGGCAAGGTGGATCGAGGTGTACAGAAGGATTCTGGCCGCGGGGAAGGGTGTGCAGGTGTTGGCGGCCGATGCGGCCGATGTGATGAGGGTGTTGGAGGAGATCGGGTGCAGGGGAGTGTGGGTGTGCGTGGGGGAGGCGTTTGACACGGCAGGTGAGGCGGAGTCCTTCCTGGGACAAGTGGAGCGGATGGCCTGCGGGTGAAAGGCGATCGGTCTGGGTCAGCAGGGGGGCTTCGCTGTTGGTGTATCACGCCGGGGAGGCGGTCTTGGGGTAGGCCTTAGCCCAGTTCTGGCCGAGGTGGGGCTTGAGGCGGCCGAGGATGATGATCCAGATGGAGGCGGCGAGCGTGATGGCAAGGCCGACGGTGAATTGGGTGGCGGCTGTGGCGGCGCGAGCGCGGTCGGCGGAAGGATCTTCCAGGCGGGCGAATCGCGAGGCGAGGAAGAAGTGCGAGGCAGGGATGAGGATCAGCAGGCAGAGCAGCTTTACCTGAAGCCAGCGGAGGCGGAGGAAGACGCGCGGATGTTGAAGGAAGAGGGCGGCGCCGAAAGCGAGGGCGCCCAGGAGCAGCGGAATGTGAAGGTACATGATCAGCAGGGAGATCTGGTCAAGGAGCATGAGGCGGCGGGGGTCGGAGGCGGCCAGCGAGGGGAAATCGCTCGCGAGCCAGATGGCGAGGATCGCGGCAAGGGAGCCGAGGTAGAGCGCGACGAAGATGACTTTGGGGATGAGAAGAAACGGCCGATACCCCCGGGATTCCTTGCGCCCGTACTGATTGGTGTGGGTCGGGGGCATGGCGGGTAGTGTAACACAGGAGTCTACGGGACTGAACGATCAAGAGCCCTGAGGGCGTGTCCAGCCGAGCGTTGGCGTCCGGCGACCAGGCCTTCAACTTGTAGTCATAGGGGACGATGGTCAGTCGTTGAGGGGTGATCCGGATGACCATGAACTGGGTCGTGGTCTTCGGGGAGGGCAACTGCACGAAGCGGTAGGGGGGCGCCTGCTGGATTGCGGCCCGGTGGGCATGCCCGCTGAGGACAAGGATCACGTTCGCGCCGGCGAGCGTGAACGGGCGATGAGCAGCAGAGACCGTGGTGAACAAGAGCAGTCGCGATCCGGAGAATCCGCTATTCCGTTTCGAACAGGCTGCGCGGCAGGCTGGACTGCCGGATGATGGACAACAACGTCCCGATACGAAGTTCGCGATGGTCCGGCACGGGGATGGTGATTGTCGTATCGGGCAGCCGCTTCTGCATGATCCGGTGGCTGCCCTTCTGCCGAACCAATAGAAAGCCGTTGGCCTCGCGGACCGCACACACCTCGCGCCCGGACATCTGCCGGAGCTTAGGCAACGTTGACCTCAAGGCTCTCGACGTATCGTTCTCGGCCGAGACGGCTGTCAGCTTCATTCGCTTCATGAGACCGCCTCTTCTTTTACGGATTATACGAGCCGACCCGCAATCTCACCATCACAAACTCGCGAGGCAGCGGTCGATTCTCGCCAGGGTGCTCGATTGGCCGAGGAATACCAGAGTCTCGAAGATCGGAGGGCTTACCGTGGTGCTGGAAACGGCGACGCGGATGGGTTGGGCGACTTTGCCGAGGGCGAGATGTTTATCGGTGCAGTATTGATTGATGGCGGCTTCGAGCGCGGGGGCGGTCCAGGATGGGACGGCGGCGAGGTTGGAACGGATGTCGCGAAGCGTAGCGAGGCCTTCATTGTTGTTCTTCTTGAGGACCTTGTCGATGGCCGAGGGATCATAGTTGAGCTCGCTGTCGGCCAGGAACATAAAACGGCAGATGTCAGCAAGCTCATGGAGGGTACGGACGCCGCGTTTCATCTCGATGATGCGGGCGAGTTGCTCGTCGGTGGCGGTGTTCAGGGGTGAATCGGGGTTGGCAGCGAGAAAGTTGCGCAGGGCGGGGACGAGGCGCGAAGTGGGGGCGGTCGCGCAGGCTTCGGTGTTGAAGGCGAGGAGTTTATCGCGGGAGAATTTGGGGTTTGCGACGCCGACGCGGTCGAGGGAGAAGAGTTGGACCATTTCATCGACGGTCATGCGTTCGCGGTCGCCGCCGGGGTTCCAGCCGAGGAGGGCGATGAAGTTGAGGAGGACTTCGGGGAGGTAGCCGTTCTTGCGGAATTCGTGGACGAGGATTTCGGGCAGGTCGGACTGTCGCAGTCCGACGACGGGGATGAGGGCGGACTGTTCGGGGAGGTCGAGCTGTGTTTTTTCGTCCTTGAGCCATTCCTGGAGGCGATCGAGGGGGATGGCGGCACGCTGGGCGAGGGTTTCGATGGGGGTTTTGGTGCTGTTCATGAAAACCTGGGCGCGCTGGCGGATTTTCTTGTCGCGATCGCGCTTGCCCATTTTGGAGCCGTCGAGGTTTTGGATCGTGGTGAGGTGGGCGTAGGTGGGGCGGGGGTAGTTGAGCGCTTCCTGGAGAGCGAGGTGATTGAAGGTATTCTTCAGATGCTCCTGGCCGCGGAGGATGTGGGAGACGTTCATGGCGGCGTCATCGACGACGACGGCGAAGTGGTAGGTGGGCATGCCATCGGCTTTGCGGATGACGAAGTCCTGGGCCTCTTCGGCGGGGAGGACGACTTCTTTGGCGAGGACCTCGTCGTGGAAGCGGTATTCCTTGACGGGCATGGCGAGGCGCATGACGGAGGTTCGATTTTCGGACTTGAAGGCGGAGATCTGATCGGCGGTGTATTGGGGTCGGCGGTAGATGAAGGAGCGTTTTTGCTTCTCGGCTTGGGCGCGGAGGGCGGTAAGCTCCTGGGTGGTTTCCCAGGCTTCGTAGGCGAGGTTGCGGCTGATCAGGTCGGCGATGATGGCGTTGTAGATGTCGAGGCGTTTGGATTGGTAGACGAGCTGGGGGTTGTCCCAGTTCAGGCCGAGCCAGCGAAGGTCGTCGAGGAGCTGGCGACAGGCTTCGTCGGTGGATCGGGCGAGGTCGGTGTCTTCGATGCGGAGGAGGAACTGGCCGCCGGTGTGCCGGGCGAAGAGCCAGTTGAAGAGGGCGGTGCGCGCGCCGCCAACGTGGAGATACCCCGTGGGCGAGGGGGCGAACCGGGTGACGACCTGTGTGGTGCTCATACGGAGTGGCAGGTTACGTTCGGAAAGTTGGCGTGGCAAGTGAGGCGATGGCAACGCCGTTGGATGCGGGCGGCGGGTGGTTGGGACAAGAGGGCCGCGGTCGCTGTCGGGTGATACAACAAGCGGAGCCACGGAACGTACTACGGTAGAAGAGC
>Ga0315284_10013992_pt1 | contig 11432 bp, 8 predicted proteins | sample YL17G09_16_MG_FD_203696 | JGI IMG/M metagenome (GOLD analysis project Ga0315284, IMG submission 203696) | Sediment microbial communities from Yellowstone Lake, YNP, Wyoming, USA - YL17G09_16 | ecosystem: Environmental > Aquatic > Freshwater > Lake > Sediment | place: USA: Wyoming | collected... | reverse complement strand
ATAATACACATCTTATTGAAACGCTTACTATTACGTTCGATAAATATAAGCTGGTTAAACTATAACAATTGCAACTGTCTCTTTTTTAATAAAATTTAACCGGACAGTTCTGATAAAGGTTCATTAATAAATGCACTGTATTCAATAGGCGGGGAATATTTTTCATTCTGAATGTCTCTGGAAAGAGTTCGAATAAATTCGTGATCGTTTATATCATTGCCAGGCGTTATTCTGCTCAGGGTTTCACCGATTACTTTTTCTTTTGTTACTTCAGAACCAAATAGAAGAGAGGCCATTCGTGCAATTTCGGTTCTTTGATCATCAAACGTGCCGGTGGTTGAAAGTGTGGCAGAAGTTCCAATACATTAGTAAGTTATCAGCATTGAACTGATTTCTTACTCTCCGTATAAGAAATGCCACATCAGCGCCTTGACGCCCCCGATACGTATGGAGTTCATCTAATACCAAAAATTGTAGTCCCTGAGCAGCTTGAACCAAGTCTTTATCGAAAGGTCGTGTAAGGATGAGCTCAAGCATTACATAATTTGTGAGAAGAATATCAGGGGGATTTGAAATTATAAGATTCTTCTCTTCATTACTCTCCTGACCGGTGTATCGTGCAAATCTAAACGGACCTTTTGAATCAGGATAACCGTAATTAATGAATTTTTCCAATTCTAAGAACTGACTGTTCGCAAGTGCATTCATGGGATATACAATGATAGCACGAATTCCTTTAACTGCTCGATTATGTAAAATGTTATCAACTATAGGAATTATATATGCAAGACTTTTCCCCGAACCAGTTCCTGTTGTCAGGACATAATCCCCACTAGATTGTGCGGCATGAATAGCTTCTTCCTGGTGTTTATAAAGTTGGAGAGTTTTACCGAAGTCTTTGGGATGTTTTTTTATCCTGAATATCTTTGAGCATTCTTCATGTAGGATTTTATGTTGAACAAGCCCATCAATTGTAGAACCAAGTTCGAAAGAAGGATTCAGCTGTACAAGAGGATCCGGCCACAAAAAACCATCACTAATTTTAGAATCAACAAATTCTAATATTTTTGTATCTTTTATACGAAAAAAACTCCGAATATAGGATTCGTAGGCTGAAATAATATTTTCAAGCAGTTTGAAAATGTCCATGGTGTTGGAATCCTTATTTATCATAAATGTTAGAATATTATGACACGGATGTTGGTCGAATACTGTGACACTTGATCGATAAATTAGAATTACAATATCAACATATCAATAGTTCTTTAGTATAGTTGTTTTTCATAAAATAAATAACTGTTTTCCCCGTTTTTTTAATTCCCTGAATATTCCATACAAAATGTTTTGTTTTTTATAAACAGAATATCATTATACTATAATATCACGCTTTCATAATGTCTCACGGAGGGGTGTTGCACATGAAGGCTTTTTATTCACGACCGTTCTTTGTTTTTCGATTCTTTACTGCAGTTCATCCGACGCGCTGTACAGTGATGAGCGACAATTATATTTCCCTGATGACGACAATTAGAATTCCCGTTTGAAACGAAAGAAGAATCCATTCAAATTATCTTTGAGAAAGGAGGTTTGAATGGTCACGGACAATCAGGTAAGGAGGCTGATGAGATTGGTTCAAACGGAGAAGACAAAAGCGCTTGCATCAGCGAAAGCCGGCATGGATCCAAAGACAGGGAGGAAGTATTTGAGATCAGGGCGATTACCGAGTCAGCTCAGGAAAGAACATACGTGGAGAACGAGGAAGGATCCATTTGAAGGTGTTTGGGAAGAAGTAAAAAGCTTTCTGAAAGAGGAAGCGGGATTTGAGGCGAAAACAATATTCGAATGGCTTCAAAGGGAATATCTGGGGCTATTTTCTGATGGTCAACTCAGGACATTGCAAAGAAAGATAAAGAGATGGCGGGCGCTGGAAGGCTCATCGAAGGAGGTATTTTTCCCGCAGAAGCACACGCCGGGGGAACTGTGCGCGTCGGATTTTACTTACATGAATGAGCTTGAGATAACGATTCAAGGTCAGATATTTAACCATATGATCTACCACTTTGTTTTGACCTATTCGAACTGAGAGACAGGAACAATCTGCTTCAGCGAGAGTTTTGAGAGTTTAAGCGATGGTATTCAAAATGCGCTGTGGGAACTTGGCGGAGTACCTGGGATGCATCGGACAGACAGGTTATCGTCGGCGGTTCATAAGGTACCAAGTTCTGAAGAGTTTACCAAGAGGTACAATGGTCTTTTGAATCATTATAAGATGAAGGGTTTGAAAATACAGACAGGGGAAGCTCACGAAAATGGTGATATAGAACAACGCCACTATCGTTTCAGAGGGCGGTTGGTCAGACACTACTGCTGAGGGGAAGCCGTGATTTTACCTCACGTGAAGAGTATGATGGGTTTATACGCCTCATATTCCAACAGTTGAATGCGGGGAGAGAGGAACGATTCCGGGAAGAGCTGAAAGTCCTGCGCCGTTTGCCGGAGAGGAAGCTGAATGATTTTAAGCGGCACCGGGTGAAAGTTGGTCCCGGCATCACGATACGTTTGCAGCACAATGTCTATTCTGTTCCGAGTCATCTGATTGGTGAGTGGATTGAAGCTCGACTGTACGCCGGACATGTGGAAGTCTGGTATGTACAGCACATGATAGAACGTATGCCGCGGCTGAGGGGTGAAGAGAAACACCGGATAAATTACCGTCATATAATTGACCCACTGGTTCGCAAGCCCGGTGCTTTTAAGAATTATCGTTATCGAGACGATCTCTTCCCGACCAGTCGATACCGTATGACATATGATGTATTAAAGGAAAAGAGCCCGCACAAATCAGATAAGGAGTATGTGAAAATATTGCATTGTGCGGCTTCTGAAAGTGAAACGAGAGTAGACGATGCATTGCGTATGCTATTTGATAACGGCAGTTTCATAAGCTTTGAAGCGGTAAAAGAGATTGTCAGTTCAGCCATTAGATACTCTCGGTCAAGGATGTATTCATCGATGATGTGAGCCTGGATGTATATGACTGCCTTCTAAGCCTGAAGGAGGTGGTATGATGGTGAATAACCAGGTCTTGATCGGTTATTTATAAGAGCTTCATGTGCCGACAATCCGTGAATGTTTTGAAGACATCGCCCGAATTGCCGAGCAGGAGTCATTGAGTTATGAACGCTATCTTCTTGAACTGGCAGAGCGGGAATGTGAGACGTGTAGACAGCGAAGAATTGAAAGGTTGCTACGGGAATCACGCCTGCCGCCTTAGAAAAGCCTTGATTCCTTTGACCTGAAGAGATTGCCTGCAAGAGTAAGACAGCAGGTTACAACACTTCTTGATAGTACGTTTTTAGATCGAAAAGAAAATGTTCTGGCATTTGGAAATCCTGGAACCGGAAAAACTCACCTACTTTGTGCCATCGGCCGGGAACTGATCAGGTCAGACCGCAGAGTTTATTTTACCCCATGCAGTCTTTTGGTCCAGGATCTGCTGATTGCAAAACAAAACCTGAAGCTCAGCAGAATCATAAAACGTCTCTCAAAACATGATGCCATAATCATTGATGATATCGGATATGTACAACAAAGCCGTGAAGAAATGGAAGTGCTTTTTAAACTCCTTGCCGAACGTTATGAACGTGGAAGCATCATGATTACAAGTAATCTGCCGTTCTCAAAATGGGAGGTAATCTTTAAGGATCCAATGACCACAGCGGCTGCCATAGACAGACTTGTCCATCACAGCGTCATTCTTGAATTGAATATCAAAAGTTACCGAGTTGAGCAAGCTCAAAATTCCTAATAAATTATAGCTATAACACTATGTGCCCATGGGGTACCCCAGGGAGGATAAATACAACAACTGATATCAATTAAAAAAGGGGAAAATAATTGTCGTTGATCAAACGTAAAAAAATGGTTGATTGAAATAAATGAGTCCCCAGTGATCTTTCGTTGGGAATATGGTCTTGATTCTTTAACAACAAGTTAATCATATAATATGTTACTTTGGAAACGTTCTACTAGGAAATACTCACATTATGACTGTCCAATCAATGGGGCAGATCATATGCTTTATCGAAGTCTCACCGTAAAAGAATGCGCACAACAAATATGCTTGAGCGGTATAATCAAGAGATCAAACGGCGTACGCGGATTGTGAGGATATTCCCGAAAGAACAATCGTGTGTCCGGCTGGTTGCTGCTCTGTCCATTGAAACAAACGAAGAATGGGTGGTTCGACGATACTTGAATATGAACCAGGAAGAGGTGAGTACACAATCTACTACTGATGATTTGGCTGCTTAATAAAAATCACTATAGAGGGTGTCAACATTTGTCATGGACCAAATCGCCAAAATACGAAAGACAATGAAATACATATCGGAAAGTGAATTTACAGAACTTTTAGGACTTGACTAATGTAATCTTGTATGTTTACAATAAGACAACCTATCTGGGTGTCTGAGTCAAGTACTAAAATCGCTCAATTTAGGTTGTTGTTATTATGCTTCATTCATCCTCGAATAAAGTATTTGTATTTCGTCCTCATTTAACTGTAATCATGGTATGAGAACCAGCACTCTTATATCAGTTACGTCTATGCGCCTGACCCAGAGGGGTGACACTTTCATAATATGTCTCGGCGACCAGATATATATAATATTCTCCGCCAGCTACGGTTTCGAATTCTATCAGACAGTCGCCCTCTTTTTGATAAATTATCTTTCTCTCGATGGCTTCGTCGCCAACCTTCACAAAAACAGGGTCTTTCGTATGCAAGCGGCATGTTCCGTCGTATTTCGATCTTATAACCACCTGAAGCAATCTGCCGTCATTCCAGTCGATATCAACGCCATAACCGCCACGGGCGCGCAGACCCCATATCGAGCCCTCTGGCAGGCTCTTGGGCAGAGCAGGAAGAATGTCGATCTCCCCGGCATGGCTCTGAAGCAGACACTCTATAAAATCTGAGCGTCCCCGTCCCCCTCTAAACATTTCTTCACACTTCTCAGCATCACCGAACCGGGCAAAACGGCTTATTCCCCAGCGGTCTCCGGCGTTATAGCTCAAACCGTCCGCACGCGTCGGTTCAAAAGTCACCCGTACCGCCTTGGCCAGTTCCGGTGTGCCACGCAATGTAATCTGGTTGCCGGGATACCATCCCCAGGTCTGCGACAGGTGACGGCTGGGGAATTTTTCCTGATCCCAGTCATCGATAAATTCCTGTATCTGTCCGAAACGTCCTATCTGGTCTGGAGGAAGCTTTTTGCGGGCGCTTCTCAATTCGTTACTGAAATTTTTATCAACGTTTAGAACTCTGGCGGATTCCATACACATGTCAAAGAGCGCCCTGAGAAGCTGATTATCTATCGTCGGACCCATGACTATCGACGTAAGCTGGCCGTCGGGCGTCTCGATAACCGTTTCAGGAGAATTGGACGGGCATGTGACGAGCCATCCGTGTTTCGGTTCCGTGATCATGTAATCCATGAAGAACTCCGCAGAGCCTTTCAGAATAGGATAAATTTTCTTGAGGTATTCAGGATCAGGATCAAACTGGTAATGTTCCCACAGCTCCCAGCATATCCAAGCGCCGTTGCCAGGCCATAATCCCCACTTGGCACCATCCTGCGGAGCAGTGTTCATCCAGATATCAGTACCGTGATGCATAACCCAGCCGCGGCAACCATACAGTTCTTTTGCTGTTCTTGCACCCGATTCCGAAGCAAATTCCGCGAATCTCATCAGGGCTCCTATGGTCTCAGGAAGGTTCAGAACTTCGTTCATGGCTCCCCGAGACATAATACCTTCGTTATTTGTCCATCGGCCCTGATAAAAACCTTCAAGGTCTGTTTGCATCATATCATGATGCGGTATGAGCGTCCCCGGGCGGCATGTTGTCAGCATATTGTACCGTGATCTCTGGAACTGCTGAACAACAAGGTGAGGGTCGAATCCGTCTTTTCTGATATTTTCTGTTCTTGTATCCATGTCTTCCTTATCGCCATCGGTTCTGCCAAGATACATACCGCAGGCATTGAACTGAGGCTGATAGTCATCAAGATGCCTCTTGAGCAGTTGCTCCCATGACTGATTGGCCGCTTTCATATATTCGTCGCAGCGCGCTGTCGGATCAGCACTGATATCGTTCCAGCGCTCGTAATTTGTTGCCCCACAGAGTACCAGTGTGACCTCATTGGCATTTTCCACTCTGATTTGAGCTGTCGTTTTTGTCAAACCGCCAAACTGCTCATCCTCGGAAACCGTTCCTCCCTCTGCACTGACTTTCAAACGGGACTCCCATTTCATAAGGCTCTCGATCCTTTTGAAAAGAGGCTCTTTCGATCCTTTTACCCAGCGTCCCGTGATACTGGGCTCGTAATAACCAAACTGACGTTCAACGACATCACCGCTCATAACAAGCTGATCATTGCCGACCGATTTGCTCGATGCGCTGGGCTGAACACTGTCAAGCCGGGCTGTTAAAGATATCTGGCCGGGTTGATCCGCTGTTATCCGCATAACAATAACCTGGTCGGGATAACTTGCGAATACCTCACGCTTGTAATGAACGCTGCCGATACGATATACGGTGCGTACTATGGCATTTTCAAGGTCGAGCTCAAAACGGTAATCGGAAATCTCATTGTGATCTTTAAAATTGAGCCTGAGTTTTCCCATTGGTTGATAAATCTGCAGAACCTGCGGTATACTCTCAAGTTTCTGGCAGAGCTCAAATGCCTCTTCATACTTGTTATTAAGCATCAGTTTGCGTATTTCGGGCAACACTTTGATGCCTTCGGGATTGACAGGATTGTAAGGCTGACCCGTATAGAGCGTTTCATCATTGAATGCTATCACTTCGTCTCTGACTAGGCCGCGTACAACACCCATAAGACGCCCGGTACCTATCGTAAGATCTTGAGGTTCTCGGTACCACAGCACCATGTCACCCTCAGGTGGTGCCGCTTTACCAGTGATGTTCACCTGTGGTATGCTTTGTTCTGAGATAATTCCCCTTTCCCATGGAGCCGGAATTGAATAATTTGAATAATGGCGTTCCTGGGCGAAAGACATGGCAGAGAAGAGCACAGATAACAAATAGACTTGAAATATTTTCATAGAATTCATGAGTTGCTCCTATGATAAAATTGTTTTTATATCGTTTATAGAATGCTATTGAATAACTATATACTCTTTTGATTGAATGTACCTGAATATACTTTATTTGTTATTCTTCGAAAAAGTTATAAGTTGTTGTCCATTTTTGAGTTTCACCCGGCTCAAGAGAAATATTAATGAAAACTTCAGGGCAAATACAATTTTTGTTCGCGTAAAAGAATAGAAATCCCTGAGCGAAATCACCTGTAATATCTACACCGGCTCTTGTTCTTATATTTTTTATTTTGAAATGATTATGCGAAACTGAATCGCTATATCCTTCAATTGTTGATAATAATTCCCCTTCCAAATCCTGCATAAAAACCATTTTATTATCTTTTATGTCGGTATACGGTTTTAAATCTTCTTTTAATACTGCAGGAAAAAAGAAGTCCATTTGATAATTTTTACCAATATTATCATTATCCAACAAAAAGAAGTTATGACAGTATTGATTGGTATTTAAAGTTCTGGTCCCTGTGTTTTTTAATGAATGGTGTATTACCAGCTGCGGTTTTCCTTTTGTCAGTTCCATACGTTTTACATATATGTAACCATAACCTTTATTGTCTGACAATTCGTGTGTGAATTCGACCCAATCCTTTCCATGTGATACCGTCCATTTACCCGGATCAATTATTTTGTATGGTGTAGCAAAATAATAGTCTTTACCATCATCCGGTTTTTCAGCATTCCCGACACCGATTATCATAAAAGTCTCGCCGGGATTCACCTCTTTTAATCTCTCTGCATTTCCGCCGAGGAATCCCTCCGCAAGACTTATTGCATGGTATGTGTTTTTCGGATCATGAGGCTTATAATTCTCCATTTCCGTAAAATATGTATGATTTTTGTAAGTGAGTTGCCAGATCATCCCGGACCATTCAAAACGAGAGGCTCGATAGAATCCATTTTGAGCATCCGGAAGAAATATTGATGTTTCAATTATATTGTTGGAGAGAATTACATGAGGATAGTCATTTAGAAGATTATTTTCCGCCGCTTGAATTATATTTGAACTTAAAAAAAGTAATAAAATTACACTTTTTAATCCAATTTGTTTTTTCATGATCGTTCAGTCTCCCGCCATTAGTCGAATAATTTAATCCTGTTTATGTGTTGTTATAAAAATTATTATTTTTTTATTATCCCTGCTGTACTCACATCAATCGGTTTAATACCCAGTTTGAGCGCCGGAGAATCAGGTTTAAAATTGAAATTGCCGTTTTCCCAGTCAACAAACATCGGATCGGCAAATACATTACCGTTACTGGGTTTAAGCGGCCTGAGATCAACTTGAGTGTAAATCAGTACTTTTTCAAGTGTGACAATGTCCAAGCTACTGAAAATGATATTATTTTTTATTTCAACGACATCATCAGATGGTTTCTGAAACCAAATTTCTTCAGCCACAAGTATATTATTCTCAAAAGTTAAGCCAAATGATCTCGGAAATGTCAGAATTTGTAATCCCTTGTCAATAAAGACATTATTACGCAAAGTGCAGTTTGCAGTCCAATGCATATGTGTAGGCCGTACAGTATTTATAGCAAGATTATTTTCAAAAACACAGTTCGTGGCAATTTTATCCATATAGTATGCCCATACAAAAAGCTCCTCTCCCCGTGTGGCAGCTGCTTCCCATCTCTTCTCATCTCCTTTAGCAACAAGCGCCACATTACCCCGAATTATGTTGTCCTTCCCAGCGATGTAAAAATGCCCGCCGTCGTTTAATTCCTTCATAACATCATAGACAAGATTACTTTCCAGAATGTTACCCTGACCACCACAAAGAATCCCTATATAAGAGGTGCTATGCACTTCATTGTGATTTATTCTGCTATTATCAGTACCAATACCTAGAGCCACACCACTTGGATAAATCAATCCATCGTCATGAATGTGATTATTGGTAAATGTAACATTCTTTCCACCAATATTAACACCACCAGTACCTGTGTATTTTATTTCACACCCTTCAAATAATAAATTATTTCCGCTATTTGTTATACCGTATCCACTGACATTCTCAACAGTCAGATCAATAAACCTGCAATTATTAATACCATCTCCTGATATAGCACCTTTAAATGCTCCATACTCTATGAGCGGAGTTTTTGTACAGGAGATTACAAGACCCTTCAGAGTAAGATCTTTAGTGTCCTTTTTAATGTCAATAACAGTTTCTTTAGTAGGGGCTAACACATTTATCTTTGATATATCTTCACCGGGCAATGGCCAGTAAACAAGTTTTTCATTTGTTCTGTCGAGATACCACTGCCCCGGCTCATGCATACCTTCACGAACATTCCAGATAATATATGTCTGGCCCTTTTGCCAGTTAACGATATTTCCGTCAATCATTTCATGAAAACGGAACGATCCGGGAGGATATCCTGCAGTTATTGAGAATGTCACTGTCTGTGTGTCTTCATCCATACTTTTCAACCCGACAAGCGTTTCATCCCAGCTATTGAAAGTTGTTAATTCTGCATTCCTGATATCAAGCCATGGTCCGATATCACCCCTGTGGTATTTCATTGTTGTGAGGTCTTTAAGGGTGGGTTGAGTTTCCCAGCCGCGTCCGGTTGAACCCAACCAGCGTGCATGCCATATATTGAGATGTTTGAATTCTCCAGTTTTCGGCAGACGTGCCCGGGGTCTCATCTCATTATTTACTAAAAGAAGACGGAAATCCCAGGTTCTGTCCTTTACTCCCTCAAGCTTTGCGGAATAAAAATTCCCATCCTTTTCCCAGTTTGTAATAGGCCTTCCACCATAAAGGACAGGCTTTTCACCAGGATACGCCTCTATTGTCAAACCGGAATCCTCGGGTCCCAAAGCTAATTCCACTTCGTAGTATAAGCCTCCACGAACAATTATTTTTTTAGGTTCTTCAGCTTTTAATTTTCTTGCGGCATCACGGGCTTTCATGAGAGTCTTAAAAGGTTTTTTTTCTGTTCCGTTATTATTGTCACTGCCATCCGGTGCAACAAAGAATACTGCGGTGTTGTTCGCCGCATGAATTATCCCGAAGCTAAAAAAGATAGATAAAAATATAAACATAAAAAAAATTATAGAATACCTGGACTTTCCGCTCATTTTCATCCCTCTTTAATTTTACTGGTTAGTATCCGGATGAAAAAATAACTCGTATTTTTCAATCTTTTAGCCCTGCTGTGCTCACATCAATCGGTTTAATACCCAGTTTGGGCGCCGGAGAATCAGGTTTAAAATTGAAATTGCCGTTTTCCCAGTCAACAAACATCGGATCAGCAAATACAGTTCCGTCTTTAGGTTTCAGCGGCAAATAATCTAAAGGAGTATATATCATAACGTTTTCATGAGTTATAGCGCCCAGGCGGCTGTAGAATACATTGTTCGGTGTCTCCTTGAAAGCATCATACGGATTAGAAAATATAATTTCATCGGCTATAAGGATGTTTTTCTCAAATGTCAATCCGATTGATCTCGGGAAAGAAAGGATCTGAATCCCTTTATCAATAAAAACATTGTTGCGAAATGTGCAGTTTTTAGTCATATGCATATGTGTTGGACGAACGGTGTTAAGTGCGAGATTTTCCTCAAAAATACAATCAATGGCATTTTCATCCATGTAGTAAGCCCAGTTGAATCTGAATTCACCACGATCGAAATAACCTGCCCATTCTTCCTCATCTCCGGGACCATCATGACAAAAATTTCTTCGGATTATGTTACCCGTTCCCCCAATGTAAAAACATCCGCCATCATTTAACTGTCTCATCACATCATATATATGGTTGTATTCCAGTACATTCTTTTCGCCGAAGCAGATTACAGCGGTATATGCAGTCCTATGAACTTCATTGTGGTTAATTTTATTCTCTTTACCACCTAACGATATACCTGAGCAGAAAGTGTAATAGATGGTTCCGATATCATGGATATGATTATTAGTTACAGTATTATTTTGTCCATCAAGTGAAATACCGGATGTACCCATGTTTCTTATCTCGCATCCTTCTATCAGATTATTATTACCACTAATATTGATGCCGGATCCACTGACATTCTCAACAATAAGGTTTAATAATCTGCAGTTGTTTATACCTTCCCCGGTAATAACGGTGGAACCAAATCCTCCTTTTTCTATAGGTATTGCTGCGCATGAGATTACAAGCCCGTCAAGAGTAATGCCACTTGTTTCTTTTTCGATTTTAATAACAATTTCTTTTGTTGGGGCTACCACATTTATTTTTGATATATCTTCACCGGGCAAG
>Ga0315284_10013990_pt1 | contig 11433 bp, 12 predicted proteins | sample YL17G09_16_MG_FD_203696 | JGI IMG/M metagenome (GOLD analysis project Ga0315284, IMG submission 203696) | Sediment microbial communities from Yellowstone Lake, YNP, Wyoming, USA - YL17G09_16 | ecosystem: Environmental > Aquatic > Freshwater > Lake > Sediment | place: USA: Wyoming | collected... | reverse complement strand
CCCCTACGTCGCTCGCTACGCTCGCTAACCCCCCTAAAACGGAGTCCCGATGAGATCCTGACGGCCGGTGTCTCCCGAATCACCGCGTCGCGAGCCTCCTGTCCTTCACGAATCGCCTTCTCGAAGTCGATGGGCGGGAGCTTCTCGTACTCCTCATCAGAGAGGCTTTGCAGCGAGGACCAGATGCGACGCATTCGCCTATCCGACACTGGCCCCAAAGAAATGTCAACGCGTTGAACGATTTCTTCTTGACCTTCTCTTTCGCAGCAGTTATCCCTCTTGAACCTTCGATGTACTCACTCTGCTCCTCGAAAGAAGCCCCCCGGACACTCGCGCAAGCGAGAAGGCCCTGGTCCGGCTCGTTTTGCGGCGGCATGAGCGCATCGACGAAGCAGCACCCCGGATTCGGCGCCACCCGCATTGCCAGCGTCGTGCGCCAGAACACCGCCCCGAGCCAGGATACCTAGGCGGCACTCCCCCACCACCCCTCAAAGGGTATCAAGGAGGCCGCCTCGGGAAACCAAGGCGGCCTCTCTTCGTTTCAGCACTCGCAGCAACGCGACAAGGAGAGTTCCCGTATGACGTCCAAGCGAAAACCGGCGTCCTCGTTCTGAAACGGGACGTTAGCACAGTGGTGTGCAGCGAGTTTTTACCTCGAAAGGGCTGAGTCCGACTCTCAGTCGTCCCACGAGGAGGGCGAACATGCGCTTGCAAGATCCCTTCTACCTCGGAAGGGTCAAGGCGGAGGTGCGTCCAGAGCAAGAAGGATGGGGTCTTTAGGTCAACTGGGAGATCAACGGATTCTTACTCCGAAGACGGGGGTTCAACTCCCCCAGGACCCACGACAGGAAGCATTGCGGGTTCGTTCAAAGGCAGGACGCGAGTTTCTGATTCTCGCTATCGAGGTTCGATTCCTCGGCCCGCAGCCATGGCATGTCCGAGCAGTTCGGCGGCCACTCGTTCTCTGACAACTTGGGTTTGTGAAGTGGGTGGGCTGCTTCACGCGTCGCGTCACAGCGCTGCGTGAAGTAGCGCACCGAATGACGCTGTAGCTCAGCGGAGAGCAAGGGGGGCTGTTAACCCTCAGGCCTGGGTCCGACTCCCAGCGGCGTCGCGAAAGTTGGTAGGATCAGAACATGAAGAACGGTGAGTACGAGCTAGTGATCGCCCCGGAAGACTACCCCGGGAAAAAGTATCGGGGCCGTTATTGCTATGAGCATCGTCTCGTGTATTGGCGAGCCCATGGAAGTCTTCCGCCGATCGTTCATCACCGGAACGAGAAGAAGCGCGATAACGCGTCTAAGAACCTGGAGGGATCGAGTCCAAGCGAACATGCTGCCCGACACAATCGGGCGAGAAGGAAGCCTGACGTGATCGTGTCTTGCGGGTGGTGCGGCATCGACGTTGCCATCGCCGGTCGCAAATACAGGTGGAAGATCAGTTGCGGTCAGAAGCGTTTTTTCTGTAGCAGGTCGCACGGGGCCAAGTACCAGTTTTCCGGGCGACGATAGAGACGCCGGTGTAGCTCAGTGGAGAGCACCCCTTTCGTAAAGGGAAGGCGAGGGTCCAACTCCCTCCATCGGCTCCGCGGAAAGAGATGGTCTTAGCTCTCAGGAAGTCTCATACGCTTCCCTACGCCGGGTGCGACGCCGGTTTCCGCAACCATTTCCCCTTATGGGGGTTAGCGAGCGCGCAGCGCTCGCGTTCGTGGGTGGAGCAAGGCTCCCCCTGCGAGGGCACGCGAAGCGTGCCCGCGTCTGGATAGCTCCAATGGTAGAGCGGCCCGTTGAAGGCGGGCGCGTTGTCGGTTCGAGTCCGACTCCAGACACGATGAAATCGGGGTGTAGCCTAGTGGTGAGGCGCTTGTTTTGGGTGCAAGCTCACGCAGGTTCGAGTCCTGTCGCCCCGACGACGGAGTAGCGCATGGTGACGGTCGTCCAGTGGTCGGACAACGGGTTGTGAGCCCGAGAACGGGGGTTCGATTCCCCTCCGTCACACCGGGCATGGTCGAGTCTCGGGTCCGGACCTGGGAGGAGATGGTCGGGCGTCCGCACCTGGGTGACCAACATGCCCGTCTCTTTCGCCCTCGATTCTCGATTGGAACGAGAGCGCGTTTCCTAAACGCGTCATGTGCCGGTTCGAATCCGGCCGAGGGCGCGAAACGCAAATGCCTCGTGATGCGTCTGGCGACGCAGCCCCGCTGTCTACGGGGTGAGACGGGTTCGATCCCCGTACGAGGCGCGAGTGGGCGCGCTACGCGCGCCCTCGCAGGGGGAGCCTGCTCCCCCTACGCGCCCGCTATGAGCGGGCTGACCCCAACAGAGACTGCGCGCTACGCACGGAAGCTGTCCTTTCATGGACGACCGACGTTCGATTCGTCGGGCGCGTGATCTCGGCCCTCGGGCCATACGAGCGAGGCTGCGGTAGCCGGCGAGATTCCAAATCTCGCGTCGAGGTGGTTCGACCCCACCCGCTCGTGCGAAAGTGATGCGGGTTCGCCTAAGTGGTAAGGCCGACGATTTTGAATCGTCTGAAGGAGGTTCGAGTCCTCCACCCGCAGCGAGGAGCAAGGGATCGCTCCAACAGAGCCTGACTGTGTGCTCCCTGCGGGCACGGCGACAGGGTGGGCCGCGACTCCCATGCAGTCGAAATGGCGGTGAAGTTCGGGCGTGTCGTTCAGTGGGAGGACCTCCGGCCTGCACCCGGAAAACGAGAGTTCGACTCTCTCCACGTCCACGAGGGGTATGCGACAGCATCGAGGGGAGGACGCTCCCCGAAGTCTCCACGTCTGCCGACGAGGAGATCCCCACACATTGCCCCTGTAGCTCAGTGGTAGAGCAGCCGCTTGGTAGGCGGCCGACGCGAGTTCGATTCTCGCCTCGGGCTCAAAGGAACGCGGGTGAAGCATCATGGCGATGCAGCAGTTTTCCAAACTGCTCCAGGCTGGTTCGATCCCAGTCACCCGCTCCAGTGCTTAGGAAGCGCGACCAATGCTCCAGGGTGGAGCGCCTGCTTGCCATGCAGGAAGCGGTGGGTTCGATCCCCACTGGTCGCTCGATGTGGCGCGATGTCCGAGTGGTAAGGAGCGGGATTGCAACCCCCGTGAGGGAAACCTCGTCGTCGGTTCGATTCCGACTCGCGCCTCGAAGAACGTGCCCCCGGACCCAAGGGACTTGGGCTCTGGTTTTCTACTCCGGACGATCGAGGTTCGACTCCTCCCGGGGGCTCCCGCGCTTCATGTTCCTTCTCCCTTGCTGCGTCGCGCGCGGCGAAACGTGGGGCTCTCGATCGGGTCGCCCCCGGAGAAGAGAGGGGAACGTGAAGCGCCCTGTCGGTATCGTCTAACGGCCAGGACGGCGCCCTCTCACGGCGCTAATCGCGGGTTCGAATCCCCGTACCGACACGAAGGAAATGTGCGCGCAGCTCGACTGGACGAGCACCCGGCTACGAACCGGGCGGCTGGAGGTTCGATCCCTCCCGCGCACGCTACTGTCCTCGCAGTTCGATTGGACGAATATCGCCCTCCGAAGGCGGAGACTGTCGGTTCGAGCCCGACCGAGGACGCTAGCAGCCCTTCTTCGGAGGGGTTAGGCCGCTCGTAGCGGCCGACGTAGGGGAGGCGTAGCCTCCCCTGCGAGGGCGAACGAAGTGAGCCCCATCCCGGTTTCGCTCAGTGGCCCGAGCAGCCGTCTCATAAGCGGCGCACACTGGTTCGATTCCAGTAACCGGGACCGCCGAAGATCTTCGGACGCCTGAACCGCGCCCGCGGGTCTTCGGCCCTTGGAAGATGATCAGGCGGTGGCGCCTGGCCGGATTGGAACCCCGGAGCACCGCAAGGTGAGAGGTCCGACTCCTCCTTCTTCCGCGAAGTGTGTACGGAACGCGAAAGCTCAGTGGTGGGCTACCGGCTTCGAAACCCGGGGCACCGAAAGGTGAGAGGTCCGACTCCTCCGTGTTCCGCTCTTCTTTAGGGGGTTAGCCCGCTCGTAGCGGGCGACGTAGGGGGAGCAAAGCTCCCCCTGCGAGGCGAGCGAAGCTCGCCCATGGAAGCTGACGTGCCGGTGGCGGCACACCCGATTGCTACTCGGGGGCACCGAAAGGTGAGAGGTCCGACTCCTCCTGCTTCCACCATGCGCGGGTTGTCGTCTGGTGACGGCACTGGTTCCACACTCCAGTTCAGAAGGGTTCGATCCCCTTTCCGCGTACGAAACGAACGGATCCGTACGGGGTGGTTCCCCTGTGGCGTCTGATACGCGCCGCGACCCGGTTCGATTCCAGGCGGATCCACGAAAAGCATGTGAGGATAGCTCAGTGGTAGAGCACCTGCCTGACGCGCAGGAGATCGCGGGTCCGATCCCCGCTCCTCATACGAAGCCAATGCCCCCCAGACAAACCCCAGCACTTTCCCGAACAGGTCAGGCGTAGCCTTCCGGCTAACCCCTAACCCCTAACCCCTGGCCTAACGGCACCGTCATGAAGACTCTCGTCCTGTCCCCCTGGATGTCGCCGTTCCTCATCGTGCAGTGGCAGACCGCCATCACCATGATGTGCCTCGGCAAAGTCGATCTGCTCGAACAGTACGAAGACGAGGTATGCTCCTCGCCCTCGACGTCGATGCCGATGCCGGCCGTCCTCCGCCTTCGGCGGCACATCAGCGGGTACAAGCATGGGGTCAAGTTCAGCTGGTCGAACGTGCTCACGCGCGATCGTCATCGCTGCCAATACTGCGGCGAGAAGAAGCCTCCGCACGCCCTCAACTACGATCACGTCATCCCCAAGAAGCTCGGCGGCAAGAAGATCTGGGAGAACGTCGTGGCGTCCTGCTACCCGTGCAACACCCGCAAGGGCGGCCGGACCCCCGAACAAGCCGGCATGAAGCTCCTCAGCGTCCCCGTCAAGCCCCACACCCTCCCACTCGCCGCCCTCACCCTCAACGAGGAAAAGGTGCCGAGACCGTGGGTGCCGTACGTCGTCTCGGCACGCGACAAAGTAGCGTAGTACCGGAAGGAGCCCGTAAGGGCTCCCTCCACCGGTGTGTAGCGCAGCCTGGTAGCGCACCTGCTTCGGGAGCAGGGGGCCGGAGGTTCGAATCCTCTCACACCGACCGGCAACCCAGAAGGTTGCCGACACGCGCGCGATCATGCGCGCGAAGCGCGCCGTCCCTTTCCCGCGCCGTCAGGCGCGGCTAGCAACGCCCCCGCCGTCTAAAGGTTTGGATGCGCGACTTTCACTCGTGCGATTCGGGTTCGATTCCCGACGGGGGCACGAAGTCCCTGAACGTGATAGGCTCGCGTTCATGGACAACCTGAACCTGGACGAGCGGAGGGAGCTACTTGCGCTCCGCCACTTGCGCGATTTCATGTTCGATCTCAAGTCGGACGGGAAGATCGAGGCGGACGAGGGCACGCTCGACACGCTCTTCACCCTGGCGTTCTCGTTTCAGCCAGTGAGGAAGAGCGCGTGAAGCCCATGACGAAGGAGCAGGAAGCGGAGATCCGAGCCACTGCTCCCGATCTCTTCCGAGCCTCCGCTGCCCCCTCCCCCTTCACCCAGCGCGGCTTCGAGACGGCGGCCGGTTGGTTCTTGCTCGTGCTCGACACGAGCCGGAAGCTCCAGGCGGAGATCGAGAGGCTGCCCTTCGGGGATCGAAGCCTCTACGTCGCCACCCAGGTGAAATCGAAGTTCGGGCGCCTGCGCTTTTACCTCACGCGGGGCACCCTGAAGATGTTCGAGATCATCGAGGAGGCGGAGGCACGCTCGGGGCACCTCTGCGAGACGTGCGGCGAGGCCGGCAAGAGGAGTTCGGAGGGAGGAGGCGTCTGCACCGCCTGCGAGACGCATCTCCCCTCCCCGAACGGCGGCTGATCAGCCGACGCCCTGCTGGTGCCAGCAGGAGGGTGAGCAGACGTGCCCGTGGAAGGCTTCGATCGGATCGGCGCCGCCCTCCACGAGCTTCGCCCAGCCGATGAATGCGCGCGCAACTTCTGCCAGAGGTGGAGCCTTCCGATGCTTCGGAGGCTCCACCTTCACGCGCTTGTACTTCTGCTTCGAAGTCCACGGCGCTTTCACGACGTGGGCGGCAGGGGCGGGGGCGTCTGCGGCTCGGGGGTGACGACGGCGCTGCCCGTGCCCCCGGCGCCGTAGACGCGCGCGTTGCCACGGCGTACGGCGGCGGGCTCGCCCGCGAAGCCCTGATCCTGGAAGGGGACGCGGGGAGCGGAGGCGGGCGGGCCGTAGGCGACGCGCGGCTGCCCTCCTGGCTCGATGACGACGCCCGCCACGGGACGAACGTCCTCGTCCTTCTCTTCGTCGCCAACGAGCGCTCGCTCGACGGCTTCGCGGTAACGGGCCACATAGCCCTGAAGGATCTCGGCAGACGCGCCGACCTGCGCGGCGGTGGCGAGCGCTTCGCCCGCGAGCTTGGCGCGGATCTCCACGCGCTCCTCGCGCTCGGCGCGCTGCTCGGCCCGCCGCTCCTGCCGGCTCTTCTGCGAGAGCATGTCCGCGAGCGGCGCGATGATCTGCGTCGTGATGTTGGCGATTTCCTGGATCGAGATGCCGCCCACCTCCGGCTCCGGCGGGTACGGCCACGGCGAGGTGTAGGGCGGCGGCGCCGGGTAGGCGCGCCCGTAGCCACCGCCTCCGTAACCTCCGCCGAAGCAGTCGGTGACGGGGAGGCGGGGACGGCCGTAGGGACCGTGACTGCACGAGGCGTCGTGAATGTGGGGGGCTTGTCGGAGCATGGACGCGAAAGTAGCGACGAGGAGAAATCGTGGCAAGCGCCGTCGTGATAGATTCTCGGCATGGCGACAAAGCCCGAAACCGGATGGACCTGGATCGCGATCGGAGCCGGGGCGCTCCTCACGGCCTACCTTTTCAGCCGGCCGTGGACTGCTCGTGGCAGATCGCTGCCTTCCGCCAAGCCAATCCCTCTTTTTCCAGAACCGCCGCCCGCTCCTCCGGCCCCGACCCAGATCCAAAACCCGAACCGGAACGTAGGGAACGCTCGGACGTACATCCTGCCCGGCGACAACGTCCTCCTACTCGGCGGAGATCCTTCGTACGCCAACGCCCTCGCGGGCCTCCTCCGCGGGTACGGGGCTCACGTGGACGTCGATGTCGGTCCTGGAGACTCGATCGCCGTTACGCCCGTCCTCAGCGGGAAATGGGACGAGATCCTCGTCGTCGTCGAGCCGAAGGACATGGCGACCCTGGAGGACGCGAAGCGGAGCGACACGTACCTCCGGGACCACTCCTTCGGACGCGTCATCTACCTCGCCCGAAACCGGTCCCACGAGCCGGTGCGGAAGGTCCTCCAGGATCTGCTCTGCACCGGACCCATTCTCGGTGGCTACCTCTGCTCTCGCTACATCGCCGAGGAGGCCCTCTTCGGCGACATCAGCGCGGAAGATGCCGCAGCGGAAACCTCTGCGATGCTTCAGAACCCGGACCCCTACCAGGGAGCCCGCGTGCCCTAACGCGTAGAGGGGGCCCTTGCTGCCCTGGATGGGCGCCTTCTTGATCGGGATGACGACGTTCAGGGCGTGGAGCAGATCGACGGCGCTGATCGGACCGCCGAGGGAGGCGGAGGACGAGGCCTGGACGCTCCCGAGGAGGATCTTCTCGACGAGTGGGACCTCCGCATCTTCGAGCGTCGTGTAGATGTACTCGTACGTGCTCTTCTTGACCTCCGCGATGATGCGGGGGTCGATGGCGGGGTTGAGCACCCAGACGACGCGCCCGAACATCTGAAGGAGCGTATCCGTCAGCGCGTGGACGGATCCTGGGATAGAGGCCGCTGGCGTACCCCCATCGTTCACGCCGACGGAGACGAGCATGGTCGTCGGGGGCTCACTGCCAGGGTTCGCGAGATGCAGGTCTTGCCACGTCTTCGCCAGATCTGCGATCGTCGCATTCGGAAGAACCAGCGGATCGGTGTAGGCCGACTGCGAGTAGCCCGGATCGAGGATCGATCCCGTGACCACCGCCGCTCCATCGCCCACCCAGAGGTGCGAAGGAAGTACCGGGGGCGTCTTCTTTGCCTTGATCCCCGCCACGTCCACCGGCGTCGTCACCGGATCGATCGTGAGACGGCGATCGATCAGCAGATCCTTCCCGCCCGTCTGCTTCGGCTTGTCGTTGGAGGCAGAATCTCCCGAGGCCGGACTCTTCTTGGAGAGCCCCCACCACACGAGCCCCACCGTGCCGAGCACGGCAACAGCAATCCCCGCTTTTTGCGCATCGGTCATCGGCATGATGTCGAGGAGCCTACCACGTCATCTTCGTCCTCGTCTCCGATGCCTTTCAAGGGGCGCGGCAAAGCCGCGCAAGGGGCTTCGCAAGGGGCTTCGCAAGGGGCTCGGCTGCGCCTCGCAAGGGCGGAGGCTCCGCCGATCGCGAAAAGCGCTTGCGCGTTGACGCGCCTTGTGACAGCCTCCTCTCCGTGACCCGTTTCCTGCTGAGCCAGAGCTATCGACTTACCGCGCTATTGTGCGGCTGAGTCTCGATTTGCTCGGGTGGCGGAAATAGGCAGACGCTCCGGTCTCAAGTACCGGCGACCACCGAAAGTGGCTGAGGGTTCGATCCCCTCCCCGAGCACGAGGCGCAGCCTTCGTTCGTTTCGGAGCAGTTCCCAAAGCGGCAAAGGGACCCGACTGTAAATCGGGCGACATCGTCTTCGTCGGTTCGAGTCCGACCTGCTCCACCGGGCTCCTGCGAGCCCGATTCGCCGAGAACTCCCGAATGGATCGGGGCCGCGTGGTCGTACCACGAGGCGGAATAGCCCCCGCGCGTGGGGGCGCTCTCCAATGGTGGTTCGAATCCCACCGCTCGGCACCGCGATCCCCGTGGAGGGATCGCTCACGTCGATGTGCTGGAATGGCTTACAGGCCGGCTTGAGGTGCCGGTGGAGCGAAAGCTCCGTGAGGGTTCGACCCCCTCCATCGACACGCTCACGTGGTGGAATGGCAGGCACGCCACGTTCAGGCCGTGGTGCCCTTCGGGGCGTGGGGGTTCAAGTCCCTCCGTGAGCACGAAGTCTTCAGGGAGTCTCGAAACGGAACCATTTCCCGGCGCCGTCGTAGTGGAGCGTCCCGAGGGCGAGGACGTCGCGTCCGAGCAGCATGAGGTGGCCGAGGTTCTGGCCCACCATCAGGCGCGCCTTCGGGTAGTAGAGCCCGTCCGGAGGGCCCCCGGCGATGGTGACGGCGGCTTCGACGACGGGCATGTCCACATTGCCGCAAATCGTCCGCCGACCTTCGTAGCTGATCGCCTTCGCGCCGATTTTCTTCATGCCCGCGTCGTCGAGGCAGCTGGTGCGCGCGCCGGTGTCGATCATCCCTTCACCGCGAGCGGTGCCGTCGGGGCCGACGACGATCACCTCCACGATCATCCCCCGCGGACCAATCACGCCTTCGAGGATCATGTCGAACCCCAACCACAAACCACAAACCACAAACCCCTCGGGGCGAAGCCCCGCATCAGAGGCTCCGGCAGCGAGCGCAGATGCTTCGGAAGCGCTTCTGGCCCGTACGGCGGTCGAGGCGCTTCGCGACGATGCGGAGGCAGTCCTCCTTCGTCTCGCCGCAGGTGTGGCAGCGGACGGGGAGCCCCGAGCGGGGCGTGAAGGTGATGGGCTCCACATCGCGGCCGTCGAGGATGTAGCCTGGCTTGGCGGACGCCCCTCGGATGAAGAGGCTCGTCACCATCTCGGCTGCTTGCTCTTTCGCGTTCATGGTTCGTCCTCCGGGATCGTGCTCTCCCAGAGTACCTCGTATCGCCACTGCTTGGGGCGATCGTCGAGGACGCCCAGGATAAAATCGGGCTCCTCGCCCTCCTGCCCGACGTAGGCGTCATAGGCCTCGTCGGCCGTCCTCCCCCTCCAGCCGATCCTCTTCTCGTCGGCGGCCATGAAGTAGAGGAACGGCTCGTTCTGCACTTCGTCATCATCCATGGACCGGCGGAGCCTCCGGCTAACCCCTAACCCCTAACCCCTAACCCCTCGCGGCGAAGCCGCGCTCAGCGAAGCGCGGAGTGGTAGCGGTCGCGGGCGGATCGGTCGCCGTAGACTTCAGCGCGATCCTTCAGCCAGTGCAGGTGCTTGAGGACGGCCTGGCGGGCGGTGTAGGGGCCGGAGTCGAGAAACTCCCGGACGTTCCTGAACTCGAACATCCCGACGCCGTTGATCGTGTGCAGGATCTTTCGTGCCGCGTCCGTCCAGGAAACCGTCGGCACGACGCGATACTCCCACGGAGTGCGGCTGTCTCGGCCCCGCCCGGTGCGCGGAACGAGCGTGAGCCCGTGCTCCTCGAACTCGTGCTCGACCGCAGAGGTCACGGCGTCGTGCCAGAGGCGGAATCGTTCGCCTGAATCCTCTTGCTCGGCGTCGCGACCCTTCTCGTCAGCCTCGTCGTCCGAAGCGCCGTTCTCCAGCGCCTCCTTCCGGGCGTAGTCGAACGCCTCCCAGTCTACGTCCTCGTTCCACGCTTCCTCGAACGTGGGGATACCGAACATCTGGGCGAGCGCCTCGATGTCGATCGTGTCAGATGGCGTCAGCGCTGGGTTCTCCTCGTAGCCGCCCGGGTTGTCCTTGTAGTCCTCCATCTTCTTGTGCGCGCGGCGGGCGATGGAGCTTGCCCGCGCGGGGGAGGAATAGGGCCCATGGACGGGGTGGGCGTAGCTCGGGTGGTTGCCGCGCGTGGCGTGGAAGGCGTGGCGGCCGTGGACGCCGACGTACCGTCCACGCGGGTTATCGTCGCGATGGTGAGAGAGGCGCGCGCGGTAATCGGCGAGCGTCTCGCTCCGACCTCGGTAGCGAGCCCCCATCGCCTTCGCTTTTTCGTCGAGGCGTTCTTCTTCGTCGGCGGGATTCTCGTCGTAGGGAGGGTTCATGGCGGTTCCGTGAGGGGCGGCAGGGTTGTCGGTGTAGCCGAACAGGCTCCGGACCTTCTTCATCCACGCAGGTCGATCGGGTTTTTTCGTGGTCGGCGAGGACGGCAAGAGCGAGCGAGGGAGCGAATCGATGTGGGTCTCGCCCAGCAGATCCCAGCCCTCGTTTCTCACCTCGATGTAGGCGGGCGCAAAAGGAAGGCGCTCCGTCCCCTTGGCGATCACGTAGCTCGAATCGTCGAAGAAGTTCGAGATCTCCGACCCCTCAATGACAACGACAATCCCGCGCGGCGAATCGACGAACCTCATGGAATCCTGCCTTGCGACTCGACGCGGATGACGAAGCGCTCGAAGACGGACGCTTCAGGATCTTCACTGTACCGCTCGGCGGCATCGTCGCCGCCCCAGGCCCTAGCTCCTGCACGGGACCACGTGAGGACGTCGATGTAGACCGGGACTTCTCGGGAGGCCGAGGTTCTCACTGCGGCTTCGCAGGCCTCGCTCCACGTCTTGTAATAGTCCGAATGCGGACTGTCGGCCTGCACC
>Ga0315284_10013987_pt1 | contig 11434 bp, 18 predicted proteins | sample YL17G09_16_MG_FD_203696 | JGI IMG/M metagenome (GOLD analysis project Ga0315284, IMG submission 203696) | Sediment microbial communities from Yellowstone Lake, YNP, Wyoming, USA - YL17G09_16 | ecosystem: Environmental > Aquatic > Freshwater > Lake > Sediment | place: USA: Wyoming | collected... | reverse complement strand
CCCCTGCACTGATGTCGTAGTTCTCCAAGATCTCTGCCCGGATTCTGGAGTCATAGATTGTGCAGGAAGGACAATCCCCTCCCATTGGACAGATATCCTTATCCCCCTCTCGCTTTCTTCTACAGTCCTTGAGCATAGTTTCCCGGAGCTGTGCTCTCTTAACTGCCTTTTGTTCCTTGGTCATTGTTCGTGTCATTTCAGTTCTCCTTTGGGCACTCGCCCGCTTTGTTATTCTGTGTCCATGACGTGCTTAATAGCACGAGGCCGATCTATCGGACGCATTGCCTGTATCTCAGGCCGTGCGGCGATTTCCAATATCTCAGAAGCGGGATATAATCGATAGATATCATACTCCCCTACTGATTGTACCCACTTCTCCCGGTAGGCGAGCAGGATAACCGCATCTACCAGTTTGCGTGCCTGGTTATCGGCCTTGCGTGCCCGCTTGCCAGTTAAGCGTGCTATCTTATCGGCAGTCGTCATTTCTCGTTTCCTCTTCGGGCAGTCACGCCCGCTTGCGTTTTGCTAAGTATAATGTATATGTTCCAGTGCTCCCACGCAAGGGGTATATTCAAAATGTTTGTGCCTACTTCACCCCATACTTCTTCTCTTGGTCTCTACCCAAAGCTGACCCGAGCATGTGCAGAGTTTCCAGAAGTCTTGGATTGCCCTGCGTATTCTTCTTCAGGCTCAGGTCCCTGAGTTATACCCTTCTCCACCATACTGAAGAGACCCGTTGCCCTTTCTTCTGACTGTTTCCTTGCTCTTTCTAACCTCATCCTCTCGTTGAGAGCTACAGCTTTCCTCAGAGCCTCAGGTTTCCAGTCTCCATCACCAGCCATAGGATTTCCCTTCATACTCCCATCTCGGAGACCCTGTGCATCCTCAATGTAGACTGTCTTCTCCACTTTGCCGTCCCGCATGAACTTGAACACTATCTCCTCGATGTCGTGTTGGATCGTCACAATTTGTCTTTTCATGACAGTTCTCCTTAGTAGTCGTCGCTAGTACCTCTCTCAGCGCACATCCTGTCGTACATCTCGTTTTCACACGCGATGCAATACCCTGATTCGTTGAGAAACCAACCGTGGGTCTTGCAAAACTGGAAATCCGGCTCCCATCCGGGGCACTGGTAGTCAATTCCAGCTCCATCAATGTCGACCGTATCCGGAATCGTCTCCGTTTCCCTTGTGCATTCCATCTCCGTCATTGTCCCGGAAGACAAACTTATTCCTACAGGACTCGGGTCATACTGGCTGATGGAGACGTGCTTACATGTTTCGCACTTGCCCACTGCCAGTTTCAGGTCTTTGATCTCAATAGCCATTTTGGTTCTCCTTGTTGGCCTCCGCCAACATATATTTATACACCTATTGTAACATTCATCCAGCTCCACACAATAGGCGAGCCAAACTTTTTGAATCGTCTAGGTCATTCAATCCCCTCTATTCAAGAGGGTTCGATAGAATTAGAAAGAAGTTTAGAGAAGGAAAGAAATTAAGATATGGAAAGAAATGATCTAACCGTTCCTTCTCCAATTGCCGCTCCTAGAAACTCCCTCTCACGGAAACATAGAGCACTTTAGAACGAAGTGAGCTGGTCCAAGGAATAGCAGCTCTATAGACGGAAAACATAGAGCACTTTGAATCCAAACTGGTTCCTGACCAGACAGAGACACCCTCTCTATACTGGAAACATAGAGCACTTCCAGACAAAACAGGAGAGTCTGACTTGGCTTGGTACACCTTTGCCATACCCATATATATTTTACCCTTCTCACCCCATCTGGAACTGTTTGGAATATATCATTGGTCTGTACTGCCAGTAACCACAAAATACCCACTGAGAAGAGAGAAATGCAGATCTAAAGGAAAACGGGTGCTCATGCACCCGTTCCAGCAAAAGCATTAGGAGACTTGTCACTCAGTAGTAGATATTCCTCTCTGCACGAGACCGTAAGAACTTGCAAATATTTCCAGATAATCGTCGGAAGTGCGTGTTAGAAATACTATGATACTCACAGCTCCCATAACATCGTACTGAACAAACAAATCCTGCGCGGAGTGATCATCGTCTCTGTTACTCAGTCTCCTAGACTTAGGAGCATCCGCAGAGAAGTCAGGTTTCCCTCTTAATTCATTCATGAATATTTCTGCCCAGAGACATATCACAGGTTTGTCTTTTCTTACCAGTTCACTTCCATTGTACTCCTCCACAAACTGGAAACTGTTCACAAAAAAAGACACAGCAAAAGGTTTTCCTGACTCCCATGCTGCGTTCATCAGAATAGACTTTGCCAGTTTAGCTGACCCTTCTATAGGATCAGGGTCTACCAACCTGTCTATATCGAAGATGTGCATATGCAAGTCTTCTATAGTTTTGGGTAATTCAGTAGTCGTCTTGACCGTAAAGGGTTGATTCATGGTTTTTTAATTTTCTCCTTAGACTATGCTGGTTTATTATACCCCAAACGAATACTGAGTTGGCATACGGAGTTCAATAAAAAACACAGGCGTTCCGTCGCCTGTGTTTCATCATCCCATAGAATCTCTGTTGAAAGTTACCGGATCACTCCGGGGTGATAGCCGCTACGCGGAGTTTGATTGCCTGTTTGACAGCGGCGACCTCTTTCTTGGTAGTGACATCCACAAAGTCCGAGTGGGCACCACGCTTGAAATCGAGGCCCATCTCTTTGACTTCCTTGTGGTTCGGACCCTGAGCCTGATCCTTTGTGTCCAGATAGCGCATGTGGAACTGGATCGTTGACGCTTTCTTGGACTTGAGGAGACATCCGATCCTCTTCGTGCTACCCTTGCTCTTGCCGGGGACTTCCCAGCAGATGCGATCGTGATACTTCTCAGCGACCGCCGCAGGGTACTTCTTCGAGATATGGTCCAGGAGCTCTTCTGCGATCGTGAGCGCACCCGGATCCAGATCCTTCATAATGTCTCCATCCTTACGGACGGCAGACCTTCGGACCTTCTCGCCCCCGGCTTTCTTCGGGGGGACTTTCTTTGCCGTGCCCTTCTTCTGTGGAATGGCTTTGGCTTTGGGAGCAGTTGCTCCAGCGGTTTCCCGAGAGTCGCTTTCCTCTTCGTTAGCAGGAGCCCTCGCGGGGAGAACCTTCTTAGGGATGACCTTCTTCGGTACTACTGTCGGAACCATTTGTTGTTCGTCCTCCGTTTTTGGATTAGATTCTGTATGTCCATGGTTGAGATCATACGCAAACTCATTGTACACGATCCCAAACAAATTCGCCACCTGACTTTGCAAAGAATCAAGTTTTTGATTAAATAAAAGAGTTGGCAGGTTCGTCTTCTGCTTCAATTTCCAGAAGTCTTCCCCATCCATCAATCCCTGTGCAATCACCGCGATATCCGGATCGCCTTTTGAAATATCATACAGGAAAATCCCTGTCTCATCAATTGTGGATACCCGCATCTTGGACTGCATGATTTCAAAACTACCGTCGTCCTCCCCTGTACCATCCATGCTCAAAATAATCTCACCCTCTCCCTTCTCTTGCGTGTACTGCGCCCTCACCAGATTGCTTAACTTATTCCGTACTACAGTGGATATAAATGTTGTTTCCGCACCACGCTCCGGGTCATACTGGTTGTACCTTTCACAAATCACCAAGAGTGTCTCACTAAAAATATCCTCCAGGGAGTATATTGTTCTTGCTCCCTTTGGCAGTTTGGAGTAACAGGTATGCACTTCTTCCCAAATTATTCCGCCGAACCTTTCTTTAATCGCTGAGAGGGACGGTGCCTCTCGTCTTTGTAGTTCCATCGTTGCCATGTTGAGCTCCTAAGTGTTTTGCTGGTATAAGTGTAGCAGTTCTTATTGGTGATTGCAATACACAAATTGGTTTTTTGTTCATGATTTTTGTCACTGGTTCAAGCCACTTTCACATTGGCCTCATTCAACTTGGTTATGGTCCTCTCTATAGACCTCTTGGCACCATTGAGATTCCAAATGTCATCCAGTTTGATCACCAATTCATCATATTCCTTTTCGAAATCATAAATGTAGCCATGATGTCCTAACCAACCATTCACTTTTTCTGGACAGAGACCTAATCCTTGGAAGAAATACTTCCTAAAGAATCCTGATAAACCTGTAGCCGTAGCAAGAACCGTCTTATCTAATGTAGCTCCATAGTCTTTAAGAATTACATATTGTTCTACCTCTCTCCCATAATCGTATTTTTTTGTTTTGGAAAATGGGGCTAAGGTTCTCCAATATGCTATAATCCTCACAGAATAACCTGCCATTTCCAAAGAGTCAGCCAGAATAGTTGCCGCTGCCCCTTTCCAGAACAACTCTGTAGAATTACTTCCACAATTTGCTCCTATATCTACATACATAGTAACTTTTCGGACCCTGATCATAACCTCTCGTTTCATTTTCATCCAAGCCTTATGACATTTCCCAGCATAGACTTTATGGATATTAACTGCACTTCCAGAAGCTCCCCATTTTTTCTTTCTCCGTATATCCATTGCCCTGTTCATTTCCAACTTCCCAATTACTTCTTCCATTTTTTCCAATCCAACAGACCATCCTTCCGAAGTTAACTTATCCACTTCAGAGTAAGAGGAACAACCCAACCAACTAACGGAACTATAACGCATATGATCAGGCATCTCATACTTATTCACAGGATGTATATTAATAACGGATTCTTGCATATCCAAAATACTGGAATACCTTATAATATACTTGTCTGGCTCTGTCAAGAATTGCATCAGTATATCCCCCATCCCTTTGCCAAGTGTGCCTCTGTCAGAAGTTCTCTAGGCATTCTACACAGTTCCTCTCGTGACCAGTCTGCATAGTAACTAGTCTTAGAGTCATCGAATAGCATTTCAGCCGCCACTTGTATAGAAATATCCCGCATTACTCGGGTAGACATAATCTTCCTCATACTGAATCTATCTATACAATTCCGGACTTTGATACCCCACTCATAAACTTCTGGAAGAGACAAGGCGCGTTCTACACCCTCGTCATAGTCCATAACTACAATTCCCGCCCGGAATCTATCCAGTGTTGCCGCGTCGATGCTCTCCCTTGCGGTATACATCACGTCACCACCATGCCCGAATGTATTAGCCGCTCCCATTATCACACAGTCCTCATGTCTTCTCACCAATGGAGCCTTGTACCGTTGAGGCACAAACGCTTCATCATTCGCCAGTGCGGAGTTAAGTAATACTAACATGTTAGGATCAGCCGCGTCCAACTCATCAAATAGGAACAGTCCCCCGTTTTCAAACACATCCACAAACTGACTTTGCACGTATTCGAACTTACCCTTATCCCCCACTGGAAGAAGCCATCCCTCAGCTTTTGCCTCATCCATTCCTACCGTGCAGGAAACACCTGCGAATTGGGGCAAGTCCAGAGCTATAGCGACCTGTCTTGCTATGAAAGACTTGCCACATCCGGCTGGACCGATAAGCAAAGTATTCTGTCTTAGATAGCACAGGTTGACAATTCTCTCAAACTCCTTAGGTGGAATAAACTCCTTTCCTAACTTGACAATCTTCTTCTTGTTAGGGAGTTTGATATGCACTGTCTTCGGACGTAGTAGTTCCCATCTCTGCTCTGCTTCCCTGATCGCCTCAGTTGCCTCGTCAACCTTTGCATCTGCCTGACCCAGTCTCTGTTTTATATCAGCATCCTGCAACTCAAACTTTTCCGACACATATTCCCGTGTGTAGTTTCTTGTATCCAACTTAACTGTATTCGTTATCTCTGATCTTAGATCCCGAGTCGCCATCTGCAATGCCTGTTTCCAGGCTGCCTGTTTCGACACTGGTACATCAGCTTCAGATACTTCTGGTTCCGACTCTAACTCTGGGGGACTAGCTGATTCTCCCTCTGCTGAAAGACCCCACTCTTCACGTATCAATGTCAACCGTGATTCACAGGTGGCGAGGCTTGTGCGCCTGTTAAGATAATTGTTAAAGTGCTCGAAGATATCCTGCGCCGTCGTGAACGTCGGACCGCCGCAACTCTGAATGTAGTCTCGTACGTCTTCAGTTGTCACCCTGTCCACTAGCATGGTCTTCCTCCCACTTCTTCTGGAGCTTTGCCCATTCGTCACGCACTACCGGATGCCAAATTCCTTTAGGCTCCGTATTTGGCTTGAAGTTCTCGTGAGCCCACTGCCTGAATTCCTTTTCTTCAGTGGGACCCAATTTTCTGAAACACGAGTCTGGCATTGTCATCTCTGGTTCTCCTTGCTTTGCTCGTACCGACTTTTACCATACCCGATTATACCACAGGAGAAAACCAGTAGCAAGGGTTTTTTCTTCACCACATTCAAAAACTTTTGGGGCTTTCTACTGCTCTAGATAATCTGCTCCGGGACGCTCATCATAACCCAACATCTCATCTGCTTTCTTGCGATCTTTCCTTTCTGTTAGGTTTACCCTAACAGTTCTGGTTTCAGAAAGTTCCAGTGATCCAGGAGGGACAATGCCTTTGGGACCCAGTCTTCCCCCACCACTATTTCCTCCACCAAAAGAGGGTGCAACTTCATTAAGAGACTTCAATCTAAGAAGAAGTATATCCAACAGTCTCATCTTTCTCGGGATATCCATAGTTGCCAAATCAGTCATAAGAGAAGATAGAACAACATCTATTCCCTTATATAATTTTCCCATTGCGCCCATGCGATTAGCTTCCAAGACACCCTGCAGAGGAGAATCAATAAGACCCTGCAAATCTGCTACTACCTGTCCCACATTAACTTCTATCTGACCATATAATCCCTTTTCTAGAAGTTCCTTTGCACTTTCTGTCAAATCAAAAGATTTTAGAGCGTCTGCCAAAGTTTCCGCAAATTCCTCAGCAACCATTTTATCTGGAAGAGGATGTACAGCAGGGATTATTGTAGGAACTACTAGCTGAACCTCCTTACTTCCGTTACCATTATTTCTACGGTAAGGGGGTTTCCTACACACAGCCTTAGCTCTTTTCTTTCCCACTGCTAGATTTTCTAATAGTTCTGTATTCTCGTCCATGACAGTGAGGCTAGGGGAGCTCGGTGGATTCTTGGAGACTTAAATGGCAACTCATAGCAAAACAACCCGATCTCCCCTGCCTCTCGTCATTATAACACCTACTCGTCGTCCTTCGCAAGTGCCTCTCCCTTATCAACCTTCGGCTTGGCTTTCCGCTTAGGTTTCTCTTTGGGTTTATCCTGATTTCTCTTTACTCTTCTTGCCCCTGCTATTTTCTTCTCTTCTAATCCAAGACGTTCTGCTACCAAGAGTTCAGGGTATAAAGTCGCCATGATTATGTCACGAACCATGACATCCGGGACTCCTCCCTCTAGTGACGAGTAAAACATAGGGGATTTTGACTCGTCCGGGAATATTATTTGCCAACGCATCTTCCCCCCATGTATATGAGATAGCAAGTAGAATTTGGGTAGGAGTTCACTTACATACAACCCATCTCCGGGCGTGATGCCTAGACGCTTGAGTTCTTTGTCCTCATCCTCAGATGTTTCATACACATACTCCCATATAACCACTGGTTTGAAATGTCTCTTCTGCACTATTCCAACAATAGTAGAATTACTGCTCATTAACTGACTTGTCTGATTCTGACGGTATCCCTCTTCAAAACTTTTCCTAACTGTTGCCCCCAAATTCTCAAAAATGCTTTTCTTTATGCCCAAAGGGTCTCGTTGCATGGTAAACTCCATTATTGCGCTTAATAGCACATTATGGCATTATTATAAACCGCCCACTATAAGATCGTTGGGGTGAACGTAGACCTCGGGCGACCCTGTCCCAGTCTCACACGCTCGTACTTATCAAATTCGCACAAGCTATGTTCTATCTCCCGCATTTCTAGATGACCCCATTCCTCAATACCCTGTGCTTCCCATACATCTTTAAGGACCGGGAATATCTCTCGCATTTCAGATAGGCATTGTTCTGCTGAGCATCCCTTATCAAATAGTCTTCCATATAATCTATTAAGTCCACGCCTTGCTCCCACTCCTGGATTTGCCCATGTCAGTACATCTTTCGCCTCACATAGCACTTTAGTCCACCTGAGATCACTTACTATTTCATAGGCCATGAATCCTGAGCCACCCCAACTAGGGAATGGAAGAAAAGCCCTATGTGTTTCTTCAAGAGAGTTTGTTTTTCTGGCTACCTCAACCAACTCTTTACGAGCTTTCCAAATAGGATCAAGAGTATTCCAAACAACCACCTTTTCTTTAGGAAGAGACAGCCCCATGTTCGGGACATTGTAAGCTCCAGTAAATACACGCTCTTTCCTATCGAGTGCTCTCCTTGCTGTAGTTTCAACCTTCTTAGGATCCCACTTAGTAATAAATCCCAGTCTCTCTGAGAACTCCCATGTACCAAATCGTCTGAAGACACAGGCGTTGAACAGGATCAGATCGGCTGGCTCATTATTCGTGCATAGACCAATCAAGTGTTCTCTCATCCATATCGTAGTCCTGTCCAATTCCCGAAAGACATTAGTGAATTTATATTTCTGAAGGATAGGGTCTTCAGTCCATGGTGGCGGTTCTCCATGCTTACGCTTGAGGTAGATAGAATGCCTTTCTAGCATCCAATTTAGGATACCATTAAGATCCGGTAGCATTCCAGTCAACCTCCTTAAACTCACCACCAAGGATTAGAGGAATTATTGCTCTTGTCCAAGGTTCCAAGTTAGGGAACGTAACAACATCATGGAGCAGATCCAGATACTTGAAACTCATCTGATCCTTTTCCCTAACATCTACCTGCTTCTCAATATCCCATCTGAATATAAACCCGATATGCACAAGATCCACAGGCTCTTCTGTTCCTGCTATCGTGCCCAAGAACCACAACTTTTCTGGGAAGGGCATATTGAACGATATCTCGGGAGGAGTATCTATTACCAACTCTTCCATGAGTTCCCGCTGTGCTGCTTTGACCACACAATGCTCAATAATCCCGAGATCTTCTATTGTGGCATGTCCCCCTATACCTATACCAGAAAGGTTGTGGAGCTTTTCTTCTCCCTGTGTTTCCTTTCTAGTATACGTCAGATATTCCTGGGCTTTAGTCTTGACCAAAACATACGGAACGATCTGGCGGTAATTTGTATTCTTTTCAGCCAGATCTCTTGGCATATCCTCCACAACATTTAGCAAGTCGAACATCCAAGACTCATCAAAGGTATCCCTATACCCCATAGGTCTAATTCCGTAGCCAAATCTTTCTTTAACGAACTTGTCGGGTAGGACCAGAAGTCTTTCGTTTTTCATTGTCTCTTTTCCTCTTTATCTCTTCTTCAGTAGTGAATCCGTTCGAGAATCCGGTAAGGTATTCTGCCTGATGGTCTTGTAGCCAAACCACAAGGTCATAGTACCCCTTATTATCAGCGATCGCCTGTACCCTACGCCATTCCATCATGTTTACCTTCCCGCTTTTCCTGATCGCTTCCAGACCATCAAATACAGCCTTCGATACTATCACTGGCTCTCTGTTAGGCAAGTATCGTCCTCCAAGTCAATTGGTTCTTCAAGTCCCCATACTTTGTACGGTATCTTCGAGAAATCAGCCTTAATTCCTCTTCGTAACACGTAATCACAAAAAGGAGTAACTGCCTTATCAGCGTTACATTCGATACAGCATACCCCGAGGTTCCATCCTGCATGTTCTCCATCAGGAGAAAGCAACGATATAAGATGGTCAAAGCCCCTAACTCTCCAAGGATAACAACTCGTTTCCACTGTAGTACCACAATAGATACAACGTCCATGATCACGGTCGCGAATAGCTTCCAACTCTTTACGAGTAACATAACCTGCTCTAATCTTTTCATCTCGCTTGTCTCTATGCCTCTTGTTAACTTCTGGATATTCTTCATTGTATGCCGCTTGCATTCCTAGAACTTTATGTCTCGTCTTGACGTATCTCTCTCGCCTTGCTTCTTTTATTTTTTCTACATTAAGTCTGTAGTATTTACTGTGATATTCAGCATTGTACTTCTCTTTCCACAGTGTTCGACATTTTCTACATCGTCTGTGTTTCCCCTCAACATAATGATCAGATCCACCACATCTCTTGCATTGGTATGGTCTAGAGAATTGGTGTTTCATCTTCCTCTTCCGATTTAGGGATATCCTTCGTATCTATATTAACGTGAGAAATTTCCTTAGTGCTTTCACCCTCTGACTCATAACCATGACTGTACAACCAGTCCAGAATCTCAGGGCGGAACTTGAAAAGACCCGGTTCCGAACTTCTTAACGCCTGTTGAGCAATTGAAGCAAGTATCTTCTCACTAGAAGCTGTCTTCCACTGATCAGGACCGAACAAGGTTTTGAACTTTTTAATCTTAGCCCTGATAAGAGTAACCTTACCGTCTAGAAATTTAATTGCCTTTCCTCCCTCTTGACCCTCCAACTCAATAAGAATATAAGCAATAACTCCTATAAACTGTTTCCTCTGATTCTCCCTTGCACTGCGTAAACTTTTCTCTGATATTGTCACTTCGCTTTGATCTCCTTAGCTATGAACGCTGCCTGTTTCGGCCTATAAACATTATACACTTCCAAAAAAGTTATCTTCAAGAGAGCTCCACAAAAATTACAAAAGGCTTCGTTATCCCAATATCCTTTCTCATCAGCCAGATTAGGAGGAGGGCTCATATTGAAGTAAGAGATGCCATGACAACAGGGACAGCAAACAATTCCTAACTGCCCCGTTAGTCCGAACTGAGTATGTCCTTCTCCAGGAGTTCTTGCCATTAGATCTCAGCTATTTTCGGTCTTTTAATTCGGTAACATCCAGGTTCCACCCAATCTACTGTTCCCACTACCGCAATACGCTTTGGATATTCAGTCACCACTACCTTCCCATCGCGGTCCACATACGCATTAATATTAAGTTTATCGTATATCTTATTTCCCATCCAGAAAGACACCATTGCCTCACGATTCTGAGTATCAAACACATGAAGCCTCACTACTATAGTCCCGTCCGAACCTGTGTAACCCTTTGCCAGAACAACTTCTCCATTGACTAGAATTCTTTCTCCAACCGTTGGGGATGGAGCAGCAATATTCCTTCTCATATGCCGATGCACCATAGCTTCCTGATTAGCAGTAAGCCTCCCATACTTCTGTATAGAATCTAACAACGATGACCAAAATTCAAACTGTTTGGCAGGTGAAGACTCCGGAGTAACCTGTCCCTTTATTTCTTCTTCGCTATCCAACAATTGCTCATATTTTGCGAACTGCGCCCTACAATATTCCAAGATATCTTCTGAGGTGACCGTGGCTCCAGCCGTGGTAGCCAGTTTCTGCATCTGCTGGATCACCTTATCCACATTAATTGGATGAGGCATCTGTTTTTAACCTCCTCCAAATTCCATAATAGCCCTCAAAAATCTC
>Ga0315284_10013986_pt1 | contig 11434 bp, 11 predicted proteins | sample YL17G09_16_MG_FD_203696 | JGI IMG/M metagenome (GOLD analysis project Ga0315284, IMG submission 203696) | Sediment microbial communities from Yellowstone Lake, YNP, Wyoming, USA - YL17G09_16 | ecosystem: Environmental > Aquatic > Freshwater > Lake > Sediment | place: USA: Wyoming | collected... | reverse complement strand
GGATCTTTCCGGACATGCCGAGTTCTCGCCCTCTTTTTTGCGCTTTGTTTTCATAACCGATTAGCAATTCCACTGGTAAATCCGACATCAAAGCATAGAATATCTCCGACAAGCGGGAGATTCCCATAATGCCGGGACTGGGTGTAAATATCGATCACGTCGCAACTATCCGTCAGGCCCGGCGGACCGTAGAACCGGACCCGGTCTGGTCGGCTGTCGAGGCCCAGCTCGGCGGGGCCGACGGAATCACATTCCATCTCCGAAAGGACCGCCGACACATAAACGACCGCGATGCCCAACTGCTTCGCCAGACGGTCCGCTGCAAGCTCAACATGGAAATGTCCCTGGACGAGGAGATCGTCCGGATCGCCCTTGGCCTCGTGCCCGACCAGGTCACGCTGGTGCCCGAGAACCGCCAGGAGATCACCACCGAGGGCGGATTGGACGTCCTGGCCAACATCGACAGGCTGACGGAGGTCACCGCCCGCTTCAAGCAAGCCCGTATAACCGTCAGCGCGTTTGTGGATCCCCTGGCTGAGCAGATCCACGCCGCACGCCAGGCCGGTTGCGACGCGGTGGAGATACACACGGGAACATACGCCAACGCCACCAGTGAAAACCGCGAGCGGGCCTTGGAAGAAATCTGCCGTGGTGTGGAGACGGCGATGTCTTCCGAGCTGATCGTCCACGCCGGGCACGGCCTGACGTATAACAACATCATGCCCGTCGCTGGAATTGAGGGTTTTACAGAGTTCAACATCGGGCACTCGATCGTTTCACGCGCGGTATTTGTCGGCATGCGGCAAGCCACCGCACAGATGAAGCATCTTATCGATCTGGCGGCCAAAGGACGCTAGAGGCATGATCACACTCGCACGCCCTGCAAGGCATAATAAAGCCCGCTGACGGGATAAGTCACTTTTTACAGGTTATTGACACAGAATATATTGCGAGGAATTTCATATGGCTGAGCGCATGAGTTTTGAAGGTTCGATGGTTGCCCTGGTTACCCCCTTCGCCGACGGGGAGATAGATTTCGACGCCTTGGGCAGGCTTATCGATTTCCAGATCGAATACGGCACGCAGGGTTTGATACCATGCGGAACAACCGGCGAAAGCCCCACCCTAAGCCACGAGGAACACGACCGAGTCGTCGCGTTTACGGTAGAACGCTCAGCCGGGCGGGTTCCGGTCATCGCCGGGACGGGCAGCAATTCGACCACCGAGGCAATCCGCCTCACCCGCAACGCCAAGCAGGCCGGCGCAACGGCGTGCCTTGTTGTAAATCCCTATTACAACAAGCCCACGCAGCAGGGAATGTACGAGCACGTCGCGCGGATCGCAGAGGTCGATCTGCCGATCGTCCTATACAACATTCCGGGTCGGTGCGGCGTGGAATTGACGCCTGAGACGGTCGTGCGGATGTACAACGACATCGAGCGGGTTGTAGCCATCAAGGAAGCCACCGGCCGGCTCGACGTTTCAAGCCAGATCGCCTGCTCATGCGACATTACGATACTTTCGGGCGACGACTCGCTGACGCTGCCGATCTGCTCGGTGGGCGGAGCGGGGGTGATCAGCGTGCTGGCGAACATCCTGCCGGCTGAGATCCGAAAGCTCTGCGACGCCATCGCCGCATCGGATCTACCGTCGGCTGTCACTCAGCATTTGAGGTTATTCCCGCTTTTTAAGGGGATTTTCGTCGAGACCAACCCGATCCCGATCAAGGCGATAATGGCAATGGCGGGCATGATCCGCAACGAACTGCGCCTTCCTCTGGTGCCATTGTCCAGCCAGCACAGGCCGATGCTGGCTGGGCTGGTGCGGGATTTTGGAGTGGACGTCAAAGAGGTCTAACCAGGGTCTGCAAAGATTTGGACGGTGAGACTGGAAACTGTTTTGGACGTTGACGGTTCCGCCGTCGGTCAAGTCGACGTTGCTTGCTTGTATACCTCGACCAGTGAGCTTACCGCGTTTGTGATGTTATGGTTTGCCCTCAGATATTCCAAAGCCGTCTCGGCAAGTCGGTGGGCCAGGGCGTGATCTTCCAGCAGGGAAATGAGCTTTCCGGTCAGATCGCCGGAATTTCCCGGATCGAAGACAAGCGCGGTCTTGCCGTCGGTCAGGAAATCGCCAGCCTTGTTGGGTGCGCTGATAACCGGCACGCCAGCCGCCATTGCAAGCAGCACATTGATGGGCACTTCACGATCGCAGGTCGGAGAGACGAAAAGGTCGCCTGCCTTCAATATGCCCGAAAGCTGTCGGGGAGGCTGGCGGTCGATGAAGGTAATCGATCGCCTCAGTCCAAGCTTGTCAGCCATCGCCCGCAATCGCCGCTCGCCGCGTCCGCTGCCGATCAGGAACGGCACGCAATCATAATTGCGACTGGCCAGGTCCGCCAATGAACGCAGAACCGTCTGAAATGGCGCGGGATCGTCGAGATTACCGCAAATAATAATTGAAACGAAGCTTTCAGGCTGAACAAAGCATGTCGGCTGACGCACCTGGAAAAGTCCGGGTCTGATCAGCCGAACGCGGTCCGTCTGCAAGGCCCGCCGCTCCAGCAGGGCCTGACGAACCGGCTGGGAGGCCGCGATAACGGTCCGGGTGCACCGGCTTAACCTGCCCAAAACCGACGGATCGTCGAGGTTGTAGCTGCTGACGACGCACGGCAGGTCCGCCAGTCTAGACAGTTCTCGGCACATCTTCCAGGAAGCGCCATCCAGCGCATGAAGCAATTGCACGCGGTGTTTTTTGAACTCGGCGGCAATGGGGATGAGTTTTTTCCCCGGCTTCCACCAGCGGTGAATCGTCCCGTATCTCATTATCTCAATAGGCGGGCTTGGGAGTTCCTCGCAGGGTTCGCCCATCGGGCAGATCACCATCAGCTTCACCAATTCGTCGATCAGCCCGATAGCCAGCGGCTGAATGGTCCGCCCCAGGCGATCGAGGGTTCCCGGCCCCGCGACCCACGCAACGCGAATTTCGCGCGGTGGAGACGAGGGTAAAACCGGTTGAACCTGCGGTTTGGTGCTGGTTGCCCCGGAAAGCTCCTGGCCCATCGAGTTGCACGAATTGGGCTGATATTGTTCCGTCTGTTCTGTCACGCTGCTCACGTTGCTTGCCCTGGGCTGCGACGCCGCCCGGCTGAACGGTGCAGTCCCGGTTAAGAACTTGTCGGCTGGCTGTTAACAGCCGCCTCGCCGGACTGATCCGCCTCGATCGATTCCTTAAGGGCGTACCAATCATCGAGCGTCATCAGGCATTCGCGCGCTTGTGAACCCTTGTATTCTCCCAAAAGCCCCGCCTCAGCCATCTGGTCTATGATCCTGCTGGCCCGGCTGTAACCTACCTGAAGCCTGCGCTGGAGCAGGGAGACGCTTCCCCGCCGACTCGCCAGGACGATCTCCACCGCCTGATCGAACAGTTCATCGCGCTGTCCGCTGCCCTCGCCGGTGCGGGCGGCGCTGATGCTGACCAGTTCGTTATTATACGCCGGTTCACCCGACTGCCTTACAAAGCCGACGACATTGCGGATTTCCTGATCGTCAACATACGTTCCCTGGGCCCGTATGAGGTTGCTCGTACCGGGTTGAAGGAAAAGCATGTCGCCCTGGCCGAGCAGAACATCTGCACCGCCCTGGTCGAGCACTATGCGACTTTCCTGCCCGCTGGACACGCGGAAGCTTATCCTGCAAGGCATGTTGGACTTGATCAGGCCGGTCACAACATTGGCGCTAGGCCTTTGGGTGGCCAGTATCAGGTGGATCCCGACCGCCCTTGCCTTCTGGGCCAGGCGGATGATGTGCGCCTCGACCTCCTTTGTGCTGGTCATGATCAAGTCGGCCAATTCGTCGATTATCACGATGTAATACGGCATAGGCAGCTGGACGGCCTTTCGCTCTTCGTCGGATTGGATGTTCAGCCGTTGATATATTTCATCTGCCGACAGACGATTTAAACCGGCGATGTTCCGGACACCCGCTTCTTTGAATATCTCGTAGCGTTCGTCCATCTTGGAGGCTGCCCATTCGAGTATGTCCTCCGCCCGGCGCATGTCGTTGACGATCGGGCAAAGCAGGTGAGGTAAGTTTTCGAAGGCCGCCATCTCGACCATCTTCGGGTCCACCAGGATCAACCTCGCCTGCCGGGGCGTGCGGGTCATCAGCAACGACATGATGATCGCGTTGATGCACACGCTCTTGCCCGATCCGGTCGTGCCGGCAAGCAGCACGTGAGGCATCCCGGCCAGGTCGGCAACTATAGGCCCGCCCGAGGCGTCCTTTCCCAGGTAAAGCGGCAGGTGCATCCGGCTGTCGGAATCGGGCGAAAGGTCCATAAGCTCACGCAGGCGGACGATTTCTTTCTGGTGGTTGGGCACTTCGATCCCGATCGTGTCGCGGTTGGGCAGTGGTGAGACTATCCGCACGCCCGGCACCGCAAGTGCGCGGGCTATGTCGTTGGCCAGGGTGTTTACCTTCGCGACCTTCACGCCCGGTGCAAGCGAAACCTCAAACATGGTTATCACCGGCCCGGTGGTGAACCCCACAACCTCGGCAGATACGTCGAAGTTTTCCAACGTCTGCTGAAGGACCGCCTGTCGCTGTTGGGCGTAGGTTTCCTGAGACTCGATGTAGCCGCCGGAAGGCTCAGCCAACAGCCCCACTGGCGGCAAGGCAAAACGCCGGTCCTGCCTGGTCGGCTGGGTGGTTTTTTTGACTTCGGGGGTATTTTTCTCGGGCAGAGTCTGGGAAGCAACTGCCGCCGATCGCACAACGGCTGGGGCGGGTGGATCGGAGGAAAAAACGTTCTCTACTTTTTTTTCGCCCGCCGGCTGGATTGATACTGACCTGCGAATGACCTGTAAGGGTTTGGACACGCTTTCAACGCCGGAACCCAGCAGCGATGATGTCTTGCCGGCCACCTGGCGGATCCCGCCCATGATCGAAGGCAACTTACCGCACCTATCAGCCACCTTGCGCCCGAGCACCGGCAGGCGAAGCACAAGATTGTCGGCCGTCAGCATTAGTCCGATGCACATGGAGATCACAAGGATAATCCACCCCCCCGCCAGTGCGAATCTCCCAAGCAGGAACCTTCCGGTCAGCTGGCCCAGAATACCCCAGTCGAGCAAGCCGGCGGACGGATCGGTATGTTTGAATATGTAGGCTGAGGCGCTGGTCGCAATAACAAGGATCGCCGCCCCAATCACCCGCCACCAAACGTCGCCTATCTTTCCGCCCAGAATCATGATAACCGCAGCCAGGCTGGCAAATGACAGTCCCATGAACACCCCTCCGCCTACCCAGTAGCGTAAAAAGTACGCCAGATATGCACCCATCATCCCGGCGGAATTGTCGGCTGGGTTTTTGGGCGGATAGACGTCGGGAGAGGGCGGATCGGTCGGCGAAAACGTCAGCATGCTCAACCATCCTAAACCCAAAACACCCGCGAGCAGCAACACACCACAATAGCGCAGAAAACGTCGCTGCCCGTTTTCCCCCGGCGAGTGGGACTTTTTGCTATCCTCTTGCTTGCGTGCCATAGGTTGTTTATTTCAAGTCTTTACTCTATATACACACATTCGCAGAAGCCGGCTGCGGTTTTATACAACATTCACCCGCGCATAACCTTACATATACTGCGGCATGGGGATGCCATGGCAGTTTGGCTTAAAGCGAAACTCTTACTATTTATCGGACTCAACAGCGGACTTTCTCCATACATTCGGGCGGATTGAACATATTTGTCTGACAAATCTCAACTATCGGCTGGATGCAGGCGACCGGGTTTGCCTCATCGGCCTTTCATCGAGATGACCTTTACGATCTCCCTCGCCAGTTGGGTCTTGGAACGGTTAAGCCACGGCAGGACGATGCCGGCTGAATCGAGCATACATGCAAGGCCTTCGTCGGAACCGATCGCCTGCGGCATGTTGGCGACGATCAGGTCGGCATGCTTGCTGAGCATCTTCGCCCTGGCTGATTGCTCCACCTGTCGGGCTGATCCCTCTTCGACGGCAAAGGATACAACGATCTGCGTCGGTTTTTTCTTCAACGCCACTGCTGCCAGGATATCCGGCGTGGGGACAAGCTCCAGCCTTACGGGGCCCGCGGAGCGACGCATCTTGCCCTCCATGGGCCTGGCGGATTTAAAATCCCCGACCGCAGCCGACATCACCAGCGCATCACAGCCGGCAAAGTGCCGTTCCAGCAGCGACTGGAGCTGACAGGCCTGGACGAACCGCTCGACCCGGCACCCGGCGGGCGGATCGAGGCAGACCGGGCCGATCATTAGGGTAACGTCGTGTCCAGACGACACGGCAGCCTCTGCAATCGCGTAGCCCATCTTCCCGCTGGAGGCGTTGGTTATAAACCGCACCGAGTCGATGGGTTCGCGAGTCGGGCCGGCTGTCACGATAATTCGCATTGTGAGCCCTTCCGTGCAGCCTAGCCGACCGAGGGCCTGCCCCGTTTTTTGGGTGGTTTGCGCAGCAGCAAATCCCGGGCAGCCTGAAGGATTTCAGCCGGCTCAGCCAGCCGTCCGGGTCCGACGGTCCGGCAGGCCAGTGTTCCCTCGTCGGGTCCGATAACATTCACACCCCACTTGCATAGCCGCTTCATATTCTCCTGCGTCACCGGCGCCAGCCACATGCGACTGTTCATGGCTGGTGCGAGCAATATCGGACAGGCGCCCCAGGCAGACAGCCCAAGTGAACTCACCAGATCATCCGCCAACCCCCCTGCCAGCCTGGCCAGCAGGTTGGCAGTGGCGGGCGCTACGATCATCACGTCCGCCTGCTCGGTCAGCGACAGGTGCTGGGAGCTGAAGTCCTCGCTGCTCTGCCAAAGCGATGTGTAGACGCGCCTCGCCGTGAGGGTCTGGAAAGTCAGCGGTGCGATAAACCGCTGTGAATTGTCGGTCATCGCGACAGTAACGCCCGCGCCTGACTGGCACAGTTTGCTGGCGAGGTCGGCTGACTTGTAACAGGCGATCCCCCCCGTCACGCACAGCAGTACCTCGTAATCGGCAAGATCGGATTGTTTCGCGGTTTTCCTGGACATGTAGACGCTATTTCTTCAGATCTTCCGGCCTGGGCACGTCGGAATGTTCATAGTCGATGGAAATCTTGCCCTGGAGGATCTCTTCGATCACCACCTCCATGTCCGTCATACCCTTCTTGCGCTCGACGAGGGGTCTTGTGCCCTGGATGATTTCCACTAATCGGCGCTGAATGAGCGCGGTTAACTTGAACTTTCCGCCAACCATGTTGGCGAGGTATTCACTCTTGAGGGCTTCAATCATCTTTTTTGCACTCCCGGTTAATGATATCTATGACCTGCCCGACGGCCTCGTCGAGCCGGTCGTTAACGACGGTGTAATTATACACTCCGCTGTCGCGTGCCGTTTTAAGCTCCCTGCCGGCCTGTTCGAGCCGGTCCTGCAGCGACTTGGGGCTTTCGCTGCCCCGCTTGCCAAGCCTGCGGGCAATGGTTTGTTCGTCCGATGGTTCGATCAAAATCAACATCGCATCAGGGCATCGCTTGGCCACCTGGAGCCCGCCCTGTACATCTATGTCCAGCAGGATAATATTTCCAGCCCGCAGCGCCTGCTCGATCGGGCCGGCGGGCGTGCCGTAAAACTCACCGAACACCTCAGCCCACTCCAGCAGTTGCCCCTCCTGGCGCATCTGCTGGAAGGTCCGGCGCTCCACGAATATATAGTCTTTACCCGCGACTTCGCCCGCCCTGGGCCGGCGGGTCGTTACCGACACGCTGAAAACGGCGCCCGTCCGGCGGAGTACCCTTTCAATAATCGAACTCTTGCCTACTCCCGAAGGCCCGCTTATCACCACCAGGCGGCCCATGCGCCGGGGGGTTCGCTCAGCAGGTGTGTCTTGTTGCCCTGTTTTCCCGCAGTGGTTCACGGCCTGCTACTCGACATTCTGGACCTGTTCCTTGATCCGGTCAACGGCGGTCTTGATCTCCACCACTGCATGGACTATCTCGGAAATGTTGGCCTTGGAGGCGATTGTGTTAGCCTCCCGCAGCATCTCCTGGGCGATAAAGTCAAGCTTCCTGCCGGAAGGTTCGGGGGTGTCGATCGCCTGGCAGAACTGCACAACGTGGCCTCCCATCCGTGAAATCTCTTCGGCGATGTCGCATCGCTCGGCAAAGATCGCCACCTCGCGGGCAAGCTGCTCCGTGTCGATACTGACGTTACCGGCGTTCAGCAACTCTTTTACCCGCCCAGCCAAACGCTGCTGGTAGCTTACAACCATCTGAGGTGCCAGTTCGGTTATCTTTAAAACCATTCGCTCGATAAGTTCGCAGTGGCCCAGCAAATCACCGCATAAAGCCTTACCCTCCTGCTTGCGCATGAGGATCACCCCGTCGATGGCCTGGTCCAGCAAATCCATCAATCCCTGGCGGGTGCGTTCTGCGAGTTCTTCCATCAGAGGCGGTTCGCAAACACCCGGAAGCTGAAGCAAACTGCCCAACTCGATCCGCAGGCTGGGGTTGGCGTCGAATTCAAGTTCGCGCAACTGCTCAAGATAGCTTCTCAAAGCCACAGTATTTACACGGTAGGCCAGTTGGGATTCGCTCAAACGCATCCTTACCGTCGTCGTAATGCTCCCCCGCGAAAGCCGCTCCCTGAGCCGGCCTTCCATGACGTTTTCGAGGGCAGATAACGACTCGGGCAGCTTTATGACGGACTTAAAATATCGGCTGTTGACAGATCGGACCTCAATGGCATACTCGATATCCTTCACCAGTCCCTGCGCTCCGCCGAATCCGGTCATTGAATGAAGCATCGATTAGATCTCCAGGGCAATATTGTTATAGTCATTTTGCCTGTTCGACGGGCGTTTGGCCCGGCGGTTCGGCTGACGGTTCGGCTGGAATTTCTTCCGCCTGTTGGGCCGGGGGTTCGGCGGGCGACTGATCTGTTTGCAGAGTCGTAACAGCCTGGTCAGTGGTCTGCTGTGCGCCTGGTTGGGTTTGCGGAGCCGGGCCGTAATATCCGACCGCAATTTCGCTAGGCCGCCAACTCGTGCGGAAGGCCCTGGCCTTCAACGTCTGGCCGGGCTGAAGCTTCACAGCCATGCGCTCATACGGCGTGGATTCCTGGGTAGGCTCGCTGCCGTCGGTAGTGTAAAAAATATTGGCTCGCCGCGTCGTCGAGACGATTGACACCGCCACTGGTTCCGTGAACTCTCCGGGCCTGGGCGTAAAAGCCGGACTTGCCACAACACCTGGTTCGGGCCTGAGCGCCAGCGTCGTCCATACCGAAAGCAACAAGAACAGTCCCGTCAGGATGATCGTAACCCACGTGAAGAAATCGCCGGTCTTGGTCCCAAACGCACTTGTCCCAATCCCTCCAAAAGCAGAGCCCAGACCTCCGCCCCGGCCTTTCTGGAGCAGCACCACGACGATCAGAAGTATGCATATGATGATGAATAATGAGCTTAAGAACAAATCCATAATCGTCTCTCTTTCATCGCCGGTCTAAGTGCCGGTTTTTCATAATGGTTGCCGATGTTTTGGGTCCGCTTTAAAGCCCCGCCTTTACGATTCCCACGAAGTCCGCCGCCTTTAGGCTCGCTCCGCCCACCAACGCACCATCGATATCGGTTTTGGAAAGAAGCTGCCGGGCGTTGTCCGGCTTGACGGACCCCCCGTACTGTATGCGCAATTCCTGCGCACAATCGCGGCCGTATGCGTCGGCCAGCAGTTTTCGAACCATTGCGTGTACTTCCTGCGCCTGGTCGGGCGTGGCGGTGGCGCCCGTACCGATCGCCCAGACCGGTTCATAGGCGACCGTAATCCTGCGGATATCATCAGTGGTGACCGCTTCCAGACCGACGCTCACCTGCCGGCTGACGACGTCCATCGTCTTGCCGGCCTGGCGCTCTTCGAGCAGCTCGCCCACGCAGAAAATCACCTCCAGCCCGTCGGCCAGCGCCTTGATGATCTTGCGGTTGATCATCTCGTCGGACTCACCTATCACGTGTCTGCGTTCGGAGTGGCCCAATATGACGTACCGCGCGCCGACGTCCTTGAGCATCGCACCTGATACCTCGCCCGTATATGCACCGTTGTCTTCGTAGAACATGTTCTGCGCACCGAGGGCGATCAGGCTGCCTTGCAGGGCCTTTTCCACCGATTCGAGATAAACGAACGGCGGACAGACGGCTAGGTCGATCTGATCGAGCGAACCGATCTGCCCGACGATATCCCTCGCCAGCGCCCCCGCCGACGCGCCGGACGTGTTCATCTTCCAATTGCCGGCTATAAATAATTTTCGCGACATCATTACTCCTTAAACGGGTTCCGTAGCGCGGGGGAAACTCCCCAGCACGTGCAGTTCGCCGCAGTGCTCGGCGGCTTCTTTAAGAGCGAGGGTGAATTTCTCGTCGTCCTTGTGCCCTTCGGCGTCGACGAAGAAATAATACTCCCAGTTGCGCCGCTTGGACGGCCTGGTGTCGATGTTGGTAAGGTTTATGCCGTATTTTGAAAAAACGTTCAGCACCTCCACCAGCGCGCCGGCCCGGTGGGCGGTTGTGAACATGATCGCGGTCTTGTCGTCGCCGGTACCCTTGGCGGGCGTCGTGGAGATAACGAAGAACCTCGTCATGTTGTGAGGATCATCCTCGATGTTGGCAAAGACGATCTTGAGGTTGTAAAGCTCGGAAGCCAGCGTCGAACCGATCGCCGCCATGCCCGGCCGGGTGGCTGCCGTCTCGGCGGCCCTGGACGAACTTGCCACCGGGAGCAGCTCTACCTTCTTGAAACTGGTGCTAAGCCACTTGCGGCATTGGGCAAGAACCTCGGGCTTTGACGCGATGGTGTGGATCTGGTCGGGGGGGCAGTTGGCCAGCAGGTTGTGATGTATCTCCTGCAACACCTCGGCGCATATGACCACATTCGTGTCGATGAACGAGTCGAGCGTTTCCATGATTCCGCCGATGACGCTGTTTTCGACGGGCACCAGCCCCAGGTCGCAGTGTCCGCGGGCGACTTCCTCGAACACCGCCCGGACGTCGGCAAGGGGGCGATATTCCACGCTCGATCCGAACTTGCGCTGGGAGGCAAGGTGTGAATGGCTGCCCTCGGGCCCGAGATAGCCGATCCTCAGGGGCTTTTCCAGGGCGAAAGATCCGCTCATAAGTTCGCGGTAGATGGCTTGGAGCGTCCTGGCGGGCAAAGGTCCCCGGTTAAGCTCGCGGATACGCCGTAATACGACCTGCTCGCGGTCGGGTGCGTAGATGGGCGTGCCGTCGGCCTGCTTGGCCCGGCCGACCTGGACCACGATCTCGGCGCGGCGGTTGAGAAGCTCGACGATCTGGCGGTCCAACTCGTCAATCCGTTGGCGCAAGACCTCGAGATCTTCAGGTGTATCCTTGAGGGGCTTGGTCATCTTATTATTATAA
>Ga0315284_10013985_pt1 | contig 11435 bp, 9 predicted proteins | sample YL17G09_16_MG_FD_203696 | JGI IMG/M metagenome (GOLD analysis project Ga0315284, IMG submission 203696) | Sediment microbial communities from Yellowstone Lake, YNP, Wyoming, USA - YL17G09_16 | ecosystem: Environmental > Aquatic > Freshwater > Lake > Sediment | place: USA: Wyoming | collected... | reverse complement strand
CATGTCCTTTGGCTCCGGTACTAAGAAGTTCTCCCCAAAACCCACTAGAAGTTGACTTATTCGTGGTAGCAACAATAACATCGCCTTTACCGGTGTTATCCACTGCTTCGATTTCTAATTCATAAGGTTTTTCTGGCTGCTGATAAACATCGGTTGCTAATATCGTAAAAGCTCTCCCCATTACCGACATATTTTGGGTAATGGCCTTAATACTATAATGCATCACATTATTTCTAACTCCAAAATCATCAAGAATGTCAGCGATTACAGCAGAATATAATTTCTTTTGTAATTCATCAAATTCTTCAATTTTTATCATTTGTTTCCTCCTGTTTTTACTAATTTTTTCTCTTTCATAATTGGTTAAATTTCGACCAGTAATTACTTTTCTACCCATTATTATTAAATTCTTCTCTTTATTACCTACATTGTTAATTAATTTTTAATTTTTGGAGTTACTTTAATACATGATACCCAATGGTTTGGACTTTTTAATTCTAAAAAGGGTTCTATTCCTTCACATTCTTTGGTTGCCTTCCAACATCTTTCAAAAAATCGACAAATTGGTTTAGGGTTAATTGGGCTGGGAACATCACCTTTCAATATAATTCTTTCATGTTTGATATCTATATTAACTGATGGAATAGCTGATAGTAATGCTTTGGTGTAGGGATGTAGGGGATTATTAAAAAGCTCATCTGTTTCAGCTATTTCAACTATTTTCCCTAAATACATAACTGCAACTTTTTGTGAAATATGTTTTACCACACTAAGATCATGGGTAATAAATAAATAAGTTAAATTCAGTTGTTTTTGTAAATCCATTAATAAATTAAGTATTTGAGCTTGAATTGAAACATCTAACGCTGAAACCGGTTCGTCGCAGACAATAAAATCAGGTTCCAAGGCAAGCGCTCGGGCAATCCCTATTGTTTGTCGTTTTCCACCATCAAGTTCATGTGGATATTTTGTTAAAATATTTTTTGCACTTCCTATTATTTCTAATAATTTATTTATTTTTTCTTCAATTATTTTTCTATCCCTGACTCCATGTATAATATATGGCTCTGAAAGTATACTTTTTATCACTTTTTTTGGATTCAGTGAACTATAGGGGTCTTGAAAAATAATTTGCATTTTTCTTCTTAATTTTTTACTTTCTTTCCCATGTAATAAAAAAATATTTTTACCTCTATAATTTACTTCCCCGGAAGTAGGATTAAGTAAACGTACTAATGTCAATCCAACCGTGGTTTTTCCACAACCACTTTCCCCAACCAATCCTAAAGTTTCTCCTTCATTAACTTCAATGCTTACATCATCAACTGCATGAAGTAGACCTCGACCTTCAATAGCAAAATATTTTTTTAAATTTTTTAGCTCAAGTAATGGTTCAGTCAATTTCTTTAACCTCCATCTTGCTCTCCTTAAAACAAGCCACATAATGGTCTGGTTCTATCTTGATTAATTTTGGCATATTTAATTTACATTTTTCCATAACATATGGGCATCTTGGGTTAAATTTACAACCTTCTGGCAAATTTAAAGCGTCAGAAACAAATCCTTTCATGGCATTTAATCGCTCTTTCTTGTCATAGATATCTGGCAATGAAGCAAATAAACCTCTTGTATATGGGTGCAAAGGATGTCTAAATACCTCTTCTATTGAACCATGCTCAATTATACAGCCAGCATACATTACTGCTACATTTTGACATATTTCAGCAATAACCCCTAAATTATGGGAAATCATAATTAAGGAAGTATTATATTTCTGCTTTAGTTCTTTTAGTAATTCTAACACTTGCGCCTGGATCGTTACATCCAAAGCGGTAGTTGGTTCATCTGCAATCAGTAAATCAGGCCTACAGGCAAGTGAAGCTGCAATGCCAACTCTTTGTCGCATCCCCCCGCTAAATTGATGGGGATATTCTTCGGCTCTCCTTGAGGGAATTCCCACCACTTCCAGCATTTCACCTGCTTTTTTCCAAGCTTCCTTTTGAGATAAGCTATAATGCCTAGTAAAGACCATACTTATCTGTTCTCCTATAGTAAAAACCGGATTTAAGGAAGTTAAGGGATTTTGAAAAATCATGGAAATTTTATTACCTCTTATTTTTTGTAAATAATCATCAGATTTCTTAGTTAAAGCTACTCCATCAAAAAAAATTTCTCCTTCATCAATGCTACCAGTTCTGGGAGGCAATAACTTCAAAATGGAAAGTGCGGTAGTAGTTTTCCCGGCACCGGTTTCCCCCACCAATCCTAAACTTTCTCCTTGTTGAACATTCAAATTTAAACCATTGACTGCTCGGGCTATTCCTCCGAAAGTTTTATAACTAACGTATAAATCTTCAATTTCTAAAATATTTTTCATTTTAATTTTCCTTTTCTCAATATCAATAATGGACATAAAAATTGATTAAATTACGTTAATTAATTTTTATAAAATGTTTTAATAGTGAATTACCTGGTAAAATAATTTTAACACTATCGATGATTTCAACAAATTTATGTTTTCATTTTTGGATCAAATACGTCTCTTAAACCATCACCTATAAAATTGAATGCTAAGACTGTCAGCATTAAAGCTACCCCAGGGGACATTATAATCCAGACGGCAGTCATAAGAAATTGTCTTCCATCCGCAATCATTACTCCCCATGATGGAATAGGAGGTTGAACCCCCAGGCCTAAAAAACTTAAAGATGCTTCAATAAGTATCGTAAATCCTATTCTCTGACTAGCTACAATTAAGAGAGAGGTTACGATATTGGGCAGTATTTGGGAAAATATTATCCTACTATCACTCGCTCCGAGTACTTTTGATGCTGAGATGAATTCATTTTCTCTAACAATTAATACTTCCGCTCTTACTAATCGGGCAATTTGTGGCCAACCTGTTATAATAAGTACAAGAATTAAATTAATTATATCGGGACCTAAAACTGCTACCATCGCAATAGCTAATAGTAATTGAGGAATAGATAACTGAATATCAGCAAATCTCATAATTAAATTATCGACCCAACCTCCGTAGTATCCTGAATATAAACCTGCTATTAGTCCAAAAGTAATTCCAAAAAAAACTGCTCCTATTGAAATCATTAAAGAATATCGACCTCCTATTAATAACCGTGTAAGGATATCCCTACCCAAATTATCAGTACCTAATACATGCCCACTCCATCCCTTGGAAAAAAATTGAGGAGGGGTTAAAGATTCCTCTAAACTATTACGCTCTGCATCAAAAACGACAATAAAAGGAGCAATAATTGACACCATAACTATCAATAAAGAGAGTATAAAACCAATTACAAAGAATTTACTTTGTTTCAATCGAGTAAATAATTGATTTTTTTCTTTCAATTTAGTGTTTCCTCCGTTTACTTTTTATAAAATTTTTTGATTTTAGTTTGATATTACAATTAATATTTTATTTCTTATTTAAAGAATTACATTTTTATAACTAATAGTTAATAAATAAATGATTGATACTCCCTCAAAAATTAATTATACCTCATTCTTGGGTCGATAAATGAGTAAATAATATCAACAGCCAGATTTATAAATACAAAAAATGAAGCTACTACTAATATAACTGCTTGGACCAAGGGAAAATCGCGTCCATAAATCGCAGATATAACTAATTTACCTAAGCCTGGCCATGAAAAAATACTCTCACAAACCATTTGCCCCCCCATAAAACCAGCAAATGTAAGTCCTATGATCGTAGTAACAGGAATTAATACATTTTTTAAAGCATAGCGATTTATAATTTTATAATTTTGTATTCCTTTTGCTCTAATTGCCAAAATGTAATCTTCACTTAAAACATTAATCATTCCAGCCCTGGTCAGACGAGTAATTAAAGCAGCTTGCTCAACCCCTAAAGCAACGGCAGGCATTATTAAAGCACGAAAACTTCCATACCCAAAAGAAGGTAAGATTCTTAGTTTTACTGAAAATATAAATATTAAAAGAATGGCAAACCAGACAATTGATGTTGATTGACCTAAAACGGCAAAAAACATCGCAAAAAAATCAACAAAGCTACCTTGTTTAACTCCTGCAATTATCCCTAAAGGAATGGCAAATACACAAGCTCCGAGAATTGCTGCGACAGATAAAATTAAGGTAGCCGGAATTCGATCAACTATTAAATTTAAATTTGACGTTTTATAGTAAAGAGATGTTCCTAAATCTCCTTTTATCACGCCCTTCATATAAATGAAATATTGAATATGAAGAGGTTTGTCTAAACCTATTTTTTCACGCATATTATTTATTTCCTTATCAGTTGCAGTTTGAGGTAATAATAATCGCGCTGGATCACCTGGTGTAAAATGTAATATTCCAAAAGTAATTATTGAAACTCCTAATAATACTAAAATACACCATAAAATTCGTTTGATAATATACCTTATCATCGTTTTTTTCATATTAAAGCTATCTCACTTCTCAATAATTTTTAATAAGGAAGCCCTTTTTTGGGCTTCCTTATTAGTTATTATTTACCACTCTTCATAAGACGCATAACGAAGGTCAGCACATTTGTCGCCATAATATCTGACACCTTGAAGTCCTTTTTGTTGGAAATATATATCCTCATATTGACAGACCATAATTATAGGAGCAAAATCTGTATTTATTATATTTTCAATTTTCCTAAGCATCTCTGTTCTTTTTTGCTTATCTACTATTGAGGACTGTTCTAGTGCCAGCTTGTTTAACTCTGGATTTACACTCCCCATTTTATGTGCATCGGCAGCTATTGCTATTACGAGAAAGTTATTTATATCACCCATATGGGACCATTGGTTGAGAAAAATATCATAATCTGCTCCAGCTCTTCTTTCAGCAAAAGTAGCACCCTCGAGTATACTCAACTTACAATTAATGCCAATTTCCTTAAGATTACCCTGGATTGCTTGAGCAACCTCTTTTTCATTCGGGAACCAACCGATTGGTACCATAATATCAATGATTCTTCCATCATAAATACTTTCTTTTACAAGTTGTTTTGCTTTTTCTATATCCTGCTTTAATGGAACTAAACTATCGTCAAAACCAAAAACTCCTTGCGGAATTACTCCGGTTGAAACTCTGCCACCTTTCATTACTTGTTTTACAATACCTTCTTTGTCAATTGCTAGACCTATTGCTTGTCTAAATTTTATATCAGTAAATGGCTGTTTATCTGTCTTTAATGCTATAAAAATCTGGTCCCAGGCAAGTTTTTTAATTATTTTTATATTACCTGAAGATTCAGCCAGTGGAATTTGGTCCGCAGTCATATTAGTGCTGCAATCAATTTCACCAGTTAAACTACCAGCTAAACGGGTACTAATTTCGGTAAGGGGTAAATATACAAATTTATCCATAAAAGCTGGTTTTCCCCAATAATCTGGATTTTTATTGAATACAATCTCTTGTCCGCGTTTCCAATAATCCCAAGTAAAAGCTCCCGTGCCAATTGGATTATCAAACAGCGCTGTACCCTTTTCTTTAAAGGCTTTTGCAGGTAGTATCGGTGTATAAACTAAACTGGCTAGACACATAACATTTGTATTATTAAATTTTATGATTATATTATATTCATCTACAACATCCACTTCTTTTAAAGAAGGCCATAAATATCCATATCCTCTTCTCAAATTATGGTCATTAATGAATCTTTCGAAAGTTACCTTTACACATTCTGCATTAAATGGCTCGCCATTATGGAATTTAACTCCTTCTCTTAATTTAAAAGTATATTCTTTTCCATCAGGACTTATTTTCCATTCTGTTGCCAATGCAGGAACAAAACCTGTGCCAGTTTCGGGGTTCAAGTCAACTAGTCGGTCGTAGATCATATACTCTGTCATTATATTCACGTTATTATAACTATCACAAGGATCCGTGAATTGAAAGTCTTCTGGATTAGCAAAGGTAATTACTTTTTCTTTTGCAAAACCTACTAAGCAAATTGACACTAACATTAACAACACTATTAAACTAGTAACTTTTATAAATTTTTTCATCATTTTACTCCTTTTAAATTTTTAAATTCTTTCCTCTGCTTTGACTTTATAATATTTTTTACTTGTTAAACACCTCCTTTGCACTAGCACCAGTGATGAATATTTCTTCTCGCCCTTTATTTTCACCTCCTCATCCTTCCCGTATTTCTCTCATCTCTAATCTCTATAAACCGCTGTATACAGCATTTTCTTCATTTTATCAAATATTTCTTGATCATTTTAAAGACATATTTACCTTCTAAAATATATTTATATAATTATTTAAAATAAAAGTCCTTGTCTTGTAACTTTTAATTTTCTTTAATTGTGATTTATTTTTTCCCTCTCTAATTATTCATAAATCATTTCTTTATAAATTAACAATATCAACTTTGAGTATTATTTTGCTAATAAATTAATTTAACTTCAGTTTATTTTAAACAATACTTTTCCACCTTGGCAATCAATAGCTTTTTCAAAAGCTATTTTCCAATTATCAAGTTCAAATTCATGGGTAGCCAAGTCTGTTAAATTAAAAGAACGATTTTCAAATAATTTAAGAACTCTCACCCAATCCTGATACTGCGAACTAAAGCTAAAACTAACATCTAAAGCTTTAAATGAGCCGGTTAACCATTTTATATTTGATTTGTTTTGTCCGGGGATTCCAACAACAGTTATTTTGCCTAACTTACGCACAATTTCAAAAGCTTGATTAATAGCAGATTCAACGCCAGTTGCTTCAACTACTAAATCTGCTCCTAATCCATTAGTTAATTCATTGATAATTTCTTTTAGATTTACTTTGTTTACATTAACTGTATATTCTATTCCTATTTTTTTTGCTAATTCAAACCTATACTGCTCATCCTGATCAATACCTGTAATTAAGACTTTTGAAGCCCCTCCGATGATTGCCATTTTAGCAATAATTATACCAATTGGCCCTGAGCCCAAAACAACTACAAAATCACCTATGTTAAATTGACCTCGAGAATATAAAGCTTGTGAAGAAACTGCGGCTGGTTCAGTCAACGCTGCTTCTTTATAAGATACATTATCGGGAATTTTATGTAGCAACCAACTTGGCATCTTAATATATTCGGCAAAACTACCGTTAATTCCCCATCCCGGAGATCTTTTTGAAGAACAAGCTTCTGGATGACCGGTCCGACAATACCTGCATTTTCCACATACTAAACTTTGACACTCGGCAACTACTCGGTCACCCACTTTCCAGGGGGTTACTTTTTCCCCAATATGAACAATTTCTCCGGAAAATTCATGACCTAAAATAACAGGAGGATAATAAATGGGAAATTGGTCTGTAAAAATATGAATGTCTGTCCCGCAAATCCCACTATAATTAACTTTAATTAGCACTTCGTTATCATTAATTTCAGGAATAGGTACATCCTCAATCTCTAAATTTCCTTGACCTTTTTTAGTTTTGACTAAAGCTTTCAATAAATCATCTCCATTTTATTAACATTTTTAATATAGGCTAACTAATCCACTAATTGTATTATATTAAAACTCTATATTTTGGTTCCATATTTCTTTGTTTATTAAATATTTTGGTTTTTTCCCAATAAGTACATCCCTAACTCCTTCAGCAGCTTTAGTCTGCAGTTCAATTTGAGATTCCTCTGAGTGATAACCTACATGAGGAGTTAAAATAACATTGTCTTGTTTTAATAATAAATTATTATCTAAGGGCTCTTCTTCAAATACATCTAAAGCAGCTCCAGCAATTCTCCCACTAATCAACGCCTCGGTTAAATCTTTTTCATTAATAATGCCACCCCTGGAGGTATTAATTATAGTAGCAGATTTTTTCATTAAATTAATTTCCTTAATACTAATCATATTTTTAGTATCCTTAGTTAAAGGTACGTGTATGGAAATAAAATCCGATTTTTTTAATAGTTCTAAAAAATCAACATTTTTTACATATTCATAGTTCTTCATTATTTCATTTGAAATATAAGGATCATAAGTAAGTAGTGATAACCCTAACGACTTTGCTTTTTCTGCTAATTTTCTGGCAATATTACCAAAACCAATAAGTCCTAATATCTTTCCTTTAATTCGATAAAATGGCTGAGCAAAATGGAATCCCCAACTTCCAGATTTTATATGATTATTTAGGGGAATAATTTTCCTAGCACTTCCTAATAATAGAGCAAGTGCATGGTCAGAGACCTCATCAATGCAATAATCAGGCACATTTAATACAAACACTTTATGCTCGCTAGCTGCTTTTAAATCAATAACATCAATCCCAATTCCATAACGAGCGATAACTTCTAATTGAGGCAATGACTCAATTACTTTTCTGGTAATCGGTACACATTCCACGATTAAACCATGCACCCCTTTAGCTTTTTCGATAACTTCATTTTCTGATTTACATTGAGCTTCAATTACTTCCACACCAATGTTAGATAGTATTTTCTTTTCATATTCTATACTTTTAAATTGATAATCAGTAATCAATACTTTCTTTTTTAACATATATAACTACCTGTTATTCAAATTTATAAAATATGATAAGTAAACAACCCACCCGCATAGCAGGCAGCTTTAAGAACTATTTCTAAACCATGTATACCCTTTATCTCATTTTTACCTACTACTTCGATTTTACTTCTATTTTCTTGCTGTAATTGAAGTCTTCTTAGTTGATATTTATTTAAACATAATCTTCTTTTTTTGTGCTGTTTTTTAGAATAAATTTGTTTGCATTTATATATTAAACATTAAGTTAACTATTGATTATAAAATCTAAAATATATACTCATACTGATTCTATCCATAAGTATATAATTCAAAATTATTAAGGATAATCTTTTTGGCATTTTCAATATGCTTAGCCATTAACTCAATAGAAAGTAGTACTTTTTTTTCTTTAACAGCTTTAAATATCTCGTAATGTTCAACATAAGATTCTTTTGCCCTTTCTACTCTACTTAGATCGGCAACTCTATAAAAAGCATATTTATCATTATATTCATTAATGATTCCCCTCAGAGGTTCATTCCCACAATTATCTAGTAGTAATTTATGCAATAAAATATCAGCTTCAATAAAACTTTTAACCTCATCCTTTTCTAAATCCCTTTTGGCTTTTTTAAATACTTCTTCTACTTCAGCAATATCTCTACTGCTAATTTTTGGAACAGCGAGTTCTGTGACATAGGCTTCTAAAATCTTTCGAACGTTATAGATTTCCTCTATTTCTTTTCTGGTTATCTCTCTTACATAGAAACCATTCCTCGGAATCATTTTCAACAGTTCTTCTTTTACTAAAACAGCAAGAACTTGCCTAACCATACTTCTACTAACGCCTAATTCTTCTGCTAGTTTTTTATCAATAATCCTTTCTCCCATTTTAATTTCATGCCATATAATTTTTTCTTTAATAATTTTATATATTTGGTCTTCCAAATTTTGGAAAGTTTCACCAATTTTTTTATTTACAAATTTATCCTTATCGGAGTTAGCATATAAATTAATTTTATTATTTTTAGTCTCTATCATTTAATTTAACTCCATAAACCTATCAAATTTATAGATAGATTAAATTATATTATAAGTGAAAAAATTACCTAATTTGCTTCTGCATGCTTTCCTTAAAGCCATACAGTAAGAGCAAAATTTTACTATTAGGTAATGATAACTGTTAACTTTTAACATTATTTATATCTATTATACTACATTTATTTAAAAAATCCTTCTTTTTTTAAAAAATATTTCAAATATTTTTCATTTTTTTAAAAATTATCCTTAGAAAAAGAATTTAAAATTATTTCTTTTTCTTTTTTTGCTACCTTTTATTTTCAAAATAATCATATCAGTTCAGTTTAAAATGAGAGTATTTTCCAAATTTTTTTAAATAGTAAATTAATCTTCCGCTTTTTAAAATAGTTAAAATTGGAAAAATCAGGAATAACTCCTTCTATGGCATGTGAAAAAATCCCTTCTGGTGAAGTTAAACAAAGATATCTTCCCGGATAAATTTGGTCTGTATCAATATCGTCTCCAACTTTAAAAACTTTTCTTTTATTATGGATTTAAATATATGAAATATTCCCTTGTTTTCCAAAGATGGGGTTTAATATTTTTTACTGTTAGGTTATCTATACCCGGAGCTCCTTTGTTCTTCTCTGCCCGCCTTAATGCTTTTAGCATGTTTTGCTTAGATACTACCTCCTCCATTAAACCGTTATTCTGTTCTCCGCGGGATTTATCTTAGGCCTGTGCCGAATACATACTCGGCTCTCCCTAATTAGTCGGCAACTGCACTGCTTTCTTTTCAGAGTAGACCCTATATTGGGTTTTCTGCCTTCTTAATATGTTTCTCGAACTTGCCATGTTAATCCTCCACTTCATGTTCAGCCCTTCACTAGTTCTTACCAGCTAATATGGCCTGTGCTGACTTCTGACATAACAATATGCCAGACCTCCCTGACTAAGAATAAAATAGCCTTCACCCCATATACCTGCTACATCTACCACACAATCTTTTGGCAGTATTGGATTTCGTTTTGATTGGCAAACACTCATCCAGATTGTATGGCCTTATATGTAATTCGTATTCCTCAAGCCAAAGTTTTGCCTACGGCTTCTTTCAGACTCCACCTCACGATGGACACCCTTACTGTTTAGCTAATGATTGCTACTACCAAACCATCACTCATGTCAGGCGCATAGGTATGGCCGGAGCAGGGGTTCCAGTAATTACGCTGGGGGCAAAGATAAGCAGATTATCAGGAGATAAAAGATTGGTTATTTAAAATTTATTTCAATGAATGACCCTGCGGCAAGCCGCAGGGTATCAAAAATCAGAACAGTCTTATCTGTCTCAAATCTTCCTTCGGTATACCTTGCTTTTGTATATACTTTTCCACTTTTGACCAGTTTCCTCTCTCACCAACAGTTGCAACATAGTATCCATCAGACCAAAATTCTCCACCCCATAGCTCTTTTTTGATCTCCGGATGCCTTCGGAATATCTCCCTTGCAGTAATACTTTTGAATATTCGCACTATTTCCCCAGGTGATATCTTCGGATGGGCACTGGACAGAAGATGAATATGATTCTTGTCCATTCCCAAAGCTTCCATCTCTATCGCATACCGTTCTTGTATCCTCAATCCCCGCACATTTGTAACAAGGAGATCGCTTAAAACCCCCGTAAACGCTGGATTTTTAGACAGATAACTGTTGACAAAAACCCCTTAACATGTTACATTTGTAACAATGAAAGGGGGAGTGAAAATGCCAATTGTCCACCAGAAAAATAAAAAGACGGGCATAACTTACGTCTACGAATCCGAAGCCTACTGGGACAAGGAAAAACAGCAATCCAGAAGTCGCAGAAAATGTATCGGGAAATTAGATCCCGTAACCGGAAAACTAGTCCCA